>Ga0137382_10000094_pt1 | contig 35180 bp, 27 predicted proteins | sample SagtaG_15_FD_104816 | JGI IMG/M metagenome (GOLD analysis project Ga0137382, IMG submission 104816) | Vadose zone soil microbial communities from Sagehorn Ranch, Mendocino, California, USA - Sage2_R_20_16 metaG | ecosystem: Environmental > Terrestrial > Soil > Vadose zone | place: USA... | reverse complement strand
GGCGTATCGACCAGACCTGCGCGTTCTTCGGGTCGATCCGCGTGTCGAAGCGAACTCCGGCGCCGTCCGCGTTGGCCGAGCGGGCGGCGCCGCCGTTTACTAGCTCGGTGAGCGTGTAGGCGCCGGCCGGGACCCGCACCGTCACCGCGACGTCCTGACCCGCGGAGTCATGATTGATCAGGAACAGCAGGTAGCCTTGCGCGCTCTCATGGAGCCTGGCGATGAGCGGCAGTCCCATCGTGCCGTCGTGCGACGTGCCGACGGGCTTCGCGACCCCCGCCCACTCAGCCAACCTGCGAATGAACTCGGTGTTGTCCCGTTGCTGCTCGGGCTGATTCCCCCAGCCGATGTACGAGCCGATGAACAGCGTCGTGCCGTTGCCGTAGCGCGATTCGACCAGCGCCGGCTCGCCATCCGTCGTCGCGAGCACGCGCGCGTCTTTCGACAGCACGTCCACTGTGCTTGCATACAGCGCGCCGCGCAGGGTGTGGAGACCCGCGGTCAGTGGACCGCTGTCGGCGATCACCAGCCGCGGCTCGCGCCGCATCCAGACGTGCTTTTCCCGAACGCCGAACACCTCGTGCAGCCCCATGCCGGGAATCACCTCGGCCGCAAAACCCCGCTCGTCGTTCCAGGCCAGGCGTGCCTCGGCCACAGCGTGGCCGCCCTGCTCCACAAAACGCCGCAGGCCGGTCGCGGCAGCCTGGGTCAGCATGATCGGATACGGCACGATGATCAGTGCGTACTGCGAGAGATCACCGCGTTCGAGCTCACTGCGGTGAATGAAGTCCACCGGAATGTTGTTCTCGGCAAACACGCGGTAGTAGCCGATCAGGGAGTTGCGGTGCGCCTCGGGGTAATCCTGGCGCCGCTCGGCGCCGCCGACGAGCTGCGCGAGCGGGTTGTACACGATGGCGACGCGCGCCGGCACGGGATGCGCGGCGAGGAACAGTTGCTGATTCGCGTCGACCATCCGGGCGATCCGCCCGATTGCGACGGCGCGGTCGGTGACCGTGCCGTCGAGATTGATCAGGCCGTACCCGCCCGATTCATAGCCGGAGGACATCGGGTAGTACGCATAGACATTGATCGCCCGCGCGCCCGCGGCGATCGCCGACCACGCCCAGAGACGCTGGTCTGCCGCGGTCACGGGATCGCCGTGCAAGAGGGCGATGTTCCCTTCGCCGCCCTGCATCTCCCCGATATACCAGCCCTGGTTCGCGCGGTTGGCGCTGCGCTGGAAGTCGAGCATTGCGAGCAGCTGCCAGGCGGGCCAATGCGTCTCGGGCCGGTTGTGCTTCGGGTAGATCGACACGCCGTAAAAGTCGACCCGCTCCGCCATGCGAAAGTCGTCGCTCGCGCCCTCGCCGGCGTGGGGCGAGGTGAACAGCGAGGAGATCGCGGCGTGCGAAGTGACGACGTGATTCGAACCACCGGCACGCACCGCGGCGTAGCGCGCCGCTAGATCGCCCGCGAGACGATCGGAGATGAATGCCTTCCAGTCGAGGTAGTCCGTGTAGCTCAGGATCGTACTGAAGCGCGGCGGTTCGACATCGGCCCAGGCCGCGAATTGGCGGTGCCAGGCGCGGTTGAGCGCGGCGAGCGTGCCATACTTGCTCCGAAGCCACGCGCGAAACGCCGCTTGCGTCGCCCGGCAGTAGCAGAACTGCGCGTTCGGGACGTAATCGATCTCGGCCCAATTGATGATGTGCGGCTCACTCCAGAGATCCCAGCCGTAGAAACTCGGATAGCGCGACGCGACACGCGCGACGGCGGCGTAGAGGGCGTCGACGAGCCTGCGGATTTCGGGGTTGTCGGTGCAGAATCCGGGCGCAACCTGGGACGGAATCGCCACGCCGCTCTGCGTCACGAAGCGCGCGTACGGATAGGCCTTGCCGACCCAGTCAGGCGCCGCGTCGGCGTACATCTGCACCATGACGCGGAGTCCCACCTCCTGAGCCAACGCGAGGAGCAACCGCAGATTCTCGAGGTGATACTCGCCGCGTCGGGGCTCCGCTTCCGCCCACTCGACCCAGGTGCGCACGGTGTTGAACCCGAGCTGCTTGATCTGCTGCAGATCGCGGCGCCACTCCACGCGCGAGGAAGCAGTGAGCGGCGACAGCATCGGCGCGCGCGCCTTGCCGCCCGAGTACCAGACCGCGAAAGGAAAGAAGTCAGGCTGCCGGGCAGATCGTTGCTGCACCGGCGTGGCGAGGAGTGTTGCGCTCGCTACGCCGGCGCAGACCAGCGCGCGCGCACTCAACGCGTGCGCGCTACTTCGTAGAGGTACTCGACGTAGGAGCGGACCGCGCCGTCGATTCCCTGCACCTTCGGATTGGTCGATTCGATGACGTAATACTCATCGGGCGCGTGCGCCCCGCTGCCGTGTCCGAGGCCGAAATGCCCAGCCGCCAGCTTCAGCGGCTCGCCGGTGAACACGTAGCCCGGCCAGGAACCGGCGTTGCGCGGCAGCAGAATGGGCTCGATCCGCGAGCGACGGTACACCGCCTCCTGCGCCCGGATTACCAACGCGTCGCGGGGCGTGCTCGTGGGATCGTAGCCGCCCGTCATATTGACTTCGATGTCACCGTAGCCGCGCTTGGCGAGATGCGCCTTGAGCGCGGCGAGCGACTCCGCCGCCGTCATGTCCGGCACGAGCCGCAGATCGAGCTTCGCCACGGCACGATGCGGCAGAATCGTCTTGCCGCCGGGGCCGGTGTAACCGCCGACCAGTCCCTCGATGTTGACGGTGGGACGGGATATGAGCAGCGCGAGCGCCTCCGTGAAGCTCACGTCGTGCACCCAGTGCTCGACGCCGAGCAGCTTTTTCGCGGCGCTCTCGTCCATGCGCGCCGCCGCCGCGGCGATCATCGCTTTCTCGTCCGCCGACAGCGGCCGCGCCTTGTCGGCATAGTTGTCGATCGCGGGATCGTTGCCGTCCGGAGAGACGAGCGTCGCCAGCCCCTCCACCAGGTGCCAGGCCGGGCTGTCGACGCGGGCCTTGTTGCTCGAGTGAATGTCGGCACGGGGCCCTCGTCCCCAGCGCTCGCCGCTCGACACCAGCTCGCACTCGATCACCCCTTTGGCGCCGAGTGTGATGGTGACCTCGCCATCGAGCCCCTGGGCGGCCGCCGGCATGAAGATCCCGAGGACGTTCTTCATCGCCGCGAGCACCTCGGGACGCCGGACGATCTGCGGGAAATGCGGGGAGCCGATTTCTTCTTCGCCTTCGGCGACGAGCACGAGATTGACCGGGAGCTTCTTGTTCGCGCCGCGGATCGCGTGCAGCGCGGCGAGAAATGCGGCCTCGGGACCCTTCTGGTTCACCGCACCGCGGCCCATGACGACCTTGCCGAGGCCTGGCTTGTCGACGAGCGCGGCGTCCCACGGCGGTGACGACCACTCCGCCGGATCCACCTGCTTGACGTCGTACATGTAGTAGAGGCCGAGGGTGCGTCGCGCCCCGGCGTCGAGGGTCGCGAAGATACCGGGCTGCCCATCGCTCGGCACCTTGGTCACCTGTTGGAAACCGGCATCGCGCAGCATCCGCATCGTCAGCTCGCAGCCTTCGTTCATGCCGCGGTTTTCGGCGGCGATCGAGGGCTGGCGGATCCATTCCTGGAGTCGCTGCACCGCCTCGTCGTGGCGGCGCCCGATTTGTGCGTAGATCGAAGCGAGGTCGGGTTGCTGCGTGCGGACGTACGGCGGAAGCGCGAGCGCGGCGGCGGTTGCCGTCGCATCCTGGATAAAGGTGCGGCGATCGATCATTGGGACCTCTGGCGCGAGTCGGGGTTAAGGTGCGCCAGCTATTCTGCATTTCTCGAAGAAGGGTACGCTAGTGCGCTGAAAAGCTAGGAATGGAGGCCGTTCAGGAACGATACGACGCCCCACTTGAGTATCAACTGGGAATCGCGTTTGTTCAAGCGTCAGGTCGTGAAAGTGAGCCATCACATCGTGTTGCGAGACGCTTTCCTTACGAATCTCTTACTAGCGCAGCACGGGCAATTGGGACAGAATCCACCTCCCCTCATTGGAGATCCATATGAAGTCGCGAATCTGTACCACCTTGATCGCCAGTGCCGTGCTGCCCCTGGCACTGGCTGCGCAGACCACCACCAGCGCGTCGGCCGCCCCAGCCCACGCGGCGTCGACGAGCCCCGTCGCGGACGCGCTCCGCCAGATGCAGCAGCGCTTCGGGCGCATTTTGGTCGCCGCCGCCGAGGCGATGCCGGCGGAGAAGTACAACTACCGGCCGACGCCGGCGCAGATGAGCTTCGCGCAGATTCAGGTCCACCTCGCGAATGAGGGCAACGATCAGCTGTGCAGTAAGACCGCCGGCGTGCCCGCGCCGCAGCGCGGCGACGTGGACAGCACGATGACCAAGGACCAACTCGTCGCTCGGCTGCGGGAGACGTTCCAGTTCTGCGAGCAGGCGTTCGCCAAGCTGGACGATTCGAAGCTCAATGAACCGATTCAACTCTTCGGCCCGAACCCGTTCACGCGCGCGGCCGCGATCCTGATCACGGTCGGCGACTGGGCGGATCACTACAGCCAGGAAGCGAACTACCTGCGGCTGAACGGCATCCTGCCGCCGACGGCGCAGCGCCGCAGCATGTAGGGCTGGGGGCCGGGGCTAGGGAAGCAGGCCGAAAGAGAAGACGGTCCGGCTGTGGTAGGTCTCCCCGGGCCGCAGGATGGTGGACGGGAAGTTGGGGTGGTTCGGTGAATCGGGGAAATGCTGCGTCTCGAGACAGAGCGCGGCGCGATGGCCGTACACCACCCCATGCTTCCCCGTGATCGTGCCGTCCAGGAAGTTGCCCGAGTAAAACTGGATCCCCGGTTCGCTGGTGCTGATCTCGAGTGTGCGGCCGCTCGTCGAGTCGACGAGGCGCGCCGCGCGCACGAGAGCCGTTCCCCCTCCCGCCGGCCGGTCCAGCACCCAGTTGTGATCGTATCCTTTACCAAAGCGCAGTTGCTTGTTCGGCTGCTCGATGCGCGCCCCGATGGCGGTGGGTGAACGGAAATCGAATGGCGTCCCGGCCACAGCAGCGATTTGGCCCGTCGGAATGAGCGTGCTGTCGACGGGTGTATATGCCGACGCGTCGAGCGTGAGGACTTGATCGAGGATATTCCCCTTCCCGTCACCGTGCAGGTTCCAGTAGCTGTGCTGTGACAGGTTGAGCGGCGTGGCTTTGTCCGTGGTAGCCGTGTAATCCACGACGAGCTCATCGCGCGGCGTCAGGATGTACGTGACGCGGACGTCGACGTTGCCGGGATAGCCCTCCTCCCCGTTCGGGCTCAGGTAGTGGAACACCACGCCTGCACCGCTGTCGCTCTGCACTGGTTCCGCAGTCCACAATACTTTGTCGAAACCGCGCAATCCGCCATGCAGCGAGTTGGGACCGTTATTCGTGGCGAGGTGATACGTCACCCCGTCCAGGCTGAACTGTCCGCGTGCGATGCGGTTCGCAAAACGCCCGACGATGGCGCCGAAGTACGGCGACTGCGCGAGATATCCCTGGAGGCTGTCGAAGCCGAAGACGATGTCGGCGAGCTTCCCGGAGCGATCGGGCGTGCGGATGACCGTGATGATGGCGCCATAGGTAATCGCCCGCACTTCAATGCCGTGGGCGTTGGTCAGCGTGAACTCTTCCACCGAGGGGCCATCGGGGGAGGGCAACCGCCCGAAGATTCTCCTGGCGGGAGGCTGCCGAACCTCGCGCAGGGTGCACGCCGCAAGCAGGCAGACTGCGGCGCCGGCGATAGGCGAGAGCCGCATCATCGGGCGAGCAGGAACAGCACGGTTGGATCCAACGGATACCTCCCAAAGTGCGCGCCGTAGATTGCCAGCCCGCCTGGCAGCGCCTCGTCTACTTCCAACCTGACGACGATTTCGCCTGCGCGCGCTGCGCGCGCAAGGGCGTCGGCGGGCAGCGGCACGCGCAGCAGCTCGCCATACGATCCCGCCTCGTAAAGATGGCCGTCGTGCGGTTGCGCGTGCCAGCTCAGGATGCCGCGCGAGTCCGCCGGATCATCGGGCAACTCCCAGCGGCCCGCCAACACGCCATTCACACGCACCGTCACGGCGCTCGGGAACGGCGTGGCGCCCGTCATCGGATAGCTATTGGGGTTGCGGCTCGGATCGTGAAAGCCACCGCCGCGCATGTAGTCCCCACCCGCGGCGGACAACGTGTCGCGGTCCTTGCCGTTGAGTCGCTTCGCCGAGGCTTCGACGAGAAAGGTCGCACCGGCTACATCGCGCACGTCAAGATCGGCCGGCCACGCGATGCGATACTCGAAAAAGCCGCTGCCGGCGCCGTCGAGTTTGTGATCCGCCAGCACGGTCCACTGCTTCAGCGACCAGTGACTGCTCGACGGGGACGTCGCGGCAACGTGTGCGACGCGCACGCGCCGTCCATCGGCGAGCGTGGCCAGCGTTGGCGTGTCGCCCTCGACGACGAAGGTCGTGAAGTTGCGCTGCAGCACCGTGCCGGCGGCGTCCTCGAGGCGCACCGCGAGCACCATGACGGCAGGTTCGTTCGGCATCGTCACCGCGAGCGGCGGCAGCGGCTGCGACATCCACGGCCGGTACGGCAGGCGACGCGCGTACGTGCCGTACGACCGCGCCTCACCGAGCGCATTCCAGCCACGCAGTTCGGCCCGTAGCGTCAGCGAGTCGCCCAGCGCCGTGCTGCCGCTGAGGAATGAGGCATACAGCGATACGTCCATGCGCTCCCCGGGCCGGGCAGACGTGCTCAGCTCAACATTGCCCACAGCGAGATACACGGCCGAGTGGAGATCGCGCAGCGCCATTCCCTCGACGAGGCCTCCGAATCCCGTTTCCTTGCGCGAGCGATCGAAGCGCCAATAGCCATTCCATTCGTTGATGACGTCGTGGTGTTCGGTGTAGAGCCAGCCCGCGAGCTTGGGATGGCGGCGGAAGGCCTCGATCGCGCGATGATAATCCCAGCTCCAATCCACGTCGCCGGTGCTGCCCGCGTAGCCCCACACGTTTCCGAACTCCGAGTTGAGCATCGGCTGCCCGCCCTGCTTCCACGGCGCTTCGAAATTCCACGAGGAGGAAGTAAACGTACTATCACTCACACGGTCCACGTACTCCTGCCAGCGCCACCCCGGCAGATATTCGTGCCAGGAGTTGAGATCCGTTTGGGTGTGTCCGCGGTGACAACAGACGGAGTTGTCCTCGACCAGGCGCGTCGAATCGAGTGACCGCGCGAGATGATAGATGCGCGCCACGCGCTGCTGGGTTTCCGGCAGATAGCGCTCCTTGTCACCACTTCCCGTGAGGAGGCCCCAGGTTTCGTTGAACAGCACCCACGAGAACACCGCCGGATGATTGTAGTCGCGATCGATCATGCCGCGCAGGGCGACTTCGTGCTCGTGAAACGCAACAGAATCAGGTGGACCCCACCAGTTCGGAATGTCGGCCATGATCAGCACGCCGAGCCGGTCGGCCCAGTACAGTTTGCGTGGGGCTTCGATTTTGACGTGCTCGCGCAACCCGGTCAGTCCGATCTGCCGGGCGCGCAGGATTTCGTCCCGCAGCGCGCTGTCGGTCGGGAACGTGTAGTAGCCAGTTGGATGGTACGCCTGATCGAGGGTGAGCTGCAGAAAGACGGGCGTGCCGTTGATCGCCACATACGGGAAACCCGTGCCCGGAAGATTCACGACCGAGATCGTGCGCATCCCGAAGTAGGTGTGCACAACGTCCTCGACCAGCCCGCCCCCCGGTGCGGTCACGCTCACGACGACCTCGTGCAGGAACGGATCCTCGGGGGACCAGCGGTGGGCGTTCGGCAACGCGACGTCGAAGTGCGCCGCCGTCCTGCCGCGCGCGATCCGCTGCGTCACCGCCGGTTCGCGGTCGCGATTGGTGAACGTGAGTCGCAGCGTCAGATCGCGGGGCGCCGGCTCGAGCAGCCGCACATCGACGCCGACTCCGGCCAGGTCGCGATGCGGCGTGAAGTGCACGGCCTCCAGCGGGTCAGACCCGCGAGCTTCGAGGTACACCGTCTGCCACATGCCTCGCGCTTTGCCGTAGCCCTGCTTGCCTTCGAGCTTGAACGGATGCGGGGTGTCGTCCACGCGAACCACCAAACGCTGTGGCCGCCCTGGCGTCGCCGATTTCAGCTCGAATGCAAACGGCGTGTAGCCGCCTTGATGCTCGCCCAGTTTCGTGCCGTCGAGCCAGACCGTCGTGCGCCAATCGCACGCCCCGAACACGAGGAACACCCGACGGCCGCTCCAGGCTGCAGGCACGGTGATGGATCGCGCATACCAGGCGATATCGGCGCTGTCGGGGACGCCGGACAGCGGCGCCCCCCAAGAGAAGGGCACGAGGATTTCGCGCGCGCCGGGCAGTTCACCGCTGACCCAGCCCGCGCGCTCACCCTCAGCGCGCGGATCGAACGCGAAGCGCCACCCGCCGTTCAAGTTCAGCCACTCCGCTCGCTCGAAATCTGGTCGCGGGTGCTCTGGCAGCGGGATGGACGGAACCTGTGCAACCAGCGTGGCGCCGAGGAGTGCGAAAAGGTACATGCCGCGACAATTTACTACGCGTTTACCGACCCCACCTCCCCGAGGGAGCGTCGATGGAAGTGATCGTGCAGCGCGACTACGGACAGATGAGCAAGCTCGCGGCGCAGGTCGTCGCGGAACTGCTCAACACCAAACCGAACGCCGTGCTCGGCATGGCGACCGGGTCCACACCGCTGGGCCTCTATCAGGAGCTCGTCCGGCTCCATAAGAAAGAGCAGCTCGACTTTTCGCGAGTGACGACCTTCAATCTCGACGAATACGTCGGCCTGAACGTGAATCACCCGCAGAGCTATCACTACTTCATGCACGAGCATTTCTTTCGGCACGTGAACATCCCGCCGCAGAACATCAACATCCCGTCCGGCACGACCAGCAACTATCCCGCCTTTTGCCAGTGGTACGAACAGCGCATCGCCGACTGCGGCGGTATCGACCTGCAGATCCTGGGCATCGGCAGCGATGGTCACATCGCGTTCAACGAGCCGACGAGCTCGCTCAGCTCGCGCACGCGGCTCAAGACGCTGTCGAAGCAGACGATCGACGACAACGCCCGTTTCTTCGAGCGTCGCGAAGACGTGCCGGTGTACGCCATCACGATGGGTGTGGGAACGATCCTCGAAGCCCGCCAGCTGTTGTTGGTGGCGAGCGGCAAGACTAAGGCGAAAGCGATCGCGCAGGCGGTCGAGGGACCGGTGACGAGCATGGTGACGGCGAGCGCGCTGCAGCTGCACCGCGATGCGATCGTGATCGTCGACGAGGAGTCGGCGGCCAGCCTGACGATGCGGGACTACTACGACTTCATCTACGCCGCCAAGCCGGCGGCGCCGAGGGCATAGTGGCCAAATCACGCGTGCGGAGCACTTGGGCCATCGTCGCAGTGCTAACCGCCCCGCTGCTGGGCGCAGGGCCGAGGCCCGCCGTGCAGGCCTCCACGGCGCTCGCGAATGTACGAGCGTTTGCCAAGCTGTACGGCTATGTCCGCTTCTTCCACCCCAGTGACGCGGCGAGCGATCTCGATTGGGACAAGTTCGCCGTCTTTGGTGTTGGCCGTGTGCGGGACGCGCCGTCACGGGACGTCCTCCGAACACGGTTGGAGGAGCTGTTCCGCCCCATCGCGCCGACCCTGCAGATCTATCCTGAGGGAGTCACTCCCGCCGCGCCATGGCGGCCGGCGGACACGAACGGGCTAAAGCCGGTCGCCTGGCAGCATCTCGGCGTCCGGCTGGATTGGTCGAAGGCGTCTCCTTACCGCAGTCTCAGACTTAACCGCGGCGTCGCCGTACCGGCCGAGGGCCAGGGGTTCGGTACCATCGTCCAAAGCATCGATGCGGCGGCCCTCGTCGGTAAACGCGTGCGGCTGCGGGCACAAGTGCGGCTCGCGCCAGGAGGGCACGGCGGGAGCGGGCACCTCTGGCTGCGCGTGGATCGGGCGAACAACCAGCGCGGGTTTTTCGAGAACATGGACGATCGCCCGATCACGAGCGAACAGTGGCGGGCGTTCGACATCACCGGCGTTGTGGATCGCGACGCGCGCCAGGTGGTGTTCGGTGTGTTTTTGGCGGGCGTCGGAACGCTGTTGGTCGACGATTTCGAGCTGACCGTCGAGAACAGGGACGGATCGCGGTCACCAGTCTCGATCGCCAACCCCGGCTTCGAAGCCGCCGAGAACCTGGTGGGCTGGTTTGCCCGCAGCCCTGGCTACGATTTCGCGGTCACGACGGACGGTGTCGCCGAAGGCAAGCGTGCCCTGCGCATTTCCACGCGCACCGATACGCTCTCTGGTGCCCTGTTCGACGCGCGGCCGGCGCCCGGTGAGACGGTCGACCGGACGCTGGGCGGAGGGCTGCGGGCGCGCATTCCCCTCACGCTGTGGAGCGACTCGCTCGGAACGTTGCCGCACTCCGCCCGGGACACGCTCGAACGGCTGTCTCGTGCGCTCGAGGCTGTTCGCTTCGTAGTGGATGATCCACAGGACGAGCGGACGCGGCTCGCAGCCATGCTCATCGCCTGGAACGTGTTCGAGCACTTTTATCCCTATTTCGACGTGGTCAAGGTTGATTGGGAGGCGCAGCTCGATTCCGGGCTCGCCAGCGTGCGGGCGGCACGCGACGGAGCCACCTTGCTTCACTCGCTGAACCGGCTCGTGGCGCGACTGCAGGATGGGCACGGGCGCGTGTATCACCCACGGTATTCTCCCGACGGGTTCCTCCCGATCCGGATGGAATGGATCGAGGGACAAGCTGTGGTGACCGCATCCGGCGACTCTCTCGTGCAACGCGGGGACGCTGTCGTCGCGATCGACGGCACGCCGGTGACGACGCTGGTGGCGGCCGCCGAGGACGAGATCTCCGGGTCTCCTCAATGGAAGCGCTGGCGTGCGACGACCGAGGTCGTGGGCGCCGGCCGGCGTGGTACGCCGGTCCGACTCTCACTCGAGCGGCAGGGCCGCCAGCTCGACGTCACCGTCACGCGCGGACCGGGGCGACGCTTTCCATCGTCGGACGAGCCACCGATCGCCGCGCTGGCGCCCGGCATCATGTACGTGGACCTTAGCCGCGCGACGTGGGACGAGATTCGGCCACGGCTCGACGCGCTCGCGGCCGCCCGCGGCATCGTGTTCGACCTGCGAGGGTACCCCGCAGGCAACCACATCATTCTCACACACCTGCTGAGCGGGCCCGACACGTCACACTGGATGCAAATCCCACGCATCATCTATCCGGATCACGAACGCCCGACTGGATTCGAACTCCAGGGATGGGCTCTCCAACCTGCGGTGCCTCACATCGCCGGGCGAGTCGCCTTCCTGACCGATGGCCGTGCGATTAGTTACGCCGAGTCAGTGATGGGATTCGTCGAGGGCGAGCGGCTGGGCGTCATCGTCGGGCAGGCGACGGCCGGAACGAACGGCAACGTCAACCCATTCTCCGTACCGGGCGGATACACAATCCAATGGACGGGGAGGCGGGTGGTGAAGCATGACGGAACCCAACACCACTTGATCGGCGTTCGAGCCACGGTGCGCGTCGAGCGCACCCGACGCGGCGTGATGGCCGGGCGGGACGAGGTATTGGAGGCCGGCCTACGCGTCGCGGAGGCGCGCGGCGGCGTCCCATAACAGGAGACTTTGTGGCTTCGACCTTCGCCTTGACCATCGCGGCGGTGCTGGCCGCTGCCGCGCCTGGTCGCGCACAGCAACCCGCGAGCCCACTCAAGCCGGTGCGCACGGGATACGTCCCGGCGAACGGCGTGAACTATTACTACGAGATCTACGGACGGGGGGCGCCGCTCCTCGTGTTGCACGGGGGGCTTGGCTCCGTCAGCATGTTCGAGCCGATCCTGCCGGCCCTGGTGAAGGGTCGTCAGGTCATCGGCGTCGACCTGTACGGCCATGGCCGGACCGCGCTCACAGACCGTCCCATGAGCCTGATCGACATTGGCAACGACCTCGCGACGGTTGTGAAGCAACTCGGCTATGACACCGTTGACGTGCTCGGCTATTCGATGGGCGGGGGCGCGGCACTGCGGCTCGCGGTGCAGCATCCCGAGGTCGTGCGTCGGGTTGTGCTGGTGTCGACACCGTACGCGCAGAACGGGTTTTATCCGGAGATGTTGCCACAGCAGGCGGCAGTCGGCGCCGCGATGGCGGACGCGATGAAGGAGACGCCGATGTACAAGTCGTACGTAGCGGTCGCACCTCGGCCGCAGGACTTCCCTAGGCTCCTCGATCGCATGGGCGAAATGATGCGCCAGCCGTTCGACTGGTCGGAGGACGTGAAGCGGCTCAAGGGACCGGTGATGCTGGTATATGGCGATGCGGATATGGTCCGCCCGGAGCACATCGTGAGCTTCTATCAGCTGCTCGGCGGAGGGTCGAAGGACGCGGGGTGGCAACGCGAGCACATGTCGAAGAATCGGTTGGCAATTCTGCCCAACCTGACGCATTACGAGATCTTCATGTCGCCCGCGTTGCCAGCCACGGTACTGCCCTTCCTGAATGGCGAGGACAAAGGACCCGTGTGGACCGGAGGCTCACACTAGGGAATCGGGATGGTGACGTTGAACGCGTTGCTGGTCACGCCCGTGATGTTGTCTGCCGTGGCCCGCAGCGTGTACCCGCTCCCGATCTGGTCGATACTCAGGTCCGAGAACGTCGCCACGCCATTCGACGCCGTCACGACCGTCGTCCCCGACAGGCGCGCGTTGTGGAGCAAGCTGCCGTCGTGCGCGAGCGCGATGGTGACGGGGCCCGTGAAGCTTTGTACCGTGTTCCCCTGATCGTCCACCACGGCGACCTGCACCGGCGGCGCGATCGTCATGCCGGGCAGCAGCGTGCTGCTGGGCTGCACGAGGAACGCGAGATGGGTCGTTTGCGGGTTGAGCGCAACGACGCTGGCAAACCAGGTGCTCGGCGACTGGAACGACCAGGTCCATTGCGGTTCGACAGAGCCGGCAGCGTTCGCCACCGTGTACTCTCCTTCGAATTTCACGACCGCATCCCACGTCGCGGTGATCGGCGAGAAGCCGGGCGCATCCGCGAGATCCACAACCGCGTTCGCCATCGTGACCCCGTACGCGAGCGCGCCAGCGTCAAGGGGAATCGCGCCCGGATCGGCAATCGTCGTCGTGGAGCCGATCCCCGTCGCGGAGTGGTGCGCCGCGAGCGCCGCTGCCAACGCCACGCCGCTGTACGCGGAGATCAGCTCGCCGCCCTCCGTAATCTGGTCGGAGAAGATCGCGTGTACGGCGAGGATCTTGTCTTGGCTCGGCGCAGGATCGGGGAAGTTCTTTACGTTGGTCGCGACGTACGTCGCCATCGACCAGCCATTGGCCGACACGTACTCCACGAGCGTGTACGTGTTGCCGACCGGAGTCTCGTCCTCCAGGTGGTCGCTCACGCTGGTGATCGTGTTGCTCGAGCCCCGCCAAAAGAAGGTCGCAACGATGGCATCGCCGAGATGGGGGTTTTGGTCGAACGCCTTGCCCACGTGGGTGCCGCCGCTACCCGATGGGATGCCGATGTTTTGCGCAGCCTCGAACTGATCGAGCGTGATGCGGCTTGAAACTGCGCTTGCCGTCGCGAACGACGGGCTCATGCTATGCGGCGGTGTCGGACTGTTGTGATCCAGGTCGAAGGCGTCGCGACAACCGGCGCCAACGAACACGAACCCGAACAGGACCGATAGGCGAGTGATTGCAGTGCGAGTGTTCATGCCCCTGCGTACGGGCAAGCTTCGGGCCAGGTGGGCCGTCCAGGGCAACCGGCGCGGGATGCGACATACGCGCAGCAGTTTGTGGTGCATGCGCATCGTACCAGTATTAAGTCCGTCGCCGTTGCGCTTTTTTGATACGCCGATACGTTCATCCGCCCTTGTCATGACCGGAGAGAGCATCGTGCATAAGCCGCCGCTGGGGCCGTCCGTGATCACATCGCTTCTCCTCGTGGTTTCTCAACTCAACGCCCAAAACGCTCCCTCACCCGATCCACGCGTCGGACTGCGCGCGGGCTGGTGGGAGGCCGCCCAGGCCGCCTGGAACATGCGTCTCGTATCGACGAGCCGGCCGCCGGCCGACTTCATTCCAGCGGAGCCGGGCAATTTCGACTACATGAATTCGGACCTGGCGTTCACAGGACACTTCGTGATCCAGGGCAACTTCCAGGGGTTCTCGGTGTGGGACATCGCGGATCCCGCTCGCCCCCAGCTGGTGCATGCGGAGCGGTGCCCCGAACAGCAGAACGACGTGTCGGTCTACAAGAACCTGCTCTTTCTCTCAGGCGAGTCACAGAACGGGCGCGTGGACTGCGGCGCGCAGGGCATCCAGGAACAGGTCAGCCCGCAGCGCTTCCGCGGCGTCCGCGTGCTCGACATCAGCGATCTCAACCACCCGCGCGTCCTCGCCACCGTGCAGACCTGCCGCGGGTCGCACACGCACACGCTGGTGACCGATCCAAAGGACACGAGCGTCGTCTACATCTATGTCTCGGGCCAGGCGCCGGTGCGTCCCGCCGAGGAGCTAGCGGGGTGCTCGTCAGCCTTGCCCGAGCAGGACACGGCGTCGGCGCGGTTTCGCATCGACATCATCCGCGTGCCGCTCGCGCATCCCGAGTCGGCCAGCGTCGTGAGCCACCCGCGGATCTTCGAAGCATTGGTCGCACCGCCGACGCACGGCGCGACACCATCCGACTCCGCCGCCGCGCAACACTTCGCGGATTCCGCGCAAGCGACGGGCGCGTACGTCATCAAGTTTCAGGGATTGCCCATCGTACTCCCGCCACAATTCGTCAATCCCATGCTCGATAGCGTCGCGCGGAGTCAGGGCAGGACGGCGCCCAACGGCGCCGACAGCGCCGCGCTGCGCGGCGGCATCCAGGGCATCATCGATGCGGAGTTTCTCGCGCCCATGGGTCCCGGCGGCGTGCGCCACGGCCCCGATCAGTGCCACGACATCACGGTCTATCCGGAGCTCAGCATCGCCGGTGGCGCGTGCGCCGGATACGGATTGCTCCTCGACCTCACGGATCTCGCTCACCCCGTCCGGGTCGCGGCCGCTTCGGATTCGAACTTCGCGTACTGGCACTCGGCGACGTTCAACAACGATGGCAGCACGGTGATCTTCACGGACGAATGGGGCGGCGGCATCGCGCCGCGCTGCCGTGCGACCGACAAGCCGCAATGGGGCGCCGACGCGATCTTCTCCGTCGCAAACCGCGCGCTCACGTTCCGGAACTACTACAAGCTGCCGGCCCCGCAGACCTCGACGGAAAACTGCGTGGCGCACAACGGGAACCTGATCCCCGTCCCCGGTCGCGACATCATGGTCCAGGGGTGGTATCAGGGTGGTGTGTCCGTGTTCGATTTCACCGATCCCGCGCATCCAGCGGAGATCGCGTACTTCGACCGCGGTCCGATGGACTCGACCAAGCTCGAGATGGCGGGGAGCTGGTCGGCGTACTGGTACAACGGCTACATCTACAGCACCGAGATCGCGCGTGGGCTCGACGTGCTCGAGCTGCAGCCGAACGCGCTACTCACGCAGAACGAGCTCGACGCCGCGAAGCTGGTGAAAGCGTCGTACCAGAACGTCCAGGACCAGCAGCGCCTCACCTGGCCCGCGAGCTTCGCGGTGGCGCGCGCGTACGTCGATCAGCTCGAGCGCTCGAAGGGCCTCCCCGCCGACCGCATCGGCGCCACGCGGACGATGCTCGGCAGCGCGGAGAGGACGACCTCGCGACGCGCGCTGACATCGCTTGCCACGCAGCTCGACCAGGATGCCACGAGGTCCCGGGACGCGAAGCGAGTGCTGGCCCTGGCGGCAGCGGTGCGAGCGCTGGCGCGGTAGCATTCCGCAACACCCTCCGCTGAGCGACTACGGCGAGCCGTCTGACTGACGGCTCGCCGTTGGTCTGTTAACCGCTCTGAAACAACCATTTTCGGGGTTTCGTCATCCAACGAAGAAACCACCCCGGAAACCATCATGCTGTTTGTGTTGCCGCTCCTCGCAGCCGTCACGCTTGCCGGGCAGTCTCCGGATCATGCCTCACGCCCAGCGGACGCGCGGCCGCGTCAGGCGGGCACCAAGAGTGTCACGGCCACGCGCGCCGCGCAGCCGCCCACGATCGACGGCCGCGACGACGACGCCGTGTGGCGCGAGGCACCGCCCATTCGGGAGTTCGAGGAGTGGCGGCCGAACGAAGGGGGACCGCCGAAGCTCCCGACGGAAGCGAAGGTCGCCTATGACGCGGGTAACCTCTACGTCCTGGTCCGCTGCTTCGATCCACATCCCGACAGCATCATCACCGTCCTCGCCCGTCGCGATTATTTCACGCCAAGCGACATGGTCTGGCTCTTTCTCGACTCCTATCACGACCGCCGCACCGGCTTCGAGTTCGGGGTCAACCCGTCGGGCGTCAAGCTCGACGCGCAAATCTTCAACGACGGCAACGAAGACTTCGCCTGGGACGCCGTGTGGGACGTCGCGACGCGCATCGATTCCACGGGCTGGACGGCCGAATTCCGCATCCCGCTGTCGCAGCTGCCGTATGGGCGGCAGCGCAGCAACACCTTCGGCCTGACGGTCGATCGCGACCTCTACCGCTACGCCCAACGCGTGAGCTGGCCCATCATCCGCCAGTCGCAGGCGGGGTTCGTGTCGCAGTTCGGCGAGATCGACGGTCTGGAGGGGCTCGAGGCACCACGCCGGCTCGAAGCCGCGCCGTACCTCGTGACCAAGAACGTGTCCGAGTTCAACAGCACGGGGATCGGACGCACACAGGACGTGACGGTCGGCGGCGATCTCAAGTATCTCGTGGCCTCGAATCTCAAGCTCGACGCGACGATCAATCCAGACTTCGGTCAGGTCGAGGCCGACCCCGGCGTGCTCAACCTCACCGCGTTCGAGACCTTTTTCCAGGAGAGACGGCCGTTCTTCGTACAGGGGGCCGGTCAATTCCAGTGGAACGTCAACTGCACGGCGGTCAACGACTGCTCGACCGGTCAGGGACTGGTCTACTCGCGGCGCATCGGACGGGCGCCAGAACTTGCCGGTACCTACTCGGACAGCACCTCCGCGGCGTTCACGACGATCCTCGGCGCCGCCAAGCTCACCGGGCGACTTCCTGGCGGCCTGACGATTGGTGCACTCGACGCCGTGACCGCGCATGAGGCCGGTCAGGGCGGCGTGACGATCGAGCCGGCGACGAATTACGGCGTGCTGCGACTGCGGCAGGACCTGCGCAAGGGTGAGTCGAGCGTGGGCGGCATCATCACCGCCGTGAATCGTGACAACGACCCCTGGAGCGACCCGTATCTGCACTCGAGTGCGTACGTGGGCGGGATGGACTTCCGTCACCGCTTCCCGGGTGGGCGCTACGAGTTCTCGGGTTCGGTCGATTTCAGCCGAGTCGCCGGCAGCGCCCAGGCAATCGCATCGACGCAGCTCGACGCTACGCACTATTACCAGCGGCCCGACGCGCTGCGGTTCGACTCGACGCGGACGTCGCTCTCGGGGGATGCCGAAATGCTGCAGTTTGGCAAGGTCGCGGGCAACGTCCTGTTTCAATCCAATGTCGAACGCCGGTCCCCCGGCTTCGAGATCAACGACCTCGGGTACCTACAGCGCGCCGATCAGATCGCGTGGAGCACCTGGGCGGGGTACTTCGATCGGCACAAGCGGAGCTTCTACCAGCGTTTTCAGTGGAATTTCAACTGGTGGCAGTATTGGACCACTGACGGCCTGCCCGAGGAGCGGGCGTTCAACACCAACACGCACACGACATTCCTGAATACGTGGTCGCTGCACTTCGGTGGGACCATCGGACAACTGGGGACCACGTATTGCTACGACTGCGCGCGCGGTGGCCCGGCGGTCCGCCAGGATTCCTACCTCGCGCCCTGGCTGGGGATCAACGGCGACGACCGCAAAGCGATCGTCCCCTATCTCTGGTTCAACTGGTTCCGGGCGAACGGCGGGCGGTCGCGCAACTTCAACTTCGGGCCCGAGATCGATTTCAAGATCGCGTCACGCGTAACCGCGGCATTCTCGCCGAGCTATACGCGTCGCACCAGCGACGTGCAGTCGCTCGGGTCGCGCACGGACACGAACGACGTGACGCATTACCTGTTCGGGCACCTCGAGCAGAAGCAGCTCGGGCTGACGATGCGCTTCACATATCCGTTCACCGCGAACATGACGTTGCAGGTGTACGCGCAGCCGTTCGTGTCGAAGGGAACGTTCAGCAACGTTCGTGAGCTGTCGGCGAACCCGCGCGCGGCCGACTACGATAGCCGCTATCAGGCCTATGCCGACACGGCGTTCACGAACAACCTCGGCGGGTTCAATTTCAAGCAGTTCCGTTCGAACGTTGTGTTCCGGTGGGAGTACCGGCCGGGGTCCACGCTGTTCGTCGTCTGGAGTCAGGGCCGGCGGGGATCGACGGGCGTCGAGGGTACGCAAGGCTTCAGAGGCGATCTGAGCGACCTGTTCGACTTGCGGCCGGACAACAGCTTCCTGGTGAAGCTGTCGTACTGGATCAACCGCTAGCGAGGCTGCGGCGCAGCCGCCGAATCCGCCTGCAGCAGCAGCCGCTCGAAATCCTGCAGCTCTGACAGACCGAGGTCGGACACGGCCCAATAGGAGTACTCCGGCGTCGCCCAACGCAGGACGTGGTACCCCTGGCGCGTTTGCGCCGCAGGAGCGCTCGCGCGCGGATCGCGATCCCGCGGCCACAGCACCACGTTGATGACGTGCTGGCGCCGGCCATAGACGAGCGCCGCGACAGATCGCCCACCGATGTAATCGAGCCGGCCGCCGAGCAGCGGATACCCGCGGCCGGCGAAATCGTACACCGGGGGCGAGTAGTCCAGTTTTCCATTGAACCACGGCTTCACCGTGTGCTGATCCGACGACTGCACGTCGGTCAGGTGCCCCCCCCCCGGCATCAGAGAACGGATGTGGCTCGTCAGCACCTCAGAGGCGAGCGTCTCCCCCCGCCCACGCTGCACCCCCAGCTGCCAGCCGCCGAAGGCGACGACCGCCACGGAGGCGGCGAGCGCCAGCGTGCGCCAGACAACGGTCGTCCGGAACCGCGCGCCCGACCGGCGCTGGGTCTGGATGCGCCGGCGCAGGGCTTCCGGCGCCCGCAACGCCGGGATCTGCGCCTTGATCGCCGCGCGCAGCGCCAGCCGCTTGTCGCGGAATCGGGTGCACTCGGCGCACTGGACGAGGTGCACCTCGAGCTCGCGCGCGTCGGACGGCGCGAGCTCACCGTCGAGATACAGATCGACCTGCGCTTCAAAATCGGGATGAGTCATGTCAACGCTTTCTGCAGCCGCTTGCGGGCACGCGCGAGCCGCGACATCACCGTGCCGACAGGCACGTCCGTCACCTCGCTGATCTCTTTGTACGACAATCCCTCGAGCTCCCGCAGCACGATCACTTCCCGGAATTCCAGCGGCAGCTGATCGAGCGCCTGCCGCAGGTCCATTGCGATTGCGGGATCATGTGCCGCGCCAGCATCGCTGTGCAGATCCTCATTGAACTCCGTGACGAGCGCCGCGTTGGTCTGTCGCTGCCGCCACGTGTACGCCGTGTTGCGCACGATGGCGAGAAACCACGCCCGGGCATCGGCCGCGGTGCTGCCGCGAAAGCCATCGCCGTACTTGAGCGCGCGAAGCGAAGCGTCCTGCACGATGTCCTGCGCGTCCGCGTCGTTGCGCGTCAGGTAGCGCGCCAGCGTGTACGCGCCGTCCAGATGCGGTAAGACGATCGCCTCGAATCGTTCACGCTCCAAGTCGGCTCCTCCAAGTAGAGACTCCGCCAGTGCCCGAATTATTCCCGGGAATACCAACGCGGCATTGCGAGTCTTTGCTCCCGAAGCTGCTCACTCAGACTCGTTTGCGGAGGAAGTCAAAATGAAACGCATCCTGCTGCTGCTGGCACTCTTGCCCGGATCGCCCGAACCCACCCAGGTCAGCGTCCGGCTGTCCGAATGGAAAGTGGAGCTGTCGCAACCAAATATCGCGGCCGGACCGGTGACGTTCGTTGTCACGAACACCGGCCAGATCCCGCACGCCCTCGAAGTCGAAGGAGAAGGGATCGAACAGGAGACCGAAACGATCCAGCCTGGAGCGAACGGCACGCTCACGCTCACACTCAAGCCTGGGACTTATGAGGTGTACTGCCCCGTCGGCGAGGGCTCGCACAAGAAGCTCGGAATGGAAGCGCACCTGACGGTCAGCAGCGCCGCGATGAGCGATGCGCCCGCCCCCGCAGCGATCCGGGAGATCCGCGTCACGAGCGGGGGGCCGGTGATCCAAATCCTGCCGGGGCCCTTCCCCTTCCCCGACAGCGCGGCCCCGATTCTCCAGGCGTTCGGCGATGAGCGGGAGGGCCTCGAGTCGCAAGTGAAGAACGGCCCCTACTCGAACAACGTGGTCAGGGTCTCGGGGACGTTCTCTTTTACAGCGTGGGATAAGGGGGCGACGCGCGATTCAGTGAACGGTATCGCGGAGTTCAGCACCCAGGATGGAGCGCATTGGAAGCTGGTGTTGGACCGCGTGCAGACCAAGGACGTCCCGCACCACCCGCGGTTTGGGGGGGTAATCCTGGGGCTCTATTACCACGGCGTGACACAGGTGCACACGCCCCTCGTGCCGACGATCAACAGTGCCGTCGCGCTGTGGGCGTTCGGGCACCTCTACCGAAATGGGATCGCAGTGACGGACAACGCCATGGTGCACGTCATGCTCTTGTCGCACACGCGGCGCGAGAGGGATTTCGCGCTCGCCTGCTGGGACTGCTCGAAGAACAAGATCGACGAGCTGCAGCTGCAAATCCTGCCCGGCCCAGGCGAGCCGAAGTTCGACGCTCCGGGCGGGTTTCTGTTTGTCAATTGGGAGCGGTCTACGTCCCGGTCGTGACAGGGGGACGTGAACCTTACTTTGGTGGCGCGCCGGATCACCGTCGATCCGGCGCGTTGACATTGGCGGTCCAGGCGAAAAGCTTCATGCTGCCCATGCTCGCCGCCTTGGTGCTCGCCCTGTCCGCTTCGCCGACGCAACAACCTGCGGCTCGAGCGCAGATCATCGGCAAACGCGTCGTCGTGTACACGACGGCCGACAGCACGAACCTGCGTTTGACCCCCGCCGACACACTGGCCTTCAAGCAAGCCGAGCCGATCACGGAATCGCAAGTGTACGTGTTCGTCGACCCGCGGCGCACGTTCCAAACGATGATCGGAATCGGGGGCGCGCTGACCGATGCCGCGGCGGAGACATTCGCGAAACTGCCCGCGAACCGGCAGGACGAGCTGATGAGCGCCTATTACGGCACCGATCGCGGCATCGGGTACACGCTGGCGCGGACGAACATCAACAGCTGCGACTTCTCGAGCGCGAGCTACACCTATGTGACCGAAGGGGACAAGGATCTGAGCACGTTCTCCATCGCGCCCGATCTGCGCTACAAGATTCCGTTGATCAAGCGTGCGATGGCGGCGAGCGGTAATCGCCTCAAACTGTTTGCCAGTCCGTGGAGCCCGCCGGCGTACATGAAGGACAACAACGACATGCTGCATGGCGGGCACCTGCGTGCCGAGTATCGCCAGTCCTGGGCCCTCTACTACACAAAGTTCATCGAGGGCTATCGGCGTGCCGGTGTGCCCGTCTGGGGAATCACGATTCAGAACGAGCCGATGGCGACCCAGACGTGGGAATCGTGCATCTACCAGCCCGAAGCCGAGCGCGATTTTCTGCGCGACTACCTCGGCCCGGTCATGGCCCGGCGCGGGCTCAAGGACGTCAACATCATCGTGTGGGACCACAACCGCGATCTGATCGTGCAGCGCGCGCAGACCATCTTCGACGATCCCCGGGCCGCGCAATACGCGTGGGGCATCGGATTTCATTGGTACGAGGACTGGTCAGGCGGGACGCAGATGTACGACAACGTAGCGCTGGTGAACCGGCTCTACCCCGCCAAGCACATCATCTTCACCGAAGGCACGCCCGCGAACTTTGACTCGACGGCATACGGACGTTGGAGTCTCGGCGAGGCCTACGGGCGCTCGATGATTCACGACTTCAATTCGGGCGCCGAAGGATGGACGGACTGGAATATCCTGCTCGATGAACGGGGCGGTCCAAATCATGTGGGCAATTACTGCTTCGCACCGATTCATGCCGATACACGTACAGGCCAGCTGATCTACACGAACTCCTATTACTACATCGGGCACTTCTCGAAATTCATCCGCCCCGGCGCCAAGCGGATCGCTATCGCGCCGAGCCGCAGCATGCTGCTCTCCACCGGCTTCGTGAACCCGGACGGACACGTGGCCGTCGTCGTCATGAATCCGACCGCAAAAGCCGGCGAGTATCACCTGCGCGTGGGAAGCGCTGCCGTGACGGTCCGTTCGCCCGCGCATTCCATTCAGACTGTCGTGTTCTAGGAGAGCCGTCCCATGTCGAGGCTCATGAAACCCCCTGAGAGCTATTGCGGCGTGTCGAGCGGGTGTTTGCTCCGCTCGTAGAACTCATTTTGCAACCGGAGGCTCTCCGCATCGGCCTTCACCGCCCGGATCGCCCGTACGACCCCGTTGATCCACGTCCTGGCCTCGAACTCGCCGAGCTCACGCGACGCCGCGGCACCTTCGCCCGCATAGTGATTAGGGAAACGCGCGTACCACCAGATGCCAGTGTAGAGGCCTTCCGGTAGCGCGGACAAGCGCGCTTGATCGGCACCCGATTCCTGTGGCGCGCGATCCAGGTGCACGAGGTCGGGCCGCGCGATCATACTCACCGACGTTTCACTTTCGCCGGCGTGCATGTCCGTGGCCGGGTTCGATTTGTGTTTCGGCTCGCCCTGCCCGCTGCGCATGATTCCCAACGTGTACACGACGTAGTCGTGCGGCGTGTCGAGCTGCGTCTGCGCGAAGTACGGCAGCAAGCTGTTGTTGCCGCCGTGGCCATTCACGATGATGATCTTCTTGCAACCATTCCGCGCCATCTCGTCGGTCGTCTCCTGCAGCAGTTGGAGCTGCAGGGGCCGGCTGTAGGCGACGGTACCTGGCTCGTGCTTCGCCTCAAAAATCTGCCCGAAATAGTATTCGGGAAACACGATCGCGTATTCCTGTTGCGCCGCATTGAGCGCCACGTAGCGCACGTTGAGTAGATCGTTCCCCAGCGGCAGATGCGGCCCATGTTTTTCCATGATGCCGAAGGGGAGCAGGCAGGTGCCTTGCGCGCGGGTGATGGCGACCTTGAAATCGGCCGCCGTCAGCTCCTCCCAATGCACCGAGAGCTGCGCTGACGCGATCGAGGCGTAGAGGATGTTGATAGACAGCAGCAGTGACTTACGCACGTGTTCCCCCGGGATGTGTTCGAGCATATTGTATCACTCGTGGGAGCTGGTGGAAGGATGCGAGACGCGCTACTGGCCCTGGCGCTGTTGACTGCTGGGTGCAGTCACGGGGCGAATCGGGCTCCCCCCCAACCCCAAGCGCAGACGACCGTGAGGGTGCGGAACCAGAGCTCCCTCGATATGGACGTGTTTGTGTTAAACAGCAGTCAGCGCACGCGCCTGGGCATCGTCAGAGGCGTGTCGACGCAGGTATTTCCGATCCCGGCCGAATTCGTCAGAATCTCCCCGCAGCTGCGCTTCGAACTGCACGCCATCGGCGGCGGCAGGAACCCACGCACCGAAGCGATCACCGTATTTCCGGGAGACCACGTCGAGCTGGTAATTCCGCCGCTGTGAAAGCGGCGAGGAGCCGAATCTACTGATGCACCGTGACGACTGCTGTCCCGCTGTGATTTTCGCTGGTCGCTGTGATCGTCGTGGTGCCAACGGCCGTCGCGCGGATAAAACCGATATCGAAAGCCATGGCGACAGTGGGTGCGCTGGAGGACCACGTGATCGCCCGGCCGAACACTGCGCTCCCAGTCGAGTCCGTCAGCGTCGCGTAGAGCCTCGTGGTGTCACCAACGGCGAGACTGACCGTGGCGGGCGTGATGGCGACCTTGTTTACAGGCACCGGGGTTGTCGTGACGGTGAAGCTGGCGGTGTCTGCGGGCGTGCCGGTGGGCGTCGTGACAACGAACAGATAGTTGCCGGGCTGCGCGGGCGCTGTGTACGTAATGTAGCGGACGCCGGCGAGTATGCCGTTATTGATGATCGTCCCACCGGTCGTCGACCACTGCAGCGCCGCCGCCGCTCCACTGCTATCGATGCCCCGCGAAGTGATGACGACGACGGTGAGGGGCGCAGCCTGGAATGGCAGGAGCGAGACGCGGCCTGGCCTGATCTGGATACCCTCTACACGAGCAATCACGGGTGAGCTCGAGAGGCTACAGCCGAGGAGAAGCGCCCCGGCTATCACCGCACCCACCTTCATCCGCGCGAGTCGACGCGACAGCTTGAACCTGAAGTTCATGGCCAACCTCCCCAAAGCAAAAAGCCGCCAGCGTGCATTGCTGGCGGCCAGGCGAGCAAGGCGGTTAACCTACCGTAGCCCCGTGGCTCTGCGTCACCGTCTTTCGACGGTTTTGCTCTGAGCAGCACCAGCAAACGTGGCGCATGCGCCAGGACTCCGGTGTGAGCGGCGTCACACACGTGCGGGGGAAGCCCTAAACAGACGCGGGAGGAATGATGAGAGGCGTGCTTCTAGCCTTGGCGATGCTCAGCGGGGCGTGCGGCCACGCGGCAAGATCGGGCATGCCTGAACCGCTGCCGGTGACCACGCTACTGGTGCGAAATCAGAACTTTCTCGACATGGACGTTTTTGTGTTGCGGTATGGACAACGCATCCGGCTCGGCATGGTCACGGGTCTATCGACGCAGCTGTTCACGCTGCGTGACGACATCGTCCGAAGCTCTCCCGAACTTCGCTTCGAACTGCACCCCATCGGTGGTCGCGGCAATCCGCGCACCGAGACGATCTCGGTCCAGCCGGGAGACGAGGTCGAACTGACGATCCCGCCGTTGTGAGTCGTGACAACGTGCGTTTGCCCCTAACGTCCCTCTTGATCGTGACACTCGCGGGATGCTCCGCCGGCTCCGCCCGCGTGCGGGCTGCGACCCCCATCCCCGCAGGAACGGAGGTCCGGGCGCTGTGGGTCGTGCGAAACACGCTCGTGCACCCCGAAAGCATCCGGGCGATGGTGCGGCGGGCAGCTGACGCGGGGTTCAATACCCTGATTGTCCAAGTTCGCGGGCGCGGGGACGCCTACTACCGAGGCCGTTGGGAGCCACCGCCACCGGGCTGGCGGAGGGGAAGCTACGACCCGCTTGAGCGGACGATTCGCGAGGCCCATCGACGGGGGCTCCGCGTGCACGCCTGGATCAACCCCAACCTCGTCGCCAACGCGGACACGCTCCCCGCCGACTCGACGCACCTGGTGCATCGTCGTCCCGACCTGCTCGCCGTGCCGCAACCACTGGCCCGCCAGCTGTACGCCGCCAACCCGCGGGACTCGAGCTACGTCCAGGCGCTCGCGGAGTACGCTCGCGCGAACCGCGACCACACCGAGGGCCTGTACCTGAGTCCCGCGGCGCCGGAGGTGAAGGAGCACATCTACTCGATCTGGATGGATTTGGTGGAGCACTACGATCTGGCCGGGCTGCACTTCGACTATGTACGGTATCCGGCGCCCGACTACGACTACTCGCGCATCGCGCTCGATCGGTTCCGCGATTGGCTCGTGCCCCACCTGCCCGACACGACGCGGCTGCGGTTCGCCGAGCGGGCGTCATTCGATCCGCTCGTCTACACCGACTCCTTCCCCGCCGCGTGGGACGACTTCCGCCGCCAGCAGATCACGGAGCTGGTGGAGCGGATCTACTACGGCGTGAAAAAGCGCGCGCCGCGGCTCCTCGTCAGCGCGGCGGTGTTCGCGGACACCGCGAGCGCCCATGATCGGCGGTACCAGGATTGGCAGGAGTGGCTGCGCCGCGGGATTCTCGACGTCGCCTGTCCGATGGCTTACACCGACAGCTTACTGCTCTTCCGCGAGCGCATCCGTACGGCCGTGGCGACGGTCGGCGGCGGACGTGTCTGGGCCGGAATCGGCGCGTATCGAAACACGGTGGACGGCACAGTAGCGCAGATCGGCGTCGCGCGTGAGCTCGGCGCCGCGGGAATCGTCCTGTTCTCCTACAATTCTCTCGTGCGAGGCGACAGCACGAATCCGGGCGAGCGCTACCTCCGCGCCGTAGGCGAGCGGGCGTTGCGCGGCGAGCGGGCGACAGTGAGTTCTCACTAGCAACAACTCGATGATGATCTCCGGGCTCGATCCGCTAGGTGGGCGGCGCTGTTCTACGTCATGAAGCTGGCGCTGTCGCTATCCGCCCGCGATAGCTCCGACGACGAGCAGCGGCTCCGCGCCTGACGCGACGGCAGCGGGGAGCGGACTATCCTGCGGCTCGTGCGACCAGTCGCGCGCGCACGCAAAGAACCGTACAAACGGCCGCCGCTCGAGCGTGTCGTGATCGCGGATCGTGCCGCGCAACACGGGATAGCGTGCCTCGAGCGCATCGAGCACGGAGCGGGGGGTGGCCGGCCCAGCCACCTCGAGGAGCACTTCTTCCCCGACGCCCGCCAACGTTTGCAGATGCTGCGGCAGCTCCACGCGAATCATGGCAACGTCTGGACCTCGACCGACAGCACGGGCGGCAGGTCGCGCACGATCGCGCTCCAGCTGTCGCCGGCGTCGGCGGACGCATACACCTGCCCGCCCGTCGTCCCGAAGTAGATGCCACACCGATCGAGCGAGTCCACGGCCATCGCATCGCGCAGCACGTTGACATAGCAGTCACGCTGCGGCAGGCCCTTCGTTAGCGCCTCCCACTCACCGCCGCCGGTGCGACTGCGGTACACGCGCAGCTGGCCGTCGGGCGGATAGTGTTCCGAGTCGCTCTTGATCGGGACGACGTAAATGGTGTCGGGCTCGTGCGCATGCACGTCGACGACGAAGCCGAAGTCGGTGGGGAGATTGCCGCTCACTTCGCGCCACGAATCACCGGCGTCGTCCGAGCGCATCACGTCCCAGTGCTTCTGCATGAACAACACGCGCGGACGCGTACGGTGCAGCGCGAGACGATGCACGCAATGTCCGACCTCGGCCGCGGGAGTAGGGATGTACTTGGACACGAGGCCCCGGTTGATAGGCCGCCACGTCGCGCCTGCGTCGTCAGTCTTGAACGCCCCGGCCGCCGAGATCGCCACGAACATGCGGCGCGGCTCGGACGGATCGAGCAGGATCGTGTGCAGGCACATCCCGCCCGCTCCCGGCTGCCACTGGGGACCGCTGCCGTGGCCGCGCAGCCCGGCCAGCTCCTGCCACGTCGTGCCGCCGTCGCTCGAGCGGAACAGGGCGGCGTCTTCGACGCCCGCGTAGACGATGTCCGGATCGGAGAGGGAGGGCTCGAGATGCCACACGCGCTTGAACTCCCAGGGGTGCTGCGTGCCGTCATACCATTGATGCGTGGTGAGAGGCTTGCCGGTCTTGGAAGTCGTATCGTAGACGAACTTGTTACTCTCACCGCGCGGCATACCGTCGGCGGATTTCTCAGGGCCGCCGCCGGGCGCCTCCCACGTCCTGCCGCCGTCACAGGACCGCTGGATGACCTGCCCGAACCAGCCGCTCGACTGCGACGCGTATAACCGTTCGGGATCCGCGGGCGATCCTTTCATATGATAGATCTCCCAGCCGGCGAAGAACGGGCCACCCACGTCCCAGCGCTGGCGCTTCCCATCCGCCGCCAGGATGAACGCACCTTTCCGAGTACCGACCAGCACTCGCACCCCGGTCATACCGACTCCCGTCGCCTGAGCTTCTACGTTGTTCGCGGGTGGCGATTTTTGCCAGGTTCTCGCCGCGCGTAGCATCACCACGCCACCCGTTGCGCCTTCGCAACACGTCTGACCGACTCATCACCCCGTCGCACTGCCGCGACATCGGGTATGGAACGTGCTCTCGCGAGTGGACACTCATGCGTATGCAAAAGGGAAGACTCGCCTCCCTCGCCGTCGCACTCATCATCATCGGTTGTAGCGTCGGAAAGCTCTTCGACGCGCCCCCCGCCAAAGTGATCGACGTCACCCCATCTCGGGTCGTCGATTCGGCATCGACGGGCAGCGCCGCGGATTCAGCGGCGCTTGTCATCTCCACCTCACACCGGGACGCGCCACCGTCGTGGACCGCGCACCGCGCCGCCAATGCGTCGTGGCTGACCCTCGCTGACAACACCGGCTCAGCGCCCGACACGCTGCGGCTGATACTCGACCCCACCGGTCTGTCGAGCGGTATCTACCGCGACACCATCGTGATCGTACCGGACGACAAGGGCGTCGCGCAGCTGCGCGTCCCGGTCGAGCTGCGAGTCCTCCCCGCACCGAACAGCCTCACGTTCTCGCGCCCGCCGACCACCACGGCGGCGGGCGCCACGATCACGCCGGCGGTCGAGGTCACCGCGCTCGACGCCGATGGCCATCGGTTCACGGGCTTCAGCGGGACGATCACGATCGCGCTGGGCGACCATCCAGCAGGCGCAGCGATCTCGGGAACGCTGAGTGCGCCCGCGAGCGGCGGCATTGCCCGCTTTGCCGACCTCCGCCTCAATAAGGCGGGGCAATACACTTTCACCGCATCCGCACCGGGGCTCGCCGGCGCCACCAGCGCCACCTTTGACATCACGCCCGGCGTGGCGTCGCAGCTCCGGTTCACCGTGGAGCCGAGCAGCACCCAGCCCGACAGCACGATCACGCCGCCGGTCGAAGTCTCGGCGCTCGATGATGGCGGCAACATCGCCACCACATTCACGGGTACGATCACGGTGGCCATCGGGCGCAATGCGAGCGCGCTCCACAACGCACAATTGTACGGTGTGCGCACCGTGGCTGCCGCCGCGGGAGTCGCGACGTTTGGCGATCTGCGCATCGATCAGGTGGGTTCTGGCTATACGCTGGCAGCGACATCGGGCAGCCTGCGTGTCGCCACAAGCGACCCGTTCGACATCTCCCTCATCGCGCCGCCGCCGCCCCCGCCGCCCCCGCCGCCCCCGCCGCCCCCGCCGCCGCCGCCGCCGCCGCCACCACCACCGCCGCCGCCACCACCACCGCCGCCACCACCACCCCCGTCGGCTCCGGGGACGGTGAACGACCTATCGGTTGCGAGCGTGACCGACAGTTCGGTAACCCTCGTGTTCACGGAAGTAGACGACGGCACGGGCCAACCGGCGGAGTACGATATTCGTTGGGCGATTGACCCAATCTCGTGGCCTTCCGCGACCAGTGTCACTCGCGGCAGTTGCAGGGTCCCAGTGGCGGGGACCTCGATCGGAGCCGGGCGAAGCTGCAGCGTCCGTGGTCTACAACCAGCCACGGCGTATCAGTTCCAGATGGTGGCGTTCCGCGGCACGCTGGACGTGGATGCGGTGTTCGGTGACCTGTCCAACATCGCGAGCGGAACGACGACGTCGGGGTCGCCGCCACCGCCGGCGACCTATCTCGAGTTCACCAGCGGTCCGCCCCAGCCACTTCAGGTGAATGCCTCATTCTCGGTGGAGGTCACTGCCCGTGACGCGCAGGGTGGAACCGCGACCAGCTTTTCCGGCCCGATAGACCTCACACTCGAAGGGCCTATCGTCGCTGGCAGCCTGACCGGCAACACTCACGTGAACGCCGTCAACGGCGTCGCCACGTTCAGCAACTTGCACATCACCGGCATATGCACGGGCTGTGTTCTGAAGGCGGCGGCATCGGGCCTGACTGGGGCAACGAGCGACTCATTCACCGTCGCTGGCCTATGACGGTCCCTCCTCCGATCCCGCCCCGCACTTCGCCGCCCCGTTATCGTATCCTGGACGACGCCTGGGAGGCGCCGCCATCGCACAAACCGAGGAGGCTTCGTGTCGTGGTAGTGGCCGCGTCGATCGGGACGGCGCTCATCATGGCTTGCGTCGCGATTCTGAAGAGCAGCGAGCGAACGGACCCGGTTGACCCCAGCGCGTGGGTCCAGCCCGCGCCGCCCCCGTATGCGATCTTGCCGGAAAACGCGCTCCGCGGCGAGCGTGTGACGCCGCCTTTGCTGAGTGGCGTTGAGCAGCCACCGCCCGCACCGACCGCACCGACCGCACCACCCGCACCGCCCGCACGCCCCGCACCGTCCCCACGGCGGCGGCCCACGCAGCGCGTCGTCGGTCTCGCCGGGTACCTGTCCATCAACTCGAGCCCGTGGGCTGAGCTGTCGGTGGATGGGCGTGTGGTGGGCAACACGCCGCAGATCCGGGTTCGCGTGTCGCCGGGGCGGCATCACTTACTCTTGGTCCGCGAGGGATTCAAGACACATGATGCGTGGGTCGACGTGATCGCCGGCGGCACCGTGAGGATCACGAACATCACGCTGGAGAAGGGCGCCCAGTGAGCGTGCGAGTCGTAGTGCTGGTATTGCTGCTTGCCACTCCGCTCCGTGCACAGAACACGGGGGGTGGCACGGCGAGCGACCTGATGACTGGGGCCATCCGCGCCTACCAGGATCTCGACTTCGACACTGCGGCGCGCCTGTTGCGCCGCGTTCTCACACCGCCGCTGGTGACCGGGCTCGGCGACGCCGAGCGCACGCGAGCCCTCACCTACCTCGGCGCCGCCGAGCACTACAGGCAGCGGCACGATTCCGCGATCGCCGTCTTCCGCCGGTTGGTCCTCCTCGCACCACGTCAGCGGCCCGACACGCTGATCTTCCCGCCCGAGATCACGCGACTGTACAACGACGTGCGAAGTCGCACGCCGGTTGTTGCCGTGCGCGTGCCGGCGGACACGGAGTTCAGTGTTGGCGAGGGGGGCCGGCTGGTTGCATGGCTGTATCCAAGCACGCCGCATAGAGTGACTGTGGCCATCAGTCGCGAAGATGGGCGCCCGCTCGCGACCGTGTTCACCGGGCCGATCGGCGATAGCCTGGACGTCCGCTGGAATGGGCGCGATTCGACCGGTGGACTCGCGACCGGCGACCGCCTCTGGCTTACCGTCGCCTCCGAAGGGGTCGGAGGGGCCAGGGACCCGGCGCGCATGGTGAGAATTCCACTGCGCGTCGAGCTCCAGGGGCTCGACACCCTACCCCACCCGCCGCCCCTAAGCGCGAGGCAGCTGCTCCCCGAACGCGCAGACCGTGGGAGCGGGCTGCGCTTGCTCGGCGGAGGCACACTCCTCGCCGCCGCCGCCGTTTCATTGCCGGCGATCCTCGCGCCCGGCGAGCGCGCCTCCGGGACGCGGTTTGTTGTGGCCGGCGCTTTAACCGTGGGCGGTCTCGTCGGCTACCTATCGCGCCGCACGGGGAGCCCGTTGCCGGAGAACGCCGCAATCAACCGAACCCGCCGGGACGCGTGGCGGCGCCAGGAGGACACCGTGACCCGCGAGAACGCCGCGCGCATTCGAGCGGCGCGGTTTCACATCCATGCCGGGAGCGAGGTCGCAGTGGAGGCAGACAACCAGTGAGCACGCGCTGCTTCTGGCTCACGACCCTCTGCGCACTGGTCGTGCTCACTGCTGGCTCTCTCGCCGCACAGAGCTCCCTCAGCGGCACGGCTGCCGGTCTGGTACAGAACTTCCGAGCTCGCAGTGAAGCGAGTGGCGTGACGCAGGTCAGCGGGACCGCCTTGGGATTTACCGGCAGTCTGCGGTTCCGCCGCTTCGAGCTCGGCGTGCAGTATGCTGAGGGCACGCTTCAGCCGGCGGACCAGGTATCGGAAAGTCGCGATCTGGTGGAGGGGGCATTGGCACTGCGTTTCCTTGGGACGCCGTGGCTCAGCGTGGAAATGGGGCCGCGCGTCCGCCACTATGCCACCCCGTCGGGCGCGGAGCGCTGGGTCACATGGCGCCTGGGAGGACGCGTGGAAACCGCGCTCGTCGGCACGAGCGTGCGCGGATACGCGATGCTGTGGCGCGGGCTGGGCCTCGACGTCAACGTGCCACCGGGCTCCGGCAGCACACGCGGTGGCGAGGTCGGCGTCACGGTGAACATGGGACCCGGCCCTCTATGGTTCACACTGGGGTATGGGATCGATCACGCGCAGGTGCGCGACGCCGCGCGGGGCGAAACTGTCGAGACCCTCACGCTAACGGCAGGACTCCGCAGGCGCTAAGTCTTCGTGGTGGGCATCACCCATTCGTCAACGACCAGCCGCGCGGATAGAATTGTTCCATGCAAAAGCGCAAACTCGGCAACCTGGAAGTCTCGGCGCTCGGGCTCGGTTGCATGGGAATGAGCTTTTCCTACCCTCCGTTTCCAGACAAGCGAGAGATGATTTCGCTGATTCGGGCAGCCGTCGACCGCGGCGTCACATTCTTCGACACCGCCGAAGTGTACGGCCCCTTCACGAACGAAGAGCTCGTCGGCGAAGCGCTTGCTCCAGTCCGCGAACAGGTCGTGATCGCCACGAAATTCGGTTTCAGATTCGGTCCTGACGGCAAACAGCTGGGCCAGGACAGCCGGCCGGAGCGCATCAAGCAGGTCGTCGAGGGGTCGCTCAAGCGATTGAAGACCGACGTTATCGATCTGTTCTATCAGCACCGCGTGGACATCAACGTGCCCATTGAAGACGTCGCGGGCGCGGTGAGGGATCTAATTCAGGAAGGCAAGGTGAAACACTTCGGCCTGTCTGAAGCGGGAGTGAAAACCATCCGCCGCGCGCACGCCGTGCAACCCGTCACGGCATTGCAGAGTGAATACTCCCTGTGGTTCAGACGCCCTGAAGCAGAAGTAGTACCGACACTCGAGGAGCTCGGCATTGGCTTCGTTCCATTCAGCCCGCTCGGCAAAGGCTTCCTGACCGGGAAGATCGACGACAAGACGACGTTCGACCGCGGCGATTTCCGCAATGTCGTCCCCCGCTTTACGTCGGAGAATCGCAAAGCCAATCAGGCTCTGGTCGAGCAACTCGACAGGCTTGCCCAGCGCAAGCAAGCGACGCCGGCGCAGATCGCGCTCGCGTGGCTCCTCGCGCAACAGCCGTGGATCGTCCCAATCCCCGGAACCAAGCAGCTGAGCCGCCTCGAGGAGAACATCGGAGCCGTTAACATCACCCTGACGCCGGACGATCTCCGTGAGATCGAGCGCGTCACTTCACGGATCACCGTGCACGGGGCGCGCTACCCCGATGAGCTCGAGCGCAGGACGGGGCTTTAGGGGATGCGTGTGGGCATTCTGGGTTCGGGACTGATGGGCGGTAAGCTCGGCACGATCTGGGCGCGGGCCGGACACGAGGTGGTCTTCAGCTATGCGCGGAACCAGGAGAAGCTCGCTAAGCTCGCGCGGGATGCGAAGGGGAACGCGCGCGCGGGCACACCACGCGAGGCCGCGCAAGGAGCGGACGCGCTCTTGCTTGCCGTGCACTGGTCCCGAGTCGACGACGTGTTGACGCAGGCCGGCGATCTGTCGGGCAAGGTCGTCGTGAGCTGCTCATTGCCGATGAATGCGGACGATACCGACCTCGTGATCGCCCACACCTCCTCGGGCGCCGAGGCGCTCGCCAAGCGGGTGCCCAAGGCTCGCGTCGTCTCCGCGTTCGGTACGGTACCGAGCGAGGTCCTGTTCGATGTCTTCGCGGCTCGGCGCAAGGCTACGAAACCCAGCCTCGTCTACTGCGGGGACGACGCGAGAAGCAAGAAGGTCGCCGCTCAGCTGATCCGCGACGTGGGGTTCGATCCGGTGGACGCTGGACCGTTACGGATCGCCCGGTATACGGAGCCATTCACCCTGCTGATCGCGCAGCTCGCGTACGAGGGGGACGAAGGTCCGGAGCTCGCGTACCGCTTCGAGCGGTTTGGCAGGAAGTGACGGACGGCGGTTAGAGTTTGTTCCCCAACCCGCAGGATGCCCTGCCCTTGCCCGCCCGTCCCAACCTCGAGCAATACCGCAAGCTCGCGCAGGATCTCGTAAACGCCTGTACAGCAGGCGACCGGCCTGCGATCGGCGCGTGGGCGGATCGCTGGATCGCGTCGTTGCTCGCAGCTTCCAATCGGCAGTCTCGAGATCGCGCGGCCAATCAGGTCGAGGAATTCGCGATCCGCGCGATGACCGCAGGCAAAGGCACGTGCGTGCTGGCCGACGCGCAGTTCGTGATCGCCCGCGCCCACGGGTTCGAGAGCTGGCCGAAGTTCAGCGCGCACCTCGATGTCCTCACGCGTGCGGGGGGGGACGCCCCCTTCGAGGCCGCCGCACAGGCGATCGTGGACGGAGATGAGGAGACGCTGCGGCGACTGCTACGTGAGCGGCCGGACCTGATCCGCGCGCGCTCCGAGCGCGAGCACCATGCCACGCTGCTGCACTACGTCTCGGCCAACGGGGTCGAGGGCTATCGCCAGAAGACGCCGCAGAACATCGTGCGCATCACCGAGATCCTGCTCGAGGCAGGCGCCGAGGTCGAAGCCGAGGCGAATGTGTACGGAGGCGGGTGCACGACGCTCGGCCTGGTCGCGACGAGCGCGCATCCGCGCCAGGCGGGAGTGCAAAACCCGCTGATCCAGCTGCTGCTCGATCATGGCGCCGAGATCGAGCATCCCAATCTCGCCGGCAATGACCACGGGGCGGTGTTCGCGTGCCTCGCGAACGGATGCCCAGAGGCGGCCCGGTATCTAGCCGACCGCGGCGCGCGCCTCGATCTCGTGTCCGCGGCCGGAGTCGGGAGGCTCGACGTCGTCCAGAGTCGCTTCGACCGGGCAAGCGTGCCCGAGTTGGAAATGGCAATGCGCTACGCGGCAGCGTACGGCCACGGGAATGTCGTCACATGTATGCTGGACCGCGGCGTGGAGGTCGACGCGCACACCGGCGATGGGGAGACGGCGCTGTTCTATGCGGTCTTAAGTGGCCATCTCGACGTGATCCAGCTGTTGCTCGCGCGCGGCGCCCGTCCTGGCGTGCGCACGCGGTGGGGTGGCGACATCGTCGGAGCTGCGCTGTGGCGCGCCGGGCATGGCGGCGACCCCGACCTCTACGTGAAGCTCATCGACGTGCTCGTGGCGGCGGGTGGCGCCCTCCCCGATCGGCATCCACCGGTGAACGGGATTGTGGATGACGCACTCGCCCGACGTGGCAGTCTGGCGGACGCTGGGCGGTATTGGTGGGGGGAGG
>Ga0137382_10000090_pt1 | contig 36755 bp, 36 predicted proteins | sample SagtaG_15_FD_104816 | JGI IMG/M metagenome (GOLD analysis project Ga0137382, IMG submission 104816) | Vadose zone soil microbial communities from Sagehorn Ranch, Mendocino, California, USA - Sage2_R_20_16 metaG | ecosystem: Environmental > Terrestrial > Soil > Vadose zone | place: USA... | reverse complement strand
ACTCATGATTGGGGTGAAGTCGTAACAAGGTAGCCGTAGGAGAACCTGCGGCTGGATCACCTCCTTTCTAAAGTAGTCGTGGCTCAACCCGCTATGGTGTGCGGGTCATGCCACGCATTGCATCCCTAAGCTCTCACGGGCCGCGGGGATGCACGCTTCGAGTTACTCTCACTACCCTTCTTCGGCTCCGGCTGAAGTCACGGTAGATTCGGGCAGATTCTGGCAGATCGTGTCGAGTCAAAGAGCAGACAATTTACAGTTGCGATTTAGGGCCGCGTGTTTCTTCCGCGGCCCTTTGTGTTTTCTCGCACAAACAGCTCCAAATTTTGGGACTCTCTGGTTTGTCGGTACGAATAACAACGCTTCGCTTACCGTAACAAAACATTCAGCGGAAAAACTTTGCTAGCTGACCTTAAAGATATTACAATCTGTACTTGACGCTCGGCGTAGCATCAGCGGAGATTTGCTCCTAGGAGAAATCGTGACCGCCAGTTCCGCCAGTTTCAACGCTGGGAGCGGCTATACCGTCGAAGAACGAGTTCCTGCAGAGCCAAACACAAAACTGATCGTCGAAGATCAAAGACAATCGATTGGCGGAGCCGCCTCGGCTGGAGCTTCGCTCGGCGTCTCCGATCATTGGGGCGCAGTCATCGCTGCGTTCCGGCATCCTTAAGTCTCCCGCGAACAACCATCGCGATTCCCCGCATGGCGCTGTGGTACAGGATTCGCAACTCATCGCCACATTTGGCGTTGACCGCCTCCGTGAGCGAACTTAAGATTGTTATTGTGTCGTTCGCGTTTTTCTGAGGAAGAGAGGCCCAGCCCATGCGCCGTTCCTTCGCTGCGGTTCTGTGTTCCGTCAGTCTGCTTGCGAATGCCGCTAACGGTCAGAGTCCTTCCGTTGCACCGGTCCGAGTCACCGCCGGCGCCGTGGTGAAATTTCATCTACAAACTCGTCTTAATCAGACTAGTGGAGACGCCTTAGACGCCCTTCCCAAAGGCACGGTGCTGGAAGTAAGGATGCTCGATTCCATCGATTCTGACACCGATCGCGACGGCGCCGAATTTCACGGCACGCTGGCGACTCCACTAGTTCTGGAAGGAGAGGTGATTGTCCATTCGGAAGCGGAAGTGCGAGGCTTGCTGGTCCTTCTGAGAAGCAAGTCCCATCCGGAAGGTTTTCGCTTTGAACTCCTCGTTACGGGCCTCACCGATCGCGGAAAGTCCTACGACTTGACGGCATCACTCAATCCCTCTTTCGTTGACCCCGCGGCTCAGCATGACGCGGATTCGAAGTCCGCGACGAAATAAGCTCCACGACAATCCCGGGCTATTAAATAAACTCGCGTGTTTAGCGACTCCAGAGATTACCTGAAGTCCAGAGCAAGTCCCGTTCGTGGTTCGTGCAGAATCTAGCCAGATTTGAATCAATGATGAAGAGATTTCCCGTTCTAGTACCTGATCCCCAAGAAGATCTTTGTTGTCGGTGCTCCTCGTAAACTCAATATTCGACTGAGGATATAAGATTTTTCATGCTACGCCGTGATCGTGGCAAACTTGCTGCAAAACAAACAGGCTCGGCCGAAAATCCTAGGAGGGTTCAAAAATGAAGAATGTCGGACGAGTAGTCTTCTCCATCCTGGCCGGTCTATCGCTTGCAGCCGCAGTGTGGGCCCTGCCACCCAGTGCCACTCACGGAGCTGCTTCACGTTTGTCGAGCGGCACCAACGTCCCACAAGAGCAATCTGTATCCGGAAAAATTGCTTCCGTGGAGAAGAGTTCCTTCACTCTTACCGTGGGACAATCGCAAACTCAGAACCTGCAGCAGGATCCAAACACTCCGAAGACCATGACCTTCATGGTCGATAAGAATACAACCATAGACGGCAGCCTGAAAGTCGGCGCCAATGCCGATGTAACGTACCGCCAGGAAAAGGGCTCCAACGTTGCAATCAGCGTCCGCGTTGCCCCGTAATTCACGGATCCGCCGTTAGCGACTGCATTTGGCGCTGTTGCGCGAACGGCTTCCTCTCAACGGTTCCGGCGAAGGGTGGTTTACGTACCACCCTTGCTCGGCACCGCGCCGTGCAGCCGCCCACTCAACTAATAAGCGGTTGGGATCGTGACGTCGGTTGCGGCAGTGGCCCGTGGTGCGTGAGAGCGTGCGAGTCGCACGCGGTAGTATCAGTACATCCAAATTACTCCCAATCGGAATTTCTTACTTTCCAAAACACCATATACTCCTAATAACCCTTGTCATTTTAGCATGTTAGAAGGGGGTTCTATGGCAAAGACACTGCGTCCCAAACTCGTGGAGGTGTTCATGCAATTAACCAAACGCTCCTACGGTGTGGTCGGAGGTCTGGCAGCATTGTCGCTGGCGCTCGGACTTGGCGTCGCGACCAAGGTCCGCGCAGGCGGCCGTGACACTGTGACGCTGCCTCAACACACGCCGATCCAGGTGATTCTGGATCAGCCTGTCTCGGCCGACCGGACCAAAGCCGGTGATCGCTTCGCCGCGACCGTTGCGCAGCCGGTCATCATCGATGGAAACACTGTGATTCCCAAGGGCGCCCGCGCCAGCGGCATCGTTGTGGAATCGCGCCACGGTGGCCGAATCAAGGGAGACGCGGACCTGCGTCTCGCTCTCCACAGCGTTAGGGTGGATGGCACAAGCTATCCCATCCATACCACAACGTTTCACCGCTCCAGCAAGAGCCACGGGAAGCGCAACTTGCTAATGATCGGTGGCGGCGCCGGAACCGGCGTGCTCATCGGTGCGCTCGCCGGCGGTGGCGAAGGCGCTTTGATCGGTGGTCCAGTCGGCGCTGGTGCCGGCACCGCTGCGGCCATCTTAACCAACAAGAAGGACGTCAAACTCCCAGCTGAGACGCACCTGACGTTCAAACTCTCTGAAGCGGTTTCTATTCCGGCAAAAAGTTAACTTGAGCGAAGACTGCCCTCAGCGGTCTTCGCAACGCTGAAACCATTTCAGCTTCCACCGCGGCCCGCCGCAATTTCTTTGCGGCGGGCCGGTGCATTTTGATCATCAACAATCTTCAGGTCAACAGCACAGCCGGCTGCTCCACGTTCCGCATCGAACGCGCTTAGGCTCAATGAAGAATCTCCCGGGAGATTCGTGAACTGATTGCAAACGAACCCTGTGAGGAGTACGCTCTGGCAAGCCTCACCCCCTTCCAGCTTTGCAAACAATCGCTTCGTGAGGCAGGGCCCATCTCCGTGATTGCCGGACCGCAAACGATCCGGAGGAGGAGGAACCCCATGTCAGCCGATGCCGAAAACAAAGCCATCATTCGGCAACTCTATGAAGAAGTCTGGAATAAGCGCCGGCTCGAACTCGTGGACGAAATCTTCTCTCCCAGTCACGCTCTCCACGATCCCAACGCCACTGGTTCGGCGGTTGGCCCCCAAGCGTACAGACGCCTAGTCACGCGTTTTATTACTGCTTTCCCGGATTTGCGATTTATCATCGGAGACTTTTTCGGTGAAAATGAGAGGCTGGCAGTCGCGTGGACCATTTCCGGCACTCACAAGGGCGAGTTTATGGGAATTCCCGCCACAAACAAGAAAGTGTCCGTAGACGGAATCACTATCATCCACACAGTGAATGCCAGGATCATGGATTCCTACGTCAGTTGGGACGTTTGGGGGATGATGCACCAGCTTGGGGCTGTTCCCGCCTTTGATGAGCCGAAAGGCGCCGCCGCTCGCTGATCAGCGACTTCAAACAGGGGAAGACTCGCGTTTGCGCATCACTCACGCCGCCTTCCCAAATTGAAACGATTTCCACTCTTCCCGCACTACTCCATAGGAAGGAGTACACCATGGCGATAAAGGTTTCTCTCGTGCTAGACGCCATCTACGACATTTTGATTATGGACGCCGACGGTCAGCACCTCGAATTGGAGAGTTTCAAAGACTTGGAAACGGCCCGCCGACGGCTCCCAGACCTTGCTGCCCAGTATCCCGGCACGAAAGTCGCGCTTTGGAATCGGCACACGCGCGTCATCCTGGCTGAGACCGAAGGTTATTGAATCCGCGGCGCACCTTCCGGCACTCGCGCTCCCTAGCATTCTTCTGCTGCACGGCTTCCCGTTTCTTCGATTTGAACTATTGAATCTTTCGATTGCATCTCCAGCGAATTTCTAAGAGATGGCGTTCTATTAAATGTAAAATGGAAGCAGTAGTTGAAAGGGGAATAGCATGTCCAAGAATGGGAAGAGTTCCTCGCCAACAGTGAAAAAGCCGCGGGCGGCCACAGGGCGTCCGACCACGGAGGAGATCGCCTTGCGCGCCTACCATATCTATTTGGAGCGCGGCGGTGCGCCGGGAAATGCACTCGAGGATTGGACGCGCGCCGAGCGCGAACTGCTCGGAGAATCCAGCAAGCCTCGCCGTAAGCCCGGGCCGAAATTGGTCGCCGCTTAAGATCGCCAGTTTGCAGGCCGCTTGCCCTGTTGTGTCCGGAATAGAAAGACAGACCTGTCCCTGAGTTCAGGTATAACCGCAATAGCAATCTCAGCTCGCAACTCCCGCTTTGTCCTGGAGAACGATTCTAGAATCAGGGAATGCCCCAGCCTTCCAAGGGCGCGGCCGCTTTCCTGACTCTGTTTGGACTTCCGTTTCTGTGCGCAGGTCTCGCCTTCATTTACGCGCAGTTGGTCAGCCGCGGAAATTTCGCCACGTTCGAACTGGCCCTCGGCATAATGGTCGCCTCGGTTTTTGTTTTCATCGGTGGTGGCCTCATTTATGTCGCGTTTCACGGCTACGCACTCTTAAAGCAGCAGGCTGCCCGCGAGGAAGCGAATCCACTCTCTCCCTGGCTGTGGCGGACGGACTGGGCGTCGCGCCGCGCGGCAAGTCAAAATAAGAAGACTGAGATCACTTACTGGGTTCTCGCCATTTTTTGCAACCTGATTGCGCTGCCATTTCTCTTCCGCATCGTTCCAGACTTGGTGCGCAACGGCGATCCGCGCGTAATTCTGCCCCTCTGCTTCAACCTGATTGGCGCGATTCTGATCGCCATCGCAGTGCGCGCCACGATTCGCCACCGGCGCTTCGGCGATACTTACTTCGAGTTCGATGCGCTTCCGTTTTTACTTGGCGAAAAAGTGAGTGGAAGGATTCACGTGAAATTCAACACTCGCGCGGAGCACGGCATCGACCTGCGGCTCTCCTGCGTGCGCAAAGTTGTCTCTGGATCAGGCGACAGCCGCAGCACAAGTAAGGTCGTTCTATGGCAAGCGGACCAGAATGTTCCCGCTGGGGCCGTGCAGCCCGGGCCGCTGGGCCGTGCTATTCCCATGGACTTTTCGGTTCCCGCGGACGGTTTGGCCACCAATTTGGACAATCCCAATGACCAAATTCTCTGGGTGCTGCACGCGCAGGCGGATGTGCCCGGCGTGGATTACTCTGACGACTTTGAAATCCCTGTTTTTCGCGGAACAGCTTCGTCCCCACCGGCGAGTGATTTCGGGACACGAATCACCATTGGAACTGAGAGCTTCGGTTTCCCCACAGCACAACCGGGCGGCGGGGATACCGGCGAGGTCGCGCAGCCCGCGAATACCAAAGTTGTCGTTTCGATGGGTTCGGGTGGCACCGAGTTTTATTTTCCGCCACTCCGAAATCCCAGCCGCGCCCTGATTCTGCTCCTTGTCACCGTGGTCTGGAGCGCGGTGATTTATTTGATGTACCAAAAGCACCCGCCGATTTTGTTTTTTATTCTCTTCGGGCTTACGGATGTGCTCATCGTCGCTGGCTTCCTGCACGCCACCTTTGGCAGCTCCCGAATCAGCGTCCGCAGCGGAGAAATTCTTTCACGCCGTGGAATCCTCGGCTTGGGGCGCGCCCGCAGAATTCAAGTTTCCGAAGTGGTTTCCATTCTGCCCGTGGTCAGCATGCAGCAAGGCGGCAATTCGGGCAACGCACTCCACGCCATTCGAGTGCGGTTGAAGGACGGGAGCAAAGTCACGCTGGCCGACGAAATCGACAACCGCCAGGAAGCGCGCTGGGTGGTATCGCAGATCGAAACGCTGTCCGGCCTCAAATTGGATACGCATGTGGAAGTGGATCTGCCACTCGGTGTAGCTGTCACACCCATCCTACAAAAGCCAGGGCAGACATTCACCCAGGCGCGGGCGCGCACGTCGACAGCCGCATCCTTGGGCGTATTTTTTGTGATGGTGTTCGGGATGTTCGGATTCATGGCGTGGCGAATGACTTCGTTTACTTCGCGAACGCACAACTCGCGCACAGCAGCAGCGGCTCCTGTCAAACCGCCAGTGACGCGGCGCGTTTTTTCCGCTCCTTTAACGTATGAGGACGTGGAGCGCGTGCGCGCACTCCCCGCCCAGGCTCAGGCGGAAGAATTGCTCGAACGAGTCATTGGTCATGACACGCGTGCTCTGGAACTTTTCGATCAGTTGGTTGACGGCTGGCGTGGCCACATTCGAATGACCGACCGCATGAAGCAGTTGGGGCGGCGCTCCGAGTTTTCCAAGGATCTGCGAGTCCGTTACGCCAACGCCGACATCAATCTTGTGCTGGAAGGCTGGGAAAAGAACGAGCATGCAGCCGATCTGTTGATCGAGCGGGCGCGCACCGACCCGCGCTACCGCGCCTGGGCGCTCTACTATCTCGGCATGCTGGCGGGCCGCGGTGTGGACTACGAACGCATCCATGGCGTGCTCCTAAACTATGCGCGGAACGATCACGACCCCGTGGTGCGCCAGTGGGCCGTCGAGGGAATGCGCTTCCTAGGTAAGGATGAAGTTCTCGACGAGCTCTTCACTTCGTTCACGGAAGATCCCGCCACGACCGTGCGCGATCGCGCGGGCTGCAATATTTCCGATTGTGGAATTTTCACCCGCAAGCAGCGAATGAGTATGGTGCCGAAGCTCCTCGATCTGGCCATGAGTCCGCGCACAACCGGACAAATGCGGAGCTGGACTTTCCTCGCACTTCAGGAAATCACGGACGAAAACCTGCCCGCGAACGCGCTTGCATGGAGCCACTGGTATCAGGAACACGGCTCCGAAAAATTGGCTGAATTCGAACGCCTGGAGTGGTGGCAGGTCCGCGGCGAGGAATAGCGGTTGGGGCTGAAGCCCTCCCTCGACTGCACGATAATTTCAAAAACGCTGTCATTTACAGAGATGCGCCGCGGTGTAGACTACCTCCTCGCCGGGGGAAGCTCCATCGATGCCGACAACTCAGGAAAAACAGGAACACATTCGCATTGGCGTGGATCTTGGCGGCACCAAGATTGAATTCGTCGCGCTCGAGCGAGACGGCACGGAATTGCATCGCCACCGCATCCCCACGCCGCGGCACGACTATGAGGGTACGGTGCACGCCATAGCGGAAGCTGTGCGAGAGATCGAGAAAAAACTCGGGCGAAGCGCCACCGTTGGCATGGGAATCCCCGGAACCATTTCCACCAAGACCGGCTTGGTGAAAAACGCCAACTCCACATGGCTGAACGGGAGACCGTTCGACAAGGACTTGGGCCGCGCGCTGGGCCGCGAAGTGCGTTGCGCAAATGATGCCAACTGCCTGGCAGTTTCCGAAGCGACCGATGGCGCGGGCGCTGGCAAGCACATTGTTTTCGCGGTGATACTGGGGACAGGTTGTGGTGGTGGAATTGCTGTGGATGGACGCATGCACAGCGGTTCGAACGGAGTTGCCGGCGAGTGGGGACACAATACTTTGCCGTGGATGCGGCCGGACGAGTTTCCCGGCCCAGCCTGCTATTGCGGGAAGAACGGGTGCATCGAAACTTGGATTTCGGGAACGGGACTGGAAGCAGATTATAAGCGTGTAACAGGCGTCGACCTGAAAGGTCGCGAAATCATCGCGCGAAGTGGCGCAGGTGAAGCTGCCGCTCTTGTTGTTCTCGATCGATTTGAAGACCGCCTCACGCGCGCGTTGGCGCACCTTATCAATCTTCTTGATCCGGATGTCATCGTGTTAGGCGGAGGCGCCTCGCAGATTCCGCGTATCTACCAGAATGTTCCGCCTCGTCTGAAGGAATACGTTTTCGGCCACGAAGCAGACACTCCGATTCTTCCGGCGAAACATGGGGACGCCAGCGGAGTACGAGGCGCGGCTTGGCTCTGGCCATTGGAATAGGAAAAACTCGTGACGCCAATTTCCAAAGGCTGTGCGACTCGACCTCATTACTTCGCGACGGAAATCCGGTAAATCACGGCCGCTCCATCATCCGATACCAGCAGGGACCCGTCCGGCGCAACAGCCACACCTACCGGCCGTCCGAGCACATCGGGCCCGCTGGGATCCGGAACCAGCCCCGTCAGGAACGGCACCGGATCAGCGGAAGGTTTGCCATTCTCAAAGGCCACAAACGCAATCTGGTATCCCGAACGCGCCGCGCGGTTCCACGAACCATGCTCCGCGACAAATGCGCCGCCCCAATAGCTTTCAGGGAATTGCTTTCCCGTGTAGAACGCGAACTGCAGCGGGGCCACATGCGCTCCCAGCAGCACATCAGGAACAATGGCACGCGCAACGAGTTCCGGATGTTCCTGCTTCACGCGCGTGTCGACGTTGTCGCCGATGTAGCTGTACGGCCAGCCGTAGAAACCTCCGTCTTTCAGGGAAGTGAAATAGTCCGGAGGCAGGTCGTCGCCCAATTCGTCACGCTCGTTAACAGTCGTCCAGACTTCGCCCGTCACGGGTTCAAGCGCCAGCCCCACCGGATTCCTGAGCCCCGTGGCGTAGCGCCGCGCATTCTTCCCATCGGGATCGCATATCGTGACGGCGGCGCGCCGCGGATCTTCTCCCGTGTTTATGTTCGATTCGGAACCAACGCCGATGAACAGATGCTTTCCATCGGCCGAAAAAGCCAGCGATCGCGTATCGTGTCCGCCGGACGGCAAATCGAGCAGGTGCTCTGCTTCACCAAGCCGCTTGGAGGTCTTGGGATCGTATCGAAAGCGAACGACCTCCTTGGTGTTCCCGACGTAAACATAATCTTCGTGGAACGTGATGCCGAACGGCCGCTTCTGGCCATCCACAAAGATTTCGCGCACTTGCGCTCCGCCGGTATGCCCGGGATCGCGCATCACGATGATTTCACCAGACCCCATGTCCGCCAGAAAAATGTCCCCATTCGGCGCGACCGTCAGCCATCGCGGACGCTTGAAATTCGTTGCAAATACACTCACGCGAAATCCCCGCGGCACGGTGGGCAAAAACCCTGCCGGAGGCGTTCGTTTTTCCGGCCCATTGCCAGCCGATTTTGTTGCGAACGGCGCCGGAAGCTTCGGCTTTTGGCCGTGGGTTACTTGCGCCGACGCCATAGAAGGCAGCAGACATATGGAAGCTAAGGTCAGAATGTTTCGTGCGCGCATGGCGATACCCTTTCCCTGGACGATTTTCATTTCGCTCTTATAATGCCTCAGACGCATGGCCCGTTCCAAATAGCTCCTTTTCCCAAGCGAATTCTGGCCAGCCAACTGGGTACCCCGAATGACCGCGAATCTGCCTGGAGGCTATCTCTTTGAGGACAAGTTGTTACATCTCCTTTGGCCCTACGCTAGATTGAGATTGGGGCGTTTTTCTGAGAGAGTCCTAATCCTGGAACACCATTCCGCGTGAGGAGAACCGTTATGAGATCACTCGCATGTGCAGCACTGTTCTTGTCGGCAACAGGCCTGATTCTTATGCAGGAGAGTCATGCCCGCGCCGCGGCGAAACCCGTCACAGTGGATATCAAGAATGCGCAAGGCCAGAGCATAGGCACGGCGACACTGACGCCTGCAGCCAAAGGCGTGACCATCAAGATTGACATTAAGAATCTTCCGCCTGGTGAACACTCCATTCACATCCATCAGGTGGCCAAGTGCGAGCCTCCCGATTTCAAATCCGCTGGTCCACATTTTAGCGGCGGCGGTCATGCCCATGAGGGAATGCCTGCGGGCGATATCCCAGACTTTGCGTTGATAGTCGCTGCGGATGGCACCGCCCATGCAAGCACGATCGCGCCGAACGTGACTCTCGGCACGGACGAAAACTCCGTCTTCAGCAACGGCGGAACCGCGATTGTCATTCACGCGGTCGCCGGAGGCACCGGTTCCGGCGCTCCTCCGCGCATCGCCTGCGGTGTGATCACCAAGCCGGAATAACTCCGGATCGCATCGTTTCTCAGAATTATTTCTCGTCCGGGCGCTCAGTTACGGCTTTGCCCGCGGCGCCCGGAAGCGGCGTCTTCTTGCCGCCGGATGCTTCTCCGTCGAATAGTGCGCTCAAGCTCGGATAGCCGTAAATGGTCGGCGCGTGATTCTGCATGAGTCCGCCAGTATCCGCCGTGGGTCCATAGTTGCTGTGCAAATCCCGTCCCAGCATCCGGAGCATCGCCATCTGCTGGCCTCGATGGTGCGCCGTGTGCGCAATCCTCCGAACCATTACCCAGGCCCGGGACCGCTGCACGTCAAAGAATTTTGTTTCCGACTCCCACCAGACATCCTCTTTCGCTTGCAGGGCCGCGAGCCGCTTTCCGCTGTCTTCCGCATAGCGCTTCATGAATTCCAGACGAGTTTCTTGCAGTGGAAGGGGTGGCGCGCCAACGTCTATTCCCAGCATGTTGACGAACCATAGATTCTCGCTTAGGCATTGGTGCACCATCTGTTCGTGTACGCTTCGCCCTCGCGGGTCACTCTCGCGCGGACGCCTAGGAAGGTCCTGGTCGCGGAATTCACTCCACACGCTCATGACTTTGATCCGCTCGGTTTCGTACGTTTCAACTAGGAATTCGTATCTCATGGAACTATCCTTACGCGGTTTCGGCGGGCATTCTGTCGCCGCCCTAATGTTAACAACTGGTGGTTGACTTCGCCGTAGTACAGGAGTATTTACACCGTTAGGCGCGCTCCGCTGTGCTCCCTCCCGTTTTCGGCGCGCACGTCCAAACAACCAAGGAGATCATCATGCCAAATCCTGTCCGAGCTATCCCTGAAGGGTATCATTCCATTACGCCGGGGCTGACGTGCAAAGACGCTGGCCGCGCCATAGATTTCTACAAGCAAATTTTTGGCGCGACGGAAATCATGCGCATGGCCGGACCTGGCGGCAAAGTCATGCACGGCGAACTCAGAATCGGCGACTCCGTCATTTTCGTCGCCGACGAGTTTCCCGGTATGTCTTGCGCACCCACGCCCGGTGCCACAAACCCTGTCTCGATTTTTATGTACACGGAAAATGTGGATGCCACGTTCAACCGGGCCGTTGCCGCGGGCGCCAAGGTGGACATGCCGCTCATGGACCAGTTCTGGGGCGACCGCTATGGGAAACTCACTGACCCATTTGGCCACCAGTGGGGCCTTGCGCAGCACATCGAGGACGTAGCTCCCGAAGAGATGAAGCGCCGCTCCGCGGAGTGGACCGCGAAGATGGCCAAAGCCGCTGGCCAAAGCTGAACCCTCCGCCTTAATTTCGTTGAGAGGCCCCGCCGCTTCTGAACTGCCCAGCGGGGCCATTCATTCCTCAGAGTAAGATTGCGAGCAAAAGCCTGAATCGTGCACTACTTCACTATCAGAATGAGCGGAATGGACTGGAGCTGCAGCGGCGTCCCTGACAATGACGTCGCCGATGTCGTAAGCGTGATCGTCGAAGTTCCCGATGGGGTGACGACAGATGGCGGCGGGGAGGGAGATAGCGTAACCGTCGAGCTTGCACTACCGCAGCCCGCCCCATAGAACACTGAACCCAAGAGAATTCCGACGCCCGTGCCCTTCAGTGAAAGAGTTTGCGGGCTTCCGGGGGCATTGTCCGCGACCTGGAGGGTCGCCGAAAATGCGCCAGCGCTCGCAGGCAGGAAGTTGATGCTGACGGAACAATTTGCGTTGGCAGCAAGCACCGAAGCGCAAGGATTGGTTTCGGAAAAGCTCGAAGCGATTGGCCCGCTGATGGAAATGGAATTGATGGAGAGATTCTGGTCACCGCTGTTGACAATAGAGAACACTCCGGTTGCGCTGCTGGTTCCAACCGTGGCCGTAAAGTTCGCGGTGGACGGAAAAATCTTTGCCACGGGACCGCTGACGGCTTGAACGGGGTTGCCGGAGATGGCAAGGCCCAATGACCCTCCAATTCCGGTCAATCCACCATTAAAAGGCGACGCGGGAATTTCCACGAGATTCCCGGAGAGCTGGTCGACCTGGTAGACATGGATGCCGATGCCGAGTCCGGCTGCGAGAGAATAAATGTAAGGCCCTACGGGGTCGGCGACGGCACTCGCCCGCGAGAAGGAAATTGTGCTGGTCGTACCCTGCAACTCCTGCCTATCCACAATACGGTAGCAGAAGCACTTGCACAGCCCGACTAGGCCGGGCACTTTTTCGAGGCGTGCAAGTCGCCGGAGAAGGACTTTTCCTGAAAACATGGGAGCCCGGGGTTTCACTCTTCGCGAAGGATGCGCATAAGCTCGCTGGCGGCATGCGGGAGGCGCGCCCCGCGGCGCGACACCAGGTAAACGTGGCGGGGCATGTTCATTTGCCGCACTTTTACCTCCCTCATCCAGCCGCGCTCGATTTCCCAATGGACGCACATGCGCGGCACGATGGCCACGCCCATGCCCATCTGCACGAAGCGTTTGATGCTCTCGATGGTGGGCATTTCGATGGGCATGTTGAGCGCGGTGCGGTTTCTGGCAAACAGCTCGATGACGCGGCGGCGAAAAGGAGATTCGACGCTGTGCGCGATAAAGTTTTCTTCGCCAAGCTCCGCGACATCCACCTCGCGCTTTTTCGCCAGGACGTGCTTGGGATTCACCACTAGCGTCAACTCGTCCTTCAGGATTTCCGTGGCCAGAAGCTGCGCATCGCGCGGCACAAAGGAGATCGCTCCTAGATCCAACCGGTAGTTCAGGACTTCATGAGGGATGTCCCGGGAGAGCATGCGGTGCACGCGGACCTGGACGCCGGAATGCCTCTCCCGAAACTTGGCCAATGCGGGGAGGAGGGCGTGAATCGAGCTCTCGTTGACGCCCAACGAAAGTTCGCCTCGCTTCAACCCCTCCAATTCAGAGAGACCTTTCTTGACTTCATCGCGCAGGTTGATCAGGCGTTCTGCGTAGTCCTTCAGAAGTGTGCCCGCGTCGGTGAGGCGGACGGGCCGGGCCCCTCGCACGAAGAGCGGCTGTCCAAGCGAGTCCTCCAGTTTGCGGATCGCCAGGCTGATGGCGGGCTGGGTGCGGTAAAGGCGCTCCGCGGCGCGCGAAAAACTGCCCTCTTTCGCCACCATCAGGAATACCTGCAATTCGCCTAGATCCAAGCAAACCTCCCGTCGCGCCAGTATAAGGCGAAATTATCAAAAGTAGAACAAAGATAAATTGGACCGCAAGGTGCCTCCTGTGCGTTACTAGAGCATGGGAGACTCTATGGACGTCGTACGCATTTTTGACACTACGCTCCGTGATGGCGAACAGTCCCCGGGCTTCTCGATGAACACCGAGGAGAAGATTCGCCTAGCGCGGCAGCTTGCCGCCCTAAACGTGGACGTGATTGAGGCAGGCTTCCCGATTTCGTCGCGCGGTGACTTGGAAGCAGTCCAAAAGGTCGCGAAAGAAGTTCGGACCGTACCGATCGCAGCGCTCGCGCGCGCCAGAAAAGAAGACGTAAGCGCCGCCGTTGAGGCCCTGAAACCTGCGGCTGCACCGCGCTTGCATATCTTTCTTGCGACCTCCGATCTGCACCTACGCGTCAAGCTGAAGATGACCCGCGAACAGGCTCTCGAAGCCATTGGCTCGATGGTTCGCTACGGCCGGCAGCATGTCGGCGAGGTGGAGTTCTCCGCCGAGGATGCCGGGCGAACCGACAGCGATTTCCTTTGCCAGGTATGCCGCGTGGCGGTGGATGCCGGCGCAACCGTCCTGAATCTGCCGGACACAGTGGGATACGCGGTGCCGGAAGAGTATGGCGCGATGTTTACCAAGGTTCGTGAATATCTGGGGGATGCGCAGGGGATTACGCTTAGCGCGCATTGCCACGACGACCTGGGCATGGCGGTAGCGAACTCGCTTGCGGCGATTCGCGCCGGCGTGCGCCAAATCGAGTGCACCATTAACGGAATTGGCGAACGCGCGGGAAACGCTTCCCTGGAGGAAGTCGTCGTCGCGCTGGCGATTCGCAAGGACACCTTTGGGGTCACGACGGGCATTCGACTGGAACAACTTTTCCCCACGAGCCGCATGCTTACTGAAATCACGGGAGCGGTGGTCGCCCCGAACAAAGCGATTGTGGGCGCCAACGCCTTCGCGCATGAAGCGGGAATTCACCAGGATGGCATCATCAAGAATCCGCTCACTTATGAAATCATTTCGCCGCAGGCCGTGGGAGTGCCGGCGCGTTCGCTGGTCCTCGGAAAGCATTCCGGCCGCAACGCCTTGCGTATGACACTGCGCGATTTGGGTTACGACGCGAGCGACACCGAGCTTGCGGAAGTTTACAGCCGGGTGACGGCGCTTGCCGATGCGTCCAAGCAGGTGCGTTCTCGAGACATTGTGGCCATTGCGCACGAAGTGATTCGACGGCGGCCCGCGGCGGTGGCCGCGGAATCGTCTTCTGCCGCCTGACCGGAGCTGCGGCCAAAGGATTTTCGCAACGCCTGTATCGCGCTATCTTGCGTTCCTGCAAAGTGCGCGTGGCTTGCCGGATTTCTGATTATTTGTGGGGACCGCCATGAAGAAGACTATCGTCCTTCTGCCGGGAGACGGTATCGGCCCGGAGGTGACACGGGCGGCCGCGGCCGTCCTGCGTGAATCCGCGCAAGAATTTAATCACCAGTTTGACTTCATAGAACTTCCTCTCGGCGGCGCAGCCATTGATGCCGCCGGCACGCCGCTTCCTAACGACACATTGGATGCATGCCGCAAAGCCGACGCCGTTTTTCTGGGAGCCGTCGGCGGTCCCAAGTGGGACGCACTGCCTGTCGGGAAGCGCCCCGAGAGCGGGCTGCTTGATCTGCGAAAAGGTCTGGGGCTCTATGTCAACGTTCGCCCGGTGAAGCTGCTCGAGCCGCTGCGGGGCATCTCGCCCTTGAAGGCCGATCGGCTCGGCGACTTGGACCTTGAGATTGTGCGTGAACTTGCAGGTGGAATGTATTTCGGCGAGCGCGGGAACACCACGGAGAAGGGCGTCGAGCGCGCATGGGACACGGAATCGTATTCGACCCCGGAGATCGAGCGCATCGCTACGTTTGCTTATACTCGGGCGGAGAACCGCTCGCGGCGGCTGTGCTCGGTGGACAAAGCGAACGTATTGACCAGTTCGCAGCTCTGGCGCCGCACCGTCACGGCCATGAGCGGGGTCTACCCCGCAGTGAAACTCGATCACATGTACGTGGACAACGCGGCAATGCAATTGATGCTGCGTCCCTCTCAATTTGACGTGATGCTGAGCACTAACATGTTCGGCGATATTCTGAGCGATGCGGCCGCGGCGCTGGTCGGCTCGATTGGGCTGATTCCATCAGCCAGCTTCGGTTCGTCTGCGCCGCTTTTCGAGCCCATTCACGGCTCGGCGCCGTCCCTGGCCGGAACAGACTCTGCCAATCCCACCGGCTCGATTCTCAGCGCCACGATGATGCTCCGAGATGCCTTCGGTCTTTCGCTGGAAGCGGACTGGGTCGAACAGTCGCTCAATCGAGTGCTTGTCAGCGGTTACCGGACGCCTGACATCACAGAGCCCGGCGCGCGCGCCGTCGGCGGATCCGTCTTCACGGAGGTCCTTCGCGAGGAGATGCAGCGCACCTTCGAACACGCCGAGCGTTACGGCTGGGGCGTCTAGCGCCGCTTCACCACTACGAGCGTACCGCCAACATCAGCCCGGCTGTCTTGCGAGAAGCCCCTGACAATGCTACTTTTACACTTTCCGAAGCACTCTGCGGCAAACCACAGTCGGGGGCCACACCGCGGTGTGGCGGAGACGCGGGCTGCGAATCCGTTACAGAGCAGTTTGACCCAAAGGTGAGAAACATTATTACTCATCACCATTTTCTTGAGCCGTCCTCGCGGCGGATTGATCGCCACTCGTCGTAGGTCCGTTATGGCGCAACGCGAATCCAATTCGAGCCATGTCTTGCTCCCCGCGGCCACCGGTGCGGTTTCCTACTGGCGTGTGGAAGGCTCCTTGCTCGAACTCGGCGCCTTGCGCCCGGTCGGTTTTTTCACCTGGAACTCGCAAAGCTTTTCCGAACGCTGGGCGAGGCGCGCGGGCATGGGAGGAATGGCGCTGGCGCGGCCTTTCGCTTATTTCGCCAGCCGCACGTTCGCCACACGCTTCTTACACACATTGCTCCGCGGAGTCAGTCGCGATCGCCTGGACCTCCTGGGTGAAGAATACTTTCACTATGTTTTGAAGCCGCAACTGCGCCGCGAAGCCGCCGAGAAGCTGATTGAAGCGGTCCACAATGGTGAGCGCGTCGTCCTGGTTGGCCAGCTCCTGGAAAACATACTTCGGCCGTTGGCGCACCATTTCGGAGTCGACTCGTTCGTCTCGAATCGCTTGGAATTTCGCGACGGCAAAGCCACCGGGCGGCTCCTAGATCCCATCGTGCGCCCACGAGGACCTTTGGCGTGGATCGCCACCGGCGAGACTGATGGCCGCATCCCGCGCGAGAAGCTCCTTAGCCAGCTTGGCTGGACAGAGAAGCCTGGGCATCTTGAAAACGCGTTAAAGTCCACCGCCCGGACGGCCGTTGCGTCGGGCAAGTCCGTTGCGCTCTTCGGGGAAACCCCGCGTGTCGACCGTCTCTCGGCGCGCGAAAATCTGGCAAACCGGCACCTGCTTCTCATCGGTGTAACGGGGTTCATCGGCAAGGTCTGGCTTGTCGACTTGCTCGAAAATATTCCCAACATTGGCAAAATCACGCTGCTGATTCGCCGCAACCGCACCACCTCTGCGCTCCGCCGCTTCGAAAAAATCGTCGAGGAATCTCCTGCTTTCGATATCCTCCACGAGCGCCATGGGCGCAAGCTCGCCGCGTTTCTCAAGCAGAAACTGGAAGTGGTCGAAGGGGACGTGAGCTTCCCGGGCCTGGGTCTCGACGAGGAAACGCAAGCGCGGCTCGCAAATTCACTCGACCTCATCGTCAACAGCGCCGGCTTGACGGACTTCAATCCCGATTTGCGCGACGCCCTCTCTTCCAACGTGGATTCTGCGGTCCATTTGCTCGACTTTCTGCGCAAGTGCCATCACGCTGGTCTCATGCATCTTTCCACTTGCTACGTTGTCGGCATGCGCGACGGCCGCGTCACCGAAGAGCTGCACGACAATTACAATCCCGCCGGCGATTCCCAATTCGACGCCCAGCGCGAAATCGCATCGCTGCGAGAAACCATTCGCCGTGTCGAAGAACGCGCCGGGAGTCCGGAACTCGACAAGGCCCTTCGCCGTCAGGCGCTGGGACGCGGCGGCAATGAAGCTTCCGCTCCCGCCGCGGAGCTTGACGGTGTTCTGAAACGCAATCGCGCTCGCTGGGCGCGCAATCGGCTCGTGCGCATCGGCCTGCGCCGCGCGCAGCATCTCGGCTGGCCGAACACGTACACCTTCACAAAAAGTCTCGGCGAATCCATCCTCGCTCGCCGTGGCCGTGATCTACCCATCGCCATCGTCCGCCCGTCCATCGTGGAAAGCTCGGAGCGCTCTCCCTTTACCGGCTGGAACGAAGGCATCAATACTTCCGGGCCGCTCTCCTACCTCCTCGGCACGAATTTCCGCCAGCTTCCTTCGAACGAGCGAAAGTGTCTTGACGTCATTCCCGTCGACATGGTTTGCCGCGGAATGACGCTCATCGCTTCCGCGGTTGTCGCGCGTCGCCACGCCCGCTTGTACCAGCTTGCGACTTCCGCGATCAATCCCGTCAATATGGGACGCAGCATCGAGCTAACCGGGCTTGCCCACCGCAAGCACTACCGCACAACGAACGGCATCGATAGCTGGCTCAAGGTAAAGTTTGAATCCATCCCGGTCTCCAAGCAGCGCTACGAGCGTCTCTCGATTCCCATGCAGAAAGCCGTGATCTCCAGCATCAATCGCGCGGCTGTTTCCCTGCGCATGAAGAAGCCGCCGCTCGCGCGCGCGGAGCGCGACCTGATCCGCGCCGAAAAACTGATCGAACTCTACGAGCCGTTCATTCTTCACAACGAGCACGTCTTCGAATGCGAAAATGCGCGCCTGCTCTCCGCCATCCTCCCGCCCGAGGAGCGTCTGCTCTTCGATTTCGCCCCGGAATCGATTGACTGGTGGGACTACTGGATCAACGTGCACATCCCGGCCCTGCGCCGCTGGTGCTATCCGCTGATGGAAGGCCGCCCGCTCGAATCGCGCGAGCCTCGCGCGCTGGATTGGACTGGCGATCCGCCACATGGAGCGACTCTTTCCAAAGCCGCTACGCCGTCAGACTCTTTATGGCGATCTTCGTAACCGGCTCGACCGGCTACCTAGGCAGTTATCTTACCGCGGGGCTCTTCACCGGCTACCGCGACAAGCTGAACCTCCTGGTTCGCGCCAAAACCGAACAGGAGGCCCGCGAGCGCCTTTGGACTTCGTTGCAACTCCATTTCGCGTTTCCCGAATTTTCCGAATACCTGAACACACGCGTGCGCATTTATCGCGGCGACCTCACTGGACAACGTTTTGGTCTCTCCGACGATGAATACCACGCCCTGGTCGACACTACCGACTCCTTGATCCACTGCGCGGCTTCGCTGAACCGCAAATCAGAAAAGCAGTGCCTGAACGTGAACCTGCGAGGTACCCTCGAAGTCATTCAGCTTGCCCGCCGCGCCCAGAATCGCAACGGCCTTCGCCGTTATTCTCACGTTTCGACGGTCGCCGTCGCAGGAAAAAGAAAAAACGAAGTCGTCACCGAAGACGCCGCCATCGACTGGTCGCGCTCCGATTACGATCCCTACGCGCGCACCAAGAAATTCTGCGAGCACATGGCCTATCAACTTCTGCCCGATGTCCCCAAGACGATCTTTCGCCCCGCCATCGTTATGGGCGACAGCCGCCGCCCGGAGACTTCGCAATTCGACATGGTCCAGGCGTTCCACGTTCTCGCGCAGATGCCTGTTCTTCCGCTCCGTCCCCAGGATAAAATCGATATCGTTCCGGCGAATTATGTCGGCAAGGCGATCGTGACTATTCATCAGAAAGAGCCGCCCACCCACGGCATCTACCACTTGTCCTCCGGCACGGGTTCGCAGACCTACCAGGAGCTGACCGATGCAATTGCTCAGGCCGGCGCCATGCTTCGGCCCATCTATTTCCCGTCTCTGGGCGGACCCTTTTCCAGCACCGTCAATTGGGTCGCGAATCGCAGCGGCGCTGCGGGATACGGCGCTTCGCTGCTGAAAGTTTTCTGGCCCTATCTCGACTGGAACACCGTTTTCGATAATTCCCGCGTCGTCGCGGAACTCGGTGAAGCACCCGCAAAATTCTCTGAGTATGCGGCCCCGCTTCTGAAGTATTGCCGCGAAAACAAATTCCAGTTTCCGGCCAAGCCCTGGCCCGACACTCCGCGCGCGATCAAAAACGTCGCGGCAGGGAGAATCCGCGCATGACGGACTTTCTCCTCGTTGCCTGGGTCAGCGCCCTGATTGAGATCACGCGCTTCGGCTGGATGCTCGGCCTCGGTGAGCGCTGGACGCCCGGTGAAAAACTGAAGTTGCTTTTTGCCGGTTACAACGGCACGCGCAATACTGGCAGCGATGTGCGCGTCCAAGAGATGCTGAGACAGGTCCGCCATGTTCTTGGCGTCGAACATGTCGATTTCAGTGTGATGACTCAAAATTTCGAGCGCACCAAAGGCTACTTCGAAGGCACGCGCCAGGTTCACCTTCCCGACGTTTACCCGCCGTTTCTCTTTCGCGAGGTGCGGCAAAATCATGGCGTCATCGCTTGCGAGGGTTCGATGTTCAAGAGCAAGTTTGCCAACGCCCTCACCACCATGATGATCGGTTCCCTCGGACTCGCCTCGGCTGAAAACAAGCTCTCTCTCGCATACGGGGGCGAGGCCGGCCACATGGACGGTCTCATTCAATCGATGTGCGCGCGCTACGTCCCTGATTCCCTGGTCATTACTCGAAACGTGGAATCGCAAACGCTCCTCAGTTCGCTCGGAATCCCGACGGAGCTTGGCAGCGATACGGCCTGGACGTTCGAACCGCATCCTCCCGAATACGCCCGCAAGGCGCTTCGCGATGCCGGCTGGGATGAAAAAACGCCCATCCTCGTCCTCTGCCCGATTCATCCCTTTGTCTGGCCGGTGAAAGCTTCCATCGCGAAATACATCGCGCGCGCAACCACCGGAGCCTATAAAGACAGCCAGTACCGCACCGTTTACTTCTTCGAATCCGGCTCCGAAGTGGATAGAAAATTTGAGCACTACATTTCTGGATTCACCAAGGCTACGAAGGCGTTCATTCAACGCCATCGCGTATTTCCAATTCTTGTGGCCATGGAACGCCTTGACGCCGTCGCTTGCCGCGAGATTGCCGCACGCATTCCCCGCACGCCGATCTTCACTTCAGATGATTACGACATGTTCCAGCTCGTTTCCATCCTCCGCGCGTGCTCCTACATGGTTTCTTCGCGCTACCACGGTATCGTGACTTGCATGCCTAGCCTCGTGGTCTCCGCGGGTGTCACCATGGACGAGCGCATCCGCAATCTCATGCGCGAGCGCGGGCACCAGCATCTCTTTCTCACCGTCGATGACCCCGATCTCGAACCGAGACTTCTCCAGGTCATGGAAACGCTGGTTGCGGAAGCCGATTCAGTGCGCGAAGGCATCGGTCAAACCGTTATCCGCAATCTCAAAGTGATGGCCCGCATGGGCACGTTCCTGGAAGATGTTGTGCGCCGTACCTATCCCGAATTCCCGCTGCGCTCCGGCGTGCTTTCCTGGGAAGACTATCTGGCGCCTCTCAGCAAGAATTTGACTCAGCTTGCCGAGCGTTACGATTCTTCGCCCGCCGCGCTCGCGGCGGTTCGTTGATTTTTCATGTCCAATTTCCTGGAAGTGATTCTTGCTCAATTGAAGCGCGCGAGTGGCCGCGTCGTTCTTCGGGAAATTCATGGCGATCGCTTTGTCAGCGTGACCGGCAGGGAATTGCTCGACCAGGTTCAGCTGCTTCGTTTGTTCCTTCGCAACTTCGGTTTCCAGCCCGGTGACCGTTGCGCCCTTCTCGCGCCCAATGCCATTCGCTGGGCGGCTTCTCATTTGGCGCTCATGGCCGAAGGCGTGATCGTCGTGCCGCTCTATTTCCGCCAGGCGCCCGCCGAACTTGCCGGCATGATGAAGGACTGCCAGCCGCGCCTCATTTTTGTGAGTGACGCCGCACTTGGCGAAAGCGTTGCCCATGCTTGGCCCGAGGCTCCGCGCCGCGTCCTTTTCGAGGAAGCCCTGCGCGAATCGGCGTCGCAATCTCGGCTTCCCGATGAGCCCAATCCGCGCACGGACAGCGATATCGTCACCATTATTTATACTTCCGGAACTTCCGGTGAGCCGAAAGGCGTTTGCCTCAACGTCGGAAATCTAACCCACATGCTCTCCTGCACTACGGAACGCCTAAATCAACTCATGGGCGCCACACGCGAACCCGACCGCGTCTTTCATTACCTTCCATTCAATTTTGGGGCCTCCACGATTTTGCTGCTCTCTTGCCTCACACGCGAAAGCGTTCTTGCTCTTTCGACGGATCTCAACAAGCTCGCCGACGAAATCCGTTTGGCCTCGCCGAATTATTTTCTGAACGTTCCCACGCTGCTGGAGCGCGTCCGTCGCGGCGTCGAAGAAGCCATCGCCAAGCGCCCCGCGATAATCCGTTCCCTCTTTTCAAAAGCGCGAGCCGCCTGGCAGCGCAAGCATGTCGGGCGCGGCAGCGCACTCGATGCGTTCTGGCTAGCCCTTGGCCGTGTGCTCATCTTTCGAAAGATTCGCGAGCGTTTTGGCCCGCACATCCGGGCGCTGATCTGCGGTTCCGCGCCGCTCGCTCCGGAGACCCAGCAGTTTTTCCTGATGCTTGGTATTCCCGTGCTGCAGGCGTACGGTCTCACGGAAACTACTGGCATTTGCACTCTCGACGACCCGCGCGTCCCCGTCGAGCCCGGTTACGTGGGCCCTGCGATCACCGGCATCGAGATGAAGGTCGCTGAAAACGAAGAAATTGTCGTGCGCGGCCCGCACATTTTCCCTGGTTATTGGAACCGCCCGGAAGAAACTGCCCGCGTGCTGCAAGACGGCTGGTTCCACACCGGCGATCAAGGCGAAGTCAACGTTCGCGGAAATTGGCGCATTAGCGGCCGCATCAAAAATCTAATCATCCTGAATTCCGGGCACAACATCGCCCCCGAACCGCTCGAGGAAAAAGTCGCTCGCCTTCTTCCCACGGCACAGCAGGTTGTGGTCATTGGCAATGGACGCGGCTATCTTTGCGCGCTAGTGACCGGCGCGGTCGAACCTGCAGCCGTTCAATCCGCGCTCGATGCCGTGAATCCAGAGCTACCGCATTACCGCCAGATTCGAAATTTCACGATGATTCGTGAGGCGTTTACACCGGAGAGCGGCTTGCTCACGGCCATGGGCAAAATCCGCCGCGACGCCATCAATGCGCGTTATGCTTCGGAAATCAACGCCATGTACGATTCGAAAGGTGCCGGCGAAGCGTCCAGCAGGCAGCACGCGTGAAAATGAAAAAATTCACTGGCAAAACGCTGCGTTGGGAATGGCGCGAAGGCGTGCTTGAGCTGACTCTCGATCACGCTCCTGCTAACGAAATTGGCACAGCCATGCTCGCGGAACTGGAAAGATTTGTCGCCTCGTTCGAATTGCTGGCTCCGGAGACTTCCGTTTGCATTATTGCCAGCGCGAGGAAGTCCGTTTTCTCTGCGGGCGGAGATTTGCGCGAGCTGTACGCGACCGCCGCGTCAGTTCCTGCGAAAGATCGCCCTGCAGGCGTGCGCGCTTTTCTCGAACGCATCCACGCCGTAATGAACGCCTTCGATGCCGCTTCCTTTGTCACCATCGCTGCCGTTCATGGCGCCTGTCTTGGCGGCGGTCTTGAGCTGGCCCTGGCTTGCGACATGATTATCGCCGACAAAATGGCGCGCTTTGCCTTCCCCGAACTGCGTCTCGGATTCATCCCCGGCTTCGGCGGCATTCCGCGCTTGAAACGCGATCTTGGCAACGCCTTCGTGCGCGATTTGCTTTTCACCGGACGAACCGTCAACGCTACTCGCGCTCAGACCGTCGGCCTCGTGGCGCAGCTTGCCGGTGAAGGCGAAGCCCTTCGCATCGCCCGTTCGACGGCCGCGCAAATCACCAAATACGACCCCGCGGCCCGTGCCGCCGCCAAGAAATTCATCAAACCCATTCCCCACGATGAGCTTCGCCGCGAGATCGACCTCTTCTGCGAACTGTTCACTCGCCCCGCGGTCATGGCCGCCCTCAAAAAATTCGTCGAAGACTCAGGCCCCATGCCCTATCTTCCCTAGATTCGAAATCGAACCACACCTCACCTAGCTGAATTTCCAGGTCCCACCTAGCCATACGGCGGATGTATACGCCTCTGCTCCTGTTGCATCTTGTTCAAGGAGGTAGGGAAATGTCAGAACTCATTGAACTTTCGAATGCGTTGGCCCAGGTCACCGATCATGCCGCGGCGTCTGTAGTCGCCATTCACACCGAAGCGCGCGGTTCGTCGAGCGGCGTCCTTTGGCGCGAGGGAGTCATTGTTACGGCGGAACACGCTCTTCGCCGCGATGAAGAAATTCAAGTAACGTTGCCCGATGGCCTTGTCGTGCCAGCGACCCTCGCCGGCCGCGATCCTTCGACTGATCTCGCCGTCTTAAAATGTGCGGAGGCAGGCAATCGTTTCGTCGAGCGCGGCGATCACTCAATCGTCAAACCGGGCAGCATCACGCTCGTCGTAGGACGGACACGAGCCAGCGGTCCCGTGGCTGGCCTGGGAGTTGTGAGCCTGGTTGTCGCGGAACGCCGTACGTGGACTGGCTCCTCGCTTGCCCCGTACATCCGGCTGGATGTCGGTCTGCAACCCACGGCCGTTGGCGGGGCCGTCGTTGATGCGCACGGCAAAGTCCTGGGAATCGCTTCACCGCGTTTTGCGCGCTTCGGGGCCGTTGCTATCCCGGCCGCCACGGTCGATCGCGTCGTCGAAACCTTGTTGAAAAAGGGCCGCATCCCGCGCGGGTATCTCGGCGTGGCTCTGCAGCCCGTCCGTCTCCCGGATCATCTGCGGCAGTCGTTGCAACACAAAGAGAGGACCGCTGCAATTATTCTCGAAGTAGAAGCCGATGGACCGGCCCACCAAGCCGGAATCGTCATCGGCGACATCCTGGTGTCTTTGGCGGGGCAACCCATTTCGCGTCCAGAAAATGTCCAGCTTCACTTGCAACCCGAAAACATCGGCAAATCTCTGAGCGCGAAAATTCTCCGTGGCGGCGCCGTGCGCGACGTAACCATTTCTGTCGGTGACCGCGCGAACGGAGGAGTGTGACATGGCCATCGCCGGATTTGGCGAAATCGCAGAACAGCTTCGGCGCTCCACGGTCCTCATTCATGCCGAAGGTCGCGGGAGCGGCTCCGGTGTGATCTGGTCCAGCGATGGCGTGATCGTGACGAACGCCCATGTCGCCCATGGTTCGAACGTCCGCGTCGGGCTCTGGGACGGACGCGAGTTCGACGCAGCAGTAACCAATCGCGATCCACGGCGCGACCTGGCAACGCTTCGAATCAGTGCGGACTTTTTGCCGGCGGCGTGCCCCGCGGATTCCTCTCAATTGCGTCCCGGTGAGCTTGCCATTGCCATCGGCAACCCGATGGGCTTTGTTGGCGCGCTCACCACCGGAGTGATCCACGCCATCGGCCCGTTGCGCGGGCTTGGCCCCCAAACCTGGGTGCAGGCCAGTGTGCGGCTTGCTCCTGGCAATTCCGGCGGGCCGCTGGCCGACGCCCGTGGTCATGTGATTGGCGTCAACACCATGGTCGCCGGGCGCCTCGCGCTTGCCATTCCGACCAACGCAGTTCGCGATTTTCTTGTGGGTGGTCCAGGCAGTGCGTGGCTAGGTGTTGCCGTTCATCCCGTGCGCTTGCCTCGTGCCAATGGCCGTGCATTCGGCTTGGTCTTGCGGGAAGTCGAGCACGGCAGTCCAGCCGCGCAAGCCTCGCTTTTGGCTGGCGACATCTTGCTGGGTACGGAAGAAAAGCCTTTTCAATCCATCGACGATCTTTTGACGACCATCGATAGTCAAGGCTCGCGCTTGCCGCGTTTCGAATTCCTTCGCGGCGATTACTCACGCCTCCGTCGTGTGACCGTACGGCTGGGAGTTTCGAAGGACGGAAAGGATGTAATCGCTGCGTGATCCGCGTTTTCATCGTCGCGGCTTCGCCACTGATTCGCGCGGGCGTGCAGAGCATGCTGGCGGATAGCCGTGTGGACATTGTGGGAAGCGCGGCGGATCTCGAATCCATTTCCGGCCAGCTCGTCGACGTCGAGCCGGACGTTGTTCTGGTTGAGGCCGGTGCAGACACTCACGAAGAGTTGCTGAGCACGCTTGAGGACGCAGAAATCGCGCGCGAGTATCCAGTCATCGTGTTATCGGAACAGATCAAGGCTGCTTGGCTTTCCGACGCTCTTCGCGCTGGCGTGCGTGCCATCTTGCCCCGTGAAGTCACGCTGGAACAACTCCGGGCTGCTCTCGAAGCCGCTGCGGCGGGACTGCTGGTCGTTCATCCCTCGGAACTGGATACCGTTCTTCCTGCCACTGTCGGCTCGCATGCACCCGTCGACGAGTTGCTTGAGCCACTAACACGCCGAGAGCGCGAAGTACTTCAAATGCTCGCCGCAGGACTCGCCAACAAGGAAATTGCCGCTCGCCTGGCAATCTCCGATCACACTGTGAAATTCCACGTAGCTTCGATCTTGGGTAAGCTCGGCGTCTCTACTCGAACCGAAGCTGTTTCCCTGGGAATTCGCCGCGGTCTCGTACTGCTATGAGTCTTTCTGGATAAATTTCCCATGACGTGGCGGAACTACCGCCGCGAATTTTCTTTCCCAGCGCAGGAATGATAGATTTAGCTTTCCATGCGAACCCTGGAACAAACCACACAGGAAGTCCTGGACTTGGCCGCCAAGCATTTTCAGTTGCCGTCGGGTTCGCTCGCGCCCGGGGACGATTTTTTCAAGAAACTCGGCATCGACAGCTTGCAAACTTTAGAAATGCTTTCTCGCCTCGAGAATCATTTCGGCATCGAATTGCCCGACTACGAGGTCCTGGGCGTCAGCGACTTCAAGACTCTGGCCGAGCGGATTCAATCCCGCCTGTAATGCTGGACCTTTCCAAGTATCAATCCATCGGTGAAGCGCTGCGGGATGCGTTGGATCAATATGCGAACGAAGTGTGTTTGATCGAGGCCGACCGCGAGCGCGAAAAAGAGCGCCTGACCTATCGCGACTTCAAGCAGCGCGCGCATCCGCTGGCCAAGGCTTTGCAGGATAGCGGTTTCTCCGCTGGCGCTCGCGCCAGCATCATCATGACCAATCAGTCGAAGTGGCTGATTTCCGCTTACACGATTTTTTTTGCCGGGGGCGTTCTGGTTCCACTCGATTACAAACTGACGCCGGACGAACAATGGCAATTGCTCAAGCATTCTGGCGCTGGAGTTCTCATCACGGAATATCCGATTTGGCGGCAACTCAGCGTCTCGCCCGGCCGCGCCACCGCGACGAACGTGCAAACCGTACTGGTTACTGAAGCTCCGGCAAACGCCGATCTTGCCGGCGCAAAACGCTGGGAGGAATTTCGCGGGGCTGGCGAACCGGTTTTCGTCGCGCGTAAACGCTCGGGCAATGCCTGCATCGTCTACTCTTCCGGAACTGGCGGACGTCCGAAAGGCTGCATGATGACGCACGAAAATTATTTGGAGCAGTGCGTCGCGCTCACATCGCTGTATCCGTTCTGGCCGGGCGTACGCTATCTCAGCATTCTGCCCACAAACCACGCTATTGATTTCATGGTGGGTTTTTTTGGGCCGTTCACGTGCGGAGCGGCAGTCGTGCATTTGCGGACTTTGCGTCCCGAATTCGTACGGGAAGCTTTTTCGAAATACAAAATCACGTACGTGAGTCTGGTTCCTCTCGTTTTGAAAAATTTGCAGAAAGGCCTGCAAGCGCGTTTCGATGCGCTGCCGCCGGGCAAACGCAAAATTTTCAACCTGCTCGTTGGCGTCAACAAAGCTCTGACGAAAAGCCGGCCGCGCCCGGGCATCAGTCGCCTGCTGCTCAACCAAGTTCACGAAGCGTTCGGCGGAGAGCTTCGAGCGATCATTGTGGGCGGCGCCTTCAGCGAACCGCACACGCTGCAATTTTTCTACGACCTTGGGATTCCCGTCGCCAACGGATACGGACTCACGGAAGCCGGCACGGCAATCACGGTCAACGATTTGAAACCATTTCGCGCGGATACTGTCGGCAAGCCGCTGCCCGGCATGGAAGTGCGCATCGTGAATTCGTCCGCAGACGGCGTTGGCGAAGTTGCCGTCCACAGCAAAACCGTCATGGCTGGCTACTTGAATGAACCGGAACTCACGGCGGAAACGATCGTTGACGGCTGGCTTCTGACCGGCGATCTCGGCCGCTTTGATGGTGCGGGTCATTTGCAACTCGCGGGCCGCAAGAAAAACATGATCGTCACCGAGGAAGGGAAAAATATTTATCCCGAAGACATTGAAACAGTTTTCGAGAGCCTTCCCGTGAAAGAATTTTGCGTGTTCGCCGCCAACTACATTTGGCCCAAGCGCTCAATGACCGGCGAAAAGCTTGTGCTGGCGCTGCATCTCGAGCCGGGGCAGGAGTACAGCGAACAACTTCGCCAGGACATCAACGCGCGCAACAATCGCCTGATAAACTACAAGCGTATCCATGGGGTCGTCCTGCTGGACGAGGACTTTCCCCGTACGGCTTCTCTGAAAATCAAACGCGACGTTTTGGCCGAACGGCTCGCAAAGCTGGACAGCGTGGCCGCGATTCTGCCTTTGTGATGCAAGTTTCGAAATGATTGCGTGGATCGGAGGTTAGAATTTCGGACTCGTTTGCGCTTCCAATGGACCGATTTTTTGCCATCGTAAACCCCGCCGCCGGTGGCGGCCGCTCCGCGAAACTTGCGGGGCCCGCGCTCGCACGTTTGTGCGAAAAGGGACTGAATGTCGACGTCATCGCTTCGACCGGCCAGGGGCATGCGGTGCAACTTGCACGCGAGGCTTACGAGCAGGGATACCGGCGCTTTCTTGCGGTGGGCGGTGACGGCACCGCTCACGAAATTCTCAACGGAGTGTTTGCGGGACGCGCCGCGGTTCAGCGTATCGCGCTGGGATTTTTGCCGCTGGGTACGGGCAACTCCTTTCTGCGCGATTTTACAAAGGACGGCGCCGCGGCTTCGCTGCAGGCGCTGCTCGAAGGCCGCACGCGCACAGTCGATCTTTTGCGGTTGACGCACGCCAAAGGCGAAATCTACTCCTTTAATCTCTTGAGCATGGGCTTTACGGCGGATGTTGCGGCGCTGACCAATCGCGTATTCAAACCCTTTGGCGACTTTGGTTATTTGCTTGGGGTTTTCGTGCGCGTGGCGCAGTTGCGGCGGCGTTCCCTGGCGCTGCGCTGCGATGACGACGCGGAATGGGACGAAGGGCGATCGCTTTTCCTGACGTTCAACAACAGCAAGTACACGGGCGGGACGATGCTGATTGCGCCGGACGCCGATCCTACCGACGGGCTCATAGAATTTGTGCGCTGGGGCCCGATCGGACGCCTGGGATTGCTGCGCACATTACCGCGGCTTTACGACGGTTCTCATATCAAACATCCGCTTGCTTCTCGGCGCGCGGTGCGCCACGTGGAGTTCAGAGAAGCCGCGCCCGTGGACGTCATGATCGATGGAGAAGTCGTGACCGTCGAGTGCCGGGCACTCGACGTTCTTCCCGCCGCTGTGGACGTCTTCATATGAAGCAAATCTGGCTGGCGATCCGCAGCGCCATTCTTTGGTCCCTCAGCATCCTGCATTTTTTTATCGTTGCGCCGACGCTGGTGTTCCTGGGGATTTTTCTGGATGCCCGCAAACACGATTGGCTGCAGCGCACTTTCTGCCGCCGCATCGCTTTTTTATCGGGTGCACAAGTCGAAGCACGCCGATCTTCCGGTTTCGATCCGCAACGCACCTGCTTCTTTATGTCTAACCACGTGAATCTTTTCGATCCGTTCATGCTGTACTGCGCGATTCCGCAGTTTGTGCGCGGATGGGAGCTGGAATCGCATTTCAAGATTCCCGCGTACGGCTGGCTGATGAAGCGCTTCGGCAACGTGCCGGTTCCGGATGTGCGGCGTCCGTCGGATTTGAAGCGCATGTGGCGGCTGACGCAGGACGCAGTGGATGGTGGCACCAGCCTGATTATTTTTCCGGAAGCCAGGCGGACGCGCAACGGGCGAGTGGATCAATTCCAAGACGGGGGTTTCCGTGTGGCGCAGCAGCTTGGCATCCCGATTGTGCCGGTGAGTCTCGTAGGCTCCTTTCTGCATCACCGGACGGGCCATTGGATGCTCTTGCCCGTGAAGATCACGGTTCATCTGCATGACACCATCGAAACCAAGGGACTGACCAAGGAAGATGTTCCGGCATTGCGCGAACGCGTTCGCGCCATCATTGCGGCGCCTGTGGAAGAAAACTTGCGAGAGACGCACGGAGACAGTAAGCAGAATCGGGGCTAGTCGGCAAGAAGTCCCTCGCGGCACGTGGGGCCCCACCCCCCCCACATGATTCTGTATGAATATCAAAGGAAAGGACTTATAAAAAAGAAAGTCAAGGAAAGGCTTTCTGGTGAGGGTTGCTTTCGGAAGAGCCTTCGTTGTGAGAACGGCACGAGGCGAGAGCTAAAGCGAGAGCTTAATTCCGGGGAGGGTGCGGCCGGCGCGGGTTTCCTGCCAGGTGAAATAGATGCGGTGAATGACGGTGAGCGTGGAAACGACGGCGATAACCCACAGGACCGGCCCCATGCGATTGAAGATCCCGCCGATAATGAGCAGAACGATGCGCTCGGGACGCTCCATAAAGCCGACTTTACAAAGGGGAATAAGGGATTCGGCGCGGGCGCGGGCATAACTGACCATGACGGAACCGGCAGTGGCGACCGCGGCTAGAACAACATAAGGAGTTCGACCGGCCACGGAATAATAGACCAAGAGGCCCATGTAGAGGGCCATGTCTGCGTAACGGTCGAGCGTGGAATCATAGAAGGCGCCAAAAGCGGTGACGCGGTTCTGACGCCGCGCGACTTGGCCATCCAGCATGTCCAGGAATCCAGCGAAGAAAATAATCAGGGCGCCAGTGAAGAAGCCGCCCACGGCAAAAAAAGCGGCGGCGAGAAAATTCACAACCAGGCCAAGAAATGTAAGAAGGTTGGGATTGATTCCCGTGGCGGCGATCCCGCCAACAATTTTGTCAAGCAGCCATTTGCTGCCGGTTCCAATTGCCCCGGTTAACGTAGCCATAAGCGCCTAATAGTGTCTCAGAATCACCGTGGATTCGCGAAATTGCCACCTGATTCGGAATGCCGCGAATCCTACAACAGCTATGTGTGGCTGCCAATGGTTGTTGAGGCGTGCCAATTTGGATGGAGGATTTGAATGGTGTGCATCAGTCAAATGTCCTTGACGGAGAATCTGCTTCATCCTAGAGTCGGGAAGTCTGAGATTACACGACAAAACACAATGAGCGAGCTTAATCGACGCAATTTTCTACTGCGGGCAGGGACGGGTTTCAGCGCCGCGTGGGTCACGGCGAACTGGCCTGCCCTGCTGTTCGCCGCGACACACGCACATAACGCAGCGAAAGCAGCGACTCCGCCAAAATTTGCGTTCTTCACTCCGGAAGAGGGAGCCGAGGTCGAGGCCATCACGGCGCGAATCATACCGACGGACGACACTCCTGGGGCACGCGAAGCGGGTGTGGTTTATTTCATCGATCATGGGTTAGTCACGTTTGGGGTCGACGATCAGAAAACGTATCGCGAAGGGCTGCCCGAATTGCGCGCGAGGGTAAGCGAGATGTTCTCGGGCGCTTCCAAATTCTCTGGCTTGACTGCTGAACAGCAGGATGCGGTTTTGCATTCGTTCGACGAAAACGCGCCCGCTGGCCGAAGAGCGTTCCGGGCGCGCCCGGGTGCACAGAATTTCTTTGAAACGATCCGCCTGCACACGATTCAGGGGTTCTTGATCGACCCGGAATTCGGGGGCAACCGCGACGGAGTTGGATGGAAGCTGATTGGGCGCGAGCGCGAACATAGGTTTCAGTCCCCGTTCGGCTACTACGACAAAGACTATCCCGGCTGGCAATCGGCGGCGAAAGAAGCGGACAAGACATGAGGGTGGACCAGCCTCGTTACAAGACTTCCGACGAAGTGGACTTTGTGATCGTAGGCTCCGGGGCGGCCGGAGGCATCCTCGCCAAGGAACTTTCAACCAACGGCTTTCGCGTGGTGGTGCTGGAGCAAGGCCCTTACCTGACGGAAGCGGATTTCAGCCACAACGAAATCGAAATCCTGGCGTTGGACAAGCTCACCAACCATCCAAAACTGCAGCCGACCACGGTTCGCAAGACTCCGGACGAGAAGGCCAAGCACCAGCGCGCGCTGGTTTATGGACGATGCGTGGGCGGGACGAGCGTGCATTTTACCGCTAATTTCTGGCGTTTTCATGAAATTGATTTCGTCGAACGCAGCAAGGTAGGCCCTGTTCCCGGCGCAGGACTGATGGATTGGCCGATCACCTACGCGGATCTCGAGCCCTACTACACGAAAGTGGAGTGGGAAATCGGAGTTTCCGGGCAGGCCGGGGCCAGCCCGTTTGATCCCCCGCGTTCGAAGCCTTATCCTATGCCGCCGCTGGCGGTGAAGTCTTCGGGCGTGATTTTCGAGCGTGCCGCGCGAAAACTGGGCTGGCATCCGTACCCGGCGCCAATGGCGATTCTTTCTCAGGCGCGTCCTGGACGGAGTGCGTGCGTTAATTGCGGCTTCTGTCTGGGCTTCGGATGTGAAGTTGGCGCGAAGTCCAGTTCGCTGGCTACGGCGATTCGAATGGCGGAGAAGACGGGCCGCTGCGAGATTCGGCCCAATTCTTACGTGCATCGCATCGAGACAGACGCCAATGGGCGCGCGACCGGCGCGGTGTACTTCGATGAGAAGCGCAACGTGCATCTGCAGAAGGCCAAGGCGGTGGTGGTGTGCGCGAACGGGGCGGAGACGCCGCGGTTGCTATTGCTTTCCGCCAACAAACAATTTCCTAACGGGCTCGCGAACTCCAGCGGGATCGTCGGCAAGTATTTGATGTTCAACAGCGGGGGCGTCGTGACCGGGCAGTTCGAGCATCCGCTTAACGACTACAAGGGCTATGCGGTCAGCCGCGTGCTGCATGATTTCTACGAACTCGATCCGCAAAAAGTCGGCTTCTGCGGCGGAGGCGGGCTTGACGCGCGGTTCGATTTCACCCCAATAACGTTTGCTTTCGGCGGGCTCCCGCCCGGAACGCCGCGCTCGGGAAAGGACTTCAAGGCGGCCCTGGCGCAGGATTTCAACCGCACCATGGAGATTTTCTGCCATGGCACATCTTTGCCGGTCGAAAACAACAGCTTCTCGCTTGACCCTGACTTAAAGGATGCCTGGGGACTGCCGGCGCTGCGGCTGACGTACAAGGATCATCCGGATGATTTGAAATTGGGCAATTGGATGTTCGCGCGCGCTCACGAGCTTTTTGAGGCCGCAGGCGCGCAGAAAAAGTGGGGTTTTCCGGCTCAGGAACAGCAGTTCGGCGTGCACCTGCTCGGTACCTGCCGCATGGGGAATGATCCGAAGACGTCGGTGATCAATGCGGACCACCGCACGCATGACGTCATGAATCTTTTCCTTTGCGATGGCAGCAGCCTGGTGACTTCCGGGCGCGGGCAGCCCACCATGACCATCGAAGCGCTGGCGTTCCGCGCTGCTGACCGCATCACGGCGCTGGCAAAGCGCGGCGAAATCAGCGCCTGATCTTGCGCCCAATTCTGGAAAATTCAGTGGCTGCCTGTAACCGCGCCGTCCGCGTTATCGTCAATTCATCTGCGAGGGTCAAAACCGTGAATGGAAATGGTGCGAAATTCTGGCTCGCTGTATGTGGAGCGTCACTGTGTTTCTTGCTGGCCATTGCAGGCACGTGGGCACAGTCGAGCGCGCCCAAAGCCGGGGCGACTTCAGCGGAGCCAAAACTTGCGGACGAGGAGTTCAAGAATATTCAGGCGCTGAAGGGGATTCCGGCCGAGCAGGTGATTCCTTCGATGCAGTTTATCGCGGCTTCGCTAGGTGTGGAATGCGAATACTGCCACGTCGCGCACGCGAACGAGAAGGATGATAAGAAGCCCAAAGTCACCGCGCGCAAGATGATCAACATGATGATGGCGATCAATAGAGATAATTTCGAGGGCCATCGCGAAGTGACCTGCTATTCCTGCCATCGCGGATCGAAGGACCCCGTTGGCACACCCATCATCACGGATGAAGAGCCACGGTCGGCAGGGGGAGAAGAGAAAAAACCGGGTGAGGCAAAATCCGCCTTACCGGCGGCTGACGAGTTGCTAGACAAGTATCTTGCGGCCATCGGCGGTAGCGAGGCGCTCCAGAAAATCACGAGCCGCGTGCAAAAGGGAACGCTTACGGCATTCGGAGGGCAGCATTTTCCAGCTGAGGTTTATTCGAAGGCTCCGGACAAGCGCGTTTCGATCATGCACTTGCAGGGCGGGGACAGTGTCACGGCGTTTGACGGAAAACAGGGATGGCTTAGCGTACCCGGGCGCGTACATATGATGTCGGTGGCGGAAAATGACGCCGCACGCATCGATGCGGATCTTTATTTTCCGGCACACTTGAAGACGCTGTATGCGAAATTCAGCGTTGATCCCAGCGAAAAAATCGATGGACACGACACTTACCTGGTGGTCGGGCGCAACGAGGGCCAGCCGCCGCTGCGCTTGTATATGGATAAGGAGTCAGGGCTGCTGCTGCGGCTGATCCGGTACGCGGAAACTGCTCTTGGGCGCAATCCCACGCAGATTGATTATGCGGATTATCGCGATGCGAATGGTGTGAAGGTGCCGTTCCACTGGACGATTGCGCGGCCTGGCGGCCGATTCGCGATTCAAGTGGAGCAAGTTCAGCAAAACGTTCCGGTGGACGATGCCAAGTTTGTCGCTCCGCCCCCACTGCCGGCTCCCGCGGCAGCACCAAAACCTTCGACTCCCTAGTGCTCAGTATTGCGGTCGTCGGTCTCCTACCGAGTGGTAGCGGATCTTTGAAGAGAACGAGCGCCGATTTTTCTCGGTTAAGGAGGATGGCGGAGAGCGAGCGTACGGTTGACATAGCTATATTAGATAGCTATCATCGAGAGTATGAAAGTTAGCGTGGCGGATGCCAAGAACAAGCTTCCCGAGCTAATCAAGGCTGTCGAGGATGGCGAAACAGTGACCATCTACCGCCGGGGTGTGCCTGCCGTGGATATCATCCGAACAAAAAAGCCTAGTCGCAAAAAGCGGAAGCTCGGGACACTGAAAGGCAAAATTCAGATTCTCGATATCGACTGGTGGAAACCCATGTCGGACGACGAAGCCGACGCCTTTGTGGAAGGGCGAGACTAGGTGCGGTTGCTCCTGGACACGGTCGCGTTGATTTTCGCTGTTGAGTCACCAGAACGGTTCACCAAGCGCGCGACCGCCATTTTGCAGAATACAGAAAACATCCTTGAACTGAGCGCAATTTCTCTTTCCGAAATCGCCATCAAAGCAGCCCGCGGGAAGTTAAAATTTTCTGCAGCGGACACGCGCCGCGCACTTGAGGATCTGGACCTTCGCGTACTGCCGTACACTGCGAACCATGCATTCTCTCTTTTCGATCTGCCGCTCCTGCACGCGGATCCCTTCGACCGTCAAATCATAGCCCAGGCTTTGTCGGAAGAGATCCCGGTGATGACTTGCGATGAGAAATTCAGCCTATACAAAGGGCTCAAGATCCTTTGGTAATTTTTTGGATTTTCGTCCCTTTCCAGAATGGTTCTTAGAAGAGATTCGTAGAACGGCAGAGTTCCGAGCATCGACTAGCGCATGGCCTGGCGCCCGAGGCGATTGAAGAATTTCTGGCGGAGTTAGCCGCGTTGATCGAGCCGGTCGAAGTTCGTTTTCAGTGGTGGCCGCAGTCCCGGGACCCGAATGATGAGATGGTGCTCGAGGCCGCGATCAATGGCCGGGCGGATGCGCTCGTGAATTACAGCGTCGCAGACTTTGCCAGGCCCGCGGAGCGGTTTAGGATTTCTGTGACGCGTCCGAGCGAGCTGTTAAAGAAGGTGAAACCATGCGCAAAGCTACCTATCCATTGAAACTTCCCCTCTCCATCAAGAAGGCTGCCCAGCGGCTCGCGAAAGAAGATGGCGTGTCGTTGAACCAATGGATCGCGGCAGCGGTCGCCGAAAAAGTTGGAGTGGTGGAAACTGCGGCTGACTTTTTCAAGAAGCGGGCAGGCAAGGCCGCCGGCGAAGGACTCATGAAGTTTCTTCGCACCGCGCCCAAACTCGCGGCAGAACCGGAAGACACACTCCGATAGCCACAATCAAATTCCTCGTCGAAGCAGGGCTTGGACGGCGCACCCTGTGGACCTGCCCACGATTCGAGTAGAGAAAATCAATTTCCAAAGAAACGAGGCCGCGATGTCGGAGATTGCGTCGCTAATTGTCGGAAGCGAGAAGCTCACATCCATATTTGGCCGATGGCCATCATTTCATGACGCGGAGATTCATGATCTTCACCTTCAGCGAGGCTACATTAATCCGGAAGATCAGGTCTACGAATTCCCACTTTTGACGGTAAGACTTCACCTCTGGCTGATGACGCGCGATATTGACCAGAAGGGCTTTTACGTCTCCACTAAGCATACCCTCACCAAGATGAAATTCTATGACGTGGACAATTTCAGGATGGAAGGCTTCAACCATCAAAACGCCATCTTTGGACTGGGGATCGAGCAAAGGACCTGAGCGGAAGGACCTCCCCCATACTTCGCAGTTGATTTTGAACCGTCGTTCGGAATCGATGCAAAGTTTACCTGCCTGCGTATCGAAGTCGTCGATGCCTTCCCCTGCGATGCTGAAGGTAGTCCGATCCCCTAATTTCTGCGTTCTGGTTTTGAAGGAAACTAACCGCGCGGCGATCCTTACTTGCCTGAAGCCGCACTCACCAACCCGGATGGAAGGCAGTGTCAAGCGACTGGAACTCTTGGCAAATTTTTGGCAAATCGCGTCTTCGGAGCAGCCCAGGAAGGGAAAAAGTGAGAATAGCCCGGGTATTTATTGGTGTGTGAATGGTGGGCCTGGGTGGACTTGAACCACCAACCTCGCCCTTATCAGTGTAGCGGTCGTTGGTCCCGCACCTAGAAATACAGGTTCTCGGAGAGTACGGGCGCTTATTTCACTAGCGCTGACGATCTCGCAAGCGTATCGTCCGACTGGATCGCCGAAAAAAGAACACAACTCGACGTTGTCATCGACGCATCCCAGACCACAGCATGGAAGACCCATCTCCTGGGGGAAGATCTGAGCAGGCACTGCTAAATATCAGGCGTGATATTTCGTT
>Ga0137382_10000089_pt1 | contig 37230 bp, 25 predicted proteins | sample SagtaG_15_FD_104816 | JGI IMG/M metagenome (GOLD analysis project Ga0137382, IMG submission 104816) | Vadose zone soil microbial communities from Sagehorn Ranch, Mendocino, California, USA - Sage2_R_20_16 metaG | ecosystem: Environmental > Terrestrial > Soil > Vadose zone | place: USA... | reverse complement strand
GACTCGGTCAGACTGGTGGTCCACACCGACTCGGCGCGCGACACGATCAGCCGCCACATCTACGGTCAGTTCGCCGAGCATCTGGGGCGCGACATCTACGACGGCTTTTGGGTCAAGGGCGCGGACAAGCAGTGGCACCTGCGTGCCGACGTGATCGCCGCGCTGCGGCGGATCAAGGTACCGAATCTCCGGTGGCCGGGCGGCTGCTTTGCCGACACGTATCACTGGAAGGACGGCGTCGGTCCACGGCCGCAGCGCCCCAAGATCGTCAACTCGACGTGGGGCGGCGTCACCGAGGACAACAGCTTCGGCACGCACGAGTACCTCGAGCTGGTCGACCGGATCGGCGCCGCGCCATTCATCGTCGGGAACGTCGGGAGCGGCACGCCCCAGGAAATGGCGCAGTGGTGGGAGTACGTGAACTTCGACGGCGTGAGTCCGATGGCCGATCTGCGGCGCCGCAACGGGCGGCCGCGCCCCTGGGGCGTGCGATTGTGGGGCGTCGGGAACGAAAGCTGGGGCTGCGGCGGGAACATGACGCCCGAGTACTATGCCGACGTCTATAAGCGCTTCGTCACCTTCCTGCCCGCGTACGGCCAGACGCGACCCTTCCGGATCGCCACGGGGCCCGCCTCGGAGGACTACCGCTGGACGGAAATCGTGATGCGCGACGCGGGCCGGATGATCGACGCGCTCGATCTGCACTACTACACGGTGGTGGGCACCTGGGCCAAGAAGGGCTCGGCCACGGATTTCACGGAGCGGGAGTGGTTCCTCGCGCTCGAGAAAGCGTTGCACGTGGAGGAGCTCATCACCCGGCACTCAGGCATAATGGACCGTTACGACCCGCAGAAGCGCGTAGCGCTGATCGTCGGCGAATGGGGCCTGTGGCACGACGTCGAGCCAGCCACGAATCCGGCGTTCCTGTATCAGCAGAACACGTTACGGGACGCGCTCGTTGCCGCGGTGTCGCTCGACATCTTCAACCGCCACGCCGACCGCGTGCGGGGAGCCAACATCGCACAGACCATCAACGTCCTCCAGGCGATGATCCTGACGCAGGGCGATCGCATGATCCTCACGCCTACGTACCACGTGTTCGAGATGTATAGTGTGCACCAGGACGCGAGGTTGCTCCCGCTGTCGCTCGTGGGAGGCCGCTACGAGCTCGAAGGCCGGTCGATTCCCGCCGTGAGCGGCTCCGCGTCACTGGACAAGGAGGGCCGGATCCACGTGACCCTGACCAACCTCGACCCGATCCGGGCCCGCTCGGTAAGCGCAGAGCTGCGAGGGACGCAAGTGTCGCGCGTGTCGGGGCGGGTGCTCACGGCAGAGGCCATGAACGCGCACAACACGTTCGAGCACCCGGACGCCGTACGGCCTCAGGCGTTCACGGGGGCGCGACTCGCGGGGCAACGGCTCACGCTCGAGCTACCGGCTAAGTCGATCGTGGTGCTCGAGCTGCAATGACGGGTCACGGCTTGGATACGAGCACCACCGTCGGATCGAGCGGATAGCGACCGAAGTGCCGACCGTAAATGGCCAGCCCCCCCCCTCCCGACAGAGCGGAGTCGACCTCGAAGCGGATCACCAGCTGGCCCGCCGCTGCCGCCTCGTCGAGCGCCGCCCGCGGCAGCGTCACGCGGAGCAGCGTGCCATACGAGCCCGCTTCGCGCAGGCGCCCGTCTCGCCGCTGAAAATGCCACGACAGGATGCCGCGGTGGTCGGCCGGATCGTTGTCGAGCCGATCGCGTCCCGCGATCACGCCGTTCACGCGAACCGTCACGGCACTCGGGAAGCGCCGCTCATCGGTCATGGGATAGGCATTCGGGTTGAGACTCGGGTCGTGAGTGCCCTGTCCGAGCATGTAGTCGCCCGCCGCACGGCCCGCATCCGCGCGGTCCTTGGCGTAGAGCTGTTTGGAGGACACCTCGGCGATCAGGGCCGCGCTGTCGACGTCCGCGGGGTTGAGTCCGGGAGGCCACGACACACGGTACTGGAAGAATCCCGAACCCGCCCCGTTCACTTTGAGGCCGTCCAACACGCTCCACTGCTTGAGCGACCAGGCGGCCGTATCGAAGTGGGCGGCGTCGATCCGCAGCAGCCGCGCATGACGCCCGTCCTCGAGCGTCACCTCCTGCGGCGGCTCGCCATCGACCACGAACGTGCAGAAGTTGCGATCGAGCACGGCATTCCTCGCGTCCTCGAGTCGCACGGCCAGGACGACGACGGCGGGCTCGTCGGGCATGGTCACGGAGAGCGGCTCCAGCGGTGCGGTCATCCACGGACGATACGGCACACGGCGCGTGGTTTCGAAGTACGTGCGCCGGCGGCCGAGGCTGTTCCAGCCGTAGGCTTGCGCGCGCAGGGTGAGAGTGTCGCCGAAGGCTGTACCGGATGTGAGGAAAGAGGCGTACAGGGGAACCGAGACCTTCGTCCCGGGCGAGACGGTTTGGCTCAGCTCCTCGCCAACGGCGACGTACACCGGGGCGTGCAGGTCTCGAAGCGACATCCCTTCTACCAGCTCGCCGAGCCCCGTCTCCTTCGGGGAGCGATCGTAGCGCCAGTAGCCGTTCCACTCGTTGATCACGTCGTGCAGCTCGGTGTAGAGCCAACCCGCGATCTTTGGGTGGCTCCGGAACGCGTTCACCGCACGATGGTAGTCCCAGCTCCAGTCGACATCGCCGGTGCTTCCCTCGTAGCCCCAGACATTTCCGAACTCGCTGTTGATATTCGGCTGCAATCCCTGCCTGTACCCGGGCTCGAAATTCCACGGGGAGTCCGGGTACGTGCTGTCGCTCACGATCCGGTCGTGCTCCTCCCACGCCCACCCCGGGAGGTAGGAATGCCACGAGTTGATGTCGGTCTCGGTGTGCCCGCGACCGCAGCAGGGCGAGTTGTCTTCCACGAGGCGCGTCGGGTCCAGGGCCTTCGTCTGGCGATACAGCGACGCCACCCAGCCTCGCGTCTCCGGTCGATAGACCTCCTTCTGACCCTCTTTGGTGAGCAGCCCCCACGTCTCGTTGAAGAGCACCCACGCGAAGATGGCGGGGTGATTGAAGTCGCGCTCGATCATGCCGTGCAGCGCGGATTCCGCCTCCCGACGCATCGCCGAATCGGGCTCGCCCCACGAGTTCGGCACGTCGGCCATGATCAACATCCCCAGCCGGTCGGCCCAGTAGAGCTTGCGGGGCGACTCGATCTTGACGTGCTCGCGCAGCCCGGTCAGGCCGATCCCCTTGGCACGCAGGATCTCGTCGCGAACGAACGAGTCGCTCGGGTAGGCGTAGAACCCCTGCGGGTGGAAGGCCTGGTCGAGCGTCAGCTGGAGATACACCGGCTGGTTGTTGAGGGCGACGTAGCGGTAGTTGGTGCCGGGCAGGTCGATCACCGAGATCTTCCGCATCCCGAAATAGCTCCGCACCCGATCGTCGCCCACGGTGGCCTCGACCTCGTACAGGAAGGGATCGTCGGGCGACCAGAGGTGGGCGTGCGGGATCGGCACGTCGAACGTGATCGCGTTCGCGCCCTGGGTGATCGGCTGGTTGACTGGGGGAAGCGGCGCGTTCGTGAAGCGCAGGGTCAGCGTCAACGGACGCGGCGCTCGCTCGAGCAACCGCGCGGTCACGACGACGCGTTTCCCGTCGATGTCCGGGACGAAGTGCAGCGTGCGGAGCGGCACTACTCCGCGGGCTTCGAGGTAGGGTGTCTGCCAGATACCGCGCGCGTTGCCGTACCCCTGTTTTCCCTCCAGCTTGAACGCGCGCGGCGCGTCGTCGATCCGCAGCACGAGCCGGTGACGCCCGCCTCCGTTGACGTACGGCGTCAGCTCGAACTCGAACGGGATGTAGCCGCCGTCGTGCGTGCCGAGCTCGCGGCCGTCGAGCCACGCGGTGGTGCGCCAATCCGCGGCGCCGATCACCAGAAACACCCGGCGCTTCGCGCTCAACCAGCGGGCCGGCACCTCGATCGTCCGGGCGTACCAGCCCATGTCGGCGCTGTCGGGCACGCCCGAGAGCGGGCTTCCCCAGGGGAACGGCACGACGATCGTTCGAGCAGCGGGCGGCCCCGTCCGGAACCAGCCCTTGACCTCGCCCGCGTCGGCGGCGTCGAGCTGGAATTGCCACGGCCCGTTGAGACTCTGCCAGTCCGCTCGTTGGAAGTCGGGTCGAGGGTGCTCCGGCAGTGGAATGGCGGGTCGAACGGGACGCGGGCCGGAAAGGGCAAGCCCCGCAAGCGCGGAGAACCAGCGGGCACGACTCATGGCCATGTGGACGCGGATAAACTATACCGCCGTGGAGACTCGAGCATGCGTCGCACGTTCGATGCCAGAACCGCAACGTGGTGCGCGGTGGTGACGTTGAGCGCTGCCTGCGGGGGTGGCGGAGGAGAGAAAGGGCACCCGTTCGGCACCACTAATCGGGGTGAGGCCGTGAGTCTCTACACGCTCAAGAACGCGCACGGGATGGAGCTTCGCGTCATCGACTACGGCGGCATTATCCTGTCCCTGAAGGTGCCGGACCGGACGGGCCGAGTCGCTGACGTGGTGTTGGGCTTCGATTCCCTCGGCGACTACGAGCGGGGATCGCCCTATTTCGGCGCCATCATCGGCCGCTACGGCAATCGCATCGCGGGAGGCCGGTTCACGCTCGATGGCCAGACCTATACCCTCGCCCGCAACAACGGTGTCAATCATCTACATGGGGGTGTCAGGGGTTTCGACAAAGTGGTGTGGGCTGCCACCCGGTTCGAGCGCGGCGACTCCACGGGTCTGGTCTTCCGGTACACGAGTCCCGACGGCGAGGAGGGGTACCCAGGGACGCTGCGGGCGCAGGTCACCTACACCCTCACGGAGAGTAACGACCTGATCTTCGACTACGAAGCCACGACCGACCGCGCGACGCCTGTCAACCTCACGCAGCACAGCTACTTCAACCTGGCGAGCGACGGGACGGGCGACATCCTGGGGCACGTGGTCATGCTGAACGCCGACCGGTTCACGCCCGTGGACTCGACGCTGATCCCGACGGGCGAGCTCCGAAGCGTCCAGGGCACGCCGTTCGATTTTCGCACGCCCATGGCTATCGGCGCGCGCGTCGGTCAGAACGACGAACAGCTGCGCTACGGTCGAGGCTACGATCACAACTTCGTGCTGAACAAGGGTGGCAAGGGCGGTACGGAGACGACGACAGGCGATCTGACCCTTGCCGCTCGCGTATACGAGCCCCGGAGCGGCCGGGTGATGGAGATCCTCACCACGGAGCCGGGACTGCAGTTCTACTCGGGCAACTTCCTCGACGGCACGTTGCGGGGAAAGCACGGCGTCGTGTACCGCCACCGCGCCGGCTTCGCGATGGAGACGCAACACTTTCCCGACTCTCCGAACGAGCCCGCCTTCCCGTCCACCACCTTGCGTCCCGGGCAGACCTACCGCTCGCGGACCATCTACAGGTTCTCCATTCAGCCATGATCAATCGCCGCCAATTCCTCGAGACGTCCGCCGCCTTGCTGGCTGCTCCGTACGCCGGCGGCCACGACCGCCCGCACATGAGGGATCGCCTGCCGCTCGGCTTCTCCACGCTCGGCTGCCCGGCGTGGACCTGGACGGAGATCCTGAACTTCGCCGCCGCGCACGATTTTGCCGCGATCGAGCTGCGCGGGCTCCAGGCGAATATGGACTTGACCAAGGCTCCCGAATTGGCTCCGCCGCGGCTCCCCAGCGTGAAGGGCCAGCTCGCCGCGCGCGGGCTGCGGGTTTCCTGTCTCGGCGCCTCTGCCGAGATGCACCAGATGGACGATGCCAAGCGCGCCGCCCAGCTCGATGAGGCCCGCCGCTTCATCGATCTGGCCCAGGCTCTCGGGGTGCCCTACGTGCGCGTGTTCGGGAACAAGTACGTTGAGGGCGTGCCGCGGGACGTCATGCTCACGCACATCGCGCGCGGCCTCCGGGAACTGGGGGACTACGCGCGGCCGAGGAACGTCACGGTGCTGATCGAGTCACACGGCGACTTCACCGACTCGCCCGCGCTGCTCGAGCTGCTGCGGCGAGCGGACTCACCCGCCGTGGCGCTGCTGTGGGACGCGCACCACACCTTCGTCTCCGGGAAGGAGGCGCCCGAGGATACCGTGCGCCAGCTCGGGCGCTACATCCGTCACACCCACGTGAAAGACTCCGTTCCTCAAGGGTCGGATCGCCGCTACGTGCTCACCGGCACGGGCGACGTCCCCGTGCGGCGGCAGATCGAGGCGCTTGCGAAGAGCGGCTATCGCGGCTACTACAGCTTCGAATGGGAGAAGCGCTGGCATCCCGACATCGAGGCGCCGGAGGTTGCGATCGCGCAGTTCGCGACGGTCGCGCGCGGCTATTTGCTCGGGGCCGGGGTAGGGGCGACGCCGGGGCGCTGACCATGACGATCTCTCGTCGCAGCGCCCTTAAACTCGCCCCTTTTTCCTCCCTGGACCCGCAGCCCGCCATGCTCTAATGTCCCGCATGCCCAACCGAACCCTGCTCGCACTGCCGGTTCTCCTGCTGGCCAGCACGGCCAGGTCTGCCGCTTCACAGTCCGCGCCTCCCCAGTCCGCGCCCCCCCTGCAGCTCCGGTGGGAGCTTGTGGGCGATAGCCTCACCAATGATGGCGGCAGCTCTCGCGTGCTGTTCACGCTCACGAACCGTGACACCAAGCCACTCCCGAAAAGTGGGTGGGCGATCTACTTCAGCGCGCTGCACTCGGCCCAGCCCGGCAGCGCCGGAGCCGGGTGCGACATCCAGGACGTGATGGCCGACCTGCACCGCATCGTTCCCGGCCCCGCCTTCGCGGGGCTCGCGCCCGGCGCGTCGATGAAGATTCCTTACGTGACTGACCTCCTGTCCAATGGCAGCTCCGCTCCGTCCGGCCCCTATATCGTGTTCGACAGCGCAAAGGATGTCGGCGTGCCCTTGAGCGACTACGTCGCGGTTCCCTTCGAGCGGTCCGTCGGTGTCGTGACGCCGGAGATCCAGTACGCCCGCGATTCGGGAGTCCGCGACATCGCCGTGAGCGACCTGCCGCCCGTGTTTCCGACGCCGGTGCAGGTGACACGGCGAGCAGGAGAGGTACGACTCACGGCGATGCCGGCGATCACGGCACCGGCCGAGCTCACGAGCGAGGCGCAGTTCGCCGCCGAATACCTCCGGCCATACGTCCGGTCAGGGAAGGGCAGCGTCGCGTTGCGACTCGAGGTGGGTCCTGTCGAAGGCCAATCGTCGCCTGAGGCGTACGAGCTGGTGATCGATCCCACGACAGGTGTTCGCATCGTCGGCGTCTCGCCGGCGGGTGTCTTCTATGGCTTGCAATCCCTCCGGACTCTGCTGCTGCCGCCACCGAAAGGTTCGGGGCTGGTCTTGCCAGCGATGCGCGTCGTGGACGCGCCCAGATTCGGCTACCGCGGTTTCATGCTCGACGTCGCACGCAACTTCCATCCGAAGGCCGCGGTGTTGCGCACGCTCGACTTGATGGCGCGCTACAAGCTCAACGTCTTCCACATGCACCTCACGGATGACGAGGGCTGGCGTGTCGAGATCGCAGGTCTGCCGGAGCTGACGACGGTGGGCGCGCGACGTGGCCACACGCTCGACTCCAAGGTGTTCCTGCAACCCGCGTTTGGCTCGGGTCCTCAGGTCGGGCGGCCGTTTGGCAGTGGGTTCTTTTCGCGTCCCGACTACATCGAGATCGTGCGCTACGCAGCGGCGCGGCATGTCGAGGTGATTCCGGAGATCGAGATGCCGGGCCACGCGCGCGCAGCGATCAAGTCCATGGACACGCGTCCGGAATACCGGCTCAGCGATCCGCAAGACCGTTCGGACTACCATTCGGTTCAAGGGTACCCTGACAACGTGATGAACCCCGCGCTCGAGTCGACGTATCGGTTCATGGAAAAGGTCGTGACGGAGCTCGCGGCGATGCACCGCGAGGCCGGTGCGCCGCTACGCCACATCCACATGGGCGGCGATGAAGTGCCGGCCGGCGTGTGGGTGGGCTCGCCTGCCGTGCAGGCGTTCATGCAGTCGCATGGTGTCACGGACGTGAACGAGCTTTGGTTCGCGTTCTACGGCCGGATCGAGCAGATCCTGAAGGCGCAGGGACTCGTCCCGTCGGGCTGGGAAGAGATCGCGGTGCGCAAGACGCGGCGCGATGGCCGGTCCACCACGATCGTCAATCCCGGTTTCGCGGAGCGGGGCTGGCGGGCGTACGTGTGGAACAACGTCGCCGGCTGGGGCGCCGAGGACCTGGCGTATCGGTTGGCGAACGGCGGCTATGACGTCGTGCTCAGTCCCGTCACCAACTACTACTTCGATCTGGCGTGGAATCAGAATCCCGAGGAGATCGGCCTCGACTGGGGCGGCTACCTCGACATGGAGAAGCCTTTCGAGTTCATACCGTTCGACTACTACCGCAACACGCGGCTCGACAGACGCGGGAATCCTTTGCCCGCTGGAGTCTTCGCCGGCAAGGAGCGGCTCACCGATTACGGGCGCAACCACATCGTCGGGATCCAGGGCAACCTGTGGTCGGAGACGTTGGGAGGCGACGGGCGACTCGAGTACATGATCGTGCCGAAGCTCTTCGCGCTGGCGGAGCGGGCGTGGGCGCCCGACCCGGATTGGGCCCAGGAGAAGGACTCGGCGCGATCCGATGCGCTGTTTCGCGAGGCGTGGTCACGCCTGGTGAACGTGGTCGGCAAGCGCGAGCTGCCGCGACTGGATCGTGAAGTGCCCGGGCTCAACTACCGCATCCCGACCCCTGGCCTGCGAGTCACCGGCGGTCTCGTATACAGCAGTACCGAGCTGCCGGGGTTCACGCTGCGGTCTACGACCGACGGCAGCGAGCCCGGAGCGCGCAGCCCCGTGGTGCGTGGGCCAATCCCCTTGCGCGGGACTATTCGCGTCGCCGCGTTCAACGCGACGGGGCGAAAGGGCCACTCGGCGAGCCTCAAAGCGCCCTAAATCGCCCGTTTGGTTGGCTCGAGAAGCAAGACCCCGGTCTCCGCCGCGCCCGGGCCGGAATCGGTGAACACATGCGTTTCACGCCCCGTCTCCGTGCGGTAGCGAGCCGCGACGTCACGCACCACTGCTTCCGCTCGGTCGGTGCCTAGGACCGCGACCGTGCCGCCGCTGCCGCCGCCCGTGATCTTCGCGCCGAACAGGCCGTGCTCCGGGCCCTCTCGGGCGACGAGCTCGACGAGCCGGTCGGTGCCGTCGCTGCCGAGCCCGCAAGCGCCATAGCTCTCGTGGGAGTCGTACATCAGGCGTCCCAGCTCGACGGCGACTTGCGGCTGGTCGCCGAGCACCCCAAGCAGCTCTGCGAAGCGGTGCACGCGCGCGTGCTCGTGTACGGGGTGCGCGGTCGCCCGCCGGACGGGATACCGGTGATCGGGGCGAACCGTCGTTGCCGCGTCGGTCAGCCCATCGTATCGCTGCAGGAACTCCGCGCCGGACATCTGCTCCGGTAGACCGCCAGCCAGGTCCGAAAACTCGGCTTCGGTGAGATTGGCGAGATAGCCGCGCCAACGCGGGTCGGAGATCGTCACCCGCGTGCCGTCGCGCACCGCGTGGCACCCGGCTGCGGCGGCGATCATGCGGTAACCCATGAACGCCGCCGTGCGCACGGTGCCGTAGTCCACACCCGATACGGCGTGACTGATGCCCGAATCGATTCCGTAGAACCTGAAGCCGGCCGGGATCTCGATGTGTCCCTCGACCGTGCCCGGCTGGCAGCACAGGCGGAGCAGCCGATCGCGTCGGCCGCACGCGCTGGTCATCTGATCCATGATTCCGCACGGCGCGCCGACGACCTGATTTTCGACTGCTTGGCACGCGGCCGCGAGCTCTGTGGCGGACATCGCGCTGCCGCTGCTCGCCGCCACTGCTGCCGCGACCGCGACCTCGAGCGCCGCCGACGACGCGACGCCGCGGCCTTCAGGTATGGTTGAATCGATCAGAATTCGGAGGCCCCAGGACGCGCGCCTGTCCTGAGCCACGCGTTGCAGCAACAGTTGGACGACGCCGATCACGTAACCCGCCCACCGGTCGGCTTCGTGGCCCGCAAACCACGTGGCCAGCGCCGCGGGAGTGCCGAGCTCTCCGTTGCGGTCGACGAGTGATGCGAGCGCTACGCTGAAGAAATGCCACTGCAGTCCGCGGCGCGTGACGACCTCGCAGCGGCGCGTCGAGTGTCGTTGTAGCAGCACCGTGGTCGAGCACGCGAGCGGCAGCTCCAGCACCCGCGCACCGCTGTAGTCCGCGATCCCGCCCATGACGTCGAGCCGGCCCGGAGCCCGCGCGATGTAGAGTGGTGCGTCGCCCGTGAAGAACTCGCGCACGCGGGGATCCGCGTCGTGCGGCAGAGCTCGCAGGCGGTCGAGCGCGGGCTGAAACCAGACGAGGTCGCCCGCGGTGTGCACGTCGGGGAGGTGGCGGAGTCGGATCACAAACAGATCCTTCGCTGCGCGCGCGTGCCGCGCGCTCGCTCAAGATGACATCCGCGCGGCGGGTTCTAGGAAGGTAGTTGGCGGAACCAGCGATCCGCGAGATCTTCCCAGGTGCGGTTGCGCTGTTCGATCAGATGGATCTTTCGGGTGCGAACCCAGCCCTTGACCTCCTTCTCGCGGGCAATGGCGTCACGAATGTCCGTGAACTCCTCGAAGTACACGAGCCGGGTGATGTGATACCTGCTTGTGAAGCCAGGGGTCAGGCTCTGCTTGTGTTCGTAGACACGGCGTGCGAGGTCGTTGGTGACGCCGACATACAGCACGCGCGAGCGACTGGCCATGACGTACACGTAGTAGATCCGCATAGTGGACACACGGTCGCGTATTCCGGCATCGTGGATGTCATCATTTTTCGGCGGCCTGGTGCCCAAAAAGCAGATCCTTCGCGCCTTCGGCGCTCAGGATGACACACTCGCTCGCTTCGCGAAAGAGAAACCAGCGTGAGTACGCGACTACTCTTTCCCCTCTTTCCCCCTCTCTTATAGCAGCCACACGGCGCGTGTCATCCTGAGCGAGCGCGCAATGCGCGCGAGCGAAGGATCTGCTTCTCCTACCGGGGGCTTATCCCCCCCCGCGACCATCACAGCAACCCCCTGCGCCCCAGCGCCCCCTGCAGCACGGGCTCGATCGCCGTGCGCAGGCGCGCGTTCGCATAGCCGACCCATGCCACATCGGATGTCACGTCGAACGGCGCATCCACCGGCGCGCCGGCGGGATCGGTGAGGATCACGCCCGCCTCCTCCGCGATGAGGGAGGTGCACAGGTCGTAGGGGTGGCAGCACAGTCCGCCCTTCCGCACGAGGGGCCGGAGGTCGGCGATCCAGCGGTCGTGGCCCGCCATCAGCTCGTACAGCTCGCCCCCGGTCGACGCGTACTGATCCTCGAAGCACGCCGCCTTGCCCGGAGCCGGTGCCACGAGGGTCTCTACGATCTCATCGTCTATCGCGGCCAGCACGTCCCGCGCTCCCGGAAAGAATCGTACGACGGTGGCGAACCCATGGGCGATCGTGTCCGCCCGCGATGGTCGCAACGTCAGGGGCGTCTTCGTGCCTGCCAGACGGTCGAAGCGCCGCGCGGTCATTCCTGTACCGCGCAGCGCCCACAGCTGGTCCGAGAGATGCTGCTTCAGGAGCGGGATCTCGGTCTGGACCGCGAGCACGATGTCGCGCAAGCGGGTGCCAGCCCCGCGGTTCGGCGCCACGCCCGTAAGAATCCAGGCGCTGCGCTTTTGATACATGAGACCCCGCGTTCCATCGATCGGGTCGATCAGCAGACGCCAGCGGCAGTCGTCCTCGCGCGCGCCCCGTGGTAGCACGAGCGCGTTGTCGGGCAGCCCCTCGGCCACGATGCAGAGCGGCTCCTTGCGCGCCGGTTCCGCGAGCCCTTGTACGAGCGCCTCCTCGCTCACGCGATCGATCGCGTAAATCGTATCGCCGGCCTTCCCATCGTCGGCCGCGACGGTCGCGAGCTGCTCGGACGCTTGGCGAGCGCAGGCATCCATGACGGAGGCGCGGATGCGGTCATGGAGCGCGAGCATCGGCTCGAGGAGGGTCTCCACGCCTACCACGTCAGCCAGCCTGCGTGTAGTGTGTGCCCGAGACCGCCTGGAGCTCGGTGGCCTTTTCCTCCGGAGCGGTGTCGTTCAGGAAATTCCCGCCGCCGATCTCCGGGCCGGCGAGGTACTTGAGGAGGCCTGGCTTGCGAAGCGGCGGATGGATCTGGATGTGGAAATGGAATCCCGGCGTGGGCGCCCCGTCAGTGGGCGCCTGGTGCAGCACCATGACGTAGGGGAACGCGATGCGCCACAGATTGTCGAGCCGGATGACCGTCTCTCGCAACACCGCCGCGAAGTCGGCGAGCTCCTCGGGCGTGAGGTCCGCCAGGCTGGGGCGCGTCGCGCGAGGCGCCACAAAGGTCTCATACGGGTAACGAGCAAAGTAGGGAATGAAAGAGAGTGCCTCGCCGCGCCGCACGAGCAGTCGCCGCCCGTCCGCTTCTTCCGTGGCGAGAATGTCCTGGAACAGCGGCCGCCGGTGCTCGGCCAGGTACGCCGCCTGCGCCTCCGCCTCGAGCTCGATCGTCTTGAACACAAAGTTCGTCGCGTAGATCTGGCAATGCGGATGCGGGTTGCTCACGCCGACGACGTCGCCCTTGTTCTCGAAGACCAGCACGTGTCGGACCTCGTCGCGGGCGCCGAGCTCGCGGTACTGCGCCTGGAGCACGCCGAGCAGATCGAGAACCTCCCGCTCGGCGAGCTGCGCGAGCGTGAGGTCGTGCCGCGGGGTGAAGCACACGACGCGGGCGCAGCCAGCGGCGGGGCTGTTCCGGTAGATACCCGGCGCCTTCGGGAGCGCTACGGGGGAGGGCGCTTCGGGCCCAACGCACGGGTGATCGTTGTCGAACACGTAGACGCCCGTGTAACGGTCGTTCCGCTGGCCCGAGATACGCGCATTGCCGGGACACAAGTAGCAATCGGACGCGTAGCGGGGCAGGGCCGGGGACGCTCCGGCCACGCGCTCGCCCTGCCACGGCCGCTCGTTGCGGTGGGACGAGACGACCACCCACTCCCGCCGCAGCGGATGCCAACGCTGTTCCCACACCATGCCCGTGCCCGTACCCGGTTTGACAAGACGCCGAAAGTAGCCGAGTATCGCGCGGGACCGACGCCCGGGCAAGGAGCGAACTGTGGGCACATTGGATTGGGTGGTCATCGCGGTGTACTTCGGGCTGCTGCTGAGCCTCGCCTGGTGGGTCGCCCGGCGCAACAAGGACACCGCGGACGACTATTTCCTCGCCGGCCGCAACCTCGGCTGGTTCCTCGTTGGCGCGACGATCTTCGCGTCCAACATCGGATCGGAGCACGTTGTGGGGCTCGCCGGGGCGGGCGCGACGAGCGGCGTGGCTCTCGCGCACTACGAGCTCCACGCCTGGTGCCTGCTCGTCCTCGGCTGGGTGTTCGTCCCCTTCTATTCCCGCGCGCTGGTGTACACGATGCCCGAGTTCCTGGGCCGGCGCTTCTCGCCCACGGCCCGGTGGGTGCTGTCGGTGATCACCCTCGCGGCGCACGTCCTCACCAAGTTCGCCGTGGCGATCTTCGCGGGGGGCGTCGTCTTCGCGACGCTCCTGCCAGAGGTGGCGTTGCACATCGGAGGCGCCACGTTCAACAGCTTCTGGATCGGCACCGTGGCGGTCGTGCTGCTCACTGGGCTCTATACCGTGCTCGGCGGGATGCGCGCGGTCGCGTACACCGACGCGATGCAGACGTTCATCCTGGTCGTGGGATCGGGTCTGCTCACCGCATACGGGCTCGCGCGACTCGGCGGGTGGCACGAGCTACGCCGGGTGCTCGACCCCGACCTGTTCAACCTGTGGAAGCCGATCATCCCCGCTGGGATGGAGGGCACGTGGGCGCCGGTGAAGGAAACCGCTCGCATCGCCTGGTACTTCAACGGCAACTACCCGTGGCCCGGCATGCTGCTGTGCGCGCCGATCATCGGTTTGTGGTACTGGTGTACGGACCAGTACATCGTGCAGCGCGCCCTGAGCGCCAAGGACGAGCGCACGGCGCGGCGCGGCAGCATTTTCGCCGCGTACCTGAAGCTGTTCCCGGTGTTCATCTTCATCATACCCGGCCTGATCGCGCTCGCGCTCGCGAAGACCGGCAAGGTCCCGGGGCTAGGCGTCATAGTGGACGCGCAGGGGAACGTGATCGCCCAGGCCGCTCAGGCGGCGTTTCCCCTCATGGTGAAGGATCTGCTGCCCGAGGGCATTCGCGGCGTCGTGGTGGCGGGATTGCTCGCGGCGCTCATGAGCTCGATGGCGGGCGCATTCAACGCGTCGTCCACCTTGTTCACCATGGATCTGTATCAGAAATTCCGGCCGCAGGCGTCACAACACCGGCTGGTGTGGGTGGGGCGGGCGGCCACCGCCGCCATGGTGGTGATCAGCCTGCTGTGGATCCCCGTGATTCAGGGGGCCCGCGGGTTGTACGACTACCTCCAGGGCGTCCAGGGCTACCTGGCGCCGCCGATCTTCACGGTGTTCGTGTTCGGCATCTTCAACCGCCGGCTCAACACCAAGGGGTGTCTCGCCGCCCTGCTCGTCGGCTTCGTGCTCGGCGTGTTCCGCCTGGCGGTGGATACGCCGGTGAGCCTGCGCCTGGCGGGCTTCGCCGACGGCTACGCGCCGGGCTCGTTCCTGTGGATCGTCAATAATCTCTACTTCCAGTATTACAGCGTCTTCATCTTCGTCGTCTCGGTCGTGGTGATGTTCGTCGTGAGCCACCTGACGGCGCCGCCTGCGCCGGAGCAGCTGGCGGGCCTGACCTACGGCACGATCACCGCGGAGGATCGCGCGCAGTCCCGCAGCAGCTGGAGCCGCCGCGACGTGATCGCCTCCGGCGTCGTCTTGCTCCTGATTCTCGCGGCATACCTGTTTTTCCGAGGCTGACCGTGTCTCGCGTGCCCCTGGCCGTCGCGGCCTTCCACGTGCTGGTCCTCACGCCGTCCATCGGAGCGGCTCAGCGCAGCACCGTGAACTTCGATCGCGGCTGGCGCTTTCACCTCGGCGATGTGGCCGGAGCGCAAGACCCGACGTTCCCTGATTCCGGCTGGCCGCTGCTGGACGTGCCACACGACTGGAGCATCGAAGGGGCGTTCAGCGACACGAACCGGGCCGGCCCCGCGGGTGGAGCGCTGCCCGGCGGGGTGGGCTGGTATCGGAAGGCCTTCTCGCTGCCCAAGGCCGCCGCTTCCCGGCTCGTGTTCGTCGAGTTCGACGGCGTGTATCGGAACAGCGAGGCCTGGATCAACGGGCAGTATCTGGGAAAGCGCCCGTACGGCTACAGCTCGTTCGAATACGAGCTGACGCCGCACCTCCGCCGAGACGGTGGGCCGAACGTGATCGCCGTGCGGGTGGACAACTCGCAGCAGCCCAACTCGCGCTGGTATTCAGGCTCCGGCATCTACCGGCACATCCGGCTGGTCACGACGGCCCCGGTGCACGTCGACCACTGGGGGACCTATGTGACCACGCCGGAGGTGACATCCGGTACGGCCCGAGTGAGGCTGGTGACGACCGTCCGCAACGCGTCCCCGGTGGACCAGCCGGTCACGCTGCGCGCAGTCGTCTACGATGCAGCGGGCAAAGAAGTGGCGGCCGCTTCCTCCGAGGCGCTCGTCCCGCGGGACTCAGTCAACGATGTCGCGCAGTCTCTCATAATCCCGACCCCGACACTCTGGTCGGTCGAACGCCCGTACCTGTACCGGGCCGTCTCGCGTGTGGCGTGTGGAACGAAGCCGTGCGACGAGTACGTCACGCCGTTCGGGGTGCGGACGTTTTCGTTCGATGCCGCCCGGGGGTTCCTCCTCAACGGCACCCCGCTGAAGATCCGGGGCGTGTGCCTGCACCATGATCTCGGGGCGCTTGGCGCCGCGGTGAACACGCGCGCGCTCGAGCGGCAGCTCCAGATCATGAAGGCGATGGGCGCCAACGCGCTCCGCACCTCGCACAACCCGCCCGCCCCGGAGCTGCTCGACCTCACCGACCGTATGGGCTTCATCGTGCTGGATGAAGCCTTCGACATGTGGAAGAAGGAGAAGACCAAGTACGACTATCACCTGGATTGGGACGCGTGGCACGTGCGCGACCTGTCGGACATGGTGCGGCGCGACCGCAATCATCCGAGCGTCTTCATGTGGAGCATCGGGAACGAGGTCATGGAGCAGTGGACCGACAACGACACCACCGCCGCTCCGCTCGCGCGCGAGCTTGCCGGGATCGTGCGAGGCCTCGACCCCACGCGGCCGATCACGTCCGCCAACAACAACGGCAGCTCGGCGAATCCGGTCTTTCACGCCGGCGCCCTTGACCTGCTCGGCCACAACTACCACCACGAGGCCTGGGCGAATTTTCCGACGCAGTTCCCGGGGGAGAAGTTCATCATCACCGAAGCGATGTCGGCGCTCAACTCACGTGGCTATTACGAGCAGCCCTCCGACAGCGTCGCGGTCTATTACACACCCTACGACACGAGCAAGCGGCCACTGCCGAACCAGAACGGCCGCATCTCGGCGTACGATAACCGCCGAGCGTTCTGGGGCTCCCTGCATGAGGAGTCGCTGCGGCTGTTCGAGCGGTACCCGTTCCTCTCGGGCATGTTCATCTGGCAGGGGATTGACTACCTGGGTGAGCCCACGCCCTACGAGTGGCCTGCGCGCAGCTCCTATTTCGGCGTCGTGGATCTGGCGGGCTTCCCGAAGGATCCCTACTACCTGTACCAGAGCGTCTGGATCACCCGGCCGATGCTGCACCTCCTCCCGCACTGGAACTGGACTGCCGGCGAGACCATCGACGTCTGGGCCTACACCAACGCGGATGAGGTCGAGCTGTTCTTGAACGGCGCCTCGCTCGGCGTGAAGCGGAAGCCGGAGGACGTGTCACATCTGATGTGGCGGGTGCCGTATGCGCCGGGCACGCTGCGAGCCGTCGCGCGCAAGAGCGGGCGGGTCGTCGCGACCGAGGAAGTGAAGACCGCCGGCACCCCTGCCCGCGTCGCCCTGGCCCCAGACCGGCCGGCGATCCACGCCGATGGGAGCGACCTCTCGTTCGTCACCGTGACCGTGCTGGACAGCGCGGGCGTTCCCGTGCCGACCGCGGATCAGCTGGTGCGTCTTCGGCTCGAGGGAGATGCGCGCATCGCGGGAGTCGACAACGGGGACCAGATCAGCCATGCGCCCTTCAAGGCCGATAGCGTGCGCCTCTTCGAAGGGAAGGCGCTCGTGATCGTACGCGCGGGCCGGACGGCGGGGACGGCGACGCTGACGGCTGCCGCCGACGGCGTGATGCCCGCCACGGTAGGGATCGAACTGAAGGCGGGCGGCTCGGGTTACTGAGAACCCTCGTCCAGCGCGAACGCCACGTAGCGCGCGGGCACTTGCGCCTTAGACTTGCCGCCGCTCGTGGCGATCGCCAGGAACTGCCGCCCCTTGACTTCGTACATCGCGAGCGTCGCGTTCCCCGCCGCCGGGAGCGTGGTCTCCCACAACAACTCACCCGTGGCCTTGTCGAACGCGCGCAGCTTGTCGTCGTAGTTGGTCGCCCCGATGAACAGCAGCCCGCCGGCCGTGACCACGGGGCCGCCGTAGTTCTCACACCCGGTGCCCGGCATCCCCTGGGCTGCCAGCGCGCGATATTCGCCGAGTGGAATCTTCCAGACGTACTTGCCAGAGTTCAGGTCGATCGCGTTGAGCGTGCCCCACGGTGGCTTCAAGGCGGGATATCCGTCGGGGTCGAGAAACCGCTCATACTGGACGCGGTATTTCTGGTCGATCCTCTCATCCTGCTGGGTCCGCACCCCCTGTCCCCCACTCCCTTCGGGCGAGGGGGGACGTGAGGACTTGCTGAGCACGTACCGCTGAATCGCCCCCAGCGCGTCCGAGCCCAAGTGCGCGAACCCGGGCATCCGTCCGCCCCCATCCGAGATGGCCGCCCTGATCTCCGGGATCGTGAGGCGATCGGTCAGGTTGACCAACGAGGGGATCGTGGGGGGTTGTCCCTGGCGATTCGCACCGTGACAGCTGGTGCATTCGCGCGTGTAGAGATCCTGACCGCCGGCCGTTTCCGTTGCCGGGGCGCGCTCGACGAGACTGACGATCCAGGGCATCTCGTTCGCATTCACGTACAGAATCGACGTCTCGGGATCGAAGGCGGCCCCGCCCCATTCCGCGCCGCCGTCCAGACCGGGAAACACAATCGTCCCCTGCGGGCTCAAGGGGACGAACTGGCCGGCGCTGCGCACTGTCCGGAACCGCTCGAGCACCGCGCTGTGTGCCTCCGGTGTCCGGACGGTGAGCATGTTCTCGGTGAGCCCCTGGCCAGTGAACAAAAAAGTCTTCGTCGGCAGCGGCTGCGACTCGGCGGTGACCTCGCCCTCGACGTCGGACTTGGGGTACTTCCGATACTTGATCGGGAACAGCGGCTTGCCGGTCTCGCGCTCGAACACGAACACGTGGCCGGACTTGGTGATCTGCGCCACTGCGTCGATTGCACGGCCGTCGCGATGCAGCGTGACGAGGTTCGGCGGCGCGGGCAAATCGCGATCCCAGATGTCGTGCCGCACGAACTGGAAGTGCCACACCCGCTCGCCCGTTTCCGCCTTGAGCGCGAGCAGCGAATTCGCGAACAGGTCGTCCCCGACCCGATTGGCTCCGTAAAAGTCGTCGGCCGCGGAGCCGGTGGGCACGAACACGAGGCCGCGCTGCACGTCGAGCGACATCCCGGTCCAGTTGTTCGCCGACCCGATGTACGTCCACGCGTCTTTGGGCCAGGTGTCGTAGCCGAGCTCGCCGGCTCGAGGGATCGTATGGAAGGTCCAGCGGAGCGCCCCGGTCCTGACGTCGTAAGCGCGCACGTCGCCCGGGGGCGTGGGCAGGCTTTCGGCGGTGCGGCTCCCGACGATCAGAAGATCCTTATAGACGATGCCGGGCGCACCGAGATCCACCATCAGCCTCTCGCCGGGCCGCAGGCCATCGCGCATGTCGATGCGGCCACTGTCGCCGAAGGTGGTGACCGGCCGTCCCGTCCGCGCGTCGAGGGCGTACAGGAACTGGTGCACCCCGACGAAGATTCGCTCCTCGCTGCCGTCGCTCCAATACGCCACGCCCCGCGTCCGGCCGCCCCCCCCTCCTCCGCGCACCGCCCGGCCGTGGTACGGGTCGAAGCGCCACACCAGTGCGCCCGTCGCCGCGTCGAGTGCGACGACGTAGAGGCTGACGGTCGTGGCGTAAAACATCCCGTTCACGACGATGGGATTGACCTCGAGCTCCGAGCCCTCGACGCTGTCGCTCGCATCGAACATCCACGCCACCTTGAGGCGCTTCACGTTCGCGCGGTTGATCTGGGTGAGGGACGAGTAGCGCATGCTCTCGGGTCCCCCGCCGTAGACCGGCCATTCGACGGGACGGGACACGGGCGATTGTGCGGACAATGTCGCCACGGCGACAGGGACAATGCAGCAGGAGAGTCGCATCCGCTTTTTCCTCCGACCGGGATATCGCTCCGTCTAGGACTTGGCCTCGACGATCTCGAGCGGAGGGCGGTGTTGCCAGGCCCCCCGGGTAAAATCGGGGCACTCCATCGCCCGGCTTCCCCGCGCGATCGAGCGCTCGGACAGCTCCGACACTGCGCTCCACGCCGCACCGTCGTACACGTCCATGTCCGTCGGATTTCCGGCGCGCAGGCTTTGGATGAGCCGGTAGTCCTCGATGTAGTCCATTCCTCCGTGTCCCGCGCCGCGGGAGCGCTCCTCGAGCGCTTGCCACAGCGGGTGCTCGTACTCGCCACGGTACGACTCGAGATCTTCCCACTGATCGGCGGGGCTGCGGCCTTCGAGATAGATCTTCTGCTCGGGATACTTTCGCACGAGGCCGCGCGTGCCCTGCAGCAAGAAGTTCCGACTGTACGGGCGCGGCGAGTCGGTATCATGCGTGATCGCGATCGTCTGGCCCGCCACCGTCCGGATCAGGCTGGTGACCACGTCGCCCAGCGCGTACCGCTGGCGCGCCTCGGGGCTGTCCGGTGCGATGTGCTCCCCCGCCCAACGGTTCAGCCCCTGAGAGCGCGAGGCCATCGCGACCAGATAGCCGAACCGGTTTCCGCGGTTCACGTTCAAGCATTGGGATACGGGCCCGAGGCCGTGCGTCGGGTACAGGTCGCCGTTGCGCCGGATCGAATGCTTGATCCGCCAGCGGCCCTCGTAGTAGTCGGTGAGCTTGAGCTCGCGCAAATCATGCAGGTAGCCGCACTCCGCGTGCAGCAGCTCGCCGAACAGGCCTTGGCGGACCATACGGAGAACCATCATCTCGGTGCGGTCGTAACAGACGTTCTCCATCATCACGCAGTGCCGGCGGGTCCGTTCGGCCGTTTCGACCAAGTCCCAGCACTCGTCGACGGTGACGGCCATCGGCACCTCGGTGGCGGCGTGCTTGCCGGCCCGCATCGCTGCGAGGCAAATCGGCGTGTGCCACTCCCACGGCGTCGCGGTGAACACCAGATCGAGCTCCTGCTCCTCGCACATGCGGCGAAAGTCGTCGGGGCCGCGCGCATAACCGGCGGGGCGAGGCCGCCCGGCACCCTCGACGAGAGTCTGTATCTTGTCGACTTTCTCCGGGACGATGTCGCACACGGCGGTGATTGCAACGCCGTCGATCTTGAGAAAATTCTGGACGTGGCTCGATCCTTGATGGCCGACGCCGACGAACCCGATCCGCACCGTCTCGAGCGGCGGGGCCGCGAACAGCCCGCGAATGGGACGGGCGTCCGGCGCCGGGTCGAGTAGCCCGTCACGTGCCCGCAGTCCAGCCGCGCCGAGGGTCAGTCCCAGGCCGGCGGCGGCGGTCTTCAAGAACTCTCGGCGATCGGAACGATCACTCATGGCGCTTCCTCCCGGATCTGACTCGGCAGGCGTGTTCGACCCATCGGGCCCCGTTCACGTGGTGCGCGCGCCCGGGCGGGTCAACCTCATCGGGGAGCATATCGATTACTGCGGCCTCCCGGTATTCCCAATGGCGCTCCAGCGCGGCATCCGCATGACATTCCAGCCGCGCCCGGATCCAGAGGCGCGCTTCATCAACCGCGATCCCCGCTTCGCGCCCGTCACGTTCACCGTGGCGGAGAGCATCCGGCCCGCCCCCGCAGGCGATTGGGGAAACTACGCCCGGGCGGCGGCGCAGGCGGTGGCCCAACGGTTCCCGAATCTGCGCGGCGTCAACGCCCTGGTCGAGACCGATCTCCCGATCGCCGCCGGACTCAGCTCATCGTCCGCGCTCGTCGTGGCCACGGCGCTCGCGATACTGCACGCCAACAGCGTGACGCTCCCCGCGCTCGAGCTGATCGAGCTGTTGAGTCGTGGCGAGCGCTACGTCGGGACGGCGGGTGGCGCGATGGACCAAGCCATCATCATCGGTGCGGAGGCCGGGTGCGCAATACGGATCGATTTTCACCCGCTCCGACTCACCCCCACGGTCGTGCCCGCGGATTGGCTGTTCCTCGTGGCATGGAGCCTGGTGCACGCCGAGAAGTCCGGTGCCGACCGCCAGGCGTACAACGAGCGGACCAAGCAGTGCGAGGAGGCGCATCGCCTCGTGGCTGCGCGGCTCGGCCGACAAGAGGACCCGTCCTACGCCGGCCTGCTCGCGGCGGCGTCGGTCGAGGAGCTGCTCGACGTGGCGCGCGCGACCCTCTCCGGCGTCCTGTTGCGGCGCTTTCGCCACGTCGTCACGGAAGCGACACGCGTGCGACTGGCCGAGATGGCCATGGCCCGGGGGGAGGAGGGGGACCTCACGGCGTTCGGGCAGCTGCTCGACGCCTCGCACGCCAGCCTGCGCGACGACTACGAGGTGAGCCATGCCGAGCTGGACCGGTTGGTGGAGCTGGCACGCGAAGCGGGCGCGGCCGGAGCCCGCTTGACGGGCGCCGGGTTCGGCGGCTCGATCGTGGCGCTCGTTCGCGCCGAGCGAGCAGCGGAGGTCATGGCGGCGCTGCGGGAGCGCTTCTACGCGCCACGAGGTGTCGCGGGCGACGTGGGCCAGCACCTGTTCGTCGCGGAGTCCGCGGCAGGGGCGGGGGTGCTCGACTCTGAGGCGGTCTAGCAAGTCACTCGAACCCGACCAGCGGCACCAGGCGAAACAGCCACCAAGCCGCGCCCCCGGCCGCGGCCAGGCACGCGATGCCGGGGAGCGCCTTTCCGTACAACAGGTATCCGGTCCCGAAGAGTGCCGCGTAGATCACGGCGCATCCCAGGAACCAGCACAGGAACGCGGCCGTGACGCTCTCTCCGCCTCGACGCGCGCTCTGCGTGTTCACCGCGCCGCTCCAGCCGGGGCCGACGGGGCGGATGCGGTCGTAAAACGCCTGCAGCGTGGCGCGGTCGGTGGGCCGCGTGGCGAACGTGACGGCCAGCCAGACAACCGTGGTGACCGCGACGCCCGCCACGAGCTGGAGCGTCGGCGTGAAGGGCGCGAAGCCGAGCGCCCGGTGCACGAACTGGAAGTACAACGCGACGGCGAACGAGATCACCATCCCCGCGATCTCGCTCCACGCATTGACCCGCCACCAGAACCAGCGCAGCAAAAAGATGAGTCCGGTCCCGGCGCCGATCTGGAGCAGGATCTGGAACGTCTGGTACGCGTTCTCGAGCCAGAGCGACAGTACCGACGCGAGCGCGATCAGCACCACTGTGGCGGCACGTCCCACCAGCACGTAGTGACGCTCGTCCCGGTCGGGCGCCACGAATCGGCGGTAGCAGTCCTCGACCGCGTACGAGGCGCCCCAATTGAGGTGCGTGCTGATCGTGGACATGTAAGCCGCGGCGAGCGAGGCGACCATCAGCCCGAGCAGCCCGTGCGGGAGGTAGACGAGCATCGCCGAGTAGGCGAGATCGTGTCGCACAATCGCCCGGTCAATGTGGGGAAACCGGGCGGCGATGGAGGCGAGGTCGGGATAGACCACGAGCGACGCGAGCGCCACGAGGATCCACGGCCAGGGCCGGACGGCGTAATGCAGCAGGTTGAAGAGCAAGGTCGTGCGCATGGCTTCGCGCTCGTTGCGCGCGGCGAGCATCCGCTGCGCCACGTAGCCGCCGCCCCCCGGCTCGGCGCCGGGATACCAGGTGCTCCACCACTGCACCGCGAGCGGCACGATCAGGACCGCCGCCGCCGTGCTCCAGTCGGAAAAGTCGGGCAACAGTGAAAGGCGCCCCACGACGGCGGGGTGGGCGAACAGCCCGGACAGGCCGCCGACCTCCGGGAGCCCGAGCGCCACGACGGCGGCCGTCACGGACCCGACCATCGCGAGCGTGAACTGAACGAAGTCGGTCAAGACGACCCCTGAGAGCCCAGAGCTCGCGGCGTAGAGCACTGTGACGGCGCCGCCCACGACGACCGCCGTATGCCGATCCCAGCCGAGCAGCACGCCGGCGATCTTGGTCGCGGAGAGATTCACCGAGGCCATGATCATCACGTTGAAGAACACGCCGAGGTAGATCGCCCGGAACCCGCGGAGGAAGGCGGCCGGTTTGCCGGAGTAGCGCAGCTCGTAGAACGCGATGTCGGTGAGCGCCGCGGAGCGTCGCCACAGCTTGGCGTAGAAGAACACGGTGCACATGCCCGTGACCGCGAACGCCCACCACACCCAGTTCTGGCTCACGCCGCCGGTGCGCACGAGATCGGTGACGAGGTTCGGCGTATCGGTCGAGAAGGTCGTGGCCACGAGCGACACCCCCAGGAGCCACCACGACAGTCGCCGGCCCGACAGGAAGAACTCGTACCGCCCCTGTCCAGCGCGCCGCGTCACCGCCAGCCCGATCGCGATGCAGAGCACGGCGTACAGCGCCAGGACAATCCAGTCCCAGCTGTTCAGTCGCATGCGAGTCGCTTGAATGCGGCACTCAGGTCGGCCGGGTAAACGCCGGTCTCCACCAGGTGTGCCACCTCGCCTCGTACGACCGCGTCGTCCGCCGAAAAGGTCATGCCGAACCACCGCTCGCGCGCCGGCAGAACGCGCACTCGCGCTTCGCCCGTCACCACCTGCGCGCCCACCGCCTCACTCAACAGAAACTCTGCCGACGGTTCCGCCCCCCGCATGTCGAAGAAGCGGGTGAACTGCCTCTCCAACGCGGGCAGCATCGCCTGTGTGAAGCCCCAGAGATTCATGGAGACGAGCTCGCCTCCGCCGAGCGCCACCGCTCGCCCGGTCGTCGTGTGCCCGGTGAATCGGGAGTCGCGTGCCGCGATATCGGTGACCTCCAAGAGCTGCGACAAATAGCCGTGAGTGTCCGATTGCGCAATGCCGCGTGACACGCCGCCGTGCGGCGAGAGGGTCTCCGCCAGCGGGTACCCGATCAGGGCGTGCTCTCGGGCGCTCACGAGATGATCGAACAGAGCCCGGTAGGCGCCCGCGCCGTAGAAGTCGTCGGCGTTCATTACGGCGAACGGTCCCGCGACCGCGGGCGCGGCGGCGAGGACGGCATGGCCGGTTCCCCACGGCTTGGTGCGGCCGGGCGGTGCCCGTTCGAGCGCCTGGCGCGCGTACGCGATCTCCACCCCGGCGCCGATGACCTCCGCCACGTGGCGGCGGAGCTGATCCTCGACGGCTCCTCGAACCACGAGCACGACTTTCCTGAAGCCGGCCCGGACGGCGTCGTAGACGCCGTAGTCGAGCAGCGCCTCGCCGCTTGGCCCCACGGGGGTGAGCTGCTTGAGCCCCCCGTAACGGGTCCCGAGGCCCGCCGCGAGCACGACCAGGGTGGGCCGCGGGCTTGCCCCCGGGGTCAGTGAGCTCGGAGGACCTTGGTGCGAAGCGATGGAAGGCCGCGGGCGAGGGGCGTGCTCATTCGTACTCCCGATAAGCGCCAAACGTGGCTAACCGATCTTCTCCCAGCTCGGGCGGGATTGGCACACACGGTTCATTCAGTTTCTCGCATAGTTGATTCCACAGGGCCGTGCGGGCATACCGTTGGTGAACCTTCTGGAACGAAGCGGATAGGAGGAGCTGTTTCGCCTCTTGAAGCTCGCCTCGATCGATCAACAGCTGCGCTCGCGTCTCCACGATCCATTCATCCTCGAGGGCGTCAACGTGGTTCAGCCAGTCCGCACGCTCGGCGATCGTTTGAGTCCCGAGACGGCGCAGCAGGTGATCGCGCTGCACAATGATCTGCGGATGTAGCTGCAACCATCTTTCCTCAATGCCTCCGAGAGCCTCTCCGGCACCCTTGACGTCACCTTCCAACTCGAGCAGCCTGGCCAACAGCGCCTTGGCAACCCCTAACTTGCTCGTCGACAGCACGTGGATGGCTGCCTGCTTCTTTCCTGTTCCGGCCAGCCAGGTACCGTGATGGAATCTCCAGCGATCTGCCTTGCCATCTTGGGAATTTTCAATGGCCCATTCGAAGGCAGGATTCAGGTCGTCCATGCCGGACGGCGCCCAGAGGCACTGATGAATCTCAGGTGGCTCAGGCAGTCTTCCGTTGGCTTCATACGCACTCACCAGATCCTTCCACACCTTCACTTCGTCGTCTCTTGCCCACGAAAACAGGGGGACTTCTTCGATGGGTCTGAGCTGCACGTCTGGAATGGTCAACGCGTAGATATTCAATGCTTTGTTCGACGGGATCCAAAACTCCACGTGCCACCGGGTTTCTTTGGGTTGTAACTCCAGCTTGATTGACTGATCACCAACGGGTCCGCCCTGTATCTCCACGTACGGAGTGCGATTTGCCGTACTCAATGTGGCCCATGCGCGATCCTTCCCGACGCCATAGCTCCACAGCTTCATTCCGGGCGCGATCGCGTCATCGGCAACGTGATACAGGCCGATACCCAATGAGGGGGTGAAGGCGCCGAACGCATTCCCATCTTTAGTCTTCCAAAAGAACCCCGTCATTTCCTTGATGTCCGATTCATGTGTGGGCCCTGACTGGTGCCAATCGATGGTGTCGAGTTTCGACGAGTGCGATATGACCGTGCCCTTGGGAAAGTGATATTCTGTATCGGGAGCACAGGGCAGCGCAGCATTGGACCATGACATCCAGGGATGTGCCGCCGTTCCGGGGTTGTGAAACACCGCACGCTGCGTCAGGAAATCCTCGCCAGGACCGAGGGAGTATTCTACGGACCACTGCATGCCGAAACGCAGCTCCCGTTCTCCGCAGGTGACATACACACGCTCTGTCGTTCGATCGATTTTGTAGAGAACCGAGTCGTTCTGCGTGGGAGAATGAGAAATGGGGAAGCTGACTTCGATGCCACCGGCCACATAGCAGAACCGCGGGAGGATTCGCGTCGGCCTGATGACGTCCGGCGCATACAAGACTTCTTTGCCCGATCCCTTATGAACTATCGATGTGACTCTTCCTCCGAGGTCAGGACAAATCGTGCTTCTGATCTTGTCATTCTCCAGCACGATGAACCGGTACCATTTGGGTCCCGGTCGGTTGGAGGTCTCTGCATAACTCACGTACGGATAGACGCCATCGGGGTCGAACGCCGTCGGGACCGGACCAGTCGGTATCAGTTGATGGGTGAGAACGTAATTCTGAAACTCTGTACAGCGAACTCCGTTATCGCGCATCTACGTTCCCCTCCCCGATCGCCGTCGCCATGACAGCCTCCGGGGCGGCGTGGCCGCTCGGAGCCGGGCCCCTCCTTACACGTTGCCGCGTTTCATCTCCGCTACGGCATGGTCGCAGGCCCGCGCGGTGAGCGCCATGTAGGTGATCGACGGATTCACGCATGATGAGCTCGTCATACACGCCCCGTCAGTCACGAACAGGTTGGGCACGTCGTGAGCCTGATTGTAGGCGTTCAGCACCGACGTCTTGGGGTCCCGGCCCATGCGGGCCGTCCCCATCTCGTGGATGCCCAGCCCAGGCTCGGCGCCGAGCGCATCTACCTTGTTGGCGTCGTGGGTGCGCACGTCCTTGCACCCTGCCGCCTCGAGCATCTGGGCGGCCGACGCCGCCATGTCCTTCCGCATGCCGAGCTCGTTGTCGCCCCAGGTGCAATGGATGCGCAGCACAGGCATGCCGAACTCGTCGGTCTGGTCGGAGAGCGCGGCGAAGTTGTCCTCGCGCGGCAGGCACTCGCCGAAGCCCGTCATATTGAACGTCCAACCGCCCGGCTCCTGCAGACGACGCTTGAGCTCTATCCCGAACCCCACCTGACCTCCCCCACGTCCCCAGCCTCCGCGGCTGGCGCCGCCCTGGTACCCGAAGCCGCGCATGTAATCGCGGCGCGAGGCGTCGTCTCCCAGGTTCCGGAAGCGGGGGATGTAGATGCCGTTGGGACGATTGCCCTGGTAGTAGCGGTCGAGCAGGCCGTCGATGTGGCCGCTCGCCCCGGCGAGGAAATGATGGTCCATCAGATAGTGGCCCAGTACACCGCTCGAGTTGGCGAGGCCGTTGGGGAAGCGCGTCGACGTGGAGTTGAGGAGGATCCGAGCTGTGCCGAGCGCCGAGGCGCAGACGAACACCAGGCGGGCGTAGTATTCGCGGGTCGCCTTGGTCTTCGCGTCCACGACGCGCACGCCGGTCACGCGGTTCGTGGCGGCGTCGTACAGCACGGAGTGCACGACGCTGTCGGGGACGATGGTGAGCCGCCCGGTGGCCTGGGCCGCCGGCAGCGTGGATGCCTGGCTCGAGAAGTACGACCCGGTCGAGCAGCCGCGCTCGCACGGGCCGCAGTAGTGACATGGCAAACGATCACCGATGCGCTGCGTCAGGATCGCCACGCGCCCGACGGTCACGTGCCGGTCCGGGAACACCTTCTCGATGCCCGCCTTCACGAACTTCTCGCCAGCGTTCATCTCCATGGGGGGCTGGAACTCGCCGTCGGGCAGGTGCGGCAACCCGAGCTTTTCGCCGCTCACGCCGATGAAGCGCTCGACGTAGCTATACCACGGTGCGATGTCGGCGTAGCGGATCGGCCAGTCGACCCCGTGCCCATCGCGCAGGTTTGCCTCGAAGTCGAGGTCGCTCCAGCGGTACACCTGGCGGCCCCAGATGAGCGACTTGCCGCCCACCTGGTCGCCCTGAATCCAGGTGAACGGTTTCTCCTCGACGTACGGGTTCTTGCGATCCGGCATGAAGAAATGCTTGTTCGATTCACGGAACTGGCTGGTGCGCGCCTGGATCGGATACGCCTCGGCGCCCTTCGTTCCCACCGAGAGCCGCGCGTTCCGGAGCGGGAACTCCCAGACCGGCTTGTGCTCCGTGATGTAATCCTTGCGGTGCACCACGTTGCGACCGCGCTCGACCACGAGTGTCCGCAGGCCCTTTTCAGTGAGCTCCTTCGCCGCCCACCCGCCGGTGATGCCGGAACCGATCACGATTGCGTCGTAGGTGATCATGACCATTCCCTCCCCCCGCTCGGCGGGAACGGGATGTCGCCGCGAAACAGGCCCATCGGGTTGACCCGCAGCTCGCGCGACGCGCCGATGTCCGACGTGTAGTAGCCCACCAGCGTCACCTCCTTCAGTCGCCGGAAAAACCACGTCTCGGGTGGTCGTTCGGACAGGTCTCCGCCCGGCGAATACGCCGCCTCGTCCATTTCCTTGAGCATGGCGACCTGCTCGACCGGCGTGCATTCGCTGAACCGCTTGCTCTGGCGCGACCGGGCCCGCGCATCGACGTCGCCGAGGCCTGCGAGGAAGCGTTGGCGGTCGTCCGCCGGATAATGATCGGTGAGCAGGGCGTCCACGAAGCGGTGGACGCCGGCGCCCCGTGCGCCCGGTGTGTCGGTGGCCGGAATGATGTGATCGGCCATCACCGCGACCAGCTCGAGCTGGTCGGGGCTCAGGGTCCGGGGTACCCATCCCAGCGGGGACCTCCAGGCGTCGCCCGCGCCCGCGTCGAGCGCGGCCGCCAGCGTTGGGGTCGAGATGGCCGTGCCGAGGAGCAGGGCGACCTGCGCCAGGGCCTCACGTCTCGTGATGCGGTCGTCGTGAATCATCGGCGTACCTCACGCAACGGGGTGTGGGGGGGGACGGGGGGCGGACCGCGGGGCGTCGCCGATTGCAGCGGGCTCGAGCCGCGGGGCCAATAGGTGAATGATGAGCCAGGCCGTGATGTATGCAAGTCCGCAGACCAGGAAGATCGGGGTGTAGTTGCTGCCGTTGGCATCGAGCACGCGTCCCGTGATCTGCTGGAACAGCACGCCCCCCATCGCGCCCGCGAAGGCCCCGATCCCGACCACCGATGCCACGGCGGGTTGCGGAAACATGTCGCTCGCCAGGGTATAGACGTTCGCGGACCATGCCTGATGGGCCGCGGCGGCGACACTGACGAGTGCCACGGCGGCCCAGAGGCTGTCGGCTCGCGGCGCGTACGCCGTGGGGACGATCAGGAGCGCCATTGCGAGCATGGCCGTCTTGCGTGCCCGGTTCACCGTCCACCCGCGCTTGATGAACGCCCCCGACAGCCAGCCCCCGCCCACCGATCCGATGTCGGCCACCAGGTAGACGACGATCAGTGGGGCGGCGAGCTGCGAGAGCTTGATCCCGTACCTCGCGTCCAGGAATTTTGGGAGCCAATACAGATAGAACCACCACACCGGGTCGGCCAGTAGCTTGCCGACTGCGAACGCCCAGGTCTGCTTGGCCCGAACCAATCGCCACCATGACACGCCAGTGGATTGCCCTTGCTCGGGAGGATCGCTGCGAATGTGCGCCAGTTCGGCCGCCGAGACGCGCGGGTGAACCTCGGGACTCCGGTACAGCGCCAGCCACAGGAGCAGCCAGACGAACCCTAGCGCGCCTGTCACGATGAATGCCCAGCGCCATCCCCACGTGAGCGCGATCCAGGGGACGAGCAGCGGCGTGACGATCGCGCCGGTGTTGGTGCCCGCGTTGAAGATCCCGGCGGCAAGGGCCCGCTCCCGCTTCGGGAACCACTCTGCCACCGTCTTGATCGCTCCGGGGAAATTGGCGGATTCTCCCAGCCCGAGCAGGGCACGCGCCGCGGCGAACCCCGCAGTGGTACGTGCGAAGGCGGTACTGATCGCCGCGAGGCTCCAGGCCACCACCGCGATCGCGAAGCCGCGCCGCACGCCGATGCGGTCCAGCAGCCGCCCCGCCGCGAGGAATCCGAACGCATACATCAGGCTGAACGAGGACACGACCACACCGTATTGCGACTCCGACCAGTGCAGCTCCCGCTGGAGCGTGGGCGCCAAGATGCCAAGGATCTGACGGTCGATGTAGTTGGTGGTCGTGACCAGGAACAGCAGCGCGCACACCGTCCACCGGTATCCGATGGTCATGCGTCGCTCCGGGCGATGGCTTCCCACAGGCCCTGCAGGTAGGTGATGCCGAGCGCCCGATCGTACAGGCCGTATCCGGGGCGCCCCGTCTCGCCCCAGATCATGCGCCCATGGTCCGGGCGCATCGGGCCGGTGAACGCCACGTCCTTGAGCGCCCGCAGCACCTCGAACAAGTCCACGCTGCCATACGCGGACGGATGGGCCGTTTCGTGAAATTGCCGCTCTCCCGTGACGCGCACGTTGCGGCAGTGCGCGAAGTGGATACGCCCCATGCGGCCCAGGCGGCGAATCATCGCAGGGAGATCGTTCTCCGGGAGCGCGCCGAGCGAGCCGGTACAGAACGTCACGCCGTTAGCGGGGTCGTCGACGAGCTTGACGAGGCGCTCCAATGCGGCTGCATCGGTGATGATGCGAGGCAGTCCAAAGATGGACCACGGGGGATCATCGGGATGGAGGGCGAGCCGGACGCCTGCTTGCGCAGCCGCGGGCACCACGCGTTCCAGGAAATACCCGAGGTGATCCCACAGTCGCCCCGCGTCCACTGTGCGATACGCGGCGAGGAGCGCCTGCAGCTCGCTGCCGGTGTACGTGGCTGCCCAGCCGGGGAGCTCGCCCGTCCCGCGCGACAGGTCGATCGCGTCGAGGGCCCGATCGTCGTACGCGAGCGCGGTCGAGCCGTCGGGGAGCCGGCGCGCGAGATCGGTCCGCATCCAGTCGAACACGGGCATGAAGTTGTAGCACAACACCGGGATGCGGAGATCGCCCATCGCGCGCACGCTCGCGCAGTACCGGTCGATCAGCCGGTCGCGCGTGGGCCGGCCCAGCTTGATATCCTCATGCACGGGGATGCTCTCCACGACGGCGAGGCACAGGCCGGCGTCCTCGATCTGGGCCTTGAGGGTCGCGAGCCGATCGCGGCCCCAGGCCTCACCGATCGGCACGTCGTAGAGGGCACTGACCACGCTCCGCACCCCGGGGATCTGGCGGATGTGGCCGAGTGGGATGGGGTCCGCCGGACCGAACCAGCGAAAGGCCGGGATCACGAACCCAGCAGCTCGACGACCTCGCTCACGCTCGCCCGGCTGAAGTCCCCCGGCACGGTCAGCTTCAGCGCGCTCGCCATCACGGCGAACTCGAGCGCTTCGGCCGGTGCGTCTCCGTCGAGCAACCGGGCGATCAGGGCCGCCGCAAAGCTGTCGCCGCCCCCGACCCGATCCACGACCTGCACGCAGTGGCGCCGGCTCTGGGAAAAGACCCCCGTCTCGCCGTCATACAGCACCGCGCTCCAGCCGTGCTCCCGGGCTCCGAGAACCTCGCGCCGGGTGAGTGCCACGCGCCGCACGCCCGACTGGCGCACCACGCGTTCCGCGAGCTCGCGCGCCCGCGGGGGGGTCGCGAACGAGCCGTCATCCGCGTCGATACCGAGCATCGCGCGGAGCGCGGCGGGGTTTCCGATCAGCAGGTCGGCCTGGCGCGCGAGCGGCTGGATCACCGGTCGCGGGTCGCGGTCGCGCCATAAGGCTTCGCGATAGTTGAGGTCGAAGCTTACCGGAATATCCTTGGCGCGCGCGGACGCGAGGGCATTCGTCAAAACGGCGGTGGGCCCGTTGCCCAGCGCGGGAGTGATGCCGGATGCATGGAACCAATCCGCGCCCTCGAGAATCCGCGGCCAGGCGACGGCAGTCGGCTCGATGCGCGCGAACGCCGAACCGGCGCGGTCGTACACGACGCGCATGAGGCGCAGATCGGCGCCGGGCTCGACGAAGTAGATCCCCAGTCGGTCGCCGCCACGGAGAATCCACTCGGTGCCCACCCCCTCGCGCTCGAGGGCGGCCACGGCCGCATCGCCGATCGGATTATCCGGCACGCGGGTGACGTAGTCGCAGCGGATGCCGAAATGACTCAGCGCGACGGCGACATTCGCTTCCGCCCCACCGAAGAACGTCACGAGCCGGCTCGATACGAACAGGCGCTCGTCTGCGGGCGGGCTCAGTCGCAGCAGGAGCTCGCCGAGCGTGACTGCTCTCACCCCCGGGCGTCCTTCACCCTGGTCACGAATGCCCGCGCCCGCGCCGTCAGGTCCGCGGCCCGGTCCGGGCCGAGCATGTCGGGGCTGACGAGCGCCCCGCCCACGCTGACCGCGGCGGCCCCGCCCCGGATCCAGTCTCCCGCATTCTCGAGTGAGACACCACCTGAGGGCACGAGTCGGAGGAAGGGCAGGGGCGCAAGCAGGTCACGGAGGAAGCCGGGAGCGAGCGCGCCGGCCGGGAACACCTTCACGAGCGGCGCGCCGGCCCGGCAGGCGTTGAAAATCTCGGTCGGTGAGAACGCGCCCGGGATACACGGCACGTCGCGCTCGCGACACGTATCAAGCACGGCCCGGTGCAGCACTGGGCTCACCACAAAGCGCGCGCCGGCATCGATCACGTAGCGCGCGGCCGATGGGTCGAGCACCGTGCCCGCGCCGATGACGCACCCCGCCAGACTCTCGTCCTCCGCGAGATCGCCGATCGCGTCGATCGCTCCCGGAGTAGTGAGTGTCACCTCCACGGCGCCGACGCCGCCCGCCGCCAAGGCGTGGGCGATGGCCCGCAGGCCTCCCGCCGCCGCCTCGGAAAGTCGCACGACGGCGAGCACGCCGCTCGCGAACAGCGGCGCCAGGCCGTTGAGCGTCGTCGACGGTTGCGTCATCGTGTGCGTTCCGTACCGGCCGCGCCGGCCATGCGGGCGTCCCCCTCCAGCGCATTGTGCGCACCCCACGACAGGTGTGGTGCGCGCGCGACACTGCCGCGCGCCGCCTCCTTCCTTTCGTGGGGCCCTCGTGGGGCCCCGACCTACCACCGCGAAATCGAGGCCGCAGGGGAAGACCTTCCCCGCGGGCTTTCCTTTACAGCCGGGTGGGAGGCGTCAGCGGGGGCGTGGCGACCGGCGTGTCTGGCTCGGGGGTGAAGTCTTCACCCGGGTTCACGAACACGTCCTGCTCGAACCGGTACTGCTTGTCGTACAGCTGGCGGTACCGGCCGTGTTTGGCCAGGAGCTCGGGGTGGGTGCCACGCTCGACGATCTGGCCGCCCTCGAGCACGAGGATTTGGTCGGCGCTACGGATCGTCGACAGGCGGTGCGCGATGACGAAGGTCGTACGCCCCCGCCGCAGCGTCCGCAAGCCGTCCTGGATGGCTGCTTCGCTCTCCGAGTCGAGGCTGGACGTGGCCTCGTCGAGGATCAGGATCCGCGGATCGGCCAGGATGGCCCGCGCGATCGAGACGCGCTGGCGCTCGCCTCCCGACAGCTTCACCCCTCGCTCCCCGACCACCGTGTCGTAGCCCTTCTCGAAGCGGCGCACGAACTCGTCGCAATGGGCGATGCGCGCCGCCTGCTCGATCTCGTGGCGCGAGGCGTGGGGCTTGGCGAACGCGATGTTCTCGGCCACGCTGCCGTCGAACAGGAAGTTGTCCTGCAGCACCACGCCGAGTTGGCGACGGTAGTCCGCCAGCCGCAGGCTCGCCAGGTCGCGGCCGTCGACCAGGATCCGGCCCGACTTGGGCCGATTGAAGGTGAGCACGAGGTTGATGAGCGTGCTCTTCCCCGCGCCCGACGAGCCCACCAGCGCCGTGGTGGAGCCCGCAGGCGCGTGGAATGAGACGCGTTTCAGGACTTCCGTCCCGGCGACGTACTCGAAGCTCACGTTCTCGAATACGACGTCGCCCTCGACCTCGGCGAGCGGCGCCCGCGAGCCGTCCTCCGCATCTTCGGTGGCGAGGCGGCGGATTTCGCGAATCCGGTCCAGGCCCGCGAACGCCTCCGTGATCTGCGTGCCGATCGACGCGATGTTGATGAGCGGCAAAGCCACGAGCCCGATGAACACGCCGTACATGAAAAAGTCGCCGAGCGTCATGGCACCGGAGAGAATGGCGTGCCCGCCCTCGAGGATCATCAGGATGCCGATCGCGCCGATGATGATGGTGGCGAAGGCACCGACGGCCGAGATGCCCGTCATCGTGGTGGCGATGTTCCGGAAGACGCGATTCACGCCCCGGGTGAAGACCAACCGCTCGCCGCGCTCCGCGCGATAGGCCTTCACGATCCGGATGCCGCCGAGCGTTTCGCCCAACCGGCCCGTTACATCGGCGTTGAGCTTGCCGCGGTCCCGGAACAGCGGCCGCAGCTTCGCGAAGGCGTACGCCATCCCGCCCCCGAAGCACCCGAGAATCAGGATCGCGATCAGCGTGAGACGCCAGTTCAGGTAGAACAGCACGCCGAGCGCGATAGCCGCCGTGACGAGTCCGCCTACCAGCTGCACCAGCCCCGTGCCCACCAGGTTTCGGATGCCCTCGGCGTCCGTCATGATGCGGGAAATGAGAATCCCGCTCTTGGTCGAGTCGAAATAGCTGATCGGGAGCCGCAGCACGTAGGCCTGGACTGTGCGCCGCATCTCGGTGATGGCGCGTTGCGCCGCCACGCCCAGGACCTGGGACAGGCCGAACCCTGTGATCGCTTGGACGAGGGTCGCGCCGCCGGCCGCGAGCGCGAGCGGCAGCAGCAGGTCGGGGCGATGCCCGTTGATCACACGGTCGATCACCCACTTGGACGAGGACGGTAGCACAAGGCCGGCGAGCCGGTTGACGAGCAGCAGCACGAGCCCCACTCCCAGCCGGCCGCGGTGCGCGTACACCAGCACCCGCGCCTCCTGCCAGGCGCCGGCGGTGATGGTCTTCTTGGGAGGCGGGGGGGTGTCAGCCATCGGTGTAGGGCGAAATGTAAGCAGGGGGTGGGTAAGCGGGGGGCCCCGAAAGTACTTGACAGAGTCAAGTATCTGGCGGACATTGAGCGCATGGCACACGGTGTGCTGGAACGGCGGGGCGAGGCGGCGCGCCGCTTCAACCGGTTCTACACTCGCCGGATCGGCGTGCTGCACGACGGGGTGTACGACAGCTCGTTTTCGCTCACCCAGGTGCGCGTGCTGTACGAGCTGGCGCACCGCGATCGGCCGACGGCGACCGCGCTCGGCCGCGACCTGGGACTCGATGCGGGCTATTTGAGCCGCCTGCTGCGTGGCTTCGAGAAGCGGGGGCTCGTCACGCGCACCCGCTCCCCCCGCGATGGCCGTCAGAGCCACCTTGCCCTCACCGCCCACGGACGCAAGGTGTTCGCGCCCCTGAACGCCCGCTCGCACGACGACGTCGCCGCCATGCTGGGCGGTCTCTCGCCGGCGGCCCAGGCCCGGGCGACCGAGGCCATGCAAACGATCGAGCAGCTGCTCGGCGACCCGCCGGCCGCTCCAGCTGTCCCCGCGTCCTACGTGCTCCGCGAGCCGCGGCCGGGCGATTTGGGGTGGGTGGTGCACCGGCACGGCGCCGTGTACGCCCTGGAGTACGGGTACGATCAAACGTTCGAGGCCCTGGTTGCCGAGATCGTGGCCCATTTCGTTCGGTCCTACGACCCCAAGCGCGAGCGGTGCTGGATCGCGGAGCAGAACGGCGAGATCGTGGGCTGCGTGTTCCTCGTGAAGCAATCCCGCACCGTGGCCAAGCTCCGCCTGCTCCTGGTGGAGCCGCAGGCGCGGGGCGCCGGACTGGGGTCCCGACTGGTTGCCGAATGCGTGCAGTTCGCGCGCGAAGCGGGGTACCGCACCCTCACGTTGTGGACGCAAAGCGAGCTGCTGGCGGCCCGGCGCCTGTACGCCGCGGCCGGATTCCGGGTGGTGCGGAAGGACCGCAACCGCAGCTTCGGCAAGGCCCTGGTCTCGGAGACTTGGGAGCTGAAGCTATGACGGGGGAGTACTTCTCCGACGTCGCGAGTGCCTACGCGGCCCATCGGCCGTCGTATCCCGCCGCACTGGTCGATTTCCTCGCCCAACACGCGCCTGCGCGGCGGTTCGCGTGGGATTGCGGCTGCGGCTCGGGACAGCTGTCCGTGGTCCTGGCCGGGCCGTTCGAGCGGGTCTGGGCGACCGACGCGAGCCGCGAGCAGATCGCGCGCGCCGACCCGCACCCGAACGTGACCTACAGCTGCGCACCCGCTCAGTCGAGCGGCCTCGCCGATGGCGTAGTGGACCTGGCCACTGCTGCCCAGGCAGCCCACTGGTTCGATCTCCCGTCGTACTACGCGGAAGTACGGCGCGTGGCGCGCCCGGGCGCCATCGTCGCGTTGATCACCTACGGCGTGATGACCGTAGACGCCGAGCTCGATGCGGTCATCGAGCCGTTCTACCATGATGTGCTCGGCCCGCACTGGCCGCCCGAGCGGCGCCACGTCGATGAGGGATACCGCTCGTTGCCCTTCCCCTTCGCCGAGATCTCGGCGCCCAGCCTCGAGATCCGCCGCGAGTGGCGGCTTCCGGACGTCATCGGATACGTCGGGACGTGGTCCGCGGTGTGGGCGCTGCAGCGCGCGGAGGGACAAGCCCCGCTCGAGGCGTTCTACCGCGAGCTCGCCGGCGCGTGGGGGCCGGCGGATCGGGTGCGCACCGTTCGCTGGCCCCTGACCCTGCGCGTGGGTCGGGTATGAGCAGCCGTCGTTTGATACCCTAGAGACTCTTCAGGAACTGGAGCAGCGCGAAGCGGTCGCGCGACGACAGGCGCTGGAATCGGTCGCGGGCTCCCTTTCCCTGACCGTCGTGAGCGAGAATTGCCGCATCGAGGCTCGTCGCACGGCCGTCGTGGAGTAGCAGCGAGCGCGTGCGGACGCCCCAGAGGGGCGCGGTGCGCATCTGGCGGGCGGTGGCCGAGCCCTGCACGATCCCGTCGCCCAAGCTGCCCATGTCGTGGAGCAGGAAATCCGCAAACGGCTGGAACGCCTTACGCGATAGCGCCGCCACAGGGCTCTTGCCGGTGACCAGGGCCGGTGTGTGACAGTTGGCGCAACCAATGTTGGCGAAGATTCCGCCCCCCGT
>Ga0137382_10000076_pt1 | contig 39462 bp, 52 predicted proteins | sample SagtaG_15_FD_104816 | JGI IMG/M metagenome (GOLD analysis project Ga0137382, IMG submission 104816) | Vadose zone soil microbial communities from Sagehorn Ranch, Mendocino, California, USA - Sage2_R_20_16 metaG | ecosystem: Environmental > Terrestrial > Soil > Vadose zone | place: USA... | reverse complement strand
TGGCGGTGCGGTGGGCCAGGTGGCATCGGATCTCGGCAGTGCGGCCCAGGGCGCGTTGGGAGCGGCGCAGCAGGTCATCCAGCCCGCGGCTCGCGCGGTCGAGCAGGCTAACGAGTACCAGCCAGGCACCGAAGCGTTGCCGGTCGTACAGCAGGCGGCGCAACAGGCTGTGCAGGCTGCCACGCCAGTGCTCGGGGGAGTGCAGCAAGCTGTCCAGGGCGCGGCACCTGTCCTGGGTGGTGTCGACCAGATCAGGCAGAAGGTCCAAGACACGATCGACAACCTTCCGTCGAATGCGTCAGTCGCGCAAGTCCGCTCCGCGATCGGCGACACGCTCGAGACGCTCGGGCCGCGCGCGCTCAAGGTAGCTGGAGACTTGCCACTACCCATGGGTGGCACGGTGTCCGATCTGGAAGCACCCGCGCGCACCGCCCAGGAGCTGGCTGGACAGGTCCAGGTCCCCGAGACCGGCAACCTGGCGGCGAAGGCTGCAGGTACGGGCCTGTCGGCGCTCGGCACCGTCGCGAAGGCCGCGACCGACGAGCTCGACCGGTTGAGTATTGCCAGCACCGCGGCACGCGAGGCTGCGGGCGAGGATGTGTACGGTCAGAAGTACGCAACAGCCGGCGGGCCGCGGCTTGAGGACGAGTACCGCCAGTTGCTCACGCAGAGGATGGGCGGCGACAACAGCGTCAGCCCGCGCATGACTGAGATCGCTGACCAGTTGCAGCAGATCAACACCACGATTCGCGCGGGTCGACCACAGAGCGAAGTCAACCAGGCGCTGAGCGCGGAGAACCCATTGACGCCCGTGTCGACGACGCTAACCAACCTGGGTGCTGCGGTCCTGGCCGCTCCGCTGGCTGCTGGCGAGGCACCGCTCGTGGCCCGCGCACTGGCGGAGATCCTGCAGCCCGGCACCAACCCGCTCCAGATCGCGCAGGCCCTTCGGATTGTCAACGACACGCACGTGACCGCGCCGGCGCTCGTGGATGCGATCGACCAGGTGCGCAAGATGCCAGGCACCGCGGAGCTGGCACCTGTCCGTGCGCAGGTGACGCAGAGCTCGACGGACCTGCTGCAGGCGATGCTGGATGCTGCTCGAGCGAAGGGTGCCGATTCCGACAAGTTGACGGCGTTCGAGCAGCAGATCGCGGCGATGGACCCTACGGCTGCCACACGCCGCGCACTGACGCCGGTGACGGCCGAGACTGGGGGATTCACCGCGCCTGGTGGGCCGCTAAGCGCTGTTCGTGACGTGCCAGCGGCGACGCGCATGTTCCACGGCACCGGCTCCGACTTCGCGAAGGTCGACCCCGAGTGGCTGGACACCACGCGTGGACGTTTCGGGACCGGCTACTACCTGACCGAGAATCCCGAGGCGGCCTCAGCGCACGCGACATCGGTGGTTGGCGACCCAGGGTGGCAGCCCAATGTACGGCCGGTTGATGTGCCGTCCGACCTGAAGCTTTTCGATATGGACGCCACCGGTGCGGCTGCGGAGGCACAGGCCGCACGGGCGCGCGAAGGGCTGAGTCCGACCGAGCAAACACACTTCGATCTGATCAGTGGCGGCAAGACGGACCCGCAGACGGTCTGGACCGCGGTCAAAGCCGCGAGTGTCACCAATGACCCGAACGGTGCCGCTGAACTCCTCGCACAGTCCGGCTTCGATGGCGTCAAAGACGTCTCGACGCACCGCGATCCGGTGTTGCGACCCGATACCGGTGAGCGGCTCCCGTACTCCACGGTAGGCATTTTCCCCGAGTCGCTCGACAAGGTGCGCAACGCGATCAGCGGCACCCAGGGTGGTCAGGTCTCGGCGCGGTTCGCCACGACACTGGGCGGCGGGGTAGCAGGTGGCGTCGCCGGCAACGCGAGTACGCCCGAAGATGCCGGGCCGCTCGAGCGTGGTGCGCGCATCGCGGGTGGTGCTGCGTTGGGCGCAGGTGCTGGTGCCGCGCTTGGGTCAGCCGCCGCCGGCGTCACCGCTGGCGATGTCACCAGGCAATTAGCCCGCGTCGCCGGTGCGCCCGGTGGAGCCGTTTCACGTTTGGGTGAGTTGGTCGCCTCTGCGTTGAGCCCTGCGGAAAACCTGCCGGCCGACACGCGTGGCGTGCTCAAGGACTTCGCCAACATGGTCGGCCGTCAATCGGACGCGGCCAGGGTGATGGCTGAAAACCAGATGCGCACCGCGGGCGCCCGCCTCGACATTCCTGCGGTGGCCGACGAGGTGCAACAGATCCGTGGCGAGTTGCGCGAGCAGGCCGCACAGAAGTTGGTCGCGGATTTGCAGGCACAGGGCAAGGCGGCGCCGATCGGCAATGCGCCGCGCGAGTTCCGTACCGTCGCGGACGATCCGAACACGTACCTGGCTAACTACGCGTTCAGCCCGGATGTCGTGGGACCCATCAAGGCGGTCGTCGACATCTCGCAGATCGCGGGCAACCCGTTGGGCAGCGCCGTGTTGAAGACCATCGGTACCGCCAAAGGCACGCTCTTTTCATTGTCGAATTTTCACACGTTGACCGAAGGGTTGAACGCTGCGTTTACGTCGCCACAGACGCTCGGCAACTACGCGCGTGCCTTTGGCAGCAACAGCTTCGCCCAGGGACTGCGCGCCAGCATGGCAGACACCATCGACGCCGCGGCCCGAGCGGGCGTCACCGGGCTGGCCGAACACGCGCGGCCTGAGGACGTGGGGACGCAGATCGGCAACGCGGCCTGGCGCAGAGTTGTCGCGGGTGGTGTTTCTGGCGCGGGTGGTGCCGCGGCCGGCTACACCGAGACCAAACTGACGGGCGGCACCGAAGAGGAGGCGCGCGCCAATGCCGCCAAGGGTGGACTCGCGGGTTTGGCCCTGGCGGGTGTGCCACTCGGCAAGCGCGGGACGGTCCCCGAGATCCTGCAGTCGGCGCTCTGGGACCGCGCGGTACCCCTGGCGAAGGCGACGGCCTGGGATGCCCTGCAGAAGGGCGGCCTGGACGCGAAGCAGGCGGCCACCGTCGTCAATGAGCGATTCGGCGGTCTCAACTACGCGGCCATGGGGCGTAACCCGACGCTCCTCGACGCGCAGCGACTGCTGCTGCAAGCCTCCGACTGGAACGAGGCGACCGTTCGGCAGCTAGGCTCGGCCATGTTCGGCGGGGATGGCCGGGGTGTGCGCGCCGGCTTCCTGGCTAAGACCATCGCCGGCATGATGACCACCACGGAGGTTGCCAACTACGCACTGAGCGGCCATTCGACGTTGGATAACCAGCCGGGTCACCAGTTCGAGGTTGAGGTCCAGAATCCCAACGGCGGTTACCTGCACTTCGGCATTTTGCCGGGCAACGTCCAGGCGTATCTGAACCTGGCCAATACCGAAGTCAGCGACCCGACCAAACGCGCAACACAACCGACCAACTTCGTCGTCAATCGGTTGTCGGCACCGGTGGGCGCGGGCATCGACGTCGCGCTGAGTGCCGCGGGCAGGCCGCCCTTCCAGATTGCGAAGGCAGGCCCGATTGCGCTCGGGGAAAACGTTGCACCGATCGGCGTCTCGCAGGTGTTGCAATCGACCCTGCAGGGTGGCATGAATCCGCTTGTGGCGGGCGGACTGGCAGCGGTGGGCCTGAACCCACGCTATAGCCGCGGCGGTGGCGGCGGTGGGGGGGGGTTTACGTCTCCCGACACGCGCGCACCCCTGCCGTCACGCTCGTCCGGAGATGCGCAGTCGGGCGAGCGAGCGCCGGTGCCAAAGCGATGACACCCAAAATGGCACACCCAGCAGGAGTGTGAAGAGCAGTGGAAACGCGAATCCAGCGATCAGGACCATGACCGGACTGTCGGTCAGCGTCAGCGAGGCCCGCAGCGCAAGCAAGGGCAACACGATGGCCGTGGTTACCAGGGCCACAGTGAGGATGTACTCAAGTGTTCTCCGCAGACTCAGGCTCATTGCCCGGAATCCGGTGTGGCATCGATCTCCTCTGCGACACGCCCCATTCTGCGAATGCCAAACGCACGACGGCGGCCCTGGAGCATGAGATTGGTCTGGTCAGGCAAGCGATCATGATGCCTGCCTGTCTTCTCCGTGTTTGTGAGTGGGCCAATAGGCGGTAACGTGCCACCCATCTTTGTCGGCAGATCCCCGTCATCGGCTGTAACGTGTGCGACCCCGTGCGTCACGCGACCTCCACGCCTGGTCGTCTCAACCCCAGAGTTGGCGATCTGTGCAGGTTGACGTAGTGTGAAGCGGAAAGGAGTTGGCTTCTGTCCATTGTCGAAGCGGATGAGCGCTGCCTGGACCGAAGGCGGCGTGAGATATAGATACCGCTTGCCAGCGCGGGGGTCGGTCCAGCGGATACTGGCGAGGTCAACGCTGACGGCTTTCGCCTTGGGCACAGCCGCTTTGATGGCATCAGCGATCATGCAGTGGCTGGAATCCATTGGGACTGCATGCTCGATGTGCTCGGCCGTCACAGAAACGGCGACGCGCGCGACCTTTGGTTCAGTTGTCTCGGGGGTGTCCATGCGTAAGATTCTAACGCGCGGCGCCGGTCCGCGCGTAGGATTCTTACGCGTCGCGCCCGTCTACTTCACGTGGAGGTGCGCCTGATGCCGTGGCCAGGTACGAACATCCCAGCGCCCTGGGATCCCACGCCGGCGGCCGCGCCACCTGATACGACGCAGCGCGACACGCTCGTCAAGACACTCGCCGCTCAGCACGGGGGCGCGGTCGGGACACCCAGCACGCCGCTGGTCAAGAATCCCAAGGACCCCAACGCCGCCGAGATCCCCGGTCCGTACGACCTGTACTCCTTCGCTGACGGCACGTCGGTCGAGATTGCACCCACGGGCGAGGTTTCGAAGTACACGCCCAAGACGACCACGGGAGCCGGCGGCTGGACGGATATCACGCAGGTTCGCAACGACGACCAGACGATCACCTTTTACGGGAAGGACCCCAAGGACCCCGGCGGAGCACTGAAGCCCGTCGAGGGCCTGCCGAAGAGTGCCGCGCCGGAGTCGACCGCCCGGACCGCGACGCCCGCGGCTGGCCTCGAGCGTCTGGACAAGGACCTCAACCCGATACCCGCGGGCTCGACCGCGCCGACGGTTTTCGTTCGTGACCCGAACGCGCCCGCTGGTACGGCGCCATTCAAGGTCGATCCGACGATCACCACCGATCCGTCGACCTGGACGCCCATCAAAGACCCGAACGACAAGAGCGCCAACCCACGCATCATCGGCCTGTGGGACCCGGCCAACAACAAGATCGGCGCCAGCGTTACCGCACCGACAGGCTCGAAAGACTCGGACCCGAGCACTTGGAAGCCTATCTACCGAACACCTGGGGATACCGCGTCAGGCATCGTCGGTCAGTGGGACCCGGTCAACAACGAGCTGCACGCCGTCTCGGCGGGTCCCGATAACACCCAGGTCGTCCAGACGACGCAGGGCATCTACTCGGTCGACAAGGCCAAGGGCACCAGCACCCTCATCCAGAAGCTCGATCCCGCTGACCCGAATAAACAGTCTGTCGTCATTAAGGACAAGGCGTACGTCTTCGATCCCAAGGCAGGGACCTACACGCTGCCGACCAACATTCAGGAAGCGGCGACGGTCGGTAACAGCACCACGCTCAAGGACTTCGTCTGGTACACCGACCAGGGCGTCGAGGTCGGGCGTCAGAAGAATACGAACTACCAGGCGCCGCAGACGACGCAGGGCGCGCAGTCGACGACCGCGCGCCAGATCCAGCAGTGGAATCCAGATACGGGCAAGTGGGAGTGGATCGAGAACAAGGGCCGCATCACCGCATCCGAGGCCCTGAAGCAGATGGCAACGTCGCTGACGGGCCAGGTCGTCGCGGGCGACATGTCGCAGGACGAAGCCGTCGCGTTGATCAACGCCGCCAACGCGAAGATGACCAACGACATCAACGCCCAGCAGGCACAGACGGAGCGGCAGAAGTTGGGCGTCACCGCGGCAAGCGACGTGCTGACCGCCACGCAGAACGCGGCGACCACGGGCGCCGGCCTGCTCCAGAACCGCGTCACCAACGCCATGAGCGGCTTCAACACCGCGGTGGGTGCCATCGCCGGCTCGAAGATGACTTCCGCGCCGGCGGGCATGGGCGCCAACCTGGTCGGCGGTCTGAGCGAGTGGGTGACCGGCCTGGGCGGTGGTCAGCCGGTGTACGACTCGGCCGCGGCGATGGTCAACCAGGCCAATCCGGCTATCAAGGGTGATCCGACCACTGCTCAGCAGGCGTACGGGGCGCTGCGCGGCGCGATGGACCTGTACAAGCAACAGACGGGTCAGGACTACATTCCGCCAGCCCAGCGTAATCAGCAGTTCACCGCGCCGGACACCACGACGGGTGGTTACAACCCCGCTGGCCTGCAGTGGAATCAGCCAGCGAACGCGGCGTCGACACCTGGTCGCACCGTTGGTCCTGGCGGCGTCATCCTGGGACCGAATGGTCAGCCAGCGCAGTCACCGCCGCCACCACCAGTGCCGGTCCAGATGGCCGGCATGGCCGCGCCGGCACAGGTGCCGGGCCAGAATTACGGCCTGGGCACCACCGGGAACCCGATCAACCCGGCGACGGGGCAACCCTACCCGACCTGGCTGGCACCACCTGGGTCTGCGATCCCGTACATTCCGAATCAGTTCCAGGCACCGGTGACCGTCTGATGGCCGACATCACCAGCGCCCAACTCGCCGCGTTCATCGACCAGCTCGGCAGCGCCACCGCGTCGGGCAATATGCAGGGCGTCCAGGAAGCCATCCGCCAGTTCAACCTGACCTACGCCAACAACGTGGCGCAGCTCTACGGGCAGAACTTCGGACCTGGCAATCCCGCGCCGATCGGCGCTGCCACTCTGGCGTCGGGTCAGGCAACCGGTGCCATCGGCTACATCCCTGGCTATAGCGGCGTCAATGCCGGCCAGACGTCGGCCGAGCTGGCGGGCCTGACGAGCGCGGCTCAGGGCGGGGCAGGCCTGACGGGTTTCTACGCTCCCCCGAGCCAGTCGCAGTACATGCCCGGTACGTTCGTGCGGCTCGATCCGAACACGTATGACACTCAGCAGAACGGGCCGACGCAAATCAGCTACGTGCTGCCGTCCGGCCAGTTGCAGCGCGTCAACATCCCGCAGGCCAGGGCGATGGGCTGGAACGGCGACCTGTCGACGATGAACGTCATCCCTGCCACGACGGCGATCCAACTCGAGCGCGCGCCGCCGTCGCAGTTGCCAACGCAGACACTCCAGGGGCTGACGTCGTATAGCAATCTGAATACCGCGGCGATGAACCAGGCGGTCGCGCAGGCAGGCCAGACGGGCATCTACCAGGCGCCAGCGCAGGTCTACGCGCCAGGCACTGATCTGTTAGGGCATACCTTCCAGCAGCTCGATCAGGGCGCGCAGCAGGCCTACTACATGTCCAACGGCTCGGACTGGAACGCGGCCATGCAGAAGTGGGCCAACGACTCCAACAAGGCCATCACTCAGTCCTACCAGGAGCGTGGGTTGCCGCTACCCAACCAGCAGGGCACGCCGCAGACGACGCTGGCCGGGCAGCAGCAGGCGTACGCGCAACAGATGGGCGCGATCAACGCTGCTGCGACATTACAGGCAAATCCGTTCCGCCAGGCGCAGGTCATCGGTCAGGCTGGACGTGTGCTGGCGGGCATGCCGACTGCGGGCTTCCAGGCGCCCAACCGGGTCACCGGCGTGGGCCTGGCGGGTGGCAACACGCAGGGCGGCATGGGCTACCTGCAGCAGTTGATCGACGACATCAAGTCGCCCGAGGCGAATCAGCAGACCGCGGAGTCCTGGCTGAACGCCACGCCGACGCCCAACAAGATCGACTCGGCCAGCTTCCTGCGGTCGACGCCGACAACGCAGAACCTGATCCTGCAGTCGATGCAAGAGAAGTACGGTCTCGATCCGACCGATTCGCTGACGCAGATCAAGAACACGCTGCCGCAGTTCAATGCGCCCAACACAGTAGGCCAAGTCCGTCGTGGATGAGATTCCTACCTGGCATGTCGTTGACCCACTCACGGTGTACCCGGTGTGGAGCTATGGCGAATTGGTGGAGGTGTGGTTGATGCCGCTCAAGAAGTCGACCAGTAAGGCAGCGTTCAAGAGCAACATCCGCGAAATGGTTAAGAGTGGCCGACCTGTCAAACAGGCGGTCGCGGCAGCCTTCGCGACACAGAGGGCGGCAGCGAAGAAGAAGTGACGACCGGCGATTGGGAGCGGTCGGTCCACCCCGACCTGGTCGACGATGAGCCGCAGCCTACTGCTGCACCAGGACCCGAACGACGCACTCGCTCGACGAGGGGTCGCTCGGGCGAGACGGCTGAGAGCGCTCCCACTCCGCCAGCCGTGGACGAGACGCCATCAGACGCTGAGCCAGTCTCTGATGGCGCCGAGTCCGACCAGCCAGCCCAGCCTGACCTGGCCTGGTTCGACCAGGTGCGCGACGCCAAGGACCCGACCGAGGCGTTGCGGCTGCTGGCCAAGAACCTGCCGCGCGACCAGCTAGAAAAAGACGACGTCATGTCTGGTCTCATCGGCCAGATCGCCGATCGTCGCTCGCGCGAGCTGCAAGCCAGGCAGGAACGCGAAGCGCAGGAGCGAGCCAAGCTCCAGGCCGCCGCCGACAACGATCTCTACACGCTGGGCGAGATGACTCAGCGCGAGTTGCAAGGACAACTCGCGTCGCAGCAAGCCGCTCAGGCTGCGGGACCGTTCATGGACGGCGTGGTCCTGTTCCAGAAGCAGTTACCGGAAGCTATCCAGAAGGAGGTTTCAGGACAGGCATTCGGCGCCGGCAAGACCCACGCCGAAGGAGTGGCAGAATACATGGCGTTCATCGTCGATCGGGCGGTCAAGCTCGGGCTGGACAAGCGCGAGTCTGCACTACGCAAGTCGATGTTGAGCGAGCTAAACGGCGACGAACCCGTCCCCGAGCGTGACTCAGGTACCCCCGGTCGCGTCCGCGAAGTGACGGATGAGCAGATCGCCGCAATGTCACTCGCAGAGTATGACGCGTTGTTCGACGAGAACAACCGTCCCAAACCGGGGGTGCGCCACAGGCCAACGCGGAGCATCCCCCTCACACAACACTAGAAGGGGGTAAACCCAATGGCCACTGGGGCATTGGAATACGTCGACAAAACGATTGCTGATGGCGTGTTCTCGCCGGACATCTGGTCCAAGGCTGTCTTGCGTGCGACCGAGTCGAATCTGCTGTTCGCCAAGAGTGTCAATCGCGGTTTCGAAAACGACGCCAGCGTGGGCAAAACCGTCAAGGTCGCCAGCATCGGCAACCTGGCCGCGCGCGCCAAGGCCGAAAACACCGCGATCGTCTACGAGACCGTCGCTGAGACGGCGACCACGATCACGCTCAACATCTGGAGCTACGCCGCGCTCGGCATCGAAGACATCGTCAAGGTGCAATCCATCGTCGACGTGCAGAACGAGTACCAGCAGAAGCTTGGCTACGCGCTCGCCAAAGACGTTGACACCAGCCTCGCCACGGACGTAGCCGGCTTCTCGCAGACCGTCGGCACGCTCGGCACCGTGGCCTCAGACGCCAACGTCCTGTCGGCCGTGCAGTTCCTGGACAACGCCGACGCGCCGCAGAACGACCGGTTCTTTCTTATGAGTCCGGCCGAGAAGGTCGCCAAGCTGGCGCTGGACCGCTGGAGCAACGCTCTGTACATCGGCAACGGCGGTATGCCGGCCAAGTCGGGCATGCTCGGCGACATGTACGGACTGAACCTGGGCATCACCACCAACCTGGTCAAGCCGGCGGGTGGTCAGGCCAACAACGCCGTGTTCCATCGCGAGGCGGTTGCGCTGATCATGCAGCGCACGCCCAAGTCGCACATCTTCTACGACATCGACGTCTTCACCTGGAAGCTCGCGGTCGAAGAGATTTACGGCCATCAAGAAATGCGGGACGCGTTCGGCGTGTGGGTCAAGGGCTCGAGCTAATGCCGCAGGCGACCGAAACCTTCACCGAGCGGATGCAGGAAAAGACGCTCGGTCAGGCGTTCCAGCCGAAGCGCGGGCAGAACTACAACTACCCGCTGCGCTGGTTCGCCAAGCCGAACGGCGACATCGTCCAGCTCCAGAGCGACCCGCAGTCGCGTGCCTATTACACAGATAAGGGTTTTCATTTACTGGCCGATACCGTGGCGCGCGGGCAATCGCTGTCCGAGGTCGAAGAGTGGGAGCGTGTCGAACGACCACGGATCATCGTCGAGCAGAAGCGGAAGGCCAGCCTGATCAACGCCATTCGCAAGGCGGACGCCAAAGACCCAACGCTCTCGGCGTTGATCGATCTGGACACCATTGACGCGCAGTCAATTGAAGAGCTCGAGGTGACCATCAAGGACATTCGAGCTCGCGGCACGCCGATTCGGGTCGAAGCGATGCGCGAGCGAGCCGAACCCGAGCCATCGTTGCTGCGGGGGGTGGAAAGTGCCGAGACGCTCGAGGACCTCCAACGCAAGCTCGGCGCCGAAGGCTCGCAAGCGCGCACGATCCCGAGTGTCGGACACGATCCCATTGATGAGTCTCGACGGAGGAGCCGAAACAATGGCTGACAAAAAACCTGACTACGCCGCACTGGCGAAAACAGCCGTCGAGCAGGGGGCTGTGCCGACGGCACCGAGCACGCTGTACTTCATGTACACCAGCACCAACGGCGACGAGTTCGTCGGTCGCGCAACGGCCGCGGAAACGTATCTGCGCAAGGGCTACACCATCGGCAAGGAAGTCGAGATTCCCGACCTGGTGGCGTGGAACGACGAGCAGTCTGCCGCGGCGAAGCCTGCGCCCGCTCCGGCCCCTGCGCCTGCTCCGGCTCCGGCACCGTAGCCATGCCTGACATCAGCGGCGCGATCGCCAGCCAGACCGGCGCGGCCGGTGGTCTGTGGACGCACACGCCCGTCGATTGGCGCGGCAACGAGCCACCGCCGACCGCGCAGCCAGGCGGTTGGCCGGCGACGGCTGGTGCAGGCGTCGCGCCCAACGGCTCGACGTCGTATGCGCTGGCGCCAACGATCTCGGCCATCTCGGTGACGGGCATTACCGCGACCGCGGCGACCGTCAACTTCACGCTGGCGCCAGCGTCGACCAACCAGGTCGAGTACGGGCTGACGACCGCCTATGGCTCGACCAACACTGAGGGCTCGGGCTCCGGCGCGCAAACAAAAGCGCTGGCGGGTCTGACGACGGTGACCACGTACCACTACCGCATCCGCGCGACGGCGAACGGATTGACGACCTACTCGAGCGACCGAACGTTCACCACGGTCTAGGCATGATCGACGAGCACGGGCGTGTCGAGTACGTCACGACCTCGCCAGCGCATCGAGCTGACTGCCGCTTCGGCAGCGGGTTTTTTCGACTGAGCTATGGCGAGCGCAATGTTCGTTTTGCGCAGACCTGGGACGAAGTCCAGACGGCGTGCCGTCTGTTGAACGGCGTCGTACGCGACATCCGCATCGAACGCGACGGTCACTGCCTGGACGGCGACCCGATGATCGGCGACGCCAACACGCCCGACGTGGTCGACGGCGAGTGGTGGCTGAGCCTGCCCAGGGCAGACGCGATGCGTGAGCTCAACCTTACCAGCGACGCCGATTATGCTCGAGCGTACCGAGCCATCGAAGCGGCGTGTGGTCGACGCGACAACCGCGCGTCACAGGGCGGCGTGCGCGCGTCGATCATCATCAAGCGACCCGGCGCGAAGGTAACCAACGTGCATGTATGACGGTCCGCCATACGGCCACATTCAGGGCTACCTGAGCGGGGCGGTGCTGACCACGTCCACGGCGGGCGACACGCTTGCGGCAATGATCGCGGTCGCTGCCGGACAGATCCTGCGCGTCGCCGCGGTGGCCAGCTCGAGCGGCACAACGCCGACGATCATCGACGTGCGCAAGAACCAGGTCAGCATGTACCACGATCTCGCCCAGCGTCCGACGCTGGCTGGTGGGCAGACGGGCAAATTTACGAGTCACCCGCCCACCAGCTCCGCAGTCAACGCTGGCGACGTGATCAGCCTGGTGCTAGTGCAAACTGGCGGACACGGCGGCGTGGTCGCGACCGCGGCACTGGAGGAACCCTGAATATGGTCCTGGCGCATCATCCAGTTCGTCAGATCTACACCGCCGCTCCTGCGAAGGCACGCTCGCGGCTGGGCCGGCTCATTCAACGCGCGGCCTGGTATTTGCCAGACGACATGGCTGCGGAACTGCTCGAGGCGCTGGCATCGACGGTCATGATCGAGTCGAGCCTGCGCCTCGAGTCGATCCGTAAAGGTTGCTGGACAGACCACGGCATCGTGTCGCGCAAGGTGATCACTGACGCCGGCGTAGCCCAGGTCGTCAACGCCTTTCGCAACACGTTCGAGATGGAGTTGTTCAACTTTCACGGTCTGGGTACGGGGTCGACCGCGGAGGCTGTCGGCCAGACAACGCTGGTGACGGAGCTCACGACGCAGTATTCGACCGACAACGTGCGGCCGACCGGCGCGCAGTCGGCGCCCGCGGCGAATCAGTACCAGTCGGTGGCGACCATCACCGTCGACGCGGCGGTGACCATCGCTGAACATGGTCTGTTCTCGCAAGCCGCGGCGCCAGGCGGCACGCTATGGGACCGCTCGGTCTTTACCGGGCTGGCACTCAACTCGGGCGACTCGATCATCGCGACGTATATTGCGACCATCACTAGCGGCGGGTAGATAGTGAGTGCCGGTCACCGCCAGCCTGAACACCTACGCGACGTGGGACAACACCACTAACACGTACACGACGCTCGAGGCAGCGCCGACGTACGGCGTGCTGGAAGGCGGCAGGCTGAGCATTGGCCGGACGCTGCCGTCTTCGGGTTCGCTCAGCAACAGGCGCAGTCGGCTCCTTTCGATCAGCGGCGGACTTACGCCGAGTGGCGTGTTGCCGAAGCAGGCGACGCACAAGCTCATCGGCACGCTCATTACGGCTGGTTCGCTGCTGGTTCCGCGCACACTCCGACGTGCGTTTGCGGGCGCACTCAACTCGAGTGGCGCCATCCTGCTCGGCCGAATCTACACCCGCATCCTGGGCGGGACGTTGGGCTCGAGTGGTCTGCTCCAGCGTTCGCTGCCGCGCTCATTTACTGGAGCCCTGGGTTCAAGCGGTCTGGTACGGCGAGGCATCAGTCGTGCGCTGAGCGGTTCTCTGGCGCTAAGTGGTGCGCTCAAACGTCAGGTAACCCGCTCGTTGACGGGTGTGCTCGGTTCGAGTGGCGCGGTCCTACTCGGCAAGATCTTTACTCGTGCACTGGGCGGGGTCCTGAGCTCGTCTGGCGCGCTGACCGTGGTGCGGTCGCTCCCGCCGCAGCTGCTATCTCTGCTTGGTTCGTTGGGCTCGAGCGGCGCGGTCACGTTCGTATCGCGGTTGCCGATCGCTATCCAGTCATTCTTCGATGGCACGCTGCGCTCGTGGGGACAGTTCACCTTCCAGGTTCTTCGTGCGCCGTCGCCGACGCTGGGCCCGTTCCCGCCGAGTGCAGCTCCATCGCTGGACCCGTTCCAACAACTAGTCGCGCCGCCACTGGTCACTTTCGAGGTGGATACGCCACCGGCACTAGTGGGCGCAAGCTCTGGTCAGATACCTCTGCTGGAGACGTTCGGTGGCGTCGTAGCGCCGGCGTTGGTCGCGTCGGCGACGAGCACGTCGTCTTCTCTGGTGGAGCTCATCGCCAGTCAGGCAGTGTCGTTGGGCTCGTCGGAGCCATCGCCCGCACCACCGTTGGCAGTCCTGGTGGCGAGCACGGCGCCGTCACTCCAACCGTACGATCCGTCCGTCGCGCCGCCATTGGGGTCGAGGCCGTAGATGCCTAGCTTGCAGCAGTACCGCTCGAGCTTCTCGACGGAAGCGGGTCCGTACATCGGTCCCGAAAGCTACGAAGTGCGAGCGATGGGCGGCTCGGACCTGACCAAGCTGGTGTGCACGATCTATCCGATTCAGTCGGGCATCCCGCAGCAGGACACGCTGATCGACCGTCCGCTGTACCGCCCGAACGCAACGCAGCAGGTCGACCGCAATCGGTACGTGATGGGCTACGCGCCGTCGACGGGCACCATCACGCCGGATATCGATTGGGCGGTGGCGCCGTATTCGGATGCCGCGGGCACGACGTACGGCTTCATGGAGGCATTCACCTACCACGACCTCGAGCAATACATCTACCAGGATCTGGAAGGTTCGGGTATCAACGGTATCGGCGAGCGGTTCGAGGTCCTGGGACCTTTTGACGTGCCAACGTCGCATCGTTTGATCAACGAGGGTTTGCGCCACTGCTGGGTCGTGGTCGAAGTGGCGTGTGTGCCGACCAGCCTGACCACCAGGCACGACCTGAACGCGGTGGCGCCGTGGCTGATCGACACGGGTGATGTGCTGCAGGTGGGGCTGCTGGCCAACGGCGAGGACCGCAACCTGCAAGACCCGTTCGAGCGCAGGGTCCGCGGCACGGTCGAGCGCGACGGTGGGCATTTCTATCTCAATACCTACCCGCAGACCTTCAACGAAGGCGACCTGATCTACCTGCGCTGCCTGAAGCGAGCTTTCGATCACTGTCGCGCGAGTGGCGGTGTTTTTGGCGACCAGCAGGGGCTGAGCCTGGAGACGGACGAGGCGCCGATCGAGCGCGGATGGGTGGCAGCCGCAGCGCTGGTCGCCGGCTGGCGGCAGTTCGGCCACCTGCTCGAGCCCGCAGCGAATCAGCGACTAATCAGGGATCAGGCCAGCGCGGTCGCGGCGTTCAACGACCTGGTCCGCGAACACCTGGTGGCCGACATGCCGCAGAAGAAGCTGTACCGCCAGCGGGCGTTCGGACCAGCAGTCAGGACGGCCGGCTAGTGTCGCTGTATGCGAAGCGGTCGCCCTGGCCGTATCACGTGGTGATTTCAGGCACTGGGTTTTTAATCGGCTCGCAGCAAGCCGGTCAGCCGGCGCTCGTCTCGGTCGAGACGCAGAGCATCAGCCAGGTCGCACCCCCGGATTACTCGTATGCGGGCGCGAACCCGACCAACGATCGCGAAGAGCCGTTCCAGCAGATGACGCTCGGGCTCGGCCTATCGATTCAAGAGAAGTGGGACGACCAGCGCTACGTGGCGGCCAACGCGGTCGATCTGTCGGTCTGGCCGTGGCTGATGGGCCCGGAGATCAACACGTACACCGTCGCGAGCGTGGACGCGACCAGGGGCATCGGCAAGTTCTTTGAGCTCGGCAACGCGCTGTACGCCACCAACGGCGCCAACGTGCTCAAGAAGGCTGCCGGTACGACCGACACCTGGTCGGTGGTCAAGACCTTCCCGCAGCCGATCCTGGACGTGGTCGTGTTCACGTCGAACTTCGACGGCGTGCAGCGCGCGTTCTTCGCGCTCTCGAGCGGTGTCGCTCAATGGACGTCGGACGGTGCGGCGTACACCGCGATGGCGACGTTCACGGCGCTGGCGTTCACCGTCGTCGGCAAAGAGTTCTGGTGGGCAGACGACGTCAACCGTCTGCGGAAACTGGACACGAACGCTGATCCGACCAACGAGGCCAACTACACCAGCCTGATTTTCAGGACAGGCGATCGCTCGGCGTCGATCACGTCGCTGCTGGTCACGGCCGGCGGCACGCTGGTCGTGGCCAAGACGGACGGGCTGTACACCCTCGACGCCGCGGGTAACGATAAGGAGCTGTTCCCGTTCCTGCGTAACGCCGACCTGCCCGACAACGGCAAACGCTGGGGCACCTTCGAGAACGGCCTGTACGTGGCCTACGGCAACTCTCTCGGCAGGGTGGACGCTGACCTGTCCTGGACGTCCGTCGGGCCTGACGACCTCTCAGGTAACGCCTCAGGCCTCTCCGGTGGGGTGACGGCCTTCGCGGGCGTGGAGACGATGTTCGCCTACGCCGCGCTATTCGACAAGGACACCAACACGGGCTACCTGTGCAAGTTCGGTGCCTGGGTGTCGTTCGGAGCTCGAGGGCCGCGGACGAGCACGCTGGTTAGCGCGATTGGCTCGCAAGGCACGGGCGAGCCGGTACACATCGACGCCTGGCACGGCAGCGTGTCGATCCCGTTTGTCGGGCGGGCGATTCAGCACCTGTTCGTCTCGCAGCTCGGCATCGCCGCGGGTCATACCAGGACGTACATCGGCTTCAGCGACGGGTCAATCGGCTGGATGTTGAATCCTTGCACGCCGAATCCCGCGGGTTGCTCGGCCTACAGGTACTTCGTCGGCGACGCGTGGGTCGACCTGCCGACGTGGCACGGCGGCTACCACGCCAGCCAGAAGAGCCTGCGGCACTTCAGCGTGACGGGGCCGAAGATCGACGCCAACAACTACGTCACGCTCGAGTACAAGCTGGACCCAACGCCGAGCACGCTGTTCACGGCGCTGGCGCACACGTTCAACACGCCGGTGTACGACCGTTTCAAGTTTCCGATCGATGCGGCCTGCACCCTGGCGGCGTTGCGCGTGCATCTGCACAATACGTCCGCGACCAGCTCGCCGCTGGTGTCCGCGGTCAGCCTGGGGCACGCGCTCAGACCGCAGCGGATCATGGAGTTCCAGGCGGACATCCTGTGTGCCGACGGGCTGGTGCGGCGCGACGGCGTGCCGATCAGAATGGGGCGGACACAGATCCAGAAGTTGATCGAGGCCGCGGTCGACACGCCGGGCGCGGTCAACGTGACCCTGCCGGACGAGACGCAGCAGCAGTTGATGTTCACCGAGTATTCACTGATGCAGAGTTTCGACGAGATCGGGCGCAAGTGGCGGGGCTCGCTTCGTGTAAAAGCCTGCAGTTGGATTTGAGGAGGCCGTAAATGGCGCGTATAGCAGTCGACCCTAACTACAACAGTCCGACATTCCCGCGGGCGACCGCGGCGGCGGATATCTTCGTCAAGGAAGACGTGCAGGCGCTGGCCGCGGCGGTCTCGACGCATACGCATGACGGCGTTGGCAAGGGACTGGCGATCGCGGCTACTGGTATTCCCGCGGGCTCGATCACGTCGGCCATGATTGCGGACGGCACGATTGCGGCCGCGGACCTAGCCGCTAACTCGGTCACCACGGCGAAGATCGCTGACGCCTCGGTTACCAACGCCAAGCTCGGCTCGGACACCGCGCGTGACAATCTGCTGACCAACGGCGGCTTCGAGATCTGGCAGCGTGGAGTTGGGCCGTTCACGGGTAGTGCACTCATCGCTGATAAATGGCGGTCAGTTCCTAGTGGTACTGATACCGCGTCTGTTAGTCGGGAACCGACGAATGTTGATAACTCCCTTGCTGCTGCTGTGATCGTGTTCACGCTTGGCAATGGTGCAGGGAATTCGAGAATCTGGCAGGGACTCGTCGCGGGCGACAACCTCGAACAACTCCGGAACAAAACGGTTAGTCTGTCTATTCGCGTCCGCACAACGACCGCCAACGCCGTACGGGCGTTCATCAGCCCAGACGGCATGACCACCCTTACCTATGGCACCTATCACACGGGTGGTGGCAGTTACGAGACACTCACGGCGACGCTCGCGTTGGGCGCAGCGACTGATGTGCGCATAGGCGTCGCGTTGTCTGCGTCCGCAACGGTGTATCTTGACAACGCGATGCTGGTTCTCGGCTCGCAACCAGCCGACTACGTGCCGATGCACCCGGCGGATGATGTAGCGCGGTGTCTGCGGTACTACGAGATTGTGGGCGAGACTCCCTTTAGCGTTCAGATATCTGGCTACGCCTCAGCGGGACCACAGAATATTTACGGCTCGTTCAGGTGGGTCCGTAAGGCCGTCACGCCAACGGTCACTATCGCGGGCTCCTGGACGCTGACGAACACTGGCGCGAAGCCTGGCGCGTATGGAACCCCAGGTGTTGAAGGTGGCGTGTTCTACGTGGCGTCAACGGCGGCCGGCCAGGTTGCTGCAAATAATGCCAGTGCTACCGACCGGATCATCCTGGAAAGCAATCCATGAGCGTACGACCAGTTCTTCTGAACGCGGACGGCAGCGTCGACGTGGTCTTCGACGAGGGTGGTCACAGCGGTACGATCCCCGTTGCCGAGGTCGAATGGGCGACCAACCCGGACGGAAGCGGCAACCATTTCGGCATTGTGCTCGTGTGCCCTGACGGCTGCGGGGCGACCTCGACGCACCCGGTGGGCGGCGGCGCTGCACCTGCCGAGGTCCAGCAGATGTTCGTCAACAAGACCGAGCGCAATGGCTGCGCGTGCGGAGCTATCGATCCCGGCGACAGTACGGCGGCGCCCGAATCGCACGTCAGGTTAAACGTCAATCGCCAGGACGGAATAGGAAGGTGGCAACTTGGCTGAGCAGAGCGAGCAAATGTTCCAGGTGGTGTTCCGCCAAAGTGACCGTCTGATCATCGGCATGGAGCCGTCGGGCGGTGTCGGGCAGGGCAATCAGGTAGCGGTCATCCACGACATGGCCGAGTACGACAACCTGACGCGCTACGACCCGGCGTACCTGAGCGTCGACGGCGACCATATTGTGGCGAGCGCGCCATGACCGATTACAACGTTGGACCTGGCGTGGCGCAGGCGATCACCGACAACGGTGATGAGGCCCGCAGCGACGAGCGCTACGTCATCATGGACGAGGGCCACAAAGTGAGCCTGACGCTCGGCCGCGACGGCCAGTACTGGTACTACGAGGAGGATAACCGGGTTAACCGGTTGCCCTTTCGGTGAAGCAACCGAACCCGTCGCAGAGTTCGATCTATGGACGAGCATGCCTGGCCAGCTCTACGACTGGTCGTGTAGCGCATGTGCCACCGAGTGGATGGAGCGCGCCGCGTTCATGAGCCGCGGCCTGGACGTGTACGCCAATCGTGAAGCCGTGGTGTACGACATCGGGTACACGGGCAACATCAATCCGAGCTATGGCCTGATGGACGGCAGCGGCTCGGAGTTGCAGAGAGTCCTGCGCTCGAGTGCTGGGCTGAAGACGGAGCAGAGTTGGCTGAACTTCGATGAGGCGTACGCGACCTACGCTCAGACGGCGGGGCTAATGAGTGGTGCGAGCTGGTACCACTGGGTGGGGGTACGCGGCGTGCAAGGCAGCAATCTGTGGGTCGCCAATTCGGCCCCTGGCTACAAGGGCATATGGGATGTCTTGAGTCGGGCCGACTACGAACGGCTCGGAGGGTTCTCCTGCATATGGGTAGTCTGACGTGGTGATTCAAGGCGCGCCCGCCTGGGCGACGGTTGGTTGGGTACTGGCGCTGCTCGTGCTGATTCTGTGTGTCGTGTTTGTCGCGATCGGCAGGCTGGACCTGGTGACGGGCGGGTTGATCGGGGGAGTGGCCCTGGCGCGTCTGCTCTAAGTGTTGATCGATCCGCGCCCGCTCAACCATGCGCTGCTTGAGCGCTACGCCATCACGCCCGCCGAGCAGCGTGTGCTGTCGGTCCTGGTGCGTGGCGCGAGCAACCGCGAGATCGCGCGGCACCTGACGCTTAGCCTGAAGACCGTGGAGAGTCACTTGACCGCTGTCAACTGTAAGGCCGGTACGACTGCACGAGGCGAGGTGATCGTGCTGTTCGCTACGCGCGCGATGGCACCAGTCGAGCACTACGTGGCGCCTGGCGACGATGTCAGCGCGGGCTGCTTCTGAAGGCTAGGCTTACGGTCATGACAGACCTACCCGTTCGTGAAGCCGGCGTTCTCAATGCACAGGTGACCAGCGACGTGCATCTCGCGTGCCGTGCTGAGATTGAGCGGCTGCGGGCGTTCCTTCAGGAGATAGAGGACGTGGCACCCGAATTCACTGGCGTCCCAGACATCGCCAGGCGTGCGCTCAAGCGGTCTTGATGAGGACTCTCAAGCATTGGCTCGCCCACCGACTCGGCTCGAATCACGGCGACGTGGTGACATGGTCTGTGGCTGACGATGTCATGGTGGGGTTTCGGTGCCTTGGTTGCGGCAAGCTAAGCGGCGTCCACATCGCCCCGCGCTACCTTTGGCAAACATAAGTGCCGTTAGCACCGCCTAGTTGACGTGGATGACGACAACAGCGAGCCTGAAGACCGTGGAGAGCCACTTGAACTCCATCAACCGCAAGGCCGACGTCAGCGCGCGAGGCCAGGTGATCCTGCTGTTTGCCACGGGCTGGACGCCAGTGCAGCACTACCTGCCGCCGGGCGACGATGTCAGCGCGGGGTGCTTCTGATGACGGTTATAGCTACCAAAGACGAGTGCGCCGACTGTCAGCGTGGAGACTGCCACGGGCATATGTGCGATGGCCCGGCATGCCATTGCCAGTGCCGCGCTGAGATCGAGCGGCTGCGGGGGGCAAATGCGATGCTCGCAGAAGAGCGGGACGCTTGGCGGCAAGCTTTCCATCACGCCCATGAATTACGAGGCGAGTCTCTCAAAGCTTGTCCATAAGTGCCGCTATGACTAACAACCCCGTCAGCTACGTTGGCCCGATGTCCGAAGACGAGTACCTCGCTCTTGTCGAGCGCATTCAGCAGGCGATGGCCATCGAGCCCTTCCGCCCGCCCCTGATCGATGTCGTCAAGCTACTCAGCGACTGGCGAGACTTGAGCAACCAGAACGAGCGGCTACGGGTAGAGAATGCACAACTGCTGGCAGCCATAGAAAGTTGGCGCCTGGCGCTTGATCGTGCTGAGCGGAACACTTGATAGAGATAACTGCCCTTAGCGCGACCTGACGTGGATGACGACAACAGCGACCGTCGCTCGGGGTTGAGACTGGACATCACTTTCAGCGTGGGCTACGAGCGCCGACGCGTGGGCGGCCAGGTTGATCGATGGGAGGCACGTTTTACGACTGCGGGCCTGCTCCTGGCGGGCGTGGCGATCACCCTGTTCGTGCTCGTCGTGCTGATCCCGCGACTGCTCGGTGGTCTGTAGCTTACTTCGGTCCGCCCAGGCCGAGCGCGTGCGCAAGGAACAGCAGTCCCAACACGCCACCTGTAAACAATAAGCCCAGGAAGGCGTTGGCGGTCATGTGGTCGATCACAAACAGGCCTCCGCCAATGCCGACGATGGCAATCATCCAGTTGCGTACCGTGAGCCAGTGCGACGTGGCCCACGTGTCACGGGTAGCGCTGATGATGATGACCACGTACGGCGACATGATCACGAGCAGGATGGCGTAGGGAAGAAAGTCAGGCATGATCTACTGGTTGACCCACGCCAGCCAGGCGTCAGCGATCTTCAGCACGTCGTTTGAGCGCGCATCTGGACGACTGGCACCGAAGGCGGCCGCGGCCTTGAGCACCGCCAGGCGACTGATGCGGTCGTCGCGGGCAGTGGAGAAAGCTGCGGGAGTTCCGCTCTCAGGTGTGGCTTGAATGACCTGCAGCGTCTTGATGAAGCCCTTGGGCTGGACCTCGAGCCGCACCAGTGTGCCCTGCTCGGGCAGCGCCACCGGCTTGAACTGCGAGACGTTGAACCACTCGCCGTTGATGCGGATGCCCTTCGCGTTGACCGCCTCGACGACGCCTTCGACGGTCATCGGGTAGGCGTGATCGCCCGAAGCTCCGTTCGGGCTGCTCACCAGCTCACCCGCGTGTCGTCATCCTCGTCCCATTTCGGGCGACGGTCGTTCGCAGCAACCTGCTGCTCGACGTAGCCATCCTCGAGCGTCTCGAGCAGGCCGCGCAGGACGGGCACCAGCTCGGCGAGCTCGCTGGAGGCGGCGATGGCCGCGCGGCCGCCGGCGCGCCAGGCGGCGCCCCACACGGCCGACGGGTTTTCGGATTCAGACGGGTGGTAGTGCCGCCACGCGAAGTACGCGGCGGACGGATCGGCGCTCACCGTCACGCGACGGTCGCTTCGTCCGGGTCAGCGTCGACGCCGGCGTGACGACCGCGACGGCAGTCATCGCAGAGCGTGCACCAGGCTTCGGCGAGCAGCTGGTAGCAGTCGCGGCAGATGCCCTTGTCGCCGGCACTCAGCACCGCCACGACCTGGCCGATCGACTCCTTGACCGCGAGCACGCCGGCCTCTTCCTGGAAGTAAATGAGCGTGCCGTCTAGGGAGTGGCGGTCAGTCTTGGACTCGTAGCGGCGACGGGACTGGACGTAGGCGACCGTGCTGGGGTTGACCCACACCTCGAGATAACCGATGCCCTGGCCGTAGTCGAAACTGGTCAGGCGTTTGAGCGATACGCTGGTCATTGGGGGTTCTTCACCTCTCCAGTAGGTGTTGGCTCCCTGGGCCCGTTCGCAGCTGACACTGCGGGCGGGTCCGCTCTCTCGGAGCGAAGCCACGCCAGGAGCATACTGGTACTAGATACTCAATGCAAGTATCATTCTGGCATGCCCGTATCAACCCTGGAAGGTGGCTTCGGCGAACGACTGCGCCTGCTCAGGCTGCGCCAGGCCCTCAGCCAGAAGGACCTCGCCCGGAAGGCGCGCGTCGAGGAGTCAACCATCGTCTACCTGGAAGCCGACGCCCGCCAACCCCGCGTCAGCACCATCCGCAAGCTGGCCCGCGCGCTCGGCGCCGCGGTCACCGACTTGACCACGCCAGTACCCTGACCACAAAAGTGCCCCGCGCTGCCAGGACGCAGCCGGGGCGTTGGCAGACTCGACATTTGGAAAGGACTGAATCTGCAATGACCAGTGTAACCAAGACAAGCCGGCGCGCTCGGCGTCAGACGACCAGCAATGAACGACTGTCCTGAGGGCTTGCCCCATGACGCCTGGCAAGTGTGGCTTTCGTTCTATGCAGAGCGCCCGCTAGATGGTCCGTTCGGTGCCGTCTACCCGCGGGTGTCGAGCCCTGGTCAGGAAGAGGGCTGGTCGCTTGTCTCGCAACTCAAGGCCGAGCTTAGGCGCGCGACTGAGGACGGTGTCAGTATTCGTCCCGAGCACGTCTATTGGGAGGTCCACACCGCCGAGGAGCTATGGGAGCGCCCGTCGTTGACTCGTCTGCGCGCCGACTTCAAGTCGAAGCTTTTCGACATCGTCTACTTCTACGATGTCAGCCGCTTCGCGCGCGAGCCGTTCTATATGGACCTCGTGCTCGATGAGGCCAAGCGTGCCGAACTCCAGGTGCGCTTCGTGTTGCAGCACTTCGACGACACTGCCGAGGGCCAGCTCTTGCGCAGTGTCGCCGGCTACGTCGCCAAGAAAGAGCTGTACGCCATCAAAGAGCGCACCAATCGCGGCAAGCGCGAGCGCGTGATCGAAAACGGCAAGCCATACGGCGCCGGCAGGCCACCCTACGGGTATCGGTGGGCCACACCTCTCAGCGATTCGCGCCGCGACAAGAACTGCTTCTGTGAGCCCGAGCCGACCACCGCGCGCGTGGTCAAGCGGATCTTTGCCGAGGTTGAGTCCGGTCGCCCGCTGCGCGCGATCTGCGCCGATCTGATTCGCGACGGCATCCTTACGCCGGCAGGTAAGGTGCGCTGGAAGACCGGCACGCTCTCGGTCATCCTGAGCAACGACGCATACGCTGGCCGCAGTTTTGCGAATCGCTGGTCGGTCACCAGGAGAAACGGCAAGAAGATCACCCGCCCTCGGCTGCGCGAAGAGTGGGTGCCCCTCAAGGAAGGCGTCTACCCGCCGCTAGTAACTGAAGCGACGTGGCAGGCCGCAGAGGTAGTGCGGCAGGCCAACAAGGCGCTCGCGGCGCGCAACAACCACACCCCTGAGGGTTTCCTGCTCCGCGGCGGCTTTCTCCGTTGCGCTGAATGCGGCGGGTCGCTCATCGCCCGGACCTATAAGTCCGGCTACTCCGTCTATATTTGCCACGGTAATGCCGGGGACACTCACCGTCCGGGTGGTCCGACGCGCACATCGGCAAACAGCCAGGACATGGACGCGGCGGTGTGGGATCACGTCAAGCGGCTACTTGACGAGGAAGGTTTTCTCGACGCCGAGCTGCGCCGCCTCGCCGAGGCAGACCACGTCGGCCTGGATCTGTCGGCGATCGCCGCGCGCATTGCCGACATCGACGCACAGCTCGCCAATTACACGCTGGCGCTAGGCACCGCGAAAGACGCTGTGGTGGTCCTGATCACCAAGCAGATGAACGAGTTGGCCGAGCAGCGTGCGGCTCTGGAAGTTGAGCGTGGACACGTCGAGCGCCGCGGCGCAACGGTGGCACGCGCGCGCGACCACGTCGAGCAGCTCAGACTTCGTCTCGGTCCGCAGCTCGCGCAGGCACTCGACAATATGCCGTTCGAGGAGCGCCAGCGCACCCTGCTCGCGCTCGGCGTCCGTATCACGGTGAGCAACCGCGCTCAAGCCGGCACGTGGGGTTTGCCGCCTTACGAGATCGAGGCGTCGCTGCCCATCGACCGCGTCGATAGTGGCAAAAGCGACTTGTGGCTTAGGCCACTATCGACGCGAGGGAAGACGATCAGGGTCGCCTGGCGATTCGATGGTGGGCGGGCGGCGGCGTAGCCTCCTGCTCGCTCGCCAATCGCTCGCACTCGCGGATCACCCAATCCCATACGCCGTGCCATAGCGCGCGCCGCGCATCGAGGTCGCCCACGTAGCTCGCCTCCGCCTCGGGGCTGGTGTCGTACTCGGCGGCGTCCACGAGGTGATAGGGGCGGGCATCTGGCACGCCATCCAGTCTGCGCCGTCACAATGTGGCCCGGCGCGACACATGCGGACACGTTGAAAAAGTGTCCCCTGGTGTCTCCTAACCCTGCAAATCCTCGGGTTTGACGCGCAGAGCTTTGGCGAGCTTGCGCACTGTCGACGGCCAGGCGTTGCGGCCACCCTCGAGCTTGATGATGCTCGTGCGCGACAGCCCGGACAGTATTGAGAGCTCCTTCTGCGAGAGTGCGCGCCGCTCGCGTTGTTCTCGCAGGCGCGGCAACTGCACGTCCAGCGATGATCGTGTGCGTACTTGAGGCTGCATAGTGCTGCCCACGTGTTGCCTAGGTTATCTTCTAGTAGCGCCGTGTGCTTGATCGTTGCGCGCCGGCATATACATTGACAGGTCTCGTTTACGTGCCGCTAACGTAGTCTTTACCTAAACGATCAGCCGAACCTGAGGGGACTGGCGCACCGGCAGCTGCGCTGGCCCGGCGCGTGTCCACCCCACCGAGCACACGCTGAGCAACGCGAGCCATTCGATAGAACACGTGTTCTGTTATCTTGGGTGGAGCGTGGGAGCGGTGAGCGCGTGGCGGACGTACCCGACGCCGGCAATGGGACAGATTTCAAATGTGTCTCATGTTGTCCTGCCGGAGCGCATGCCGGTGGTTGACGATGATCCCCAGGAGCGGCAGTTGCCGATGTTTCCAGGTCAGGACCCACGCACCGATCTGCTCATCCGCTTGCTCACTGATGCCGTGGACGCCGTACACACGCTCACCGCGATCAACCAGTTGTTGACGCAGAAGGCGTTCGGCCCGCATGCGCGCAGGACCGCCAAGCAGGACGGCACGATCGGGTCGTTGCGGGCAACTTCGAAGGGTGCTCGAGAACAAAAACCGCATCGGCACGTGCCCAGTAACCCCGATCACCGTACCTGGCGGGGCTTCGTGCTGAGCATGCAACACCTCGAAGATGAGGCCAGGAATGTCGACCTCAAGCTGTCGAAGAAGGCGGTCTGCCAGCTCGGGACCGACTCGGCCAAGACTATCGTGCGCACGATGACGGAGACCTACGGCCTGCGCGCCGACGACTGGCCGCCCTCGCGCTGGGACCCCGAAAAGCCGCCGGCAGCGGACACGACGAGACACATTTTGTAAGTGTCTCCACGTGTCGCGCCGGGACCCCCCGGCGGGATGCAAGCTAGCCGATATGCGCATGCTGGTGGAATTGCGCCGCGAGGACGAAGACCCGCTGCGCAAGCTCGCAGTCAGGGACCACCGTTCGCTCCGCGAGCAGGGTGGCTTTCTGTTGCACGTCAAGATTCAAGAAGAGCTCGCCATGGAGAACGGCCGCCCCGCACCCGAAGCGGAGCCCAGCGCGGCGTGAGTGTGGTGGCAGACACCGACGCGCGCGGGCGGTTCTTTGCCTGGCAGCGGCTGCATCCGCGCGAGGCCGAGGACCCGTCCGCTATCTGGGCTGCGGCGTGGAAGGCCGGCAGCTGGGACGCCATCCGCCGCAACGCCAACCTGGGCCTGAACCTGAGCCAGATCGTGCAACGCCTCGAGGAGCTCGCCAACCTGTACGCCGAAGTCGACGTCGAACGTGAGGTCGAACGCGCCAGCGCGTACTGGCATACGGAGGCGCCGTGACGTTCGAGGCGGGTCTGGTGTGGGCGCTGGTCGGCTGGCTGCTGGCCAGCGTGTGCGTGGCCGCGGGACTGGCGCGCTGGTTCAGGTATCTGCGGTGAAGGCGGTGACGATCGCCACGCGTGGCTTGACTTATCCGCGTGTGCGCGCCCAGGCGTATCGCGTCGGCCCGCGCGGGCCGTACTTCACCAGACACCGTCTGCTGCTGCTCGAGGGCGCCGGCGAAGACGAGCTCACCCGCTCGGTCAAGGCCTGTGCGAAGTACTACGGGTGGAACGGGGTGCACACGCGCGACAGCGACGGCGTGATGGAGAGCGTCCACCTCGAGCGGCTGGACGGCTTCACCGAAGCCAAGGGCGTGCCCGACTGGTACTGGTGGCACGAGGAGTTGGGCCAGCACTTCTGGTCGGAGCTCAAGGGCGCCACTGGACATCTGAGTCCGTATCAGGAACGCGAGATCCCGTCGATGCGCAGGGGCGGAGTCGTTGTGTTCATCTGGTACCCGCGTGACGCAATAACCATCGAGCACACCTTTCAGTACGGCCTGAGCAATGGCTGAGCTCCAGCCACGCGATGACGTACCAGTTGTCGCGCTCTACCACTTCACCTGTGCACACGGGAAGCGTGACATTGGCACCTTCAACGCGCTGCTGGTCCCGCATCTCCATCCGTGGCTCGGCACAAAGCTCGTCTGGCTCACCAGTAACCCCGAGCCCGACCGGCAGGCCACGGGGTTGACGATGAACCACCAACGCTGCGATCGGATGGAGTATCGCTACGTGATCGCCGATCCCGTCGTCCTGGCGCGCTGTCGCGCATGGCTCGACGCCCCCGAACGTGTCACTCTCGGTCCTCTACGGTTGGCAGACTTCGAGGACGACGGCCATGCGGCGGCTGGCGAGTGGTGGATCGCCGACACATCGATACCGGCGCGCTTCGACCGCAGCTATCACCAACTGCCGGCGGAGGTGAGATGACGGACGACCATCTGCATATCGCCATGCCGTTCGTGGTGCTGCTCGCGTTCATCCTGTTCATTGCCCTACGGAGTTTGGGGTGAGAGTCCTGTCGCTAGGTGCCGGCGTGCAGTCCTCGACGCTGCTGCTCATGGCCTGCGAAGGCGAACTCGAACTCGACGCGGCGATCTTCGCCGATACCGGCTGGGAGCCGTGGTGGGTGTATCAGCACCTCGACGGACTTGAGCGCACGGCGAAAGCGGCGGGCATCCCGCTCTATCGGGTGGGTCGAGGTGCGCTTCGCCAGGATGCGCTCGACAACAAGACTGCCTCCTGGATGCCGCTGTACTCGGTCAATGCGGCGGGTAAGAAAGAGAAGCTCAAGCGGCAGTGCACCAGTAACTACAAAATCCGGCCGATCCGCCGTCAAGTTGCGGCGCTCAATGGCGGATGTCGTCGCCAGGTCGAGCAGTTGGTCGGCATCAGTTGGGACGAGTCTGAACGCATGCACGACTCGGACGTGAAGTACATCAAGAACGTCTACCCGCTTATTGAGCGGCGCATAACGCGCGCCGGCTGCGTCGCCTGGCTGCGTGCCCACGAATACCCTGTACCGCGCAAGTCATCTTGCATCGCGTGCCCGCTTCGTTCGGGTGCCGAGTGGCGCGAGATTCGCAACGATCCAGCGTCCTGGGCTGATGCGGTCGACTTCGATGAGCGGATCAGGCGCGTGCGGGCCCGGACGCGCCTGCAGGAAGTGTTCGTTCACCGTGATGTGATCCCGCTACCGTTGGTTGACCTGCGTAGCGAGCAAGACCGCGGTCAACTCGACATGTTTGACGAGTCAGACGAGACAGACGGGTGTGGCGTGCTGTGCGCGACGGACGTCGCCTGATGGCGCGGTTCGTCGTTGGCGCGGTGTTCGGCATCGTCGTCGGTACGGTGCTCGGCGCCGCAGCCGGCCTGCACGCTGCCACGGCCGAAGATGTGCAGGCCCCCGCCGCCGAAGCAGGCGTCGATCCGACCGAGCTGGCAGGCGTCGTCAACACATTGCAAGTCGATCCGCGCGTGTACCTGCGCTCGGAGGGGCTGCTCGAACGCGCATCATCACAGTCTGAGAAAACTCTGCCGCCGTCGGCGTCGAGCTCACCAGCGGCGCCGACGAGCGGTGTCTCCTCCACGCGCGTCGCGTGCATCATCCGCGTCGAGAGCCGCGGCGATCCGCGCGCCTACAACCGCAGCGGCGCGAGTGGATTGGGACAGTTTCTTCCAGGAACGTGGGCATCGACGCCCCAGGGTCGGGCGGGCCTGAGCGTGTGGGATCCCGCGGCCAACACGGCGGCCATCAGCTGGATGATCGCCAACGGGCGCGCTCGGGAATTTGATGCGGTCAGGTTCTACGGATGCTGATCCTGTCGCTGTTTCCTGGGATAGGACTCTTAGATCGGGCGTTCGAGCTGGAGGGGTTCTGTGTTGTGCGCGGGCGCGACTTCACCGAGGACATGCCGTTTCGTAAGGACGCCAAGCTCAAGGCTGTCGCGAATGGTGTGCCGCTGCCGATGGGCCGCGCCATCGCTCGAGCCGTGAAACGCGCCATGTATCCGCAAGAGGGAGGCATCGCCGTATGACCCAATCCATTGAGCGCGCCAACGGGGTGCGGTATCAGCCGACGAGCATCGGCACCGAGCAGCTCGGCGCCATCATGGTCAAGTCCGGCTATTTCAAGGACACCCGCGAAGAAGCCCAGGCCGTGGTCAAGATCCTCTATGGCGCCGAGTTAGGCTTCGGACCCATTGCATCCATGCTCGGCTGCTACATCGTCGACGGACGCCCGTCACTCTCCGCGCAGCTCATCGCCTCGGCCATCCAGAAGTCGGGCACCTACCGCTACCGCGTGCGCGAGTGGACCGACTCTCGCTGCCGCATCGAGTTTTTCGACCGCGGCGAGTCCGTCGGTGAATCCACCTTCTCGCTGGACGACGCCAACCGCGCCAGCCTGGCGAACAAGCAAACCTGGAAGCAATACCCCAAAGCGATGCTGTGGGCGAGGGCCATGTCGCAGGGTGCGCGCGCCTACACGCCCGACGTGTTCAACGGCGCCATCTACACGCCTGACGAGCTGCAGGAAGATTGGGAGGCGACGACGCGCGAGGCGATTCCGTCACCACCACGCGAAGAGTCGTTCGTCCCGACCAAAGAACGAGAAGTCGACGATCGCGACTTCGTCCGTTCGGCCGACGAGAAGATCTGGCAGAACTGGCTGCGCATCCTCGCCGAGGCGCAGTCGCTCGGGCTCAACCCGAAGACCGTCACCCTGCCGATCGAACGCGACGAGCTGAAGATTCGGGGTACCGAAGTGCGAGCCGACATCACCGAGCGCCAGGACCAGCTCGACCGTGAGCAGGCTGAGCGGGATGAGGACCTGGACAGCATCGAAGTCGAGCGCCAGCGGAGGACGGAAGGCCTGAAGTGAGCCGCTTCCTGCTGGTCGAGATGGAGGAGGACCTGGCCGCGCGGTACACGTCGCACGACGGGGTGTTCATCTCGTGCAAGTGCGTAAATGGTGTCAGGAGTGTGTGCGACCTGGGCATGATCGACCAGGTGACGCTGGAGACCATATTGCGGCCGGCGTCGCCGGACCTGGAGCGCATCTATCAACGCAGCCAAAAATTGAAACGCAAGGAGTCGGCGGGCTGACCGTGGCCTGGGCGAAACTTGACGACAAGTTCCACGGCAATCCCAAGGTGCTGCAAGCCAGCTTGCCCGCGCTCGGCCTGTACGCGCTCGGCCTGTCGTATTGTTGCGACCAACTCACTGACGGGCAGTTGTCGCGCAAGGTGGTGGCTGGCTGGAAGGGCTGGAAACCGGCCGCCGACGACCTGGTGCGTGTTGGATTATGGGAGGAAACACCCGGCGGATATGTCGTCCACGATTATTTGCAATGGAATGCGAGCCGTCAGCAAATTGTGCACGAACGAGCCGACGCGGCGGACCGCAAACGCACGTTTCGGGAACGCCGGACGAACGCCGGACGGAACGGCGATGCGACATGGGACTCCGGGCCCCCAACGCCAACGCCAACGCCAACGCCACTCCCGGACGTCACTAAAGTGACGTCCCCGGGGTTACCCCAAAACCCCGCCGCAAGCGGCAGGGCCGAGTCAGGGGCGCAGCCCCCGAAACCCCGCTCAAGGGCTTCGCCAAGAACGAACGGCACGAATCCAAGAGCGACTGGGGCTAACCCTCGAGCCGATGGCTCCAACCCGAGAGCGGTGGGCACGAACCCCAGGCGCCGAAGACAATCGGGCTTCGAGTTCGACGAGGACGGCCCACGCTACGAGCAGCGCACTGGCGCCGACGGCAAACGCGAGTGGGTCCAGGTCGAAGCGTGACCACGAGCTGTGTGTTCTGCGGTCATCCCAGCCCCAAGCGCCTGCCCGACGGCTGCGTCTTTTGCGGCCAGGACATCGTCAATCGCACCATGAACGTGTACTGCTCGGTGTCGTGTGCCCAGCGCCAACTGGCTACTCTGGGCGAGTTGCTGGCAACCACGCCACGCCTGGCGCTCAGCGTGCTCGAGTGGCACGACTTGAGCGAAGCCTACGCGTCCGACCTCGAGCACGTGCCACTCACCCATGACTTCCTGCACCCATGACTGTGTGTGCCGCACATCGCAGCACTGATGGCGAGCCTTGCCGCGCGCATGCCATCAATGGCAGTCGCGTCTGTGTCGTTCACGGCGGCCGTGCGCCGCAGGTCAAAATGGCCGCCGAGGAACGCATCCGAGCCCTCGTGGCGCCGTCGCTCGATCGCATCCAGCGCACTATCGCCGACAACGACAACCCGCAGCTCGCCCTCGCCGCGGCCCGCGACATCCTCGATCGCGCCGGCTACAAGGCCACCGAGAAGGTCCAGACTGACGGCCGCACCGTCATCGAAATCGAGTACGTCGACCGCCCATCCGCTGCGCTGAGCCCGCCCACCAACGGCGTGGCGCACTGATGCCGCGCATCCAGCTCGTACGGCCGCATCCCGCCCAGCAACTCATCCTCGACGAGGCCAGACGCTGGAACGTGGTCGCGCTCGGACGGCGGGCTGGCAAGTCCACGCTAGCGCTGCACCTGCTCGCCGACACCGCTCTGCATGGAAAACCCGCCGGATATTTCGCGCCAACCTACAAACTTTTGGCCGAATTCTGGCGCGATTTGCGCGCGATTCTGGAGCCGATCACGCGCATGAAAAGCGAGCAGGACCACCGTCTCGAGCTCATCACCAACGGCACGCTCGAGTGCTGGTCGCTCGACGATCCCAACCCCGCCCGCGGACGAAAATACGCCCGGATCGTCATCGACGAAGCGGCGATGGTGCGCGACCTGCTGGAGATCTGGCAGCTCGCGTTACGCCCGACGTTGACCGACCTGGCCGGCGGCGCGTGGTTCATGTCCACCCCGCGCGGACTCAACGATTTCTGGTTGCTGTACCAGCAGGGCCAGGACCCACTCCAGTCCGAGTGGGCGTCCTGGCAGATGCCAACTAGCGTCAACCCGTTCATCGCCACCGACGAGCTCGTCTCGGCGCAGCAAGAGCTCCCGGAGCGGGCCTGGGCGCAGGAGTACCGCGCGGAGTTCCTGCAGCTGGAGGGTGGCGGCGTGTTCCGCGGTGTCGACGCGGTGTCCAGGCTCCACCCGCGGAATCCGGAGAAGGGGCATCAGTACACGGTTGGAGTCGACTGGGGGAGGACGAATGACTTCACGGCGATCGCGGTTATCGACGCGACGGTCATGGAGCAGGTTGCGCTGGATCGTTTCTCAGAGATCGACTACGAGCTGCAGACCGAGCGCCTTCACCGCTGGTGTGAGCTCTATCGACCAGTGCTCGTCGTGGCTGAGGCGAATGCAATGGGTCGACCGCTTGTCGAGCGACTTCAGACGGGCTATGCCCGATTGCTCGGTAAGCCCCGCGCTGCTCTACCAGTCTGGTCCTGGGAGGCCACCAATGCGTCGAAAGCTGCGCTGGTGCAGGCTCTCGGGCTGGCGATCGAACAGGGCAGTGTGACGTTGCTCGACGACCAGGTGCAAACCGGCGAGCTGCTGGCGTACGAGGCGCAGGTGCTGCCGTCAGGCATGATTCGGTACGGCGCACCGTCAGGCATGCACGACGACACCGTTATCAGTCTTGGTCTTGCCTATTTAGGGGCTCAACGTGAAAACAGCTCGACGGCACGAACTCGGTATGGATTCTCAACAAGCGGGCGCTAGCATTGTGGAGTACCCCCGAGCTGCAGTGAACAGCTCGGGGGTTGACATCAGGAGGGCTAACTCCCAATGCCATCACGCATTACACGGACGCGGTGGGCCGATATCAAGGCTCAGGCGGTTCGCACCACATCGGGGTGTCTCGTTGCCCCACCCAACCTTGGGCAACTTTGGGAAGGCGGCGGGTATCTGTACGTCCAGCATGCGGCGAAGCGGTGGGCAGCGCATCGCCTCGCGTTCATCGAAGCTTACGGGGCAATTCCCGAGGACAAGCCGTTTATCTGCCACCGCTGCGACAACCGGAAATGCTTCGACGCGACTCATCTGTACGCGGGTTCCCCGGCTGACAACTCAGCCGATATGGTCCGACGACGACGTGCTGCGACCGGCGCGGCGGTGTGGACGACCCAACTCAACGCCGACAAGGTACGCGTCATTCGTGCAGCGACCAGGGGCGGTGCATCTACTCATTTGCTGGCGTCAGCCTTCGGCGTGGATCAGCGCACGATCTGGCAATGCCTGCACGGTAAGACCTGGGCGTGGGTCGACTGACACGGTCATCGCGCTCGGCCTGGCGTATCTCGGCGCCCAACATGAGCAGAGCCCGGTGCCGGCGCGCTCGAGCTACGCGTTCGCGGCGGGCAGACGCTAAATGTGGTCGAGTGTCACGGTCGACCTGTTCAGCTTCGCGTGCGGCATGGTCATCGGCATCGTGTTGTTCATCGCCTTCCTGCCGCTGTTCCTGCGCGTTCGTGGTGACTGAGGCCTGGACCCCCGACAAAAAGGCACGGAATTGTCGGATTGGCGAGTCGGCCAGCGAAGGTCATAGTTCGTTCTGATGGCTACTCTCGGAAGACCTCGGGTTGTGACCGACGGCTTGATGACACGGTTGGTGCTGGACGCCAAACGGGCTTGGGGTAATCGCCCGGGGAAAGTGACGCCGACGTGGGTACGTACCTTGTGCCTGACGACACGCCCGGGTTCTGTCTATTTTGTGCAGCATCGAGACTTTGTCCAACGGATGTCGGCGACCACGTTTTACGACCGGTTTCGTCGGGTACAGAGATTCTTGCAGTTCGTCGGTCCGTTTGAGGAGCGCAGTGATGTTGCCCCCTGGGAATAGCCCCGCTTCGCAGATGGCGTTGTGGCCCGACGCCTCGTTCGATGGCAACCGCACGCGCAATTTTCGCCGCTCGCCACAGCAGCAGCGCGCAGACTACTACGCCGTCTATCTCAACAGCCAGCAGTGGCGCTGCCGTCGGGCTGAGGTCATCGAGCGCGCCAAGTTCGTGTGCGCCAGGTGCGGCAAGGAGCGTCGGTTGCAGGTTCACCACTCGTCCTACGTGCATCTCGGCGACGAATACCCAGCCGACCTCCAGGCGCTGTGCGTGTCCTGCCACGAGATCGTCACCGAACAAGAGCGCGATCGCCGCGGCTGTTGATCCCACAACCGGTAGTGCCGGCTATCGAGACGCCTGCCGCTGTTCCTGCACGTCCGCGGTGACTAGCCCAGACGTTGCCGTGAAACATTGATGTTTCACGGCGTTACACTGGCGCTAGCGTGGCAGTCGATCGCTCGAAGAAAGAGCTCAAGGCGCCGACCAGCGAGTCAGATGCCGCGGTAGCGTTCGCCTTTGATGGCTCGTCGCACTGCCTCCTTGCTGCTCCCGTACTCGGCGGCCAGCATGACCGTGGTTACGGCACGGAATTGATAGCGTGCGCGTGCATCCAGCACTTGCTCGGGTGTGAGCTTCGTGTTTCCTTTCCAGACACGTCCTTTGGTAAGCATGTCCCGGGTGTTTTCCCTTGCGCTGCCCAGGAACAGGTGCGACGGGTTGACACACGGCGGGTTGTCGCAACGATGGCAGACGAACAACCCCTTAGCGATGGGGCCGTGTTCGAATTCCCAGGCGACGCGGGGAGCGCGCAGTGGGCGGCCGGCACCGACAACGCTGAGCTGGCCGTAGCCATTGGGGAGGCGCGACCGTTGCCATTCCCAGCAATGCGTGTCGATGATGCACATGACGTGCGCCCAGAAGCGCTCCGCCAACCGTTCGTGTGCGCGTTTCGCTCGCCAATTCTGGTAGCAGCTAACGTCGCAAAAGTGGCCGTGTCCACGTTGCGCCCGGCTCATCGTCGAGTGCACCACCGTGGCGCACCACGGGCACGGTCGGTCGACGCTGTGCCATCGCCAGTAACACGGCCGCGAGCAGAAGTTCTGGTCGGCCAGGTCTGATGGCGAGATCGCAAAGTCGACGCCACACGTCGGACAGAGACACGGGATTGCTGACGGGGGAAAAGGCGTACGGTGGAAACGCATCGGAACTCATCCTTTCGATGCCGAGCCCCCGGCCGTCGCAAGCGGTGCGGGGGCAAGTTGCTCTCAATTGTACTGGACTCCCCGATGGCTGTTGACCGCGGCAAGAAGGAGCTGCGCGCGCCGTCGAGCGAGTACCTGACTTCGCTCCAATCAGAGTTGGGCGACCTGTACCTGCAGCAGGACAACGACATCGACCTGGTGCGCGAGCAGCGCGAGATGCGCCGGCCGGCTCTGTCGGAGGCGGACAAAGACTACGTGCTCGTCCATGTCGACCCGCGCGACCCGGACATCACCGAAGAGGCGTTCCAGCAGACGGCCATCCTGACGCTCGAGCGACCGAAACTAAGCATCGTCGGCGGCGAGGGTGACACGGCGCAGACCGTGGCCAGCAAGCTCGAGCACTTCACCGAAGAGACGCTGTGGGAGTGCGGCACGCGCGAGCCTGGCTCGGACACCATGACGCAGGTCACTGACGCCACGCTCAATGACGGGGGCGGGTGGGCCAAAATTCTGTGGCAGAGCGACCTGTGGTCGGAACGCTACGGCATCCCTGACCCGAGCAAGAATGGCGGGTCGACCCAGGACTACTCGAACTACGACAAGCTGACCGAAGAGGCCAAGAAGCGCGCCGGCCCGCCGTTCGTGTGGGCCTACGTCGATCCGCGCAAGGTGTATCCCCAATGGAGCAACGGCTATCTGTGCGAGGTCCTCGAAGCCTCGGAGATGCCGATGCGCTCCGCTTTCAGGCGCTATCGGCTCGGCTACGACTCGCAGGGCAACATCGTGCCCGAGGAGCTCGGCCAGGCGCAGAACCTGATCGAGGCCAGCCGCAACTCGCTCAGCGACGTGACTTTCCTCGAGCACTGGGACGACACCTGGGTGAGCTACGCCATCTGCGGCCAGAACTACAAGGGCGACGCCACGGGCTACATCGTCAAGCAATTCCGCCACAAGTATCCGTTCGGCGTTCCCTACGACTACGCGCCAGGGCTGACCATGAACTGGTGGCGCAATCGAAAGGTCGGCTGGGGCATCGGCCGCACCAAGCTGTGGCTGGTCCAGTACCGCCAGTACCTGCGCGCCATGCACGCCCAATATGTCGCTCGAGACCTGCTTTCGCCGCTGGTGACGTACGGCGAAACGCCCGCGGCGATGATCATCGGCGATGAGGGCAAGCCTAAAGAGACCGACCCGACCGTGCATCCGGGCGAGATCCTGAATCTGCCACCCGGTCGCCAGCTCCAAAGAATCCAGTACCCCGACGCGGCCACGTTGGAAAAACACATGAGCCTGATCGACGGCGCCATCCGCGACCTGGAGTCACCCCGGGTTACCACGCTGAGTGGGATGGAAGGCGCCGGCTTCGCGATCAGCCAGGTCTTGTCCTACTCGCGAACCCGCGTGGGGCCCGTGCGACACGGCCTCGAGAGCCTGCTCAAGGGTCAGACAGAAAAACTGTGGACGCTGATTCGCGAGCGAGCCGGCGAGAAGGTGTACGTGTTCAGCGGCGGCGTCGACGTCGGCTCGGGAAAGGCCGCGGCCGAGTTCATCGGTTTCGGTCCCAAAGACCTCGAGCGTCCGATGCGCATCAAGTGGGAGGTCCAGAGCCAGCTGCCGACCGACGAGATGATCCAGGCCCGTTACGCCCACGAGCGCCTGGCCGCCGGCACATTCGGCAAGGACGAGGCTGTCACCTACCTGGGCGACAACCCTGATGAGATTCGACGCAGCATCGCTCGAGACAGGATCAGGGCCAGCCCTGCGTATCAGAAATGGCTCGACGCGGAAGTGTTCATGGAAGCCGGCCGCGGCGACATGCTGCAGAAGGCGCAGGAGGCGGAACAGATGGCGCTCGGCGGCCAGCTCGGCGGACCGGCCCAGGCGGGGCTCCCTCCCGGTGGCCCACCTGGGCAGCAACCTCAGCCCGGCGTCTTCGAAGGCGGCGGTCCAGGCATGGGTGGCGTGCCCGATCTGGGTGCGTTGGCCGCGGCGCCGAACGGGGCAGGTGTGGGTCCGCCAGCCTACGGTCAGGTCATGGCAGGAGCGCAAGCGGCACCAGGCGGCGGTCCGCCACCAGGAGGGTAGACATGGCTGAGAAGTGGATAAGTAAAGCCATCAGCAAGCCAGGCGCTCTGCGTAAGACACTGGGCGCCACGCCAGGCAAGCCGATTCCAGCCAAGAAGCTCGCGGCTGCCGCTAGCAAGCCAGGCGTAACCGGACGTCGAGCTCGACTCGCGCAAACCCTCAAGAAGCTGGGTTGATGCGTACCGGGCGGCGGTATAGCTGGCGGCGTTGGCTGTTGTGGAACGGCCTGGGCTGGGCCGGCTGTCCACACTTCACGCGCCACCTCTGGCGCAGGTGGTGCTGATGGCCTACACCACGCCCGGCACCAAGACCAACGAGATCGTCAGGCTGCAAGGCGAGATCACCAGCGAGATCAGCCGTGACGCACCTGCGATCGCGCAGGGCATCTTTGGCGACAACAAGAACCATCCCGACATGGCGCAGGTCAGCAACCAGCAACTCGACGACCTGTACCGCTCGAAGTATCAGAGCAATGACCGAGCCTGGCTGCAGGCCGAGGCCAAGCGCGACCCGCAGCAGTTCCTGGACGTCGCCAAGCGCATCGGCGTGCAGCCACCGAGCACGGCGCCAGGCATGCCACCACCCCAACAACAAGGCGCCGACGTCAACAACATCCTGCGCAACGCGCAAGCAGCACAAGCACCACCGCCAGGGCCACTGGCAGCGCCAGGATCACTACCAGCGCCAGGCATTCCAGCAGCGTTACCCGCTCCGCCGCCGGGGCCTGCTGGTGGGATCGCTCTGGCTCCTCCTCCCGCACCGGCGCCCGTCATTCTCGGGCCTAGCGGGCAACCGCTGCCGCCAACTGGTCTGTAGATGCCGGGCACGATCCTTCTCGACGATCTGCACGCCTCGATCGAGGACCAGCTCCACCAGCACGTGAACGACCTGCTCAAGCAGGCTCAGCAAGTCGGCCAGCAGGCACAACAGGTCATTCAGCCGGTGCAGGCCGCGGCCGGGCTGGCGCAGATGCCAGCCCAGATCCAGGCGCCTGACGCTGGTCAGGTGCAGCAAGCGCTGCTGCAGCACGTCGACAACATCACCCAGGCCGCGCAGCAGGCTGCGCAACCCGCGGTGCAGGTGCTCGGCGGCGGAGCTCAGGCCGCGGGCGGCGCGCTCAGCACCCTCGGCGGCAATGCCGACCAGGTGCGCCAGAGCTTGCTCGATCACGTCGATTCGATCACGCAGCCAGTGCAGAGCGGGCTGCAGTCCCTGGCGGTGCCGAAGGCGCCAGAACCCACGCCTGCGCTCGGTGGTCTGTCTGACCAGGCCATCTCAGCCCCCGCGCTCGGTGGACCGCCGGTGGCAGCACCTACGCCGTCCGCGGCGCCTGCGGATCGGTCAATGTCCTACCAGGACTACGCCAAGGCCGCGGCGCAACGCGCGGGTATCGACCCCAACGTCTTCACGGCGCAGATTCAACAAGAGTCTGGCTTCAATCCCACGGCCAGGTCGCCCGCTGGTGCGATCGGCATCGCGCAGTTCATGCCCGAGACGGCCAAGAGCGTGGGCGTCGATCCGACCGATCCGTACGCCGCGCTGGACGCCGCCGCGGCAGAGGACGCCAAGCGACTGCAGCAGTACGGCGGCGACTGGGGCAAGACGCTGGCCAGTTACAACGCTGGGTCCGGCGCGGTCGCACAGTACGGTGGTATTCCGCCGTATGCGGAGACGCAGAGCTACGTCAAGACGATCATGGGCAACGCCCAGCGTGCCGCGGATGCCGCCGGTACGGCCATCAGCAACGTGGTCACGACCGGCAAGCAGGTTGCTGGTCAGGCCGTCGAGCTGGGCAAGCAGGCCGTTCGCGACATCTCGCAGTTCGGGGATAGCCAGCTCACGAGCTCGGAGGCGTACGCCGCGTGCGGTCCCGCGGCAGCGGTCAGGTTTGCTGAGCGGTTCGGGCGTAACCCCACGCTGCGCGAGGCGACCGACCTGGCGAAGCAGGTGGGCTGGACGGAGCAGGGCGGCATGGCTGGGCTGCAGAGCGAGCAGAAGTTGATGACCAACCTGGGCATCGACACCAGGACCGTCGGCCGCGACTGGTCGGCCTTCGCCAAGGAAGCGGCGACGGGTAATCCGGTCACCATCTCAACACCGGGTCACTACTACTACGCGGACGGCTACAACGCCGAGTCGGGCGCGTTTCACGTTGGACGCTCGGGTCTGGACCTGAAGGGCGGCAGCGAGTGGATGACGCCGGCGCAGATGGAAAACCTGATGGGCACCGCGCAGGGCGCGCTGTTTTCCAACAACCCGAACGTGCCAGCTAAAGGTTCGACAACGACCAGCAATGAGTCCGTTGCTCTTGGCGGCGGAGGCGGAACACAGAACGCGCCGCTCGGTCCGCCGCCCGCGCAGCCCGTCAAGCAGCCGCTGTACGTCCACGGTGCGATGCAGGACGCGCAGGGCAACGAGATCGCTCAGGGTCCGACGCCCATCCAGACTGCCCAGGACGTGCTGGGCGGGGCCGCAGGCGCGGTTGGCGGTGCGGTGGGCCAGGTGGCATCGGATCTCGGCAGTGCGGCCCAGGGCGCGTTGGGAGCGGCGCAGCAGGTCATCCAGCCCGCGGCTCGCGCGGTCGAGCAGGCTAACGAGTACCAGCC
>Ga0137382_10000075_pt1 | contig 39634 bp, 30 predicted proteins | sample SagtaG_15_FD_104816 | JGI IMG/M metagenome (GOLD analysis project Ga0137382, IMG submission 104816) | Vadose zone soil microbial communities from Sagehorn Ranch, Mendocino, California, USA - Sage2_R_20_16 metaG | ecosystem: Environmental > Terrestrial > Soil > Vadose zone | place: USA... | reverse complement strand
GAAAAGGCCGCCTTTCCTGGAACTTTAACTACGCTTAGACAACGCAGTTATGCCCGAGAAAACGGCCTTTTTCTACTTCTATTTAACGTTTTGTTCTTATCCCTGGTGAGATTTCCGGGCTAGGGAGGGCCTCCATCGCCCAACTCCGCGACGCGTTAGTCCGCATCCTTCTTCTTTGGTAAGGGCGCCTGTTCGTGCAAAAACGAGAGGCCAGCCGTGCGGCTGGCCTCTTTCAGTGTAATTTTGGGTCCGCTTTCTGAGCCGCCTCAGCGGCGGACTTTAGAATGTAATGTGCCCGGAGATCAGGATGCTGCGGAAGACTCCTGTGTTGTTCCACGTCTCGCCGAACGTGTTTGGTGCCGGCACTCCTATAGACGGGCCGGGACAGTTCGCGGGAGTGGCAGGGTTAACGGGGCAGGCAAGGCCGCTCGCATTCCTGTTGTTGACGTTCTGCCCAGGTACACCGCCAGGACCCATGAACTGGTAGTTAAAAATGTTCAGGGCATCACCACGCAGCGTCAGGTTCATGCGCTCGGTAAGCTTGAAGTTCTTCTGCAGGCTCAGGTCCACCTGGTTGCGGTTCTGGGCGCGAGTCACGTTGCGGCCCACGGCGCAGGCGAACGGATCGCCACCACACAGTGCATTGACTGCGAAAGTGTTGTTGACGATGAAATGAACGTCCGTAGGATTGATGAACGGGCAGGCTGGTGTTCCCGGGATCCCGGCATTGGTACTCATACAGGTAGTAACGTTGATTACCTGCGTCGCATTCAGGTAGCGACCCGAAGTGTTAAACGGTGCGTTCGGATTGCTGAGAATCGGTCGGCACGAGTCAAGCGTGGCTCCTATGAAGTTGTTGTTGAAGGAGCTGTCGCAGTATGGATCGCCGTTGTTTGTATTCTGCACTGGAGTGATCGCTACGCCTGATTGATAGCGATGAGTTCCGCTAATCTGCCAGCCGCCCAGCATATGACCGAAGATGCCGTGTTGCTTGTTCGCCCAGGGTAGGTCATACACCGCGTACGTGGTCACCACGTGCGGATACGATTCCGCCGATATACCCCGTTCCCTCGCATTCGGATCGAACGGGTTTATCGAGATGGGCGTCGAGTTGCCGCCAGTGCTGGCAAAGACCTCGCTGGTATTGTCCAGTGCTTTGCTGAATGTGTACGCGACGTCCGCGGTCAGGCCGTGGAACGCGCGGATCTTCAGTTCATTCTGCAAGCCGTGATAAGTGGACCAGGCCCCGTTGTTGCGAAGGCGAACCAGCGTAAAGTTGCAATCCGGGCGTCCTCGCGAAGCTGTCGATCCCGAGCCGGCCGCAGCGCCGCTGGGCGCGCAGGGGGTTACCCCGGAAGGAATGTATTGAGGCGCTTGCACTGCCAAGCCACCCGCAGTGCCAGTGCAGGTATCTCCCGTGAAAACAGTGCACGTAGAAATAAGCGGGTTGGCATTAATGGTCTGGAAGTTGCCGACGCCGTGGTTGCCGACATAGCGGGTCTCAAAGGAGATGCGCGAGCTAATCAGTCTTTCCACACCAAGCGACCACTGCTCCACGTAGGGGTTATGGAAGTCAGGACTCACGCGCGTCTGGCTGCGCGCGCCAGGATTCTGGCCACGCGGGATGACGCTCAGGTAAGCCGCCTGTACCCCCGTGCCGGTGGCATTTGCGGGCACACCGACGTTGTTAATCGTTCCGGCGTTGACCACCGGCGCCGAGGTAGCTACGTTCAGAAAGATATTGTAGTACGCGGGATCATAAGCCACACGGTAACCGCCGCGAATGACCGTCTTGTCCTCTCCAATCAGCTTCTTCAGGATGCGCGGCGTCCAGGCAAAGCCGAAGTTTGGCCCGTAGTTGTTGAGGTCCTCGGGGATGTGCGGGATTTCCGTGACATTGGTCGGCAAACCCGCAGCCCAGAAACCGTTGGCCACGTTCTGAACGCTGATGTCATGCAGCAGGTTGATCGCCTGCTGGTCCCATTCCCAGCGCAGGCCGAGGTTCAGGGTGAGGTTGCTCCTTATGCGCCAGTCGTCCTGAGCGTAAAAAGCCAAGTCGTTCTCTTTGAAATTGAAATTGAAAGGGCCATCCGTCAGCGAGAGCTGGCTACAGATTCCATTCCAGTTTGACCTGGCATCAAGGGCCGGACAGTTCGATGCTCCCCTGAGAAAATAACTAAACGCGCTCGCCGCTGGGGTAATGATGTTCCCCGAAGCGTCCTTAATGTCTGGACTCGAGAAAAAGCTGAAACCACCGTTGATGCTGGGGAGGAAATGGTTAGGCGAGCTTTGATGATCAAGTTCCCCGCCGAACTTTAAAGTGTGCCGCCCGCGCGTCCACGTAGAGTTGCTCTGGTATTGTGTGTTGTGGACTTGCCGGTCCTGCGGCAGGTTCGTCGCCAAACCGAAGGTGGTGTACGAGTTCGTGGTGTCAGAGAATCCAATGTTCGGCGGGCACGCCGTCACGTTCTCGATAGTGCATTGCGGGAAACCCTGACCGCCGGCAAACTTAAAGAAGCCCGTGCCGTAGCTGACGCGAGCTTGCGTTATGAAGTTGCTCGTCCAGGCGCGCGTATAGTCCCAACCGTACTGCCGGTCCTGCGCCGGCACGGCCACAAACGCGCCACTGGAAACCGTGCCGGAGCCCAGAGCGCTGTTGCTATTCTGATAGATGAACCGGAAGAAGAAGCGGTCTTTGTTGCTGATAGCCCAGTCGCCCCGGCCGGTGATCTGTTTGTCGTCAAAATTGTTCCCCACGACACGGTTTACAAATGCGAACGGCACCGTTGCCGCTGTCGTGCCGTTGGAGACCGTGATGTTCTGCACAACGCCGGAGGGCTGCGGATTGCCGGCGGTAATCCCGTACGGCCCGAACTTCTGGATCGCGGAGACAGCGGGGTTGTTGGGGAACGCCGCAGCCAAGGCAGTGAGGCCGGCAGGCGTCGGGGTGAGGCTCGAGGAAGTGGACGAGCTCACCGCCCGCTGCTGCTCTTGCTGGTAGCTGCCAAAGAACCACACGCGGTTCTTCAGAACCGGTCCGCCAACCGTGCCACCCCAGCGGTTATCCACGAAGCGGGGAACCACCGGTTCCTTGCACTTGGTTGCGAACGGCGTAGCCGTCCCTGGGGCCACACCGGGAGGGCAGAAACCCTGCAGCAGATTCTTCTGGCCGTTGGTAAGCGAGCGGTCCCAATCACCCTCGTAGAACTCGTAGCCGCTGCCATGAAACGCATTCGTACCCGACTTGGTGATGTAGTTGACCACCGTCCCAGAGTTGCGCCCATATTCAGCGCTAAAGTTATTGCTCACCACTTGGAGTTCACCCAATACGTCTGGATTGGAAAGGAATACTAACGGACCAGCCACGGAATTATCGTTGTTCGCCTGGCCATCGATCTGGAAGTTGTTCGAGCGCCCGCGCAGACCATTGTTGGCGATTGCTGCTCCGTTCGTGTTGCTGAAGTTCGTGGAGCCGTTGTTGGCTACTCCGGGAATGTACAGTGCCAGGTTGTCGAAGCCCGCGCCGGCGTTTGGCAGAGCGCTCACAACGGTTGTATCGAAAGTGCCGCCGATCTGCGAACTTGTGCTCTCGACCAGGGGCACCGAGGCTTCCACAGTAACCAATTCCGAAGTGGCACCGACCGCTAGCGTATGGGCCCCCAGCGCCGTGCTCTTTCCAGCTTCAACCACCACGTTGCTGAGTTGTAGCTTGCGAAATCCGGGCGCCTCGATCGTCAGGTTATACAAGCCGATGGGAAGGCCCTTCAGTTCATAGTAGCCCTGTGAGTCGGACTTGTCAGAGAACTTCGTGGCCGTCGCTACATGCGTGGCCTGCACGGTCGCGCCTGCAACTACAGCTCCCTGCTCGTCCATGACCGTGCCCGAAATCATGCCCGTAACAATACCTTGACCAAGCACAGAACCAGAACTAAGCAATACCAATACGGCTAGTACGAGTCCCACACGAAAATTCCAGCAGGTCGTTCTCAAACGGGTAAACAAGCCGTGAGCGTGTAACCTCATGGAAGCCTCCAAATTGACACACGTTTTTAGAATAAAGAGGTACCTGGACGTGACCACCACAGTCACATGATAAGGAGGGGGCAGCATTTCTAACGCCAATTTAGTAACAATTTAGAACTCAGGAATGCGTAAGAAAACAAGACACTTATTTTAGACTTAAGTCAGTTTTGATTTATAAACCGAGCCGCCGTATCTCGGGATTGGTATGGAATTGCGCATAACTGTACAGAAAATTGGAAACTTAACCCCGCCGCGAGGGGATGCCATTTATCGCGACGGGGATCGGGACTTTGGATTTTCGCCTGCGACTCGCTCCTGCAGCCTTCACCCCGCCCGATCATTCCTCGCGACTGCCTCACCACCTCCCTCCTCGCCTGTCGGCCCGAGAACCGTTCCCAAGTCCAAGCGCGGATGCAGGTAAAGCGGCTGTAGAACCCGATTGGCCCAGCCGACCTAACGGATTTCATCCTCTGCTACTGCGCTGACGATCGGACTCGGCGCAAAGAAACCGCCCATTTTCGATTCAGATATTCTGAGATCATCAACAGGGGATAATGCGAATCTTGACATTGAATGGCATCGGGAGACGACGAATGCCATTCAAGCCCAAACTCCTCAGGCGTTGATGAAGCAGATTCCAAGTGATCTGGAGGAAGCGAAGAGAGAGTTCTCTAGTGCTGAGTCCGAAGTTCGTCGATAGCGCCAGTGGCTCTTGTGTGCCCCTTCTTCTTGGTTCTGGTCCCTCTGGTGGACAGACGGGCGAATGCGGGAGATAATTTCAAGACAACCTTATCGGCAGGGGCAGCACCCATCTCAGAGGAGGGGGAATGAGCATTTCTCCAAACGTACCGACGCCACAGGAATCGTATGGCTACGAGTCTCCAGGCACGCCGCGATGGATTTCGATTTTGCTGGTTCTAATGATGGCCGGGATCGTCGTGCTGGGTATTGCCGGCTACACCGCGCAGACGAAGATCAGCCAGGACCTGGCGGACCAGCAGAAACAGAACAAGATCCTGACCGCGCAGCTCGATCAGGCGAACTCGCGCATCGCGGACTTGAAGAGCAAGATGGAAATCACCACGCAGAGAGTGGGCTTGACGCAATCTGAACTGGCGCAGGCCAAGAGCCGCGCCGAATCGATCCGCAAGGAGCAGCAAACCGCCGACGACAAGCTGACCGCACAGCTTAAGGAAAGTGACGAGAAAATCGGCGCAGTGGCCTCCGAAGTGGGCAACGCCAAGAAGGACATCGAAGCGACGAAGGGCGACCTGGAAGCGACCAAAGGCAAGCTGGAGCGCAGCCTGGGCGACATGAACGTGATGAGCGGGCTGATCGCCCGCAACCACGACGACCTGGACGACTTGAGGCGGCGAGGCGACCGCAACTATTACGAGTTCACGCTGCAGAAATCGAAGAGCGCGCAGCGCGTCGGGCCGGTGCAAATGTCGCTGAACAAGACCGACCCGAAAAAAGCGAAGTACACGCTGACCGTCGTGGCGGACGACAGGACCATCGAAAAGAAAGACAAGACTTCCGGCGAACCGGTGCAGTTCTACGTGAAGGGCAGCGCGCGCATGGCGCCGTACGAGATCGTGGTTTTTGAGGTGGGCAAAAACCAGATTACCGGCTACCTGGCGACTCCCAAGGAGGGCGGCGCCGCTCCACCTCCGGCGGCAGCTGCGCCAGCTTCAGCAGCCAGCACACCCGCGAAACCCGAGCAGGATAAACCCGAGTAATTAAACGCACATAGTTAAACCCAAGTTGTCACTCAGCATTTTTATTTTCGTTTGGTTAGGAGCCCTTGTTCCGCGTTCTGGAAACACAGCGCGGGACAGGGCTTCTGTCTATTGGCCCGCCGCGCTAGCATTAAATTGACCGTTCCTTTGACCGATTGTCTTGGAGCGCTTCGATGAAAGTATTAACCATTCGAATTTCGCTATTGATTGCCGCGTTGTGCGTGCCGAACGTGGCGCCCGCGCAGGCTCCGCTGGAGCCCGCGCAAATGTCACCGCGCACGATGTTTTACATGATCTGGCGCGGCGTTCCGCCGGCGGATGTTCGAAAGGCGAACGCGCTGCTAGCACTGTGGGACGACCCGGATTTTGCTCCGGTGCGCTCGGCGATGGCGACGGGCATGCTCGGATCATCGGACGAAAAATCGACGCAGCCAAAACTCACGCCGGAGCAGGTGCAAGAGTTTGCGGGGCTATTGGAAAATTCGTTCACGTTAGGATATTTGAGCGAGCCGACAAGGCGGAATCTTTCGAACGGGGCGGCCGTGGCGGATGCGAAGGCGCCGGCGTGGAACGGAATGTTTTTTGTGTATGACCGCACCGGAAAGGAAATGCTGCTGACGAAAGCGATCCTGCGCATGCGCGCGGAGGAAAAGGAAGCGCCGCGCCTGTCGCAAGTGGCGATCGGAGGCGTGCAGGTCGTCAAGGTGGAAGGCAAGAGCGGTGCGACATATTGGGCCGAGCATGGCAAGTATGCGGTGAGCGCGAGCGAGAAATTTGTGATGGAAGATTTGCTGAGCCGGCTGGATGGGAAATTTCCGAGCGCGGCGTCGCTGGCGCAATCCGCGGCGTATCAGGAAGCGCAACCAAATCTTGGCGGCGGCTTACTCGAATTCTTTCTGCGGATTCCCGACCTGAAAAATCTTGCGAATGATTCGAAAGCAGGGATGTTCCAGGCACGCCCTTTACTGGACGCCGCGCGGCTGGACGCGGTGCACTCTATCAGCGGGCACATCACGTTCGAAGGAGCGAAAACGCATGTGCAGGCCGCGATCTTGGGCGAGGCCGTACCCGGGACGCCGTTTGACATCTGGTCCATCGGAGAGCGGGCACCAGCTTCGCTTGCGTTGGCGCCGGTGGACGCCGTCTCTTACACGTCAGCGCAGCTGAATTTCCAGGGGATTTACGACACGGTGAAGCGCGTAGCCAGCGCGGCGTTTCCGCAGGCGCAACAGGGCAACGTCAATTTGGTGGACGCGATGGCGCAGCAAAAGCTGGGAATGCCCGTCGCGGACGCGCTGGGATTGCTGAGCGGAGAATTCGCATCGATACAGACAAGCCCGTCGCTGGATACAGCGAAGCAGATTTATTTTTTTGGAATACGAAAGAAACCGGAGATGCTGAAGCTGATGCGCACGGTGTTCAGCGATCAGATCACTTCGGAGCGCAACGAGGGCGATGTTACATTCGTGAGAATTTCCCTTGGAGGGAAGCAAGCCACCGAGGGCGTGGCGCAATGGAATTTCTTCAACCTCGCGGTGACACCGGACATGATCCTTGGAGCGAGCAAGATGGAGGCGTTGCGCGAAGCGCTGGCGCGGCGCGCGGGGACCGGCGACGCTGGGCTTGCGAGCGTGCCGCAATTTGCCGCCGGGCGACGGCAGTTCCCGGAGAAACTGATTGGGATGAGCTATTTTGACTTTCAAAAAGTGGATTGGGCGGCGGCGCGGGATCGCTGGGTGGCCGAGAGCAAGAAAAGTTCCGTGGTGAAGAGCATGAACTCTTCGGGTCAAAGCGCAGCCGTGGCGAACGCGAACGAATGGCTCCTGCAGATGAACCCCCAAGTCATTTCGCGGCATCTGCAACGCTCGTTGAGCGCGTCATGGAAGGATTCGAAGGGCATTCATTGGGACCAGTGGGTCGAATAGCGGAGCAATGAGCCTTATTCGTCGTCCGTGGGCGGCACTGATGTTCCCCGCCCTGCTTTGCGCGTGCCCGTTTGCGGGTGCTCAGGAAAATCCGCAACAGCCGAAGCAAACGATTCACGTCAGCGTGGACCGCGTCGATGTCGGAGTGATCGTCACGGATCACAGCGGTCACTTCGTCGAAGGACTGCGCCGCGAAGACTTCCGCATATTCGACAATGGAATCGAGCAGCCGCTCACCGGCTTTGCCTCGGTCGAGGAGCCGGCGCAGGTACTTCTCGTCATCGAAGCTGGTCCGGCCGTTTATCTTCTCGAGAGCGACCATCTCCAAGCCGCCGTCGCTCTGCTGAACGGCCTCGCAAAAGATGATCGCGTGGCGGTCGTGAAATATGCGGAGATGCCGGCAATACTGCTTGATTTCACGGCGGATAAACAAGCTGCCGAGGCTGCCTTCGGGCAACTTAGTTTCAACCTTGGCTATGGCTCGCTAAACTTGTCCACCAGCGTGTTGAAGATCCTTGAGAGCCTTGCAAACGTTCCTGGAAAGAAATCAATTGTCCTCCTTACCACAGGCCTGGACACTTCTTCTTCGAATGATTCAGCAGAAGCGGTTCGGCGGCTCCAGATGGGCGACGTGCGTATGTTGGCGATCTCCTTGACGGGCGGGCTGCGAAATCCACCACTCACCGGCAAGAGAAAACGTCCCGCGTCAAGTCCGACGCAAACTGAGCAGCGGTTCGAACAGGCGGACCAGCTCTTGAAGCGGATGGCCGAAGCTACGGGTGGTCGCGCGTATTTCCCCAGGAACGCCAAAGAATTCAAGGAGGTTTATGCGCAGATTGCGCAACTGGTCCGGCATGAATACAGCCTGGCGTTCGCGCCGGCTGTCCGCGACGGTCTCGTTCACTCCATCGAGGTTCGCGTGGAAGGCGCACAAAAACCTACCGTAAATACTTCTGGCTCTCCTCACTACGTGGATTACCGGCAGGCTTACCTCGCGCCGCCACCTCGATAGGGATTCTTTGCCGGGCTATCACGCCTGGCAAATGGCGAATGAGCGGCGGTGATAAGCTCTGTGGTCTTAGGGACAGATATGGAAAAAGTGAGCGGTATCGGAGGCTTCTTTTTTCGTGCGCGGGATCCTACGGCCCTCGGTCAATGGTACGACGATCACCTCGGCGTTACGATAGTTCCTGCAAACTATGAAGAGTTGCCATGGCAGCAAGAAGCGGGGCCAACGGCATTTGCTCCTTTTCCAGAGACCACGACTTATTTTGGGGACGGCAGCAAGAGTTGGATGATCAATTTTCGAGTTCGGAGCCTGGACGCGATCGTGGCGCAACTGCGCGCGGCCGGCATCTCTGTTGAGATCGACCAGCAACGCTATCCGAACGGTAGGTTCGCCCATTTGAACGACCCGGAAGGGAACCCTATTGAGCTGTGGGAGCCTGAGGGGCGAGATGCGCCCCGGTAAAGCTGCAGCCCTTACTCGTCCGAGGCTAAGTTGTCTGATTTCAGGTGGGACTATTCGAATTCCTTGAGGGTCTTGGCCATGTCGCGGAGGCGTTCGTCCATCAACGCGAAAACGGTTCCTGCATCAAACTTCCCGTCGCCATTTCTCTGCCCTGCCGTCTTGCCAGTGAGTATCTCGATGCCCTGTTCGACCTTGGCGACGGGCCAGATGTGAAACTTGCCGGCCGCGACGGCTTCTAGAATATCCTCGCGCAGCATCAAATCTTCCACGTTGGATTCCGGCATCGTCACCCCCTGCGTGCCGGTGAGGCCTTTGATGCGGCAGACGTCAAAGAAGCCTTCTATTTTTTCGTTCACGCCTCCGATGGCCTGAATATCGCCCTGCTGGTTGATAGAGCCGGTCACGGCGATGTCCTGCCGCAGCGGCAAACCGGATAGCGCCGACACGAGCGCATAGATCTCCGTAGAGCTGGCGCTATCGCCATCGACTCCCGAGTACGATTGCTCGAAGCAGATGCTGGCCGCGAGCGAAAGCGGCTTGTCCTGCGCGAACTTGCTCCGCAGATAACCAGCGATAATATGCATCCCTTTGTCATGGAAGCGTCCGCTCAGATTGGCTTCGCGCTCGATATTGATCAATCCTGCTTTTCCAAGGGCTGCCGTCGCGGTGATGCGCACGGGCTTGCCGAAGGAGTAGCCGCCGATTTCCAGGACGCTAAGCCCGTTCACCTGGCCGACGCTTGAGCCTTCGACATCCACGAGCAAGGTACCTTCCTGGATCATTTCGCGGATGCGCGTCTCGATCAGGTTGTGGCGCTCCATTTTCGAAGACAAGGCGCCGCGCACGTGCGCCGCGCGAACCACGGATTCGCCGGCTGCCGCCGCGTTGTAGTGCGCCTCGCGCGCCAAGTCAGCAATATCGATGAAGCGCGCCGTGACTTTGTTTCTTCGCCCCGCCTGGCGCACGCCGTATTCGAGCATGGCGGCGAAGGCGCCACGGTCGAACGGATACAGACTTTCCTTCTCGGACAACGCGCGCAGGCGCCCCGCATATTCCGCGATGACGCCATCGCTCATGGCCATCTCTTCGTCAAATTCGACGCGCACCTTGAAGATTTTGCGGAAGTCCTCTTCATACTCATAAAGCAGTTCGTAAAGAGAGCGATCCCCGATGAGGATCACTTTCACATTGATGTCGATGGGCTCCGGCTTTTGCGCGCTGCCGCCGAAGGGATAAAACATTTCGAGCGGCTGAATCTCCAGCCGGTTGTGGTTCAGAGTGCGCTTCAGCGCGCGCCACACACCGACTTCCGAGAGGGCTTCCAGCGAATACATGATCAGGAAGCCGCCATCGGCGCGGAGCAGCGAACCGGCGCGCAGATCCATGAAGTCGCTGGTCCAGCCGCCTCGCGCGTCGTAGGCACGCTGGATAGTCCCGAAGAGGTTGGCGTAGGTGGGAGTGGTTTCGAAAATGACCGGCGATTTGTCATCGTTGTCGTGCGCAAGAATGACGTTCACGCCGTACACGCGGAATGGATCGCGCTCCGGACCTCCGTGCGGCTTGGGCAATCCGTCCGGCGTTTCTTCGTCGTGCTCGCCTTCGCCCTCGCGCTCCTTAAAAGGGTCGAGATTGTCCAGAAGATGGTGGCGCACCTCTTCGAGATATTCCGCGACACTATTGCCTGGGTATTTTTCCTTGAGTTCTTCAATGACGCCATCGACGAGCACGGAGGCCGCTTCCTGCTCCAGGTAACTCAGCTCGCTGGCGAGTTCCCGCGAGAGCGTCAGAGTTTTCCGGTAGACGACGGTGAATTCCTGTCGAAACTGTTCGTACTTTCGCTCGATGTCTTCAGCAACTGGGCTTTCGAGTTTGCCCTCGTGCACCATTTTGGCGATGTCCTCGATCGGCACCATCTGGCCCTCGAGCACAGGAAAAATCTCCGGTAACGCGACGGCGCCCACCTGCATGTGGCCCAATGCAAATTGTTCGCGCGCGATGCGGCGCGTGAAATCGTCCATCAATTCTTTTTCGCGCACCGTGAACCGCTCGACGATCCGGCCTTTTTGGCGCTGGAACGGCTCGCCTTCGAACACCTGGGGAATGCGCCGGCGCAGAAAGTCGATCCCTGCCTGCATATCCTTCTTGAAGGCGTTGGCCTGGCCGCGAGGAAGCGCCAACAGGCGCGGGCGGTCCGTCAATTTGAAATTGTTGACGTAGCAGCGGTCGAGGGATTCTTTTGTGGGCGGGTGAAGCTCTTCGATCATGCGGGCGATCGTTCCGCCGCGGCTGGTGCCGGCTAACCCGCAAACAAAAACGTTGTAGCCAGGAGCAGAAAGCTCCGCGCCCATCTTCAGAGCACGCAGCGCGCGCTCTTGTCCGATGAACCCTTCGCGGAGTTCCGCTTGCGCCGTGGTTTCGAAGGGGATGCGCGAAAGCTCGCACCTCCACCGCAGTTTGGCCACGGGAAGCTCCATCGGTCTTGGGGCCGCTATGGTGGTCATGAATTCCTTCGAGCGCGTTACTCTAGCACAACCAAGTGACGCCCCGGCGGCAAGACAGCCCGCGTGTTATCGAGCCGTTATGGGTAGGCTGGGCGGGCTTTCCGTCCGGTCCATGTATACCGCCAGAACGCTCGCAGCGGTGGCTACCAGGATTGGCCCCAGCACCAGGCCGAGCATTCCGAACAAGCCCACGCCGCCGACTACGCTGATGAAAATCACAAGCCCGCTCAATTCGGTGCGCCCGCCGAGCAATAAGGGCCGCAGGATATTGTCCACGATCGTAGACACCCCCGCGCAAATCACGAGCAGCAGAATGGCGCGCCCCCAATGTCCTGTAAACCCGAGCCATAACGACGCCGGCACGAAGATTAGTCCAGAGCCCACAACGGGCACGAGCGAAAAAAAGGCCATGGCTACACCCCAGAAAAGAGGCGTCGGCAATTTCACAATGGCGAATCCCAGGCCGCCAAGAATTCCCTGAATTGCGGCAATAATCAGGCTGGTCGTGACGCTCGCCGAGATGAGGTCGCGCGCCTGCTTCATCATGGTGTCGCGGTGCTGGACATCGAAGGGCAGAATGCTGCGCACACCACGGATAATCCGGTCGCCGTCGCGAAAGAAATAGAACGTGGCGAAGATCATCACGAAAAGGTCGAAGATAAACTCCGCGATGTTGCGCAGAATTGTGCCGAGGCGCTGTGCAAGAAAACCCGCTTCTTTCTGAACGGCCTGCTCCACCATTTCCGCGACGTCGGCGTTGGGATCCAATCCAGGCACATGTTGGGCGATCCACGCCCATTTTCTCGCCACCGTTGGCGCCTGCTCTCCCACAATGGAATGCTGCACGCCGCGTGAAATCGAGACTGCTTCGCGCACGAACAGCGTTGTTACTAAGATGGCCGGCACGATGAGCAAAATGGTCACGGCCAAGGTGCTAATGACCGCGGCTTTGGTCGCGGAGAATTTCCGCGCCAGCCGCTCGTGCATGGGGTAGAAAAAAATCACCAGGATGGCCGCCCATCCCAACGAAGAGAGGAACGGTTCGTAAATCCGGAAAACCAGGTAAATGAGCAGAAGGAGAACGCCATAAGAGAGAACAGTGGTTAAACGGTCACTGGTCGTGGCGTTCGTGGGAGGAGTAGGATTCTGAGTCGTCATATAATGTTGATGGGCCGGGCAAAGACTGATAACTTCCGGCTTACGCTCCACCAGGTCGCACGCGGATTGCCGAGCCCCTTCTGAATGTCTACGAAGCCCATCCCGCTCAATTCCTATCAGATTCGTCTTCTTGCTGTACTTGCTTTAATCAATTTTGTCAACTTCGCCGCGCGCCAGATCTTTGTTCCGCTGATTCCACTGCTGCGCGATCACTTGCACGTTACAGACGCCGAGCTCGGCTCGCTGCAAACGTTTCTCCTGGTGGTCCTGGCCGTCGGCAGCATCCCTTTTGGATATCTCGCCGACCGTTTCAGCCGCAAGGCTATCATTGCCGCCGGTATCTTGTTTTGGAGCGTGGCGACCTTTGCTGGCGGCCTCGCCTCCAGTTTCCTTTTTTTCCTGATCGCCAGGGCTGTTGTCGGACTCGGCGAAGCGGCTTACGCGCCTGCAGCTCAATCGATGATTTCGGGAGCCTTTCCGCAGGAACGCCGCGCGGTCGCGCAAGCCATTTTTGCTTCCGGGATGTTGCTTGGGGGTGCTGCCGGCCACGCGTTTGGCGGCATCATTGGTACGCGCTACGGCTGGCAGGATGCTCTGTTCCTTGTTGCGCTCGCCGGAATTGCCCCGGGGATTGCTCTTTTCTGGATTGAAGAGCCGCCCCGCGGCCCGCGCTCTGAAGTCGTGCCAATCGTCCGGCTTCTTCGTGTCCCAGCCTTTGTCTCCATGATCTTCGCCGGGATTTGCATTACTTTTTCCAGCGTGTCGCTGCTCACCTGGGGAACGGACTTTGCCCACAGCTATAAGGATTTCACTTTGCGTGAAGCCTCCGTCTCGCTCGCGGCCATCGGGCTCTTATCGGCATTGTTCGGCGTGCTCACGGGCGGATTTGTTGCGGACCGTTTGCATCGCCGATTCTCTTACGGACGCATTATCGCCATCGCCGCAGCGTTCCTCCTTGCGGCTCCGTTTCTCCTGCTGGCCATTCAATCGGAAGAGAAATCAACGGTGCTTATCGGCCTTTCAGTTGCCGGCTTTTTCATGTCCTGGTATCACGGTCCGGTAACTGCCGTTCTTCATGACATGATGCCGCGCCGGGCGCACGCCACCTGCGTCGGCGTGTACATGTTCGCCACGCAATTGTTCGGCGGCCTGGGTCCGCACGTGGTCGGAAAAATCTCCGATCTTCACGACATGCAGCTGGGTTTGCAAATCGCCGTGGCCGTCATGGTTTGCGGTGCGCTGCTGATGCTGCTCGTCATTCACTTCATTCGCCGCGACGGCCTTCGCCATCCAACGCTCGACGCCTTCCATGCCGAACCCGGCGACTGACTTTGGAGTGCGGCGGCTCGCCGCCGCTATGGCGCTAGGGCATCTACACGGAAGCTTCGCATCGAGCGCGGCAGTCTGAGGGGAAATGTGGCGATGGGAAATGAAAGAAAAGCGGGAGCAAGCTCCCGCACTCCAAAAATCTTACTTGATGCCAACTCGGTTGATCAGGCGGAGGACTTCGTCTTCCGGGACGTCATAGAGAAGGCGCAAGTCATCTTCTTCGAGTCGCCCGCGCAAGTATTCCGCGGCGACGAAGCTGGCCTCGCGGTCGGTCAAATCGCGGCCGGACTTCGTGCGGAATTTGACAAAGGCGGTGTGCGCCAATCCGACGACGTGGGCCCGGCCATCGACAAAAAACTTCGTGTCAATCGTGTCCGCATGGCGCGTGGCGATGCCGTTCCACATATGCGAGAAGCGGCACTGGTATGTTTCGCCGCTCAATTTGGAAGTGACCTCGAAGGCGCCGATAAATTGGCTCATCGCGCCGGTATTCGCAAGCACTGGGCGTGTCGTCATGCGCTCTCCTTGGCTGACTTGAGGCTCAATAGTTTACGCTGAGATGCTTCGCTTCGCTCAGCATGACAAACGGCATTCCGCGCTTGGCCGATCAGCGGCTTACTGCCGCGGCGGTCTCTACTTGCGAGTAGCTCCGAATCGCGGCACCAACTCCGGCGCCGCTCGGTACGCGAAATCCCTGATCGAGCAAACACTTTTCCAGTGCCGATAGGAAAAGGAGCACGAACGGCTTCTGGCTACAGTAGCCCATTAAGCCGACGCGCCAGATTTTGCCTTTGACCGGGCCGAAGCCACCGGCGATTTCGATGTTGAACTCGTCGAGCAGCTGATTGCGCACTTTCGCGTCATCGATGTTGCTGGGAATCATTACCGCGGTAACCGTCGGCAAACGGTCGGCAGGGTTCTTGACGAGCAGATCCAGTCCCATGGCTTCCAAGCCGGCGATCAGGGCGAGCTGATTCACGCGATGCCGCTCCCAGCGCGCCTCCAGGCCTTCTTCGACCACCAGCCGCATCGCCTCGCGCAGAGCGAAAATCAGCGAGATCGGCGGCGTGTGATGATACAGCCGGTCTTTGCCCCAATAATTCATCGCGGTCGTCAAGTCGAAATACCAGCTCTGCACTTTCGTTTTGCGCTTGCGAAAAACTTCTTCGGCGGCAGGGCTCACCGTGATGGGCGACATTCCCGGCGGCGCGCTGATGGCCTTTTGCGATCCGCTGAAGCAAATATCAATCCGCTGCTTGTCCACGTCGATGGGCACAGCCGCTAGCGACGCCACGGTATCCACAATCAGCAGGGCACCCAGTTCGTCCGCGACCTTGCGGTAAGCGTCGATAGCGGTTATCACGCCGGTCGAAGTCTCCCCGTGCGCGAAGCCGATAATTTTGATTTTTTTACCCTTGCCTGCGCGGCGCACATCTTCCGCGTCCACCGGCTTCCCATACGGCGCCTCCACCTTTACGACTTTCGATGACGCCCGCGTGGCAATCTCGTACATACGCTCGGAAAAAATACCATTGACCGCCACGATCCCTTCATCGCCCTCTTCCAGCGTGTTCAGCACCGCCGCTTCAATCCCGCCCGATCCGGAAGCAGAAAGCGGCATAGTGATGCGGTTTTCCGTCTGAAAAATCTGGCGCAGCAGGATTTGCGTCTCGTCCATGCACCCTTTGAACCAGGGGTCCATGTGCCCCACCAGCGGCGTGGCCATGGCGCGATAGACGCGCGGGTCGATGGAAGATGGTCCGGGAGTCAGCATTAACCGCACGGGAGGAGTGAGTTCGCCAACGTGTTGCGTCATGACGTTTTGCCCTTCTTTATACTTGCGCTTGATTCTCGCTCAGGAATCTTGAAACGCCCGCGAATGCGCTCTCAGAGACTTTCCCTGCTGCGGCGGGAACATCAATTTTCGCGCAATCCCCAGACGCACGCAACCGACAAATTGGCCGCGTCTGCGCGCCGGAGGCCTCTTACATTGAAGGAGCAGGTTCGAAAATTCCGCGGCAGCAAACGGCTTAAATCGTGCCATCCTTGAAAGAACACAAGCTCAAAGGAGCTACTTTGAAGCTACGCCCTCTCATTCTCTTGCTTGCGCTCGTCTCCGTGCCCTTCTTGCAAAACATTTCCGTGGCGCAAGGCGATGAGACAAAATCATCGCGCTGGAGAATCTCTGGAATCAGATGCAGATCAATCATGACGCGGACGCCATGGGAAAAATGTTAGATAGCGACTTTGTGCTCACGGACTACGATGGAACCGTCTATAGCAAAGGCCAATTCCTGGCGACCATCCGGGACAAGTCCATCCAGTCACGACTGAAGTTTCCGAGGACATGAAGCTGCACCGTCACGGCGATACCGTCGTGGTCATCGGTGCCACGCACGAGAAGGGCACCGAGAATGGAAAAGCGTTTTCGCATCACGGCCGGTTCACTGATACGTGGATCAAAAAGGACGGCCAGTGGCTCTGCATTGCCAGTCAGTTAAGCCTGATCAGCAAGTAGCCGGAGTCTCGAAGCTGCGGCACTGAAGCACTTTGGATTCGATTCAGCGAAAATTCCGCGCGACCAGAGAACTGTAGTGGGCGTTTAGAGCCTCGTTCAGCTGCTTGACCTTCGTTGGAGTGGTTTCTTTCTGGATCATCGATTGCAGGATGGGCTCCAGGAACCGGCCGAACATCTTCAGTGTCGCGTTGTCGTGCGTGGCTAACGCTCTCTCCACGGCCTTTTCCGTCGCGGGCGTAACGATTTCAAGCCGTCCCACAAAGACGCGCACGGTTTGCGCGGGAGCAGGATGGATCGAAAGCGGCAGCACGCCATCAACAAATGGAGCCGGCACGATGTACAACAACCGGCTGCCTTCCTCGAACCAGGAGCCGCGCCACGTTTCGACCATGGCGTGCGCTTCGTCCTGGTAGAGGCCCTGGGCAACGAGCATTCCTTCTAGTTCCCTGCCCAAATCGCCGATTGTGCCCGTGAGTTCCGGTGGATCGAGGAGCGCCTCTTTCTCTAGCGCGCCGCCGATTCTGTAGCCCACTCTCTCGCCACGACGTTCGAAAAGAATGGTAATGGGAATTTCTTCCTGGCCATGGTTTTCGACCAGCAATTTATCGCCACTGGTCAACGTCGCCGAAAGCGGCACAGAAAAAGTAGACACGCCGCGATAAAAAAGAAATTTTTCCTGCTGTTCGCCTGCGGGCGTCTGCACACGCAGAGGCGTGGAGGAGGTCATGCGGGCAGCGTAGTAGTGATTCTCCGCATATTCGCGCGCGAATTTCTCTCTCAGGTTTGGCGAGAGCGTCACGGAGTTCCATGCAATGCTTCCGTCCAGGTGTGGCTGGAGGAGGGTGCCGTCAAAAATATTAGCGGCCGGCTCGACGCGCGTGGCGTGCGGATACCACTCGGTGATGAGGCCGTTGGCGAAAGACACCTTGACCGAGACGGTTTCTTCGCGCGAATCGTAGAAATAGAGGACCGGGGTTTCCATCCGCACAGTGCCGCGCAAACCGAGTTTGAAACCGGCATAACGAAAGTGTTCCACGAAACTCGGCAGGTCCGTGGACCCTGTGAGGGGCAGCCATTCGACGGCACCGCCGTCCCTGCCCGCAATGGATGTAAAAGTGCCCCATTCGTGCGCGGTTAGACCGGAGTAGACGGGGCGGGCTTCCCCCGCTGAAGTATGTGACGAGATGGCAAGGCAGCAACAAAGCAAAGCATAAAATGTTAAGAGCAATGGCCTTCGTGGCATGGCTGGTCTCCCTGGCAACTTGGAGTTCCGCGTACATCCAGCCAAGACGCCGAGCGACCTACAAGTGTTAACCATGCCCCGAAAAATGAGCCGCTTGCGGCCGCTGGGGTCCAACTACAACGCCAAATCAGCGGCGCCATAGCGGCCGGATTACAGTGGAGCAGGCTTCGAGAAAGGCCTGAACATCTTCGCTAAACGCGTTTGGCTTTTCGCTTTCGACGTCAATCGTGCCAACCACGTTCCCGCCAGCCCCGCCAAACACGGGAACGATAATCTCCGACCTTGTTGTGCCAAAGGCAGTGAGATAGCGTGGATCGGCAGCGACATCCCCGACATTCACGGTTTTCTGGGAAGAAATGGCGGCGCCCGTCAGCCCCTTGGTGATAGGAAACGTCGGGTATTCAGGTGCACCGGGGCCGTTCCAGACGATATTTGTCACCATTCCCGCCGAATGGTCCACGTCATAAAGCCCAACCCAGCGATAGCAGCCTGAACTCCTGACAAGCTCGGCCACATCTCGAAGAGTGGCAACCCGATCCTTCGCCGAGGAAACAAGGCTGTGAACGTCCATCATCAGCTTGTCGTGCCCGATGAGCATGTCACTCATTATAGGTACATAGCCTCAATGGAAAGGAATACCTAGGCAGGCCAGGTCCTCCGGATTCGCTCTGCTCCGGTTCAGCAAAAATGAAAATGGGACAGGCAGGAATGCCTGTCCCACAATTCTCGGATGGCCGGGCGACTAGGCGGCGATGGTTTGCTGAGTAAGCAGATGCGCGGGAACTTTGCGCAGATCCCAAACGATACCGAGCCAGGACATGACCTTCAGCGTGTAGTAGGTGATATCAATCTCCCACCAGAAGAAGCCCTGGCGCGCCGAAGCCATAAAGTGATGATGGTTATTGTGCCAGCCCTCGCCGAGGGTGAGGAGAGCCAGGAGCCAATTGTTGCGGCTGGTGTCCGTGGTTTCGTAGCGGCGCGAACCGAAGAGGTGCGAGAGCGAATTGATGGTGAAGGTGTCATGCCACAAAAGCACGGTGCTCAGGCAGAAACCCCACACAAAGAGATGCCATCCGCCAATAAGCCACAGCGCCGCGCCGAGCGCGACAGGCGGCACCATGTGGTATTTGTTCAGCCAGCGAAGTTCGGGGAACTTGGCGAAGTCGCCGATGTACTCGAGCCGCGTGTCGTTGTATTTGTCGGAGATGATCCAGCCAACGTGCGACCAGAAAAATCCGAAGAGCGTGGGTGAATGCAAATCCAGCTCCTGGTCCGAATGCCGGTGATGGTGGCGGTGATGCGCCGCCCACCATAGCACGCCCTTCTGCGAAGAGGTCATGGCAATAAACGCCATCACGAACTGAAACACGCGGCTGGTCTTAAACGAGCGGTGCGAAAAATAGCGGTGGTAACCCGCGGTCACGAAGAACATGCGCACAACCAGCAGGACCAGGCAAGTCACCAGGTAATACCAGTGGAACGGAATGAAAAAAATCAGCAGCGCGGCAACGTGAATGAGGGCAAAAGGCAAAGAGAGAAGGAGGGAAATCCGCGAGCCATTCGGGAGCGGTATCGACAAATATCGAGAAGCAGAAGCCATCCGGCAAAATCCTCCGCGTCCAGATGCGGACGCTTTTCAAAGCATCTATCGCAACGCAAGAGATCCTGCCGGAACTTCGCGCCACGAACCTACAATTTCAGTGTACGGTTGCGTTGAAGTGCGGTCAAGCGCAGTAAAGTACAGGTCACCTTTATTGAGATGCCCAGGAGTACAGGTTGGTTGTGAAAAATCCCATTTAACTTTCTCTGACAGAGCTCGCGGTGTTGTGACGATGCTCACAAGAATTCTTTCCGGGGAGTATGCTATCGTCCCTGTGCGCCAATAAAATCAGGAGCGGCGGCCCCGGAGCGGCATCGGGGCGCAAGGAAAAAATGGCTGAACGTCCCGTACTCGTTGGACTCGTTCCGCAAGTTGTCGTACTCGATGAAGGCGACCAGGTCTCCTGGATTTCCGACGCAGGAAATTTGCGCGTCGAATTCGACGTAAACCGCTGCCCGTTTTCCTCGAATGTTTTTCAAGCTCCCGCGGGCATGCGGCTGCTCAGCGGCCCGCCACGCCCCGGAAGCAAGGCGGCCACCTATAAGTACCGCCTGTGGCTAAACGACCAGCTGGTGGGCCAAGGCGAAGTGATTCTCCGCGATAAATAAATCTGCCGGCAATCAAGGCGCCTGATGGGCATGAATCCTTTTCGGTGTTCTTTCGCTGTCTATTTCTGCTTACTGGCCCGCCGCCAGTCCCCTCATTAGTTGGGTAAGCGCTCCGCTTTCAGGAACCTCGCCGCTTGGTGTGAGCTTATCCCTTCGCCCGCGGCGGCTGATCCATTTCGCCAAACAGTCGCAAGAGTGCGGCTGGGTGGGGGTAGGCGATCTCAGTTGTGCGTCGCGAGTCTTCCAGGCGGAGTGGGCGCATGATGTCGGAGAACAACTACAGAGTCAAGAAAAGAAATGGCGGAACGTACAAATGCACGGCTCACAAGTCAGCGTCTCGCCGGGGCGAATTCGAATGGGAACTTCAGGGCTACTTTTGGGGAAATCAGAAGTGGTGACATTGCTGCTGTCCAGGAGACTTGGGCAGCGTTACTTTGGAGCTGGGGTTTACGTCTTTAAGGCATGCGAAGCGTTTCTATGGAGATAGGCATGAGAATGCACGGGAAACGGCTGTTGCGCTTGAGCTTGCTGTTCTTCCTTGCGGCAGCGCCCGGCCAAGCGCAGACGTCCGCGCCAGCCGTACCCAGTCAGGAGCAGGGGGCGGCACCGGCGGGCGGCCACTTGCGAATAACAAATGACGGGCCGGGCCAGCCGCTTCTGGGAAAGATAACGGCTATCAACAAAGGATCCTTGCAATTAGCCAAGCCAGACGGGACAACTGCTACCGTGAAGCTTACGGATAAAACGGAATACCGCAAAGACCGGCAAGGTGCAAAACTGGCCGATTTCAAGGTCGGTGACCTGGTGTTCGTGCGCGGAGAGGAGAACGCGGATCACAGCGTGACGGCACAGTTGATCGGAGGGCGCTCCGGCGGCGGCGCAGGAGGCGGCCGAGGATTCGGCGGCGGCGTGGGGTTTGAACTCGGAAAGGATTTTGTTGTGGGCGAAGTGAAGTCGGTGGACGCGCCCAAGCTCACGGTGTTACGGCCGGACAACGTCACGCAAACGCTGGAGTTGAACGAAGATACCTCGCTGCGCAGAGGGCGTGAAAGCATCACGATGGCAGACATCCAGCCAGGCGATCACGTACTGGTGCGCGGCGCCGTGGAGAATAATGTCTTTGTGCCCAAGAACCTGATGCTCTTTTCTCCCGAGCAATGGAAGCAGATGGAGGAGATGCGCATGATGGCTGGAGTTGGACCTGCCGGAAGTGCGGCAGACACAAATAAGCCCGCGACCGCACCAAAAACCAATCCGCCTCAGCAATAGATCACTCAGGAGACCAGGATTTGAAGTCGATCGCTCGCGACATCTTCATAGTCCATTTTGTCGTGCTGCTTCTTGCGTCGAGCATGCGTGCGCAGGAACCGAAATCACCTGAGACCGCCCCAGCGCCGCAGTCTGCGGCGACTCCCGCCGCCGCTCCGGCGTATGAAATCAATGGTTCCGCGAAAAGCGGCAAGACTCCGCTGCCCGGCGTGACCGTTACATCGGCGAACACGTTGACGGGGAAAAAATACTCGGCCGCAACGAATTCAGAAGGCAAATTTGCATTGTCAGGCATGACGCGCGGGAGATACGTCGTGCGCGTCGAGTTCATGGGATTCGCCACGTTCACGCAGGAAGTGGTACTGAATCCGGAGAACCCATCGGCAAAAGTGGATGCTGAGCTGATCTTGGCTTCCCGGCAGCAGGAACAATCGAACGGCAACCTTGCGGCCATTGCGGCGGCGGGCCGGGGATTTCAAAGCCTGGCGATGGACAGTGCGCTCTCCGCGCTTGCCGGTGGGAGCTCCGGCTTCGGCGGAGGGGGCGGCAACGGCGGAGGCCAAAGCAACAGCGATCTTTCCAGCCTTCCCCTGAACGGAGCGGGAGCGGAAGGGCCAACGGAGTCGGTAAGCATCAGCGGGGCGCAGGGACGGACGCAGGACTTCGGCGGCGGGACCGAGCAGGATCTGCAGGAACGGATCCAGGAGTTTCGCGATCGCATGCAACGCGAAGGCGGCGGTGGCTTTGGAGGCGGGAGTGGTGGCGGTTTTGGCGGGCCCGGCGGAGGGATGCTCGTCATTGGAAGGATGCCGAAAGGCTTCAACATCAATCAGCCGCATGGAGTGCTCTATTTCTCCGACGATAACGCGGGATTGGACGCCCGGCCGTACTCGCTGACCGGCATTCCGTCGGTTAAGGCAGATTACAACCAGGCGCGTTTCGGCGTTAATGTGGGCGGGCCTCTGAACATTCCAAGGATTTTCAATGGGGGCAATAAGTGGTTCTTTTTCGGCGGATGGAATGGCTCGCGCGGGAGTTCGCCATACAATGCGTTTTCCACGGTGCCGACGCAGGACGAACGCGGCGGGAATTTCTCCACGGCGACTTACAATGACGGCAAGCCGGTTCAGGTTTTCGATCCTAAGACTGGACAGCAATATCAATTCAACGGCGTTTCGAACACGATTGATCCCTCGTTGATTAGCTCAGCCTCAACCGCGCTGCTGCAGTACATCCCTTTGCCAGATATTGCGACGACGGCTTCCGGGCAGAATTTCCATTACGTGACGTCGGCTGCGAGCAATTCGGATACGGTGATGCTGAGGCTGATTCACAATTTTGGGCAGGCCAACGGACCCGGCTCCGGCCCCTTCTTCGTAGGCGGCCCCGGCGGGGGTGGTGGAGGCGGCGGAGGACGACGGCGCGCGCAAAACAACATCAATTTTGGACTGAACTGGTCGCGGAGTTCGAGCAACATAGTGAATCCATTCCCGTCGCTCGCGGGGGGAACGGGAACACAAGGGCTAAACGCCAACGCCGGGTGGACCTACGGTAAGGGCCGCATCACCAATACTTTCCGCGTGAACTACAACCACAATCATCTTTCCATGACCAATCTTTATTCGAACGTCCTGGACGTTTCCGGGCCCGGTGGCGCGGGGATAACCGGCATTTCGAACGATCCGTTTGACTGGGGATTGCCGGGAATCAGCTTTACATCGTTTGGGGGACTGAATGATCCGATCGCGAGACGCGAACTGGATCAGACCTACTCCATCTCGGAGACAGTTGCTTGGAACCGCGGAAAACACAACTGGCGTTTCGGCGGAGACTACCGCCGTATTTTACAAAGTTTCCACTCTGCGAGGAATGCGGAGGGCAGTTTTGTTTTTACGGGGTTCGCGACCTCGCAGTACGCGACCGGGAGCACGCAACCCGTAACCGACACGGGGTACGATTTCGCGGACTTCCTGCTGGGTTTTCCGCAACAAACGTCGCTGCAATCCGGCGCGAATTCTTACAACTTCCGCGCCAACGCGTTTGATTTCTACACGCAGGACGATTGGCGGTTTCGTTCGAATTTGTCGTTCAATCTGGGGCTGCGCTACGAGTACAACGGGCCCTATACCGAGGCGGAGAATCGCATCGCCAATCTGGACGTGGCGCCGGGGTTTACAGCTGCCATGCGAGTGCTGCCCGGCCAGGCTGGGTCCTTCAACGGAATATTCCCGGCTTCGCTCGTGCGGCCAGACCGCAACAACTTTGCACCGCGTGTGGGGATTGCGTGGAAACCGCAGAAACAAACCGTGGTGAGGACGGGTTACGGAATCAACTACAACCTGGCGCAATACGGCATTATGATCCAAAACTTCGCGTTTCAACCGCCCTTCGCGAACGCAGCGACGAATGCCACGGACGTAAACGGCCTCATTGGCGCGAGTCCGCTTACGATCACAAATGGATTCCCAACCGTTTCGGGCAGCACGGTGACCAACAATTTCGCCGTTAACCCAGACTATCGCCTGGGCTACGTACAGATATGGAATCTTGACCTGCAGCGGGAATTGCCCGGCGGCGTGGTGATGAACGCGGGCTACAACGGCGCGAAAGGAACGAGGCTGGACACGGAACGCGCGCTGGTGGTCTCTGGCGGCCAGCCGTTTATTTACGAATCGTCGGAAGGAAATTCGGTCCTGCATGCAGCCTCCGTGCGCGTTCGCAAGCGCATGGCGAAGGGACTGGGGCTGAGCGCGCAGTATGTGTTTTCGAAGTCTATCGATGACGCGTCGTCGATTGGAGGAGGCGGAAGTGTTGTGGCGCAAGATCCATTCGACATCTCGGCGGATCGGGGGCTTTCCAGCTTCGATCAGCGGCAGAGATTCACGGGAAACTGGATTTATGATCTGCCGTTCGGTGAAAACCGGCGTTTTGCTCCAAAAGGCGCATGGAACCACATTTTGGGAGGATGGCAGTGGGGCGGCGACTTCACGATTGGATCCGGTCTGTACTTCACGCCAAGAGTACTGGGCGGAGGGCTGGACATCGGGCGCGGCGTAAGCGGCTCGCTGCGCGCAAACGCGGTCGCGGGGCAATCGATTTCAATCAGCGACCCGACCACGCTCAAGTGGTTCAATACGGCGGCGTTTTGCGCGCCAAGCGCAACCTGCGTCAACCCCAGTGGCTCCGGCTTTGGCAATGCCGGACGAAATATCATCGAAGGGCAGGGGCAAGTTTCCATGAACATGTCGCTCAACAAGACGATCCAGGTCAAAGAATCCCGGGCGCTGGACCTACGCATCTCCGCGAACAATGTTTTTAATACCGTGCACTTCACGTCCATCAATACGGTGGTGAATTCCTTTACCTACGGGGAGGTTACGGGGACGAGCGGCATGCGGCGCGTCACGATGACCGCGCGCTTCCGGTTTTGAAGGACGATGAATATGCAGGTCGCGAGAAAAACATTTTCGATCTTTAGCGCAGCAGGTCTGCTCTTACAGGCAGGGGCGCCGTCGATGGCCCAGCAGACCGGACAAGCTGAGTCGCGTATTCAGGTGACAAGCGAACTCGTGCTGGTGAACGTGGTCGCACACGACAAAAAGGGCAACCTCGTGCGCGACCTGAAAAAGGGAGACTTCACGCTCTTTGAGGATGGGAAGAAGCAGGAGATTTCCACCTTTGATTTCGAGAATGTGGACGAGCTGACAACCGCGGGCGCAGCGGAGGCGACCGTATCGGGCGTAACAGGCGGGACTGTGCTGCGTTCCGGGAAGCAAACCGCGCCATCGCTGGACGCGCGAGACCGGCGAATGATTTTGCTCTTTTTTGATTTTTCTGCAATGGAGCCGGAACAGATCGACCGGTCGGTCGAAGCCGCGAAGAACTTCGTGAGCACAAAGATGCAGCCGGCCGATTTGATGGCGCTGGTATCGCTCGCCACGAATATGCACGTGGACCTGGATTTCACGGACGACAAGCCCAAATTGCTGGCGGCCCTGACCGCCTACAATTCCGGGCAAGGGCAGGGATTCGAAAACGGCGATACGGGAAGCGCAGAGGGCGCCGCAGAAACGAGCGGAGCATTTTCGGCTGATGACACGGATTTCAACACGTTCAGCGCGGACCGCAAGCTCCTGGCGCTGCAGTCGCTGATGCAGGTGGTGGGTAAGCTCCCGCAGAAAAAGAGCCTCATCTACTTCAGTAACGGAATCAGCCAGACGGGTGCGGACAACCAGTCCGCCCTGCGCGCCGCGACCGCAGCAGCGGTGAAAGCCAATGTATCCATCTATTCGATGGACATACGAGGCCTGCAGGCGTTCCCTCCGGGCGGAGAAGCGCAATCGGCCAGTTTGCATGGGCAATCGGCCTATTCGGGAGCGGCGGTGCTGAACGATCTCAATGGGAACGCCGCTTCGCAGGAAACGCTGGCGACGCTTTCGTCGGACACCGGCGGGAAGGCATTCTTCGATTCGAATGACTTCGGCGCGGTATTTTCCCAGGTTCAGAAGGATAGTTCGGCATACTACGTCCTGGGCTTTACCAGCAATAACCCACTGAAGGACGGCAAGTTCCGGCGGTTGAAAGTGCAGGTCATCCGGCCCGATCTGAAGCTTGATTTTCGCTCGGGCTATTATGCGGGGCGGGATTTCGGGCACTTGAACCGCGCGGACCGCGAGCAGCAGCTCGAGGACGAGCTGGCCGCGCAGTTGCCTCGCGTGGATGTGCCCCTCTATGCGGGAACGGCGTTCTTCCGCCAAGACGAGTCGCACTATTACCTGGCGGTTTCCCTGGTGGTGCCGGGTTCGCAGATACCCTTCGTGACGGAAAAAGAGAAGGACAACGCTACGATTGACATCATCGGGGAGGTTCGTGAAGGTGGGAAGTTCCCCGTCGGGCAGTTGCGCGACACCATGAAGCTGGCCGTGGATAGCACACGAGAGGTCCGCCGCAAGAACGTACAGTACAACACGGGCTTTGTACTCGCTCCGGGTAGCTACCACCTGAAGTTTGTCATCCGCGAGAATCAAACAGGCCGGATGGGTTCCTTCGAGACGGATGTGCAGATCCCCGACCTCCGCAAAACTCCGCTAAAGATGAGCTCGGTGGTGCTGAGCAGCCTGCGCGCTCCCTTCACCGGCAAGAAAAACGGAGCGAATCCGCTTGTGCGGGACCAGATGGAACTGGTGCCGAACATTACGCATGTTTTTGGGCCCGACCAGCATCTTTATTTGCAGTACGAAGTGTACGACGCGGCGAAGGGAAAGAATCCGGCGCCTGCGGCCACGAACGGCCAAAACGGGACTGTCAAGGATGCCCCGACGACCAAGCCGGCTAAGGACAGCATCCGGGTGTTCACGAGCATTGAGTTCCTGCAAGGCGCTACAAAGATTTACGAATCAAAGCCAGTGGTCGCGAACGAAGTGACAGCTCCGGAGCGCAAGGCGGTCATTTTCCAAATGGATTTGCCGCTGCAGGCGCTGAAACCGGGGCTGTACCTTTGCCAGGTGAACGTGATTGACGACGTGGCGGGAAGCTTTTCCTTCCCGAGATTTCCCCTACTGATCCGCGAACCCGCACCTGCTCTGCCGACCAAGGCGGCGGATTGAAGCCGCTGGCAAGCGGCGACTTAGAAACGGCTCAAAACAAGAGAGTTGCTATCAGTCGCCGACGGCTGCGGCACTTCGAGTCGTTTCAACAGATTCGGCCAAGCCCCGGCGCATGGGTCCCAAAACGAAGGCGGGCACCTCACGCTCCGGAGCCAAAGAGATGCTGGTAGCCTTGCGCGGAAATTCGTTGCGGCGGTCCAAAAACAACCCCGCTTCCTTCAAGAACTCAGCTGAAAAACCCATATCCTCGGCGCGGTCCACACCCCAGAACCATAGCTTCTCTTCCTGGCGTTGGAGGAAATCGAGAGCATCTTCCAGTCTCTTCATCGCGCGATCGAAGGATGAAGCCAGAAAGAAGACACCCAGCGTCCAGGCATGGCGAGGATAGCGCGCCTGAATGCGGACACAGTATTTGCCAGACTGATTGCGGTCGATGGTGCAACGGTAGTCGTTACGAACAGAAGAAATGCGTGCTGCCATGTTAGTATCACCAATCTTTGGATTGCTGGCGCTGCGTGGCCATAATTGCTTCTGCTCCGAATTCCGGGGGCCTTTGCCGCAACTTCGAGAAACCTAGACAACTGCGTAAGGCTTGCAATTCGGCTTCAAGGAAAGCACCAATAGCCTAGCGAGACGCACGAGGAAACGCAAGTGCGTCATTGCTAACATATAAGTCTTGTATTTTGTTATATTTAAGCTAACCGAAGGTCCCGAAGCTCTTCAGTTTGTCGGGCATGAGTTTGAGCTTGCCTTCTTGCTTCAGGCGATTGTCCAAAGCCTTCTGGAAGGCCTCAAATGCCAGGCTGCGCTTGGATTGCAGCAGTTCTTCGGTCAACTGCTTCTTTTGTTTGTCAAAATCGGATGGGTTTGCTTCCGTTTTTTCAGCTACGCGGTAGACCAGCCAGTTTTGCCCCAAGCTCAATGGAGCACCCACGTCACTAGCCTTCAAGTTGAAAGCTGCGCCAAGTTGCTTGGCGCTGGCCGCGCTGGGGATAGAGCCGTCGCGCGCGATGAGATCACTTGTTTTCGGCTCCAAGGCAAGCGCACGGGCGGCGGCATCAAATTTTTCGCCCGCCTTGACGCGCTTGATCAGCTCATCGGCTTTGGTCTTAGCCAAGTCGGTAGACTTTTCGCGTTTCAGGTCAGTGATCACACGGTCGCGGACCTCTTCGAGCGACCCCTGGTGCGCTGGCAGGATCGATTTCACAGACAGAACCACGTAGCCGCGATCGGTGCGAACCGGGAGGCTTGTTTCGTCCAGCCTCGCGCGGAAGATGGCATCTTTGACTTCCTGGGAATTGGCAAGCTCCAACAAGGGGTCGGACGCGGAGACGGGACGCGTCTCACCTACTATGAGGTGAAACTGTTTCGTCAAATCGTCCAGGGATATTCTTGGCGACTGCCGGATAGCAGTCGTTAATTGGTCTGCGATGGCGCTGGCTTGCTTGTCGGCCTGAGTGGGCAAGAAGTTCGCCCGCAGGGAGTCCTTGACCTCCTGGAACGGCTTGGTGTGGGCGGTCTCCTTCTCCACGACCTTGATGATGTGAAAGCCATACTGCGACTTGACAAGATCTGAAACCTGGCCCGGGCCGAGGCTGAAGGCGGCCTTCTCGAATTCTGGGACGGTCTGACCTTGGGTGATCCAGCCCAACTCGCCACCTTTGTCCTTCGACCCGGGATCCTCGGAGTACTTTTTCGCAAGATCGTCGAACTTTCCGCCCTTCTTGACCTGCTTTAGAACGTCGTCAGCCTTTTTCTTGATTTCCTCAACTTCTGCGTCCGTCTTTCCAACGGTCATAAGGAGAATGTGCTCGACGTGCACCCGGTTGGGCACCTGATACTGCTGAATGCTGGCCATGTATTGCTGTTTGAGCAGGTCATCGGAGATCTGCAAGCTCTGGCGGATTTGGTTTACGTCCACAACCGCGTAGCGCACGACGCGCCGCTCGGGCACCTGGTATTTAGCCTTGTTCTTCTCGTATGCAGCGCGGATTTCGGCCTCGTCCGGTGAAATCCTCGCTTCCAGGTCTTCCGGTTTGACGAGCGCGTAGTCCAGCTTCACCTTTTCATTCTTGTAGCGAAATCCGTCCTGAAGTTCGGCGGGGCCTACGCTGATCCCATCGGTCACCAGCTTACGGAATTTTTCCTCGAGCAGGCCCTGGCGGATAAGCTCCTCGAAAACAGGTACGGTCAGTTGGAAACGCGCCTGGACTTCGGCGGAATAGCGGTCCATGCCAACGAAAGTGCCGGCATTGAACGCTGTCGGAACGTACTGGCGGATTCGATCGGCCCGCTCCTGATCCGAAACGGTGATTCCGAGCCGCTTGGCCTCGTATTCGATCTCTTTCTGAAATACCAACTGCCTCAGGATCTGCTGGGCATAAAGGGCCTCGAGAGGCTTCATGTTGGGATTCCGCTGCTCGATCTGGTTGAGTTGCTGGCGCACGTCCTGAACGCTGACTGATTCATCACCGATCTTGGCCACGGTGTCCGTAGAGACTTCGCCGCTGACCGGCGACTGAGGAACGAGATAGAGCAGCATGCTGCCCCCCAAGACCAGTACGACGACCCCCAGAAGGATGCGGTACCCGAGTTTGCTTTTATCTGCGCCAGCCATCCAATGAGTCTCCCACGTCCGTAGACAAACTTTAGATTATAGAAGATATAGGCACGCGTCTCAAACACAATCGTCCTTCCGGGCGCATCAGGACGATTCTGCAGTAGCAGCACTTTTTCATCCGGAAAAAAGAGCAACCGCAAGTTCGCTGAGAGACCTGCACCAAAGTACAGGCGAAGGTCAGGTGGTCGTGACACGGCCGTGCTATTTGCAGTTTGACTACGCGAAGCCGCGCAATTCCTGCATACGGAAACCGCTGTGCTACATTGAAAAATTGGAGCGTTTCGCAGCGCACTCAACCGTGACGACACAAACACCCATCGATCCAAGATTCTCTCAGGACCACCAGAGGACACCGCGCGTCGAGGTGTACTGGAAAGCGGTCACATATAAGACGGTGATCGTCTATGTGCTCTTGGCCCTGACGATCATTATCGCCGGTATTTTCGCGATCAAACCCGATTTATACCAGATAGTGATCAAGAAACTCGACAAGGCAGTGAGCGACCCTGAAATGGAAACCCAGGCCGCCGACCTGAAGCACGCGAAGTTCGTAAATCTCGACGGCAAAGTCCAAGTGAAAAAAGTCAATTCGGTGCAATGGGTGGAAGCGGACTATCGCACTTCCCTCGATAAGGGCGATCTCGTCCAAACCGGATCCGACGCCAACGCGCGCATCACCTTCGCGGACGGCACGACTTACACGGTGAAGCCGGATACGCTGGTTACGGTCGAGGAAAATTCTACCGAGAACGACAAGCCCACTAGCGTGGCCATGCAAATCAATCATGGCGCGGTCGACCTTGCAACGCCAAACTGGAGTTCGCCGGATTCTAGGGCGGGGGTGAGCGCGGAAGATGCGCACGCCCAACTGCATTCGAATAGCCGCGCTGCTGTAAAATCTGATCCTGAAAAGAAGGAAAGCGAAATCGTGGTTTCAAGCGGCAGCGCGCAAGTGCAACGCGGCCAGGAAAAGATTGACCTGACGCAGTACGAGAAACTTACGATTCCCAAGGGCCGTCCGGTTCAGAAAACCATGGTGCTAGCACCCCCCGATCTCGTCGAACCGCTGAATCTCTCGCCGATCACGGCAGAGAATCCGCGGCTCTACGCCGTTCATTTTGAATGGAAACCCGTTCCGGATGCCGTATCCTATACACTGCGGATCAGCACCACCGCCATGTTCACCAAGACGGTAAAAGAACCGACGACCAAAGGCACCACAGTGGATGTCACAGGCCTGGATCCCGGCGACTATTTTTGGAGTGTCACGGCGACGGATGGAAAGAAGCAGACGAGCGAAGTAAGCACAATTTTCAAGTTCACGCTCGTAGCGCAAGGCAAGACACAGGACATGGTCCTGGAGATTACCAGCACGCAGGTTGTCGGACAGTCGGCGGAAATCGTGGGCCGGACGGAACCGGGCGCAGCTCTGATTATTAACGGGCAATCCGTGCCTAACATTGCCCCGGATGGTAATTTCCGGCATTTCACCGATAAGCTTGCTCCGGGTCAGCACACGATTTCGATTATCGGGGCGAATCGCCGGGGCGGGACGGCGACGAAGCAGGTGTCCATCGTGGTTCCGAAGTAAGAGTTCCGAAGAAAGACCCAAGCGCCTTTGCGCTGGTCGTGGTGTCCGGAGACAATAGGAGTTGAGGGCTGGCCGCGGTGAGGCCAGCGCTATTGCCGGCCGGACAGCGGAGAGTCTCTCTCCGCAGGGGGATGGGGGATGAACAAGAACGGTTACAACATGAGGTCGGTGTTCAGTCTATTTTCTTCCGACCTCGCCATCGATCTGGGCACGGCAAACACGCTGGTGTTCGCGCACAGCAAAGGCATTGTCGTCAACGAGCCCTCGATCGTGGCTATCAATAAGGCCAGCGGAGAAGTCGTGGCTGTCGGCCGCGAAGCGAAAGAGATGCTCGGACGCACGCCGGGCAACGTCGTCGCCATCAAGCCGATGAAAGACGGTGTCATCGCGGACTTCAAAGTCACCGAAAAGATGCTCACCTATTTCATCCAGAAGGCCCACAATCGGCGCGTCCTGGTGCATCCGCGAATTGTCATTGGTGTCCCGAGCGAGATCACTCCGGTGGAGAAGCGCGCCGTGCAAGACTCAGCGTATCGCGCGCGAGCCAGCGAAGTTTTCCTCGTCGAGCAGGCCATGGCCGCGGCGATCGGCGCCGGACTGCCGATCGAAGAACCCTCCGGCAACATGGTGGTGGACATCGGGGGCGGCACAACCGATATCGCGGTCATCTCCATGAGTGGCATCGTTTATTCACGGTCCGTCCGCGTGGCGGGCAACGAGATGGACGAAGCCGTCATGCAGTATCTGAAGCGCAAGTACAACCTGCTCGTTGGTGAACGTACGGCGGAACAGATCAAGATGGAGATTGGTTCCGCGTATCCCCTGGAAAAACCTCTTACGATGGAAGTGAAAGGCCGTAACCTCATCGAAGGCGTGCCGCGAACTGTCACCATCGATGACAGCGAAATTCGCGAAGCGCTCAGTGAATGCGTCGCAACCATTCTCAACGCCGTCCGCGTCGCACTCGAACGCACACCTCCGGAGCTCTCCGCCGACATCAGCGACCGCGGCATCGTCCTGACGGGTGGCGGCGCGCTGCTAAAGAATCTCGACAAGCGAATTCGTGAGGAAACCGGATTGCCGGTTTCGATTGCGGATGATCCACTGGCGTCAGTCGTGCTCGGCACGGGAAAAATGCTGAGCGATTTCAAGCTTCTGCGCCAGGTTTGTATAGACTGAGAAAGACACGTTTGGTTTTTGAACTTTGGAGGGTTGCTCTGATTCACGAATGACACCAATTGCCGGATGATTCGCGGCCGTTCATTCGAAGTGAGCACTGAGGACTGGTTACAGACATCGCGAGCCGCCGGTTACAAGTTATCAACCACCAGGCACCGGTCGCTCTGGCAAATACGAAGAGAATATCGCCCAATGGTTGCCATTCCTTCTCGCCACAAGTCGCTGGTCCTGCTTGCAGGCGTCATCATCTTGCAGGTACTAATGCTGGCCGTGCAAATCAAGCGGGAATCGCAGGGGCGGCTTATTCGCGTCTGGACCGTTGGCGCAGTTTCGCCATTTGAACGTGCGGGCTCCTCGGGCTTCGGCTGGTTTCGCAATGCGTGGCGTAAGTACTTCGCGCTGCAAAACACGACCAAGGAGAACGAACAGATTCGCCGCGAGAACGATGCGCTGAAACTGCAAGTCGCGCAGCTTCAGGGCAAAGCCGCGGAAGCCGACCGTTTTGCGATACTGCTGAATTTCCGGAAATCGCACGCCGACGTTCCGATGATTACGGCGCGCGTGATCGGCACGGGCGCGGGAACCGCCAGCCTTATGATTCAACTGGACCGCGGCGAGCGCGACGGCATCCGCAAGAATATGGGAGTGATCACTCCGGACGGCGTGGTCGGCAAAGTTGTTGAAGCCTATCCGAATGCCTCTCAGGTGCTTCTGCTCACGGATAAGGAGAGCGGCGTCGGCGCAATGCTCGCGGATTCCCGCATCCAGAGCCCTGTCGGGGGACAGGGTGAACCTCTTTTGGTTATGAAATACGTCCCGAACGACGATGAAGTCAATCTGGGAGAACGCGTCACTACCAGTGGCATGGACCGCATCTTCCCCCGCGATCTTCCCGTGGGTACCGTCGCGGAAATCAAGCCCGGCAATCCGTTCAAGCAGATTCGCGTCAAGCCGTCCGCAAATCTCGAGCGCCTGGAGGAAGTGCTGGTTCTTCCATCACTCCGCCCCCTTGAGACGAAAAGTGAAGAGCGCCCCCCCAATGCCCAGCCGTCCGCGCCAACTGCATCTGCACCCCCACCGGCGGTTAGACGATGAACGACGCATTCGATATCCGCGGTGAATCGCACATCGAAGTTCACAAGTTTCGCGCAGGCGCTATCATCGTCGCCACGCTGCTGGCGCTGGTGATCCAGGCATCGTTCCCGATTCATTTTGCAAAAGCCGCAGTGCTCGATTTTCCTCTGCTCGTGACGATCTATTTCGGCCTCAGCCGGCGCAATCCTTCCACGGGACTTCTCCTGGGCATGGTCATTGGCCTCTTGCAGGACAGCCTCAGCGGCCCTACTGTTCCACTCGGGCTTTACGGCATCGCGAAAACTATTGTCGGGTATCTCGCTTCCTCGATTGGTGCGCGGCTCGATACGGAGCATCCCGCTGCGCGTTTCGCGCTCACCTTTGCGTTCTTCGTTGTACATCAGGGCCTGATCGTCGTTACGCGCGGGATACTCTTGGGGCAACCCGAGCCGTGGTTTAACATGCACCTCACCGTCGCGGCGCTCGTCAACGGGCTGGTCGCGGTGTTCCTCTTCTTACTCCTGGACCGCCTCCGCAGGAACTAGCGATTCGACGCATTCTGGCCCACGACTGGATGTTGTTTGGTTTTTTGTTGGTTTAGTTGGCCAGAAGAAATTGTTTGAACTCGGCGTAGGAACTCGAAATCGCCAGCGAAAGTTTTTCGCGTTTCAAGTAGGTGGCGAGACGATCCGGCAAAGGCGGGGCAGTGCCGATAGCTTTCATAACTACATCGGCGAATTTCGCGGGATGCGCGGTAGCCAAGACCAAACCCTGCGCCGGCTCCGCATGTTCAAGCTTGAACGCCTCCCATCCGAGGACACCCACGGCTGTGTGGGGGTCAGCGATATACCCGAAGCGATCGTGGATCGCCTTCATCTCCCGTAACGTTTCTTCGTCCGTGACGCCGTGGCCCCAGATTTCCTTCTGCACGTATTCGAGGCGGTTGCGGCACAAATCGAGTAGTCGCGGAAAATTGTTTGGATTGCCCACATCCATGGCGTTCGCATAGGTGGTCTTCGCTGCTCGCGGGTGGAATTCTCCCGTAAGCAAGTATTCCGGTACGACATCATTAGCATTTGTTGAGGCCACATATTTGGCTACGGGCAAGCCGATGCGTTTGGCGAAAATTCCCGCCGTGAGATTGCCAAAGTTTCCGCTGGGCACGGAAACGATCAGCGGCACCGAAGCCACTGGCAACTGCCGGTAAGCCGCCACGTGATAAAACATCTGCGGCAACAGCCGTCCGATATTGATGGAATTCGCGGATGTCAAAAAGGCGCACCTATTCAGCTCGGCATCGGAAAACGCCTGCTTCACTAGCCGCTGGCAATCGTCGAATGTGCCCGCCACTTCCAGCGCGGTTATGTTTTCGCCAAGCGTCGTGAACTGCTTCTCCTGCGCCTCGCTGACGCGCTTCGAGGGATAGAGAATCAGCACGCGGATTCCCGGCACGTTCAGGAAGCCATGCGCCACGGCGCTGCCGGTGTCCCCGGACGTGGCTACCAGCACAGTGAGAGGCCGCGTTTCGCCGCGTACAAAATATCCCATCAGCCGCGCCATGAAACGCGCGCCGAAATCCTTGAACGCCAGCGTCGGCCCGTGAAACAGTTCCAGGATGTGCAGGCCGGGCGAGAGCGAAACAAGCTTGACGGGAAAATTGATGGCTTCGCTCACGATTTGCCAGAGCACTTCTTCCGGAACATCCGGCGTGGCAAATGGGCGCACGACACGGAAGCATACTTCCGTGAACGGCAGCCCGCGAAATTCCTCGAGTTCCTTCGGCGAATGGCGCGCAATCTCGACGGGCATGTACAGGCCGCCGTCCGGCGCAAGCCCGCGCAGCACCGCGCCGCGAAGCGAAGTGAGCGGCGCTTTGCGCGATGTGCTCCGGTATCTCAATGAATTTTACTCATCGCGGTCCTGTCGTTGCGTTTTGAATCATTTTCAGAAATGAGGGCGCGTCCAGCGATCCATCGCGCAACGCGGCGACTTGCAGCGTGCAATGCGCCAGCGCTTCGTAGCTTTGGCGCCGCGCGGCAATTAGCAGTGGATAGCATCGCGCCACCGTCTCGCGCGGTTTTTCGCCTGGCTTCGGTTGAAACGCGCCGCGCCACAACACCGGCTTGGGATCGTTCAAATACCTTTCGATCAGGAGTTGCTGCTCTTCGGCGGAAGCCGCCAGATGCACAATTGTCATTTGCCGCCGCAAGCGCATCAGCAAATTGTTCCCGCTATGAATGACGCTTCCTGTGGTATCGAGCACCAGGGATTTCTGCGGCTGCTGCTCGAGTTCCGCCAAAATCTCATCCAGCATATGAATCTCCTCGGTCAGGTACTCGGACTCGCATTGAGCGTACGTGGCGCTATCCGGCCATCCCATCCAGGCAGCGACCCCATTGATGCTGGAATACCCGCCGGCAGCCAGGCGCGACGCAAGTTTTTGCTCGATGCGGTCGTCGCAAGAAACAGCAGGACACCCATTTGCGGCTAACTTCTTTGTCCAAAAGGTCTTCCCGGCGCCGGACATGCCGATCAGCGCCAGTCGCAACGGCTTTTCCCTGTTCGTTTCTGCAGTCATAGGTGAACTGCCTACGATAACGTGACATCCACAGCTACAGCAACATGTGTACGAGGCGCCTGCGCAAAAACTCGTAATGCATTTCTGGAACCTGTCCTCCGGGACGGCTTGCGGCCCATGAATGCAGGTGGTAGGTTTAGAAAGACTCTTGCTGCTTCACGCAGCTTCAGTCCGGCGGTGATTCGGGAGTCCCGGGAGATTTTTTCGGTTCCCAGGTTCGAGGAAATTTTCGACGGACATTTTCGGCGTGACCCTGCTCGTTTTCAGGGCCAACTCGAAACCCACGCTGTGCATTTTTTCGTGACGCGAGTTTAGTCCGGCTAGTGTGGTCAAATTGGGCCGGAGCGGGCGGAAAGCCCTGAGATAAAAGTGCTCGCGCGCGGGGTTTTCGTGTCGTACTGGTTCCGCAACGACAATCGATTGCCGCAGGCGCGGCTGGCCATAGCTTCCTACATCATCGTGGGAATGATCGGCGTGTTGCTGCTCGGCTTCTGGAAGCTCCAGGTCATCGATGCGGATAAGTACACTTCGTTGGCCGAGCGCAACCGCGTGCGCTATATTCCCGTAATTGCCCCTCGCGGCCGCATGCTGGACCGCGAGGGCCGCGTGCTTGTGGACAATCGGCCGTCCTTCAGCGTGCTCCTCCTCCGGGATGATCCGGCGCAAGTGCAAAAACATCTGGCAGGCATCTCGGAAGGCCTGGGAATTTCTCTGGACGATTTGCACGACCAACTCAACAATACGAAGAATCTCCCGAAATTCCAGCCCATCATCATCAAGCCTGACGCCTCGCCAGCGGACGTCGCCTTCATCGAATCGCACCGTTCGGACATTCCCGTCCTGGAAATGATTCCCGTGCACCGCAGGCGTTATCTGCCTGGCGGGTTTCTTGCTCACGCCGCAGGCTACGTCGGTGAAGTCAGCGAACAGCAGATCGAGGCAAGCAACGGCAGACTCCGCCCCGGCGACTTCGCTGGCAAGACCGGTTTGGAGCGCCAGTACAACGACCTGCTTCAAGGGACGGACGGCATGCGGCGCGTGGTCGTGAACAGTATCGGCAAAGAAGTTGACCGCCTATCCACGCAAGAGGCCATTTCCGGCAAGCAGATTCTGTTGACCATTGATTACGATTTGCAGCAAGTTGCGGAGCAATCTTTGGGGGCGCGTCCTGGTGCTGCAGTCGCGCTGGACCCGCGTACCGGCGAAGTCCTGGCGATGGTGAGTCACCCCGCACTGGATCCCAACGATTTCGCAGTGCGCATCTCGGCAGATGATTGGAAAAGTCTCAACGAGGACCGGCAAAAGCCTTTGCTCAATCGTGCCATCCAGGCTCAGCTTGCTCCGGGGTCTGTTTTCAAGATCATCACCGCCACAGCCATGCTGGAAGACAAGAATCCTCCGGAAAGTTTCACGACGTTTTGCCCCGGCTACGGCACCTTTTATGGCCGGCAGTTCAAGTGCTGGGTCTTCGGGAAGAGCTCGCACGGTGTAGTGGGCTTGCACAAAGCGATCCTCGAATCTTGTGACATCTTCTTCTACAACGCCGGAATGCGCTTAGGCATCGACCGCCTTTCCTACTACGGCAGTAAACTGGGGTTGGGACGTAAGACTGGTATCGATCTCCCCGAGGAGTTGCCCGGGCTGATGCCTTCCGCGGAATGGGTCGGGCGCGTCTTTCATCGCAAGTGGTATGCGGGTGAAACGATTTCGGTGTCCACCGGCCAGGGCGCCGTTATCACCACTCCCCTGCAACTCGCGCACACCATTGGCGGGATCGCCATGGGCGGGGTTTTTAAACAGCCGCACCTGCTAAAAGACGCCCCAAATGTTGCTGAAGAGCGGTTTGCACTTTCCGAATCAACGGTTGAGAAGATTACCGACGCGATGTACGGCGTGGTAAACGAGGGCGGCACCGGAGCGTCTCTCAAATTGGCTGGAATCGAGCTCAGTGGTAAATCGGGAACTGCCCAGGTGATCGGTTATGCGACTCGCGAGAAGTTTGGGAAACAGAAAAGGTTCGAAGACAATGCCTGGTTTGTTGGCTATGCGCCGCGCCGGAACCCGGAGATTGTCGTATGCGTGCTGGTACAGGAAAGCGGAAAACACGGCGGTGAAGCCGCTGGGCCTGTGGTCAAGGAAGTCATCAAGGCCTATTACGATAAGAAGAACAAGAAGACCCAGGGCCAGGAAACCGCCGAATCCAAACGGCCTGATTCACGGAATGCGCCGGCTCGCGTTGCCGTGGTTGCTCCACGGGCAGCCTTGAAGGCTGAAGAGAACGCCGCAGTTGTGCCGGCACGCGGCAGCGCGGAGCCACGGCGCTGAAGGATTTCATGATCTCATTTGAAAGTAGGCGAAACGCTCAGGCCCGTGCCTTCAGCAATGCTGTCGGACCGTTTTCCCGATTTCAATTCTCAACTTTGGATTTTTTGCCTATCTGATGAAAGACGCACCCGGAACCCGCGATTACGACTGGTGGCTCCTGGCCATCCTCACCGCCATCTGCGCGCTCGGCGTGATCGAAATTTATTCCGCCACTCACGGCAGCGCGCTGGCGGGCATGCACATGAAGCAGGTGCGCTGGCTGGTCATCGGCTTCGTGCTGATGTTCGCGCTCTCGCGGTTGGACTATCACCTGATTCTGGATCAAGCTCCCATCCTGTATCTGCTCGGCATTACGGCGCTGATCGCAGTTCTCCTCGTCGGGCACACCCGCTTCGGCGCCAAGCGCTGGATCAACGTCCCGGGCATCGGGGAACTTCTTCAGGTGTCAGAATTGGTCAAATTGATTATAATCATAGTGTTGGCACGCTTCTTCGCGGAAGTGCGCTCCGATCAGCTTGATCTGCGTGATCTGATTAAGGCAGGATTATTGGTAGGTGTTCCACTGGTTTTGATTCTAAAGCAACCCGATTTGGGAACAGCTCTCGTGCTAATCCCCTTGCTTGTGGTTGGCGCATTTCTGGCGGGTTTGCAGTGGCAACACGCGGCGGCGTTTTCGCTGGCGGGGATTTTGCTCGTGAGCGCAGTTTTCTATCCTCCCGTTAGCCGGCGAATCCTCAAGCCGTATCAGCGCGAAAGAATTACTTCTTTCCTGCACCCTGAAGAGGACGCCAAAGGCTCCGGCTATCAACTCCTGCAATCGAAGATTGCCGTGGGCTCGGGTGGCTTTTGGGGCAAAGGGTTCAGTAATGGCAGTCAGAATCAACTGGGCTACATCCCCGTCCGGTATTCGGATTTCATTATGTCGGCCTGGGCTGAAGAACAGGGATTCAAGGGCGTGCTTTTGGCCCTCGGGTTGTATATGGCGCTTCTGTTGCGTTTAGTGCAGAATGCTCAACGCGCGAAAGATCGCGCGGGAATGTTTCTGGTCATGGGCGTAGCAGCGGCGCTTGGGTTCCATGTGCTGGTAAACGTGGCAATGGTCATCGGGGCTATGCCGGTGACCGGCATCCCGTTGCCGTTGATGAGTTACGGAGGCTCCGCCACGTTGTTTGTGTTCCTGGCGATTGGCCTGGTGATGAATGTCCGGCTTCGCCGCTTCGTCAACTGACCAAGCCGCCAGTCCCGTGTGACGTTTCCGCTCCGCCGGAGCGCACCGG
>Ga0137382_10000074_pt1 | contig 39949 bp, 64 predicted proteins | sample SagtaG_15_FD_104816 | JGI IMG/M metagenome (GOLD analysis project Ga0137382, IMG submission 104816) | Vadose zone soil microbial communities from Sagehorn Ranch, Mendocino, California, USA - Sage2_R_20_16 metaG | ecosystem: Environmental > Terrestrial > Soil > Vadose zone | place: USA... | reverse complement strand
TTATTTTTAAAAGGAACGAATGAGTACCAGACAAAATCCGCCGTCTACCGATGACAGCCAGATCCACAAGTCCTGGCTGTTCACGCAGAATCCCGATGGTACCCTTTCTCCTGCGGATTTGTCAAAGTCAAATATCTTCATCAACGGAGCGCTCCCTTCCTTTACGAACCCCCTGCCAGTTGAACTATCGGACGGTACTCAAGCATTTGGCACAGCGTCAAACCCTCTAGGAATCAATATCGCCAAGGTCGGCGCTGCCGCCGTCTCTTTGGGCGCCAAAACATCTGCAAACTCAATCCCAGTGGTGCTGGCTAGCGATGAAGCCGCACTTAACACCAAAGATGGAGCGAACGTAGCCCCTGCTGCGGCTGTTCCTAGCTTGCTTGAATTCGTGGGCGGCAAGGTTAACACAAATCCTCCGGTCTACTCAGACGCCACCGCGAACGCTTTATCCCTAGACGTGAACGGCGGTTTGAGAACTGTTGGTACCGTGACGCCCGTCACATCTGCAACCTGGACCAGTGCCACAGCTGCAGGCACACACGTCGATATAAACTGCGCTGGCATGGGCAGCGTCGTTGCCATCATATCCACAACCGCTGGCACCTTTTCTACGGGGCAACTTAGGTTTTTTGCAGAGAGCAGCGGGAGTTTCGGATTTGATATCTCTGGTATGAGGATGCATACGCAGGGCGGAAGTTTTCAACAGGTGTACGACGCCGACCACACCTTAACTTTACTAACCAATGATGCGTACTCTTATTGGTTCCCTGTGTCAGGTTTCACGGTGTTCAGAGTTTATTTGAACACGGCCATCACGGGCAGCGGCTCAGTAAACATTTCTTTGCAGGCGGCCCCGTCAACTATTACGGGACCTACCACAGTCGGTCAGAGTGATGCTACCAAACTGAACGCCACAGTAACGGGCGCAGTTACAACCACAGGTGCAATTTCTTCCACAGCAAACGCAGTGTGGAACAGCAGTACGGCAATAAGTACGACTCTATCGGTCGCGTCTGGCGGTATGTCCGCCGTCAAAGTTGAATTTGTGTGCGACGGCGGGACTTTCACCCAAGGCAGCATTGCTTTCAGAGTCGGAGGCATGCTCGGGCACGTAACGGGGATGCGCCAATCTAAGTTCGGCGAGCAACTGTACGATGCTGCTTCCACATTCACGCCCGCTACTGGTGTTTCTTATATTTATTGGTTTGAAGTAGGTGGGCTTGACAATTTCTCATTAGTGTTGGAAACAGTCATTGCTGGAACGGGAAACGTAACTATAGCGATGAAAGCTACGGCCCAGCCGATACCAGGTCCTACCACAGTCGGTCAGAGTGATGCGAGTAAGTTGAATGCAACTGTATTAGGGGCAATGACACCTTCATCGACGACGTTTACTTGGTCTAGTGCGACCCCGCAAGGTACTTCGATATCCATAAGTACCGTTGGGTACGGCGGCGTAATGGTAGGCTTAACTACAAATTCCGGCACATTCACTGCTGGTATTTTAAGTTTCGGTATTTTTGCGGGATCAGTAACTCAGTTCGCTACAGGAATGAGGGTAGGACCGTCAGGTATTCAACAGTATGATGCTACTGATTTTCATGTTCCTGCGACCAGCCAAACTTATACTTACTGGTTCAACGTCGCTGGTTGTGACGCCTTCTTTGTATATAATTCGACGGCTATAACTGGTACCGGAACCGTTACAGTGCAAATAAAGGCTGTGGCTGCAACTCCGACAGGTCCTACCACAGTCGGTCAGAGCGACCCGACGAAATTGAACGTGTCCCTCGGCAGAGCAGCCTCGTCACTTACCGTAGGGAATCCAGCAGCGGGAACAGACTTCAATATCACTGTAGGTGCTACAGGGTTGTTTCAAACCTTTCGCGCCAGATTCATAGCCAGTGCAGCCGCCGCAAACCGAAACATGAATTTCATTTTACAAGATGCTGGTGGCAACACCTTGTATGCTCAGCAAATGGCGTTCAACGTAACAGCGAGCCAAGGCGTAGACTTTTATATGGGATTGGCCCTGCCGTTAAGCGCCGCTGCTAACGCTGGCGGACAAGTTTACATCCCGATTCCACAGATGGTTCTTCAAAATGGTTGGAAGATAATTGTTGCCACTGCAAACATTCAAGCTGGAGACCAATGGTCCGGGCTTGGTTACAGCATAGAGACTTCATAAGAGGGAACATGGATACCAACGTAGGTCAAGTAGTTCAGTACGGAAACGATTCTTACACGAGAACTTCTGCGGTCGGGAATCTTCTCAACCTGATAGCACAATACGGCGGCGACTCAGCCTTGGCGCAGACCTTGATTGCGCTCGACCAGAGTTTGCAACAACTAATGATTGCGTCCATCACGAAGTTTGCGACTGCAGCCATCTCGTCTTTGGTGGTAACGCCCGCCACGATGCCGACGGCTCTACAACCAGCGCAGCCAGCACAACCAACGCCATAAAATTCAAAGCATAGAATGTTGATCAGGAGATCCACATGAGCGACACCCCGAAATTATTGAGCCCGGAAGGCGAGGAATATGTTCCAGCCAACCGCGCGCCGCAACAGCGGCAGCGACCAGGCACCCAGACGCGCGAGATCTACGGCCCCAAAGGTGACCCAGGACCCCAAGGTCCCGAGGGTCGGCCAGGGGCGCGCGGTGAGACTGGCCCCCAGGGCCCCCAAGGTCCTAAAGGCGATCGCGGCGAGCCAGGGCTTTCCAATACCCCCGGCCCGCGCGGAGAGATCGGTTTTACGGGCCCCGCAGGTCAAGCAGGCCCCCAAGGATCAAGAGGCCCCGTAGGTCCTCAGGGCGAGGCTGGCGCGCAGGGCGCGGCAGGCCCTAGGGGCGAGCGCGGAGTTCCCGGTGAGCCGGGACAGATGGGCCCCAAAGGCGAGACAGGCTTCGTAGGCGCGACTGGCCCCGCGGGACCGCAAGGCGCTCCAGGGCCTTTTGGTCCCCGAGGCCCCCAGGGCTTTAACGGCCCCCACGGCGACCCAGGCCCCCAGGGCTTCACAGGCCCCCAAGGACCGGCTGGCCGGGACGGCGCCAACGGCGAGCCCGGGCCCAGGGGAACCCCTGGCGCGCGCGGGCCCGCAGGAGACATTAGCGCAGCCGTGGCAGAAGCCGTAGAAGCCGCAGTAGCGGCTGCCGTCAAAGCAGTCGAGAAGCTGCTCAAGGAAAAAGGTTTGATTTAAATGGGACTGAACACGCAGAACCCGCCTTCCGTAAATGAAAGCCAGGTCACCAAGACTTGGGCCTTCACCCAGAATGCGGATGGGTCCCTATCCCCGGGAACTAGCGGCGGGGGAGGCGGCGGCAACGTAAACCTGACGGGCATCAACAGCATCGCGCCAGCGTTCACGAATCCTCTGCCGGTGCAGTTGTCGGACGGCACCAACCCTCTCGGGACTGTTGGAAACCCCCTGAACGTTACGGGCGGCGGGGCCGGCGTGCAGTTCGCAGACAACGCGGCCAGCGGCGCAACGCCGACCGGCACATTGGCGATGGGCTGGGATTCTGCCAACTCCAAGATTCGCGCCCAGAAGGTCGACGCCAGCCAGAACCACCTGGTGGCCTGGACCTCGGCGCAGCACATTATCGTCGATTCCGGAGCCATATCCGCCACACAGGGGACGAGCCCCTGGGTGGTGAGTTTGACGAGCACCACGGTCACAGGGACCGTCGGGGTTACGCAGTCCACCAACCCGTGGACGATTCAAGGTGACTCAGCAACGGGCGCGGCGAAGGCCGGGAACCCGGTGCAGATCGGCGGCGTCTTCAACACGGCGCAGCCCACGGTCACGACCGGTCAAACGGTTGAAGCCCAGATGACGGCGCGCGGGGCGCAGATCGTTGCAACCGGCGTCGACGCTTTCGCGGTCAATGCTACGCTCAGTGCCGAAACCACGAAAGTCATCGGCACCGTGAACCAAGGCACCAACCCCTGGGTTGTGTCCCTGACGTCTACGACGATAACTGGAACGGTCGGCGTTACCCAATCAACATCTCCGTGGGTTGACAACCTAACGCAGGTTGCAAGCACGGTGCTTGGCGCACCACAGACTTTTGGAACCGCGCCTACGGGCGTGGTCATCGGCACAAGTTCGGATATGTACATTGCGGGCACCAGGGCCCGCAGCAACCAGACCACTACGGCGGCCGGCGTGCAAGACGTAAACGTAGTCGGCGTTCTAGGCGTCACGAACAGCGTAACGAACGGGCTGTTCACTTCTCTTACGGACGGAACAACGAAAGCAGGAGTTATCGCTGGTACAACGGCGCTGAAGACGGATATGTCTTCGGTCGCTGGTACGGCGACCGTCGCGGCAACAGCTGGCGTGCAGAAGGTCGGTATTTCAGGCGCAGCCGCGGCAACGTTGGACGCGGTCATAACGGCCGCCACGGCCCCGGCAAACGCTATCGCAACTTTAGCCGTCAACAACACTTCGGCCCCGTCTTTGACAACTGGTCAATCGGTAGCTCTCCAGTGCGATTACGAAGGCAGCCTGTTCGTCAAGCCTTATCGGCGTGCTCAAACTGTTGCTAAAGCCACAACGATCGCAAGCAGTTCGTCAGCCACCACAGTTTTGGCAGCGCAAGCCGCAGGGATTTTTGCTGATATCACTCAGCTGATTATTACAACCACGGAATTGGCTACGGACGTTCCTTTTACGGCCACTCTAAGCGACGGAACGAACAGCTTTATTTACGATTTAAACTCGGGCGGTGCTGCAGCGGCAACTACCGCTCCGGTTACTCCTAACGGGGTTAACATCAGTTTCAGTGTACCTCTTCCAGCTACTACAGCAGCAACAGCGTGGACAATTGCTTTGAGCGTGGCGACAGTAACAGTTCACATCACGGTTGTGGCAGTTCTACAGAAAGCAAGTTAAAGCTTCCCGGAGGGAATCTTATGGCTACAGGTAGATGCGCTGTTTGCGACAAACTTACTTGCGAGCATTTGAACTTTGTGGTGTACAACGCGGAATCAACTGCACCGACGCGCCAGCCTGAGTCATTGCAGGTCGCGAACCCCGGGTACGTACCGGGCGTACGCGCGGTTGTGTATGACGAGTATTACGACGACGGCGCCGAGCATTCTAGTCCTTCCGTCATCTACGGACCAGCGGGTCCAGAAGGGCGCCCAGGTCCGCAAGGTCCTGTAGGCCCCCAGGGGCCGCGCGGCGATCGCGGGGAGCAGGGAGAGCGCGGCTCAACCGGTCTGACTGGCCCACGAGGGCCGATGGGTATTCAAGGCGAAGGCGAGCGAGGGCACCCTGGCGCTGCTGGTCCCCAAGGCCTCCGCGGCCCAGAAGGCGAGAAGGGTGAGAAGGGCGACCCAGGAGACATAACCAAGGCGGTCGAGGCTGTCGACGCTTTCGTTAACGCCAAACTAGAATCATTTGCAATAAATCTTGAGACGCTGATCATTCGGATTTTGCAGGAACGCAGTGTGCTCGATGGATTCGGGAACGCGGTTCCGGGCCCCCGAGGCGCGATCGGCGCCACAGGCGAACGCGGGCCACAGGGCGAACGCGGCTTCGGCGGTACGCCAGGAGAGCGCGGACCGGAAGGAAAACAGGGAACACCCGGAGCGCAAGGCCCACAAGGTGCCACCGGCGCGCAAGGCGCGCGCGGGGAGCGCGGCGAGCAGGGCCCGCAAGGCGAGACGGGACCAGAAGGCGTCCGCGGCATGCAAGGCCGCCCGGGCGACATTTCCGCGGCCGTCACAAACGCCGAGCGGGAAGTCACCAAGATCTTACGAGAGAAGGGGCTATGCTGACAGACAAACAAATTTTGATAACTCAGGTTGCAGGTTTCGTGGGCGCACTGATCGTGCTCCCTTTCATGCACGGCGTGGCCCAGGTGTTGTTCAGCCTTGGATTTACGGTTCACTTCGTTGGAGATTTGTTCAGGCTCCACAAGGATGGAAAGATATGAGCTTCCTAGACAAAATCGAACAGAACGTCAAGATCAAACCGTTCCTCCAGTTCGTGGGTTACATGCTGGCATACGGCGGACTGATATTCGCCTGTACGCAAACGTGCCATTGGACCCACCCCCTAGAAGCCGCATTCGGTGTGGCCTACGTTGGCGTAAGCGTCAGTATGGCCGGCTGGCTCTACGACGTAATCTATCCATAAAAGTTCTACGCGCGTGTAGCTCAGTGGGCCCGATAAAGAGCACTCGGCATTTAACCGAGAGGTCGCAGGGTTGGCCGCCTGCCGCGCGCTCCCAATTTCTACGCTTGCGTAGCTTAGGCAGCTTCAATAGCCCCGACTAGTCGTCGGGAGGTCGCCGGTCTTGCTCCCCGGTCGCAAGCCCCCATCTTGTCAAGTTTTTTACCAATAAAACTTGACATCTAGACGCCGATCATTCGCCATTCGCGTAACAGCGAACACGAGTTGACGCAACGTCACCAGCACGGCTCTCCGTGCTTAGGAGAAAGCAATGAGTAAGGAAATCGAACCGACAGACGGTGGTCTCTCCGAGATCCCCGTGGAAACGAAGTCTCTCGAAGAGTTGGTCCCCAGGAAAACGATCAACAAATCGAAAGCCGAAGTTGACGCTGAGATAACTCTCATCCGACTCGAGACCGAGAAGTTGCGGCTCGAGAAAGAGAAGCTCGAACTCGAGAAGTTGAAAAACGACGTCCTGGAAATCCGACAGCAACAGGAGACGGAGCGCGTCTCGCGAGAGACCGTTCAAGAATCTCTTGCCTTCCAGCGTGAAAAACGTATCTCTGACGAAACGAATTGCACGCACATGAAGGGCGGCGACTCCCAGACCATGATGAATGGCGGGCCGGCCCAGGGCAACGACTCAGCGAATTACGCGCTGTGGCAGCACACGCTGACAACCGGAGTAACCTTCCGGCTATGTTCGCGATGCGGCAAGACGTGGTTCCCCAAGGATCCGGATTACCGTTGGGCTATGCAGCGGCCAACCCGCAATAGCGCCAGCACCGGCAGTCCTTCACCAGGGCTAGTCAGGAATCGAGAGCAAGTCCGCACGAAGTCGGAAGTTCCGCATCGCGCGCGACCTGTTCAAGAGTACAACTACGAACCCGGCAGTGACGACTAAGATCTACAAATTAGAACATCGGAGAGAGGCACATGGGAAATTCCACAACGAAACTTCAGAGCGCAGTCGATCACGCGCGTACGCACGCCGACCTCGCCCCAGTCCTCTCTACCGGTGGATTTTCACAAGAACCGGCTTTGACGATTGCCAATGACGTTATGACAGAGATGCTGTCCAAGGGTCGTCCTTGGAAGTGGAACCGCATCCGTCTGCCGTTCTTTTACACGAACTCCTGGCAACAGGATTACGCGCTGCTCAACGTCAACACTTTGGCGTGGCTCGAGTACGCTATTCTTATCGACATCAATTCAACGTCCGAGCCAAAAGATAAATGCACGCTCGAGACCAACCGAGACCTGCCAGAGACCTCCGCGCAATACGGCCGGCCGGGACAAGTCTGCTGGCTGCCTAATGACCAACTGGTTTACGGTACGTGGGGTGGTGGCAACACAGGTGAAGGTTCGCAGTCGAACCCTGGCCCTGGGAGCGTTTACGGCGCGCTGTTGGGTGTCGTCTCGCAGCCCTCTAATCCGCTTCTACAAATTCAAGATCCCAACGGAAACTTCTGGGTTCTATCCAACGCTCTTACCCAAAGCGTCACGCTCGGCCAGACACAGCCGGTTTGGCCTGTCAATGTCGTATTCCCCACTCAAACGAATCCAACTCAGGTCGCAACCACCCAGGCGGACGGCACCGGTATTTGGACCGCCGTTAACCCCAAGGGTCAAGGGCTGCGTTTGAATCCCATTCCGTCACAGCAAGGCAAAGTTTGGCAAGCACGCGTGTTCGGTCAGGCGCGGCCAGTCCAGTTCACATCTCTTTCACAAACGATCGAGCCGATCCCTGACGACTACGCCGCCTACTTCCGTCAAGGCTTTGTGGCCTACGCGTACATGCATTCGAAGGATCCCAAGGTCCGCGCCAAGTTCCTGGACAATCAAAAATTATGGATAGAGTCTCTTGATCGCGCCGGCAGCAGCATGGATCGCGAACGAGACAATTGTGGATTATTCCCGTCCGACGCAATCATGCCGGCTCCCGGCAGCTTGTATATCGGGCCGGCCAATCCATTCTACCCAGGCGGCTTCTAAATGAAAAAGCCACTCATGTACCTAGTACGGCATGGGTCGACTACGGACAGCGGACTGAACATCTTTCGCGGACAACGCGACTCGGCGTTGAACAAAGAAGGTTTCCTCGACGCCCACGTTCTTCGAGAATTCTTCGACGAACTAGATTGGCACCGTGTCTTCTGTTCTAGGATGACCCGTTCCATTCAAACAGCAACAATCATCTGCGACGACCAAGATGATTATCAGCCGGAAACAATCGACAATCTCAAGCCGTGGAACATCGGTGAGCTAACAGGTAAACCAAAGAACGACCAGAATCTAAAGAAAATGGCGTTCTATGACGCGCACCCGGATGTAGTTCCTCCTGGTGGCGAATCAATCAGCCAGTTCGAATCACGCGTATGGCCTATTCTGGCAGAAGCTATTCAACTAGGATGGAAGCAAGGTCATCCTGTTGTGGTTGTGGCGCACTCCTCGATCGTTCACTCTTTAAACCATCTTCTTATCGGCCGAGATCACAAGGAAGACAAGGCCGTAAAACCAGGCGGCGTAATTATGGTTTATATGGAAGACGGCGAAATTCTGCATCACCCGATTTTCAAACCGGGACACGACGACTCTTCGTTCCAGAAGTCGTAAGGACAAATCATGGCGGCAACACGATCTCTTCAAAATTCGATCGACTGGATGAAGCCCTTTTTGAGCTGGGCCAATCTCACGATCGGAACCAACAATGAACCGGCCTTCACCAGCGCCAATCAGATTTTGCAAACGATTGTTGGGCCTCCGTTCATTTGGCCGTGGAACAGAGGAACTGCGAACTTCCTGACCACCGTTGGTCAGCAAGACTACAACGCCGCAATATCGAATTTTGGGTGGCTGGAAAAAGCTACTATTGAGTTGGCTGGAACTATTACACACGTAGTAGCTAACGGCGTGACCGCGGTCTACACCGCGATCCAAGGATTCAGCACTCTTCCCAACGGCGGCACAAACACCCCTGTGGTTATTACGGGCTGCACAACGTCGGGACTGAACGGAACTTTCGCCATCGTCTCCGCGACCCCGACGTCCTTCACAATCGCGTCCACCGTGAACGTCACCGAAAACGAGTCTGGCGCCGTGGCGGTTGCTGGCCCTAGCGTCCAGATGGATATTAAGCCTGACGCGCTGTCAGAAGACCGCGCCCAGGATCGCCCCACCTTTATTTCCGCGCAATCATCCGACGAGAGCGGTACCACCTTCACGTTCAGATTGATGCCACTTCCTGATCAAAACTATCGTGTAAACTTGACGTATCAAGAGGCGCCTATTCCGTTTGTCAACCTTACCGACAAGTGGGGCATTCCAGATCAACTGCAGTATATCTACAACTACTTCTTCGCGTTCTTCATGTTCGACTACTTCGACGATCCCCGCGCCGCGCGCTATCGCCAACTGGCGGTTGCTTCTTTGTTGGGGCGACAGACGGGGATATCTCTGACTGATCGCAACCTGTTCCTCGGAAAGTGGCTCGACATCATGAGTGAGGAAGAGAACGAATCTCAGGGTACGCAGCAGGGCGTTCAAGGGCGAGGAATTTAAATGGCTCCGAACCTAATCCAAGCACAAGGCGGACAACCGCAGAAGCCGACACGCTTCGTGAGCTTATTCACGAGCCGGTTTCTTTCTGGTTTGTTCACGAACCGCAGTCCGCTGCGCGGGCCCCTTCAGGCCATGTACTCGGATTACTACCATCTCGGTGCAACAGACGCGCTGATAGATGGATTGAACTCGGAGTTATCAATCCGCCAGACGATGATTCGCCGGCCAGGAAACGTAGCATTCAGTTCTGGCACCACCGCGGGAGCCGTTGACAACTTCTATTCGTTCCACAAAGCCGATGGAACAATCACCGTCATCGCTGACAGCACTGTAGACGTAGAAACCGTTACTCCTGGTTTGATCACGTCAATCTTCACCAAAGCTACTGGAGCCGGCCAAGGGTATTTCCAAGGCATAAACAAGTCTCTATACATCGCCGACGGCATTGACGCGGTCAAATACATCCCTGGCACTTTGAACCCTGACACAGGCAAACCTGTTTGGAACATGAGCGGCGTGGCTCCTACGGTTGCCCCAACATTGACGACGACCATCACTGGCTCGGCAGGCGTGTCCTGGATCGCGTCCACCGTATTCTCGACGATGGGCTTCATTTTCGACAGCGGCACCGGCACCATTCAACAACTTTACACGATCAACGCCGACGGATCCAACTCATCCCCAACTCCCGCGAACACCGGCAAGTCCGGAACGGGCGTGCCAAACTGGAACCAAGGATATCTTCAAACGACTACAGATGGTTCCGTTACATGGACCAACTTCGGACAGATCCTTCTTTGGCAACCAAACCACAACTATGCTGGCGGCGATCCGATCTATGACCCCGGCACAAAGTGTGTATTCATTACGTCCCACAACTACAACGTTACGTCTGGCAGCGTGTATCCGTCATTTACGTCGACATTGGGGATCTCGGGCGCGCGCGTAACAGAGTCCACCGGGGCACGGTGGGAAAACATCGGCCAGGTGAACGGCGGGCCGAGTTCACTTCCAACTTGCATCAAGTCCTGGAAGGCTTCCACCGTATTCAACAAGTACGATCCTCCTGTGAACGGCACCGGAGGCGGCGACCCCACAAACGTCAACTGCGCCACAATCGAACCTTCTCTAGTTCTTCCGTCGACTGCCGCGAATCCGGTGTTTCTATTAGGCGCGACTACCAACGGAACGACTGGCACCGCGTCTGTTCCCAAATGGGGAACTACCGCAGGTGCGCTTACCTCCGACGGCCAGCTTGGCTACGTATGCCTTGGCAATTCGACCACAACGTCCGCGACGTGGCAGGCCGGCACTCCCTATTCGGGGTGGACGCCCGGAGGAATATTCTCGGCCCTCAAAGATGCAAACGCGAACTTCCAAGTCTGCATTGGAACGGGCGCGAGCGGGGCCATCGTTCCCGGTACCGCGGCCACGCTAACGGCGGCTAGCAACGCCTCTGGGGGCAACACCACCTACACCGGAACATTCGTCTCACCGTTTTTCACGGCCGGCTATCCTGTTACTATCACAGGGTTCGCCGCGAGCAGCGGAATCAATAACGGCAAATTTAAAGTCGTAAGCTGCAACGCGACCACGCTAGTTGCCACTAACCCTAACGGTGTTGCAGAAACACACGCAGGAACCGCCACGTTCAACCCGTGGGGAACAACGTACGGGGCCCAGATCACAGACGGAACCGTTACCTGGACTTGCGTCGGGGCTGCGTCTCCTAGTTGGGCTGCGACTACGCAATGGTATCTGCCGGCATCTGGCTTCGTCCCGCCGTCAGCTTCTCAGCAATACGGAAGTGCGTCGGTCGTCGACTCAAACACCAACAACGAATTCGTAATCTCTTCTGGACTTAGCGGCGGCAGCGCTCCGTCGTGGAATGGTATTGGATCTACCACTACCGACAGCGGAATCACCTGGTACAACGTGTCCGCATTCACGTCAGCCGGTTACGCTTGGACGAAGGGCCACGGCTACTGCTACGCATTCAAAGCACGTGCAACAACAGACATCTTCACGAATACCGCGCCCCCTCTGCAGCTTCCTAGCACAAACTCTCCAAACACTCTCGGGCCTCTTGGCGCGCCATACGGCTGCGGCGATGGAACGGTCACAACCGCCTCACCTGTTACCCAGATCGTAGGAGGAAATACCGGGGCACAGGTCAAGATTACAGGACCTGGCTCTACGGATCCTCAGTTCGACACCGTAGTTATTTTCAGATCCGCTGACGGCTTCCAGGCCAGCGGCCCATTCCTGTTCCTGACCGAAATTAACATGCCGCCTCGCACTGCGAACGGCGGCCCCGGGACGTGGAATGTCATTGACTTCATGCCAGACCAGGCGTCCAGCGTTACGGTGGCAGGTGTTACCACGGTATTACCCGGACTGGATCAAACAACTTCTGCGCCGATCGCGAACGTTAATGATCCGGTTCCAGGCTCGTACGGATCTACGCAGTTCGTGCCGTCCGCTGGCAATCTCACGACGCCAGCGGCTGGAACAGGGTTGATAGGTTTAGTGTATCATCAGGGTCGTCTGTGGGGCCACATCGGAAACAACGTGTTCGCGTCCGGTGGTCCGGACACAGACCCAGGCAATGGTTTTACAAACGCGTGGCCTCCGAACCAAGTGTTCCCGTTCGACAGTACCGTCATTCGTTTGATCCCAACGGCTACGGCTTTGTTGGTGTTCACGACCACGGCAGTCTATCTGATCGGCGGCGGACCAGATATCACCACGTACTACTCGCAGCTGCTGGCTCCAGGCGTTGGCCTGCTAAGCTGGAACGCTGTAACGATGGTGCTCGGTCTTCCGTACCTGTTCTCTTCGGATCGCCAGTTCATTACCATCGACCCGAGCGGCGGGTTCACGCGCATCGGACACCCGATCGGCGACAAATTGTCGGCATTCAATCCCGCCCTGGCCTACGTTGCCTATCACAGTTTTGGCGACGCCGAGCACGCGCTATTCATCTCCGACGGGTCCACGCAGTGGTATCGCTGCGATCCCAACCCGACGCCTGACGCTCAGCTGACGGGTCCTGTATGGAGCCCGCAGTGCACAATCTCTGGCGGGTTCCAAGCAATCGCTTCAATCGAGACTTCTCCTGGCACGCGCCAACTTTTGATTGGGCCAACTGCGGCCGGCACCATTCTCAATCGAGACTCGACGTTCACCACGTTTACGGACAACGGGTCCGCATACTCATCCTTCTTCACGATGGGCAACATCGTACTAGCTCATGCTGGTCAGATGGCTGAACTAGGTTTCATAGAAATGGACTTTTCGAAACTTGGGTCTCAGCCTACGGTTCAAGTTCTACTCGATGAAATCAGTGCCACAGGCGGCGCGACGTTCGAGACAATTTCCAACACCTTCGTATCAGATCCTCCAAAGAAGTTCGGCCCAACCGCGGTGCCGGCGACTTTGTGGATGAACAGATACTACTTTGGCCAGACCACGCCGGGTAATGGCGGCGATCAAACGCCCGCGTCCGCGTGGTGCAAATCTTTGCAAGTCAAAGTCAACTTCGGAAACACCGACACCGTGCAGAACGAACTTCTGGCTTTTTGCATTTTCGGTGCTTTATGGCAGGAGCGATAGTATGCCGTCGCTTAAAGACGCTCTACAAAAGCCAACTAACGTCGGGAGCCCAATTACTGCGCCCGCTCCTCCAGCCGCGCCTGCTATAACGCCGCGCGAACAGCCAGGGCTTGCTGTAGGATCTTTGGGGCCTGCGCCGTCGATCTTCACTACGGACTACGATCGCGTGCGTCAGTGGTACCGGCCGGGAACTTCTCAGAACAGATTTCCTCCGCTGCCTCTAAAAGTCAATCCTCAGTTGGGAGCCATCTCGAGATCAAACTCGACGGCAATAGCGGTTTCATCGTCTGACGATGACAACACCGTTTTGGACGGCATCACTCACGGCACGGTGCCGTGGTGGACGGACCCAGGATTCATTTACTGGCGCGAAGATTTCTTGGGAGGCGTACTTCCTAGCATGTGGCCTGGGAGCGGGGCTGGTACTCCAGGAGTAGCGTATGCTGGCGATTGGATAAACTTTGGTAGCGCATTTTCCCGCACGACATTTGGAGGAAATCCTCCCCATGCCGGGATATTTGCTTGGTCGCAAACTCAAACATCCAGCGGTTTTGGCGGAATCATGCTTAACACCAACGGCGATGCAGGCGGGTCCACAAACGTTACGTCTCGAACAATGGCTCTTTTGGAAAATCCAGGATGGAAAATGTCTTGGGTATTTCAGTTTATGGGCCAAGCTGGTAATAGTTCGACCACCGGCGCAGACTGGGCTAAGAAGTCTTTTTATTGCGGTCTTGTTGGTCCTGGTATTGGAGCTATCCATCCGAATAACAGTACTATGGGCTTAGGTTTTTCTGCTCGCCCAGATTGCTTTTTTGGTTTGCGATACGACACCAGTCATACGCCTGAATCGTGGGGGCTATCGCAGGTCGGAGCAGGTGGCGGCGGGAACACTGTTTACACACCGCACGCTTTAGCAGCGGGGGGTCTTTTCCAGGCTGCAGCCAATCAGTACATAAATGCAACAATCGTAGTTACAGGCTGCGCCAACGCAAACAACAACGGAACGTTCACTTGTGTCGCAAACACCACTACCACGCTTACCCTTAACAATCCGAACGGCGTTGTTGACAACGGTGTTTCAGCTAGTGCGGTTATACGCCCAACTAAGCTAAACATAACTGCAGTCACTCAAAACACACCTGCAGCGGGTCAAACTGCGTACACAGTTGCTACACACGTCAGCGTCGCCGGAACAGCGGGAACTACGGGTGGGTATCACGGACAAACCATCACCGTTGCAGGTTGCACGAATGCAGGAAACAACGGAACGTTCACGGTCATTGGGAGCGGGATAAACGGAACAAACACTCTCATTTATGTAACAAATGCTGGTACCACAGAAGTTCCAGCAGCTAACACAGCTTTTGTGACCTTCACAGACGGCATCAACGATTTCGGCGGCAACTTTAAGTTTGAATACGTGAACAATCCGCAATGGAACAACGCTCAAATACGCCACAATGTTCCTGGGACGGTTGTGGACACAGGAATTGCACCGACATTTGGGCACTGGTATCGATTAGATATGTCTTGTTCAGCCACTGGCATAGTGACGATTTCTTTGTTAGATGAGACTGCAGCAGCGACTGTCTCATCCGTGTATACAATTCCTAAGATGGTTGTTAATGCGACAGGGCTTAGTTTGGTGTCAGACATTAACAAACAAGTAGTAGTATCCCTGGCCCCCGATGGGGCAGGTTTCAATGCTACTCCCAAGGTATCGTTTCCGCAGTTCGGTGCTGATGGTTCTGTTATAACCATTTCTGCTGTTACTGGAAATCCCGCTGTTTTGAATGGAACCTGGACAACGTATCCTAACAACGCCCTTTTCTCAATAGGGAACTGGAACGCCGTCATAACCCAAACAAACGCTATCACGTTTGATGCCACACACACCGCTACGCTTACTGGCTATCCAAGTTTTACACCGATCGTTCTTTGGGGCTGCGACGACAGTGGGGGTAACACAGCATTTCCGAACGCATCTTGGTGCGCCGTTGATCTTTTCACATTTGTCTGGAACCCGAACCTGGGTCCTGGTGCGCCTGGTACTCCCAACGCATTAAAATCTCGTTACTGGTAAGGATTACGGCAATGGCTACCGATTTTGAACTTCAAGTATTGCAAGAACTAGGCGACATCAAACGATCTGGCGCCGCCACAGAGGCAGGCCTGATTGCCCTCAATGAGCGACTGTTCCAGAACCCTACTGGGATTCTGCCAGTCATGCATGAGGACATCAGGACGCTCAAGGAAGCAGATCTGTCCACGCGCATACGGGCGATGGAAGACGACCTCCGAGACCACAAGAAGTGGCAGAACATCAAGCTCATCGTCTCCGCGGTTCTGCAGACCGTGGGATCTTTGGTGGGCATCCACTACAAAGGCGGCCACGCGTGAAAGTCAATCTCAGAGGTGTCAATGAATCAGATATTCCCCGGCTGTCCGCGTGGATAGCAAAGGATTCTTGCCCCCAACATCACGATGTGAAGCCTGAGTGGTGGGCCGCGGACTCACAAACTCTCGCCAAACCGATGGGCTCCAAGAGCATTGCTGTGGAGACTGTCGGCGGCGTCGTGTTCTACCTGAAGCTTGAGAATGTCATGCGCTGCTACATCCAGTTCCCGCCAGACGTTGGGAACGACAAAGAGATCACGAAGCTGGCGCTCAAGCAGGCCTTCTATGAAATCTCGGCCGGTGCCAAGAGCCTCGGATATCACGAAATGATTTTCGATTCTCAGTCCAAAGGGCTGATCAATCTTTTCGGCAAGTTCGGCTTTCAAGAAGCAAAGGACCAATATTCGGTGCGACTATGAAAACTTTCAAATACGTAGGCAAGATTTATAAGAACTGCGATCCGTCCGGTGCGCAGCAAGCCGCCCTCAAGGGCGCGCAAGACTTCACGAGCATCATGCACGACTCCTACAAAACGGTGTTCGGCATGGGCTCATCCATGTACAACTCCCTTAAAGCCGGATGGGACAAGATCATCAACACCGAGCACGGCATGTCGTCGGAAGAGTTGGCGGCCCGCAGATCCCAGGCCACGAACGCATCTGCGGCCAACATTCAGAAGGTTAACAGGCATATCGGCGAGCACGCGGCTATGACCAGCGCAGTTCCTGGCGTCGAGTCCGGAGTTACCCAAGCTGTGCGCGCTGGTGCTACCGCGGAGATCCTTGGCAAAGAGGCGGACCAACAGGCCGAGATCACAGCGGAAGATTATAACATCGGCCGCAAGGAACGCGATCTTGGTATGACGCAGGAAGCCAAGCTTGGCGCCGAGACTATGTCGCCGGCGGCGGAATTTGGCAGCCTGGGAAATACAGCGCAATCGAATGAAGCGGCCCAAGCCAACGCCAACGAAGCCGCATCCACCTCGTGGATGGGCCTCGTAGGTGGATTAGCTGATTCGGCGATCGGCGCGGCAGGCGTGGCGTGCGTTTCCCCTGATACAATGATCATGATGGCAGACGGCTCCGAGAGGATCGCTGGCTCGCTTAGAGAAGGTGATGAAGTGCTCGGCTTTGAGGGCCCGGAAATGGTCGAGGAAATTACTACGTTCCGCCAAAATTGTGTTAGGGTTACCACCGAAAATGGACGTAGCATCGACGTCAGTGAATCCCACACCTTCTCTTGCGCGAACCGCGGTTACGTAAGGGCTATTAATTCTCTCAATCGCGTCGTCCACGGCGTTGTGGCTGAGAAAGTAGTTGAAGTAAAGCATCTCCCCGCCGGCTGGGTCATTATGATCAAGTTGAGTGGCGGTCTGCACGGTTACCTCAGCAATGGAATTTGGTCGTTAGAGTAAAAAGGAGAACAGCTATGGGAATCGTTTACCTCGCGTTCAACGAGGTCACCGAAAAATGCTACGTTGGCCAGACAATTGTCCCTCTTTCTACGAGATGGACAAAGCACAGATCGCAGGCCCTTCACGGGCGGCCTACTAGAATAGGAAAGGCGATACGCAAACACGGAAGTGAATCGTTTTCTCTTCAAGTACTGGCTGAACCAAAATCAAAGGAGTCCTTAAACAACACCGAGAAGTTGTGGATCATCCTTTTAAATACAACCAACGAACATTTTGGTTATAACATTACCGCCGGCGGAGAGTCGGTAGTTGTTACCACCGACGGCATAGAAAAAATGAAAGCTCGATTAACTGGAAGAACGCTTTCCGAAGAACACCGAAAGCGGATAGGTAAAGCTTCCAGGCAACGGTGGTCAGATCCCGAATATAAAATAAAATTATCAAAAACACTGAGCACCGCCGCTCTCGCAAAACCAAAATCTGAACTGCATAAACAAAGAATGAGTGAAGGCAGAAAAGGTATGAAGCTTTCTGCTAGTCACATACAACACATTCAAGAAGGCCGACGTAGATTCTTTCAAAAACAGAAGGAGAATTCCCATGCCGCCGAAACGAATTGAGGCTTTGGCAGATGCTATAGGATTCATCAACAGAATGCATGATCCTTCCTCGGACGCGTACCAGTTGCGGAATCCCGCGCTGGCCCGCGCGTACTCGTTCAGGCACCTCGGGGAAGTGGATAACAAAGGTCGCCGCATCTTTACATCACTGATCGGGGGGTACCGCTTCCTGATCCAAGACCTGGAGTGGAAGTGCTCCGGTCAATCAAGAGCCAAAGGATACGAAGGCAAGCTCAGTGCTTCAAGCACGCTGAGTGACTTGCTAAAATCCTTCCATCTTGATAGCATAAGAGATGGACACATCTTTGAGGTCATAGACTTTTTGAACAAGGCATTACCTGGGATTGAAATCAACGCCCAGACCGAACTCGGTTTTTTCTTAGAGGAGAAATAACGTGGCAAACGATACACCCACCCCAGAGACTTCCGCAGGCATGACCCCCATCCCGGCCGCAACTACCAGCAATGACGCAGCCCAGAACGATCTCGGGGCGAACACGCCTCAGACCACCGCGCCCCAGGCCGCTCCGGCCGTGGGTGCCGCGCCAGCTGCGCCAACAGCCCCTACCAAGCCCGGACTCATCGGATCTGTGGAGCAGGGCGGCAAGCACGTTTTGAGTGAGATCTTCCAGACCCTGGCAGGCGGCAAGAAAAAGGAATGGACTCAAACAGAGAACGGCCCGGTGGCCACATATCGCGACCTGAAACCAGGCGAGATGGCACGCGGCATTTTGGCTGCGGCGATCACCGGCCTTGCGGGCGGCTATGACCCAGCAAACCGCGGCAAGGGTCCTGCTATGTCTTCTGCGTTCTCGGCTGGGTTTAAAGCCGAAGATGCGTCAAGAAAAGATCAGAATGAGAAAGCCGAGAAAGAGGCCCAAGATCAATTTAAAAACAAGACCATCGCGGACGAAGCTCTCATGAAGAAACACGCCGACGCTAGAGCACAGCAGGAGTCCGCTGTTAGAATGCAACGCGACGTGGCTGAGACCGAATCCATTAAACAAGCCGCCTCGCAGGGAGCTATTAAGTTCTCTCAAGAGCAGTTGGATTACAAGAATGCTCAGTTAGACAAATTCGAGAGTGCCAAAACATCTGGGTACGCAGAAGTGCAAGAACCCAACGGCAAAGTTCACTTGTTCGCGAGCACCCAAGACGCCGAAGAGGCAGTCAAGAAATACACGAACGATCTCATTCGTCCTGGCGATTACGACACCAGAATCATGTACGACCCAAACCGAAGCGGATACGTTGTGATGAGAAAGCCTAAGGGCTATGAAGACCTACAAGTTATGCGCTTTGCTAAAAAGAACGCCAACAATTCTGTCGCAAAGGACAGCGAAGGTAATCCAATCCCAGACGGAACCAAGGACGCCTCCGGCAAAGTTATGGATCCAATACTTATGACCGGAAAAGTATATTCCGGATGGTTGGACGATCAAGCCAAGAACAAAAAATCGGCCGCCGAAACTAAGCAGGCGGAAGCCGCTGCCGCTATGGACTGGGCGCATGCCAAGAAGTTTCTGGCGGACGCTGCGAAAGAGGATGCTTTGTCCGGCGCACACGAGCGCATGTTCGCCGCCGGCAATCAGCCTTGGGCCGTAAACACCGACACAGGCCTTCCGTATATGACTGAGAAGGACCGAGGATTCATCGGCAACTTCGCGCATACGCAGGCCGCTATCGCACAAGACACCATCAACAAAGGAAACAACCAACTCGTTCTAGCGGCAGGAACCCCGCAAGAAGCAACTATACGCCAATCAATCGTCGAAGCCCAAAGTGCACTAGACACAAGCACGTCGACACTGCGCTCTTTGGGAACGCCTGTTAGCAGAGAGGCAGCCTTCGCCAACGCCTTCGTTCAACGCTACACGACGGATGGCAAGTTCGACGGCAAACAGGCTCTCGAAACATTCGACAAGAAGGTTAAGGACGGCACCTACAAAACATCCTGGAAGCCCGAGGAATTGTCGCGCGTTCGGGAACAACTGCAAGCCAGAATCGTTACAGCGTCTACGACGCAAGCTGCGGCCAAGGCCACAGAAGTCAAAGCTACTGATACGCCTGATCAGGCTGCAGCCAAGGTCCAACTAGAGAAAGCAACCGCCCGAGCCAAAGAAGAGAAAGCAGCCAAACTCGAACAACTCAAACGCATAACAAATCCTACTTACTCCGGCGCTAAAGTCGGAACGGTACCGAACCCTGAACTGCGAGAGGACATCGCGGATGAAATCAAAAATCATCCGAAGTGGACAGACGATGAGAAGATTGAGTTCATGGACAAGATGCTCAACAATGCCCCGCAACCGGGCCCCACTACTCAATCCAAACCGGAAATGGTCGAAATGCTAGAAGTGGCCACCGGTATCCACCAACCACTGACTCAAGCACAAATAGACAATTTCACGCGCCAGGGCATTAAACTAGTTAAATATCAGAAATAAGGCTGAACAATGTCAACTACATCGCAAGCTCTTTGGGCACAAGCCGAATCTGAAAACAAGGGAGCCGCTCCAACGGCGGCTCCTACTCCTGCTCCCGCGATGGCGCCGGAGGCCTCTTCCGCAGGTTTGTGGGCACAAGCCGAAAAAGAAAACAGCGCGGCGATTCAACAGCCGACACAGTCTCCTACACAGACGTCCGCAGGTTTATGGGCGCAAGCCGAAAAAGAAAACAGCGCAACAACTACGCCTGCCGCTGCGCCTTCTTCTGCGCCGTCCTCAACACTCTGGGCGCAGGCAGCAGCAGAGAATGCAGCAGGACCAAGCATTTCCAGAGCGTATGGCCCGAGCCGAACCCTTTCTCAAGCAGAAGTGGACTACGGCAAATCCGATCCAGAGAAGATGGAAGAGGAGCCGTGGTACAGCAAGGCGTGGGAGTGGATGAATTCCCCTTTCTACGACCTGCACAAGTGGGGCACGCACGAGGGCGCAGGCAATTTTGAGAAGGGCCTTGAATCCGGCCTAGAAGATCTCGGCAACAGCTTCATCACACCGCTTCAGGTTGGACTTTTGATAGCAACGTTCGGCGGCAGTGCCGTCGAAGGCGCTGGTATCGGCGTTCTTAAATCTTTGGGTGTAGGAGAGAAGCTGGCTCCTACAGTTGTAAAGACCCTCAAAGCTGCTATGTCCACAGGTTTCGCCGTAGATATGGCGCACGGTTTGGTTACTCAATCTCCGGAGTTCCTGGACGCTCTTAAAGACGGTGACGTTGAAGCCGCCACGCGCTTAGGCACAAACCTACTTGGTGGCGCGGCCCTTTTTGCACAGGGCGCACATCACGGGTTCGAAGACATAAAAGCTGTACATGATGCCGTCAGCGGCAAGCCGCAGACCGTAACTGATTCTCTCAAGATAGCTGCAGACATTGCCGGCAAATTCAAAGAGAGCACCAGCAAGGGCTTGGATCTATCGCGCGCCAAGATGGAGGCGATACGTGAAGAATTGAAAGACGCCGGCGTGGAAGACAAGGTAGCCCAAGCCGCGATCCGCCACTACATCACGTTCGGTGGTGACGTGGATGCGATCAACAAAGCCTTAGGCGTGCTTGAAGGAACCACCAAAAAGAACCTGCGCCCAGAAGGACAAGACAGCCCCTGGAGCCGCGACCACGTTTTCGCTGCAGTCGAGTCCAAGTACGCCGATATGGTGAAAAACGCGGGCATCAAGAGCTCGCGCCGAGAAACGATCAAGTACTACGCGACCGCGGACGAAGCCCTGGCAAAGGCCACGACGCCGGATAGCGGCAGTCGAAACGATCTGACCGTCTTCTCCGTGCCGCGCGCTGAGGTCGAGGCTGGCATTCATGCAGACCTGGCGGCTAAAGCCGGACACGCACCTCCAGCAGAAACCGACCCTATTCCGGACGACAAACTTATCACTGAACGTACGCACATGCCGGGGCATGAACTAGAGCGGAATGCGGACGGCAAGCTAACCGGCAATTCTACACCGCTGCGCCCACTCGGCGCGGAAGACCTGCCGGGGGACAACTCGCGATTTCTAAAGAAGTACACGCCGAAAGAGCAGAAAGAACTTCTGGATGGTTTCCGCTACGCGCTTACGCTGACCGACGAAGAGAAAGCAGTCGCCGAATCCCTACGCCAGTTCTACGACGAATCCTTCAACAAGATGCACAAGGCAGGTTTGATCCGCGAATGGGTCGAGGCCTACCACCCACAGGCGTGGGCAGATAAAATCAACAGCTTTTGGCAAAGGCTCCACGGCAAGGGCGAAGAAGAATCCAACAATTCTGCCCTAAACCAACTGCGAGACGACGCCGACAGCGGCCGGTTCTCCACCAACGTCAACCAAGCCAAGCAGCGCGCATATCGCACCGAACTCCAGGGGCTCATGGCCGGCGAGAAATTCAAACACGACGACCTGGCGCTGCACGCCTACAATCATTATGTCGCCGTAGAGCACGCCATGGCTGGCCGCGAGTATTTGGAAGCTATGCGCGCGAAAGATCTAAAAGCCGGCGATGGGCGGCCTGCTGCGGTTTTGGCCGGAACCTCCAGGATCATGGGAAGCGAGACCGGCAATCCCGCGGTTGCGGTAGATCCTCAGCAGATGAAGAGAATAAACATATCCAACGAAATAATCAAAGGCATGCAAGAAGGTGGGGCTGACCCGCGGACTGGCATGACAAAGCTGGAGAAGGCCCTCAAGGACGGCATAATCGAACGCCTGCCTTGGGACCTAACTGCGGAAGACGGGAACAAAGTTCACGCCTACGCTTGGTCCACCGACGGCTACGTTGCTCCGGACCATTCCGCCATGCGCGGGTGGAACTACTCTGGACAAGATACCAATGGCGCGCCCGTGTTCCTGCGAGGCGATCTCATGATTCACCCCGACTTTGTACCAGAAGTCCGGCGCGTGCTAGGCATTGAGGAGTCCCCATTCCGGTCCAACAAAATTCTGCGATCGATCGGCAAAGCATCCGGCGAGGCCAAAGGCTTATTGCTATCAATCTCCCCGTTCCACATCATTCAGGAAGGGCTCCGCGCCGTTATGATGGGCGTCAATCCTTTCACCTTCGACCACATGAACATAAACGAAAGCCCGACGCTACAGCGGCTCGTTAAGAACGGTTTGAAGCGCGACATGTTCAAACCCAAGGACGAGTATTCCACCGGTTACGCCAGCCACTCGAAGTTCATCAGCCGAGTTCCTGGCCTGAATGCTTTGCAATCCAAAATGCAGGAGTTCTTGTTCGAGAAATACATTCCAAGCCTGAAGGACCGCGCCGCACTAAAACTGTACGAAGACATAGGCGAGCGCAATACAAACCTAACTGCGGACGAGCGGGCATCGCGCGCTGCCGATATGACGAACGACGTCTTCGGCGGACAGGACTGGCACAAACTTGGAGTCTCTGCATCGCAGCAAGACTTCATGCGTATGTTTGCCCTGGCTCCGGACTGGCTGGTATCCGAGATCCGTATGCTAGGCCGCGCCGCCGGAATGTTCGACAAAGAGACTGGCGCGATCACGCGCAAAAAGATGGTCCTCACCATGGCGGGCTTGTGGGGCTTTGCCCGCGTAGCCAATATGCTGGCTTCTGGCAACATGCACAATGAAGCTCCGTTCGGTGTAGTCAGCAAGAACGATAAAGGCGAGGAGAAGGTCTACTCCGTACGCACTCTACCAACCGACCTTCTGCACGTCATGACCGATCCGCGCGGCTTCCTGGCCAACCGTATCAACCCCCTGACTGTTCGCCCGACGATGGAGTTCCTGTCCGGCCGCGATGCCCTAGGGCGCAGGGCCCCAATGGAAACACAAGCCAGTGATCTGGTACGCAACATCGTTCCTATAGCCGGCCAGAGCTTTCTCAAGCCTGCTCCGGACGCCACAAACGTGGATCAGATCCTCAAAGCCTCCGGTCTCAGCGTTCTCAAATATAGGACCGAGGCCGAGAAATTGGCACAGCAACTTTCATCAGACCGCATGCCTTCTGGGCCGGTCAGCGAACGCAACCTGGCCGCTCACCAAACAGATGTACGCCTTGAGACTGCTCTCCAGAACGGAGAAATCAGTCGAGGCCAAGTACTACAACAAGTCGGCAAGCGGCGAGCCGATGAGATTTTTAAACGTCAGCACATGACCCCCTTGCAGGCGCGCTTCGATCGATTGCCTCTAGCAGACAAAATCGATGTATGGGATGTGGCGCGCCCTGCGGAGAAGGATCAGTTGACGGCTCAGCTGTGGAGAGCGCGTGTTGCTTATATCAAGGAACATCCGCCATCGGTTCGGGCGAATGATCCTACATGGCGCAAGCTGCAAAGCATACACGCTGATTTGAGGTAATATGGATACGATGCGCTGCCCCTCGTGCAAGCAACCAATAAATCGGGAGAAGCACGAAGACAGGTTTGAATGTGGGTGCGGCTGGAAGTCCCGCCTCCCCGAGGAGAAGAAAAATGGTTCCTAGCGATTACATAGTGAGCGCGCTCGCGACCCTAATGTGGAACGAGTCGCACGACGACCTGCTGCTCGGCATGACGCTGTGCGGGCTTGTGGTTCGCAACCGTGTGCTAGCAGGATGGGAAGACGGGCAATGGCTGCGTTTGATTCAGAAGCACCACGCCTTCAACTTCGCCGGCGATAGGTCCGCCATAAAGTTTGGGGACCCTCACCACGACCAGATATTCAGACGGTGCCTAGCGGTCGCGGATAACATTTACAATGGACGCGAGCGGGATATTACCGAAGGCGCCCTATGGTATGGACGCCTGAACGAGTGCACAGAAGAGTTCAAAGAAAAGATCGTGCGGCAGATGGCAGCCCATCCTATGATTGCCACCATCGGTCGCAACGCTTGTTTTAAGTGAGGATGATATGCGGACTAAAAAATACACGAAGAAAGAAGTCAACTATTCGCCGGCCAAGAGCCCTTACGGCGATCGCTGCACAGCCTGCGAATTCATTCTACACGTTCCTGGCACCGATCACATGGAGTGCGGCATCGTTGAGGGGCCCATTCGTCGCGGCATGTGGTGCAAAGCCTTCAGTCTGGATCCGATCCAAGATTTGCTAGACGTTGCCCCCGCTACAAAGTCAAAGTCTTAATGTGCTCCACAGAAACTTCCTTCCCGTCTTCCGACGTCATCAAAATCCACGCCTCAAAATCCTTCCATGCTCGCATTTGATCGCCGAACGACCTGGCGACCTTCTGCGCCTCCTCGTTGTTGTCGAACTCCTTGCCGCGAGATGTCATGCCGCTAGGCATCACGATCGATAGGATCTGCATTATTTTATCTCCTTCACAAGTTCCTTTAACTCAGATTCCGCCACGTCTTTTGCCGCCACGGCATCGTCCAATTTGAACTGCGCCTGCAGCAACTCGGCTTTGATCTTCTCGACAGACGCCAGGTGCTGGGCGTACTCGGCGGCAGTTCTGGCATAGGTGGCGGCCTTACGCATCACCTGAGACGCACGAGAATCGTCTGTAGGCTCGTCAAATACAACGACCGCGGTCTTCTGCGCAGGAGCCAGTTTGGGTGGATCAGATATTCCGTATCCGGCGGGCTCTCCCGGGATCGTTGAATCGAAGCCCTCGATGTTCGCCGGCGGCCCGTCGGTTACCTCGGGCGGTGCGGCAGCTGCCTTGGCTTTGTTGGCAGCCTGCATCATGCACATCACGCAGTCTGTAACCCCGTGCTTATCGCAACGATCTCTCATTTCGGTCTCCTTTAAAGATCCCACGGATGATGCTTGCAGCCATCTGCACGCTTGAACTTTCCAGTAGCCCAACACGGGCAGTCGATGTGGCCAAGATCCTTTGCTGCTTTGTGGATAACGTCATCGATAGCGTTGTTCCAAGCGGAACTCACAGCCAGCGTAATCCGGCCTTCGTTTACCAAGTCCTCGATCGGAACAGCAATCTGACCATCGATATCAACGTGCAGGTATTCGCGGACGGACACGTAGAGGCGATCCGTCATACTTCAAACCCTAATCCGGCCTGAGCCGCCCACTGCTTGCGCAGTTTGACGTTTGAGGCCAACTTCGAATATCGATCCGTAACGCTCTTGCTGGCGTGGCCGATCCAATACCTAATGATCTCTTCCGGCGTCCCGGTCTCCCGGAGGCGCGTGGTGCGGTACCGGCGGAACGAGTGGAAACCCTCCACCCCGGCCGGGACCAGGCTGTCGGTGTACAGGCGGCTCTCCCACAGGTGGTTGCCGGCGGGGCCGCGGAACAGGAACAGACCAGAAGCCCCTGCCGGGGGCGCCCAGAACCGCAGCATATCGTTCAAGCGGGGGTCCAGGTCTACATCCCGAACGGCGGCTTTGGTCTTGGGGTCCTGCTCCCGGCCCTGCCAGAACGCGGTACGGACGAATATGGCGGCTTTGGACGGACTCCAGCATGTGTGCTGGCCGTCGTCTCCAATGCGTACAGCCAGGGCTTCACCTATACGGAGGCCGGTGCCTGCAAGCAGGGCATAGAATGTCCTGTACTTGCCAGCCATAACCACCTCCAGCTGCTCCAGGGTGACCTCCGGCTGCTTCTGCTTGTCCACCACCGGGAGGTCGATGAACTCGTTGTTCCATTCCCGCGGGTAGAGCCTGTTGCCGTTGGTGTCCACGGCCGAGCTTACGATCTGCTTGACCAGGGAGACCACCTCGGTCGTGCTCTTAGGGCCCAGGCCCGTCAGGCTGTCGGCGAATGCCTTCATGGCCCCGTTATCGAAGGTATGCAGATCCACGTCGCCAAGGCGCGGCAGGATCCAGTTTGTAGTGTATCCCCGGTACGCCCGGAGAGTCGCTGGTTTTACCGGTTGGCGCTTCCTGCTGGCCAGCCTTTCCAAGAAGGTTGCGGACTGCTCTGTAAAGGTCACTTTGGCTCCTTGAGGAAATTCGTGTCCATGAACTTCTTAGCAGATACCGATAAGGCCTCGGCCATCTGCTCGTCTGTGGCGCAGGTGGTGCGCTGGATATTTTCGACCGCCTCTTTCAGGGACTTTTGAATAGCCTCCCAACTGAAATTGGAGTAATCAGCGTAAGTCTCCTTCTTGGTGGCCTCTATCTTTACGTCGGTATCGCCCATGCTTGTGCCTGTCCCGTCTGGTGTGCACCAACCTTTGCCTTCGCGATAGTCAAGCGCGCCACCATAGACGGCCGTCTCCTGATCATCTGTCATTTTAACACCCGGGCAGTCGGTTGTCAAACTTCCTTCTGCACCGAAACAAACGGAGCACGCGAACAAATTGCATAAGCTACAACCGTACGTTTCGTGGCAACTTCCGTCGCATTCTGCGCGAGTATGCTTCATTTTTAATCCCACTTAGGATTGTACTCAGGGATTTGATCAGCGAACGGCGCCTTCTTCACGAGATCGGCAGCGGCTGCATCGCGGGCGACGTATTCCAGGACGGTCGTTTCGAGTCCAATCACCTGCGCAAGAAGCAAATCGTATTGGCGCAACAGCGCGTCCGTTCCCTGCACCGTCGGGTATAACTTCGATGCCCTATCGTTTCGTAGGCCCTTGATCAAGTCGGCGTCGGGAATGACCTTCTTCTCGCCGACTGTCTTGACTGCGCTGGCTCTTGCTGTCTTCGATTCCTTGCTCATTTTAGTCTCCTTGTTTGAACTGACTTTCCCAAAACTGTTTCGATGATGTTTAGCCCGTGCTCGGTAGGACCCCAATTCTCGGTGTATCTTAAACCCGCCATCGCCTTCATCAAATCGCCTAGCGTCAAATCCTTGAGCGGTAACTTCATTACGCGCTCAACTATACTTTCCTTTCGTTCTGCCAGAAGTCGCTCCGCTTCTCCGTACGGTGCCTCATACCCGCTCATGCGATCCTCCTCAAAATATCGTATGCCTTAGCATACCAGAACCGCCACGAGTCGGCAAGTATCGCCCATCCGGCGGTTATGTTCGCCAAGCTGAATATCCCGTCGATGGGGCAAAACAAATCGTGCAACCAGTTCATGGTTTCTCCTGCACCGGGCGCCAGTGCGTTGGGACATAATATACGTACATGCTACCGTCCGGGAACCACCACAGCCCGCGCATCTTCTTTAGTGTCGTTTGGTTCCTGAGACCGTGCACGTCGTGGATCTTCGTTTCAACAACCGTGTCGTCTGGCGCGCTACTTATCGGCATCCACATGATTCCTCGCATCCACGTGATTCCTCCTAGGCTATCGCTCTGCCCTACACGCGTGTGCAGGGCAGCGGAATGGTCTAGGCCTTGCTAGTGCTGTCGTGCTTAGCTGGATGGGTTGATTGCGGAGTCGGAGTCGACTGAGGGGAACTGGCACCCTGATCGTATCCGCCCTCCTCAACGTTTGTGAACACCTGGCCGAGAAACTGAAGATACGCGCTAACGGCGTCGGTGAGCGTGTCTGAATCGACTTGGATAGACACGGCTCCGACGTAAATGGCGTTTTCAAATCCCTTGGTGTGGCGAACAACAACTACTGTAACCATCGACGTCTTGTCGTTAATCTTAAGAGTCAAGAACCGGAAGTTGGTACCGGACGTAGAATCTGGCGCAGGTTTGGTTTCCACTTGCTGCACATCCACCGAATCCTTTGGAATGGCTTCAATGAACGCTGCAACAAACGATGCGCCGAGAGTGTCGCCTTCCTGCACAGATGAAGCGATATACAGCGTTGCTTTCTGGGCCGGCGCGGGAGCGGGCTCCTGCGTCGTCTGCGCCTGCGCAGTAGTGAGACCGAACATAGCGCCAAAGATTGCTGCAAGAACTTTAAAACGTAGGTTCATTTGTTTTCCTTTTGAAATTTTTGTCTCAACCTCAACTGATCCTACCGCATTTCAAACCCTTTGTCAAGCCTTTTCGGCAGCCTCCATCGCAACCTTGTCTATGCAGCATTCGCCGTAGAGGTACCGACCGTTAACGTACTGGTCCTGATCGCTGATCACTCTAGCGCAGCGAGCGCAGACTAGCTTCCGCCTCGTCTTCTGCGGCTGCAGCAGTTCGAGTGCCTTGTCTAGACGTGCTTGTGCGTCTTTCATCTGTACTCTTTGTCCTCGGGTTTTGGTTGTCGGAACCCAAGAATAGTTTTGCCTTTGACTTCCAAAATCCACCCGATTTGTTTTAGTTCGTATTCGGTTTTTTCACTGCGATTGTTGTAAGAGTTGCAATCAACTACCTTGTCTGTTATGCAGGTACGGAATCCGTCCGTCCGACAAATGATTTTTTCACCACCTTTGTCGTTCTTCATGATGGTGCTCCAACGACAGGAATCACAGAGTCGAACATTCGGTAGCGTGCCGCCGTTTAATATGCGCAGTCTGACGCTCATTTGTTCACCTCAACCCAACCTATGAACCATGCACAAGCACCTATAAACAGCCCCACACCAACATATGGGTGTTGTAAATAAAGGTACATTAGAAAACCGATTCCAAAAAAGACACCTCCTAAAATCTTACTCCCAATCATCAAATATTTAAGATGTTTTACAACATGTGATATCATCATTTGCTCGCCTCCTGGCGGCGTAACCGCTTTTAGTTCGCCGAAGTCACTCATTTTTCCTCCTGTACTGGAACTGGTCTTTCGTGGTCGTACAATGTGAAGCCATCCAGCTGGTCATCCATGTCTACGTCGTTATAGCACTCCGGGTGCATACGCCAATTCTGCCAGTCGCCGTCCCACATACCGGCGTAGTGCTGATGGGGCGTGCCTTGTGGGATGTTCTCCCCACACCAAGCACACCGGTAATCCTTCCTGCCATTCAAGACCGCTTTTAGTTCGCCGAAGTCACTCATTTCTTCCTCCCGCACAGGCTCTCGCAGCGCATCGTGCACATCGCTTCTTCGCCGCACTCCCGATGGCACACGACCTGCTCACAATGACAGACTTTACAAACAGGTTTGTGATGGCGATTGTGAAGCCCTATGACTGCGCCAAGTGACGCCGCAGTAATATACGCCATAGCTAGGCACCAGCTAACTTTCGTCATGGTATGGCTACCCCGCGCAGGATGGCCACCTCTGGGCCGTCGTCGGCAGGATCATCAAGCCTGACGCTATGCGCCGATGGACGTATGTGGTCACACTTTGCGCGCCCGTCCCCAAAGAAGTTCGCTATCCACGTTTGGGAGTAGAAATACGGATGGGGGTCTCCGAGCGAATTAACGTGCAACTGGCACAACTGGCACACCCTGTCTATACTGCCGTTGGACAGTTCGTACTGAATAACAGCGCTGAACCTTTCCATTATTTGTCTCCTTTTTCGGCTTTGTCACAACCCTGGTAATGTCCTGCTCCACAACCTATGAAATTAACGCGGCACCCCTGCTCAAGAAACTCCCGATACACTTTGGGGTGACGCACATAAAGCCAACCGTTTAAAAGAACGAAATGTTTCATGATTTGTACCCCGCAACTTGAAACACCCGATCGGCATACGCATTGGTTGGATTGCCCAGACCGTTGTAACGATGAAGGCCCTCTACGGCGCCGTACTGTCGAATCAGCGCGCGCAAAAACTCGCTCGCTATTCTGGCGTTCTTGGCTGGATCCAACAGCACTTTCGGACTGACGTGGTGGGCTTTGGCGTTGACCTGGAACAGGCCGTAGTCCCCTGTCGGGGATACAGCGTTTGGATTACAACTGCTTTCGACGATCGCGACTGCGGCCAGGATCCTTGCTGGTAGGCCGGTTTCGACCGATCGCTCGCCGACCAGACCGGCGAACTGGTTGCACTGCGCGTGTCGCCGAAACACAGAAAGAGCCGCTTTTTCGGCGATCACGTACTGCCTTAGTTTGCGTTCATGGATAATGTCGGCTTGGATGCTGGCGGGAGTGGGAGCTTGGACTGTTAGTTTGGGAGAGGGGGTTAGGTCGGCCGCCAAGGCTGCGTAAGCGGCCAAGGATAGCAGAACTGTGGCTAGAACGACCCTCACTGCTGAACCCCTGCGCCACAGGGCGCAAGTGGGGTTGTGAAATGTAGTTTCCGCGGGCGGGCGAATACATCCCAGTTGACTTTTGTTGCCGGAACGCGCCCGCTCATCATTGAGCAAGAACGCGCGGGGCCGAGGATCCGACTTTCGCACTCTTCGTCGGTTGGGATGCTTCTGTGCTTGAGTCTCTCATGATAATTGAGCACAACTCTCAAGTCGTCCTGGTATACCCGAAGCAGACGACGGCCGCTGAACCAACGTTTTAATCTGTCTAGCATAGCGTAGTTTCCTCCCACCAGAAGGGTACCAGAACGGCTAAGACCGTGTCAAGTCTTCTTTTTCCTCCCCTGACGACGGCATCTGCAAATGTACACTCTCAGACAACTGGCATCCGATGTCCCGCAGCATGGCCGACAACGGGCGGTATTGAACGAAGATCCCGTCCCGGACGTCCTGGACGCTAACCCCCAGGCCCTCGGTAGCATCGGCCAGCTGGAGCAAGTCGTACGCTCGGTTCATCAGGTTAAAGAGCACATCCGTTTCTGTTGACGCTTTCACTGTTATTCGCATCGTATCCTCCTAAGGATCTGGTGGGGCGGTAGCCGCAGCGAGAGCAGGGGCGATTCCCGAAAGACCCCACCCTCACCTTTACCGCCCCGAAGTCCGTTAGCTCTCTTTTCTTTCCAACTTGCCGTACAGAAAAGAGTGAGTGACGGGGTCGGTAGACGCAATGACGCGCGTATACCGCACCGCGGACCACCGAGCCGCCAGGTCTTGCACCCACGACAACGCCTCTTCTCGTGTGGCGAATCGCAGTCCGTTGGGAATCCACTTGTCAGTTTCATCTGCTATTACTTCTGGCGCGTAGCTCATCGCGTTTTCCTTCGGATATCCGCTATCGACGAGACCAGGTTGTCGACTACGAAATGAACATGTGCCGTTTTCTCCGCAATTTCTCGCTGAGCTGTCCTGAGACGGGCAATGTCACTGGCAACTTCCTTAGCAAGCTGTTTGGCAACTTCCTTAGCAAGCTGTTTGGCAGTTTCCTTGCGCATCTCTATCTTTTTCTCAATTTTTGCAAGGTTATCAAACAAGATTTGAAATTTTTTATTTATCTCGTCTGCCACGCGACGGTGCTTTTTTCGCCTATCTCGTCTATCTCCGTGTATTTTAATTAATTTCTTTTTCATGTCACACCTCTCTCCAGGTCATCTCATCTTCGTCGAGTCTTGCTAAAATCTCCAGTATACGGTGCTGTTTAATGATAACGCGGTTTGGCCAAAAAGGCTGAAAGCCTTTCTTTGTGATGTTCAGCGCTACCCAATTGACCGCGCGATTATTCTTCGCGGTAAGAATCGCTATGGAGCCAAAAGTCCAGATTGTGAAATCTGTCCAATGTATTCGAGGTGTTCGTGGCAGTCGCGACATTCTCACGGCTTTGGCTCCCCTGCACGGCCGTAGCCGTACGTTCCATCCTTAAGCTTGATCATCTTCCTGCGGCGTTCGCCGTATTTGATTTCGGCGAGCATCGTGACGCAATACAACATGCCGAAGAACTGCGAGTAGTCAAACTTGTTCACAGCCGCGGCAGTAACGAACGCCAGGATCATCAACAACTGAAACACATCAAAAAGCCACTTCATTTTGCCTCCCTGGCGAATACGATGAACTCATCCAACGCTTCCTCCGCTGCACGTCTGGCGAACTCTTCTGGGGTGTTCGTCAAAATGCTTTTGAGCCACTTGACGATTTTAACCCTGATGGCGTCAAAGTTGTGTTTGTCTATCTCGGAAGAGCAGTCCGCGCAGGCGCACCACCTCCAGTTAGCAACCCACGCGCCAGTGGACATCCTAGTCGCGGCGTAGAGCCATTCTGGCTGCTCGCTGCCGCAAAAATCACAACGCGGCTCCTCGGAGAGTTTGACGGCGCGAACAGACAACTGAACGCGCATGATGTCTATATCTTCCGGCGTAATCTTTTTCTTCATGTACATCACTCACCTGCCTCCCACGTTAAACCATCCCTAGTGATCATCTCGAGAATCAAATTAACGCTGCCATCACCAACGAAAGTCATCTGGGGCCAACGTGGCTGGAAGCCTTTCTTCAGAACGTTATCTATGATCCAGAGTTCGGCCCTGGGGGTATTGGCGCAAAGCAGCCACACGATGCTCCAGTATCTATAAACCGTGAAGTCCTGCATTCCCGTCTCCTTTTGGGTGGGCGGCTCGAGCCCTAGCCGCAATAAAGGGGTGGGGTTCATCGCACGTCACGGGCCCTCCTTTACTGCTTTTTGAAACTCGAGCCAACCCATCGGGTGGGCGGTGGGTGTGGCGCGCCAGTAAACGTCCCCACAGGGTGGGTCGCTTCACCTTTTTCCACACCCAATCCGCCCGTCGAATCAGGCGTATACAAACGCACTACTGAGCCTGACACGTTCGTGGTAAGTAAAGCTAGAATAGTCCAACCGCATGTCGCCGAGCGCCGGCGGGAACCATTGCTGCAAGCACAGGTCGACCAGCGTCCACATATTTCGAGGGATGCGGCCGAGCATGGAGGCGTCGACTACCGCCAAGGTGTTGCTAAGCATTCTTTTTAACATTTGTCCTTTACCTCCTCTCTAAGTTTGTCGAGACAAGCCTGATGCACATAGACCCTCCAGCCTCGGCGACGGTCGGCGGCTGGAACCCTGATCAACTTGATGTCGCCTTTGTCGGACCTGCAAATGACGCACTGCTTTGGGTTCTGGCGATTCATTTGGGCTTTGCCTTTCGCATAATCAGTGCCAGACATACGCAGCACACGACGATGAGTCCAAAATATATGAGATCCTCGCTCACGCTCCACCTCCGTTTCCTTTTGAAGTATCCTTTGTAACGTTCCACCCGATCGACGCGAGCGTATCTATGGTTGCTTGATGCGTCTTCCTGGCCTCAAGAGACTCCGTCAGTTCCCTGGGGTTCAGAAGAATGAAAGTCTTGGTTGAATGCTTGACCTTATAAATTAACCCCGAATGCGGAAAACCAACTATACCGTTTTCCGCCACCAAGGCTATGATGTCAAGAAGCCACTTCTTGTCCCACTCACTTGGATCATACGGACTCATTGGTGACCCCTCCAAAACAGCAGGGCGGCGTAACCTGCATTCGTTTGTTTGTCGTTTTTCAGGCATTGCCGCCCCACTGATCTCGTTTTAAAACTAAGCCGCCGCAGCCTTTCGCTTCTTCGGCATTTCGTATCCCGCCGCGGCCAATTGCTTCAGGATAGCTTCGGCGTTCTGTTCGGCTTCCGGGGAAGCGTAGGTTGCCGCCGGGGTGACTCCCGCCGGGACCTCGGTGAACGGAGTAAACGTCAGGGTGATGTGCGATCCCAAGCGCAGCTTGCCTGCTGCGTTTCGGACGGCACCGGAGAACTCTTCCAGTGCTTTGTTGGCGGCGTCAAGGTCAAACACGTCAGCCAGAAACACAGGCTTGTAGGCGTTGACGATGGCTGCCTCCAGTCGGTCTACTCGAGACCGAGGAGGTGCTTCGATCCTCTTCAAGAGGTCTTTGACTTCCTGGCTCTCGGCAATCTTGCGGAGCGCAACCTTTGGCCCAGGGCCATGCTTGGCTGCAGCTTCGTTCAATTGGGTAGCGAGAACAGGGTTTCGGCTGATGGCGGCGAATACCGCCTTGCGTGGCTTCTCGTTCTTGAGAACCGTAGGAGCCAGCGCGATGATGGTCTCAGGTTTCAATCCCGCGGCGATCGCTTCGGAATAGTTCTTGTAGTAGTGCCACGCCGTTCTGCTGGTCATGCCGCATACTTCTGGCGCAGTCTTGTTCATCCAAATGGTGAACGATGGGACGCTGTGAAGGCGTCGGATGTCGGCCGGCACGCCGTCAAAGAGTTGTCGGATCTCGTAAAAGTGCTTCCCGATCTCCATGAGGGTGTCGTCGATACGCGAGTGGGCTTGCTTGATCGTGTCGGCGATGGTAGCAACGTTCTGCAGAACATCGTCTGCGATCTTTTTGCCGCCGTTCGTTGGCGCTTCCGGCACGGTAGCAACCTTTCCCTTTCTGTTTTTTCTGTTGTAAACTCCCCTTGGCATTTTCGTTTCCCTTTAAAGTTGGTTCAAGATTCCCGGCTCGAACCCTGCCGTCTTACAGTCTACATAGCAGAGAGGAGAAGTCCTCCCACAGGTGCAGCCACGCCACGAGGATCAAAGCCCTCTCGGACGGCTGAACAAACATCCCGCGGTAGTCTAGCGAGGTCCTCAGGATACGTAGATCAGTTTTCATGCTGCGTCTCCGTGGCGCCCCGCTATTTTGCTTCCCCCGGTAGCGCCGTACGCAGGGGAGTAGTGCAACCAGGAGACCAACCTAAACTGTTGATTTTAAAGGGGTACTGGGAGTTTTAGTAGTGGAAAAATTTACAGAGGGTATGAAGAAGTTTCCCGTAATGGCAGTACTAGAGTACCAAACCATTACGGGAAGTCAACCTTTTTATGTTGCTTTGTGACGAATCAATCATTATCGATTGACATGTCGGCCACGTATTCGGCCCAGGTCACGCTAGCGGTGTGAATGATGCGATCAACAGGCGGCATCCCCTGCGTAGCCAGCCAGTGGATGTAGGCAATGGCCCCTCCGTGCGTGATTACGCCGCGGTCGAACCCTGGTTCCGGACGCATGTCAAGCTTGATTTTGGTGCCGGTAGGCAAAACTGCCAATTCTTCAAGTGTCATGCCGCCCTCCTCATTTCATCAAGCCGCTTCAGTTCGAGGATGTCGTTGCTGCCGTCTTCCGCCCACCCTTGGGGCCCGCCATCATCGAATATCACACCGACGTTGAGTGAATTTTTGTGACGTAAACCGCTTTTGGGGATGGCTTCTATGTCCTTGCTGTTGCGCTCGACGCGAGCGATAGTGCCGATACCGTACGTCTTGTGCCACACCTTACAGCCTTCGAATAGCATCTGTTTCATTTTGGCCTCCTAAGCCGTTGGATACGCGATAGACCACGTTGAACGATACACGCCGTCTTCGCCCTTCTCTGTGCTGCTGAACTTTACTGCTTGCTGCTCTTGCTCGTTACCGTCCATACGCAACTCATTAAACATCTTGTCGCGCGCGGCCTTGTCTGTCACGGTGATGACTTGCATGCTCATGCTGGTATCCTTTCCCAACGCCCGTTGACCCAAACCTGCTTCGGGCGTTTGGTATTAATTTCGTGCCGACGTACCTGTTGTTGCTCCCGCGCATGAGGATCTTTACGATCTCGGTGCGGGATGGTGCTCTTCTTTTGCGCCATGTGTTCTCCCTTTAGATTGAAATACCACAATCTCTCAAAAACTGTTTATCGAACGGTGTCAAAACAAAAATATCATACGTGGGCTTGAGCGCGTCGATGTAGTCGCTGTCGAACGGCAGGTCGCCTGGTACGTCTTCGACGGCTTTGCAGGTCTCACACCTGTACCGCTCGCCTAGGTGCGCAGCCCACACGCGCCGCATAGGCCCGCCGCACGCCATGCATTCAATAGTAAATTTCATCGGCTTTCCTTTCCTACTGCTAAGATTACCAAATCCGAAGGAAGCTGTCTATGGTACAGCCTGATCATTTTAAGGCCACACTTGAACTGCTTTTCGGACAACGTGGTCTGTTGTGCCAAACTCTTTCCGAAAGCTGTGTCCCGCTTATTGAAGCCGCAGCCGTCCTCTTCCAAGGCACCGTCACACTTGGAGGCCAGGATGCGCAGGCCTGCCAGGACCGCTTGCTCTTGTTCGTCAGAAAAGCCGCGGTACATCTTTTCGAGTTGCTCTCGCGTCACGGTCTGTGTGGGTATAGTGCCAGGAACGTGATTTGCAGGCGGCGGTTGAATGATGTCTGCGACTCTGAATTCAGGCGCACGCGCCTCGGTGGTGGCGTCCAAGGCTTTGTCAATTACTTCCTGTTTGTCGACAATGATTTGCGCCATACGCTCGTCAAGGGATGATTCCAAAACGAGGTGCCGAACGAAGACCGTGTCATGCTGCCCAATTCTGTGGCAGCGGTCTTCTGCTTGGGTGACGTTGCCGGGGACCCAATCCAGTTCACCGAAGATGACAGTTGAAGAAGCAGTGAGCGTGATGCCAACACCAGCGGCTCGTATAGTGCCAACAAAAACTTTGCAAGTTTCGTCGCCCTGGAATCTGTCAACAGCCGCTTGCCGGTCTTCGTTTGAAGTGCGACCGTCGATAGCAACAGCGGAATCCCCAAAGGCATCACGCAGAGCATCAACCACTTCATGGTGGTGAACGAAAATGCAGACCTTGTCTTCTTCGTCCAAAACTTCTTTGACGTGTTCAACGATAAACGGGATCTTAGCGATTGCCACTTCTTTTCGCACGCGGGACATTTCAGCGAAAGCTGGTGTTTCAAAGTCCCCGTCCTTGAGGTGCTCGGAATACTGCTCATAAGTTTTCTTTTCCTTTTCGAGGATAGCCTCGAGCCCTTCTGATTCCAAAACCATGACTTGCCGACGCTTCGGTGGTAGTTCCTTGAGCACGTCGGCCTTCAGACGGCGCACCATGCACGTCGCGCGCAGTCGCTCCTGAAGCTCTGGCAATCGCGCTGCGCCGTTGAAGTCCCACCCGAAGCGCGTCTTGAAGGCGTTGCAGTATTTCATGGCGTAGGCCATGAAGTTCTTTTCAAAGTCCGGACACAATGATTGCACGATAGGCCAGAGTTCTTTAGGGCGGTTTACTATCGGTGTGCCAGTGAGGAACAGACGCCGCTTGGCTTTGAGAGGCGCGAGAGGTGGAAGAACTACTTCGTATTTCTCTTTCGTTTTAACCTTGACGTCCTCGAGCACGACCTCACCGTATTGTTCTGGTTCCTCGTAGCTTATTCCTTCTGACGCCGTACGGTCAACTGGCACTAGAGTAGGGCGCGCGTAAACAGAGGATATCCGTAAGCTATCCTCCTGCCCAAACGGCACCTCTACGCGCTCCGGCTCTTTTGTGACTTCTCGCTGCTCAATAGTGGTTATGGTTCGCGTGCGTACTCTTGTTGTGGCTTTTTTGCGCCCAAAGATTTCTTGGGTTCGTCCGGTGCGAGGTTCCTTGAGGTAGTGAGCCTCGTCGACTACCATGATATCCCACTCGGTGGCTCGCAGTTGTTCCTGCCATTTGCCGAGAAGGTCGTAGTTGATTATGATGACCTCCGCAGTTGGCCATTCCTTTTGCCCTGGCTGGATTACCGCAACCGTCGAGGCTTTGGTGTTCCACTTTTGCCACTCGCGCTGCCAGTTGAGTTTGAGAGAAGCCGGACAGATGATGAGCGCAGTTCTTGCGGACGGTACAGCGTTAAATACGCCGATCGCTTGAATTGTTTTGCCTAAAGCCCCATCTCATCGGCGATAAGAACACCGCCGACAAGATGGTTCGCCTTTGCCTTAGTATCCATGTTTTTCCTTTCGGGCTGCGAGCATGCTCGGAAGATGAATCTTGATGTGCTCGCTTTGGCTGACTACAACCTCTAAATTTGACTCTGAAAAATTCAACTTATTTTCGTCTGAATGATGCACGATCTCACCAGGAAGAAGCGCGCGTCCTAGTTTCTTTTCGGCAATTACCCGATGCAAGTGCCGTCCGCCGACCTTTGGGTATGCTTTACCAGTGCTTTGCTCTTTCATCTGTGTTCCACGAACTGTGCCGCCTTTGCGTCCTTCGCCAATTTGATGGCATTCGTAATTGCAATACTTCGCACCTTTGGCCACACGGCTAGGACGAACCCAAAATTCCGTACCACAAATTACACAGGTTAGTTTGACTGGCATTTTATTCTATATCTCCGAACGCCCGCAAGGCATATGCGATTCCTGCTTTTTGATAAGGCAAATACGTTAAGTTTGCGGGGACTGGAATCTCAACGTTTGAGTCGGATGCCCGCGACATGCTCAATTTTTCTACCCGCGCGGCTTCATAGTCATCAAACTTTGCTTTAGCTTCCGGAGTAATGGCAACGTTAATTTCCAGTCCCCTGAGTCCTGACAACCTTTGGGTCTCTCCTGTGCAATACCAGGCTTTCTTTTCTGCGTCCCACCTGAAGCCGTGCAGCTTGATGAGTTCTTTGTGATCGTAGGTTTCGCCACGCTGTTGATCCTCCATTTCGAATCTGTCGTTCTTCCAAGCTATGCGCACACTTCCTCCTTTGCCTCCTTGAATTGCGGAGGCTGTTCATACGACTTCTTTGCGCAGGATTCGCAGGAGTCCACGGGCGGGCCGACTTTGGCGAATTGCTTGTAGCGATGGTACCCTGCGTTGACTTTCTCACACCCAGGCAGGCCTACCTGACATTTAACGTCTTCGTATCCGATCGTTTCGCTCATTGATTCTCCTTTGCTCTTTTGACAGCTTCCAAAATGTCGTTCGGTGCACCACAGACCGGGCACTTTACGACTTCAAGATTTGCGTTTACATCCACAGCGTCCCACTTGCGAGCACAGCGATGGCACTGAAGAACAGCTTGAACGTATGCTGGTGCTTTTTCCTTCACAAGGACCTCCTTGATTTAGTGTGTCTCGCCGAGCCTCTGTAGACGCAGAGGCTCGATGTGAAACACTAGCCACTAGCATTACACTAGTGCTACGCTTTCATTTTAGGCCTCCATGCGCAGGCGGGTTTCTGCCTCCTGCACAAGTTCCCGATACATGACGATTTGACAGTGATAGCAAAAGCCAGCGTTCTTTTCATCGCCGTCATCAAGCTTACCTTCACACATTATACAGAAGTCGGTTTCCATGTCAATCTCCTTTTTGCTGTAGGTTCCACAATCTTGAGTATTCGTCCATTCTTCCTTTTGTGAAAGTCGTCGAGCACAGACTTTTCGTCTCGCCACAGCCATTCCTGAACCACGACAAAGGCGGCCCAAAGAAACACAAGTGCTATAACGGCGAACATATTGATCTAAGCGCCTCCTCTTTCTTTTTGATTTCTTTGAATTTCTCCTCAAATTCCAGTAGGTTTAACATCAGTTTTGCAAGCAATTTGCACTGGGTGTTGGATGCTTTCTTGGCTCTAATCAAAAGCCGTTTTGTTTCGTCTCTGCACGGGCTTGGGAACGAATTAGCTAGGCCCATTGTTTGGTGGTTTCTCCCTTGGGGTAGTGTATCCCGGCGAGCCCCCCTGTCAAGGGGCTCGACGCGTACACTATTCCATAGGCGTTACCACGACGATAAGCCCCGGGCGTCTCATTTGTCCAAAGGCCCGGGCGTGTGGTATATTCATTGCCCTAACGGTGGT
>Ga0137382_10000073_pt1 | contig 40061 bp, 31 predicted proteins | sample SagtaG_15_FD_104816 | JGI IMG/M metagenome (GOLD analysis project Ga0137382, IMG submission 104816) | Vadose zone soil microbial communities from Sagehorn Ranch, Mendocino, California, USA - Sage2_R_20_16 metaG | ecosystem: Environmental > Terrestrial > Soil > Vadose zone | place: USA... | reverse complement strand
TGTTTTCGACCCAGAGCGCGCTCATCAGACCTCGAAGGTCGGGAGACACCACGACGACATGAAATGACGTGGCCCCTAGGCTGGCGACGAACGAGAGCAACCCACACCAGGGCGCCCTCATCTCTTCTTCCTCGCATACATCCCGATCAACTGCGCGGTGGCGAGGGTGTGGCCCTGCATCGCGGCTTCGACGTCCTTCTTCAGAGCGCCCGCCTTGACTGGCAACGCGGCGTCGAGGGCGTAGAGCTTGAAGAAGTAGCGGTGCGCGGGACCCGGTGGGGGACATGGGCCCGCGTAGCCCGGACGCCGAAAGTCGTTTCGCCCCTGACGCGCGCCGCCCAGGTCGAGCGACTCGACCTTGGCGACGTTCTCGGGGAGCTCGGACGTACTGGCCGGCAGGTTGTAGAGCACCCAGTGAACCCAGGTGCCGGCGGGAGCGTCCGGATCATCGCAGATCAAGGCGAACGTCTGTGTCCCGGCGGGCGCATCGCGCCATGCGAGCGGCGGCGAGACGTCGTCGCCGTCGCAGGTGTGCCGCACCGGGATCGCGGAGCCCTCGCCGAACGCGGGGCAGGTGAGTGCGAAGGCCATGCCACCTGGAACATAAAAAGCCAAACCCGGGGCACGAAGGGCTCCCCGGGGTTGACCGGTCGGGCGAAGTGGGCCGTCGAACACTCCGGCCGCGACCTTGGTTCGCATGGGAACGTTAGGGGGCAGCGCAGGCGGACGGGTGGTGGTCGGGTGGGGAGCCTGTCAGAAAACGGTGAAGGGCGGCATTCCGCGGGTCGGCGGGCTTAGCTTGAAACTCCCACGAAACGGGTGCATTTCTCTCCGAGCGTCATGAGGTCCTTGTCCGGTTCGCCGCGTCCGCGCGCGCTGTTCGTCGCCGCCTTGCTGCTGCTCACGCTCGTCCTCGCGGGTGCGCTCGCGGTCCAGGCTCACCGCACATTCCTGGACCATCAGGCCACGGCCGAGCGCGTGCTGCGGGACAACGCGCACCTCGCCGCCGCGCGGTTCGCGCAGCGGGTGAGCAGAGAGCTTTACTACATGGCCTTCTGGCCGGCGGTGGACGCGCTCACCCGCGCGAAGGCGGGCACGCCTGGCGCACCCCTGCCCAGCCCCGCTGCACTCGCAGTCGGACTCGACTCGGTGGCCGCTCATTTCGTCAAGCAAGCGCGCTACACGTTTCGCTACGATTTGAAGACCAAACGGCTGGAGACGGCCGGCGCCGCACCATCGAAGGCAGCGGGCCGCTGGCTCGCCGACACACTTCCTGCGCATATGCAAGCCATGTACGACCCCAAAGAACACCTCGCCGCAATCGTGCGCACGGTGGACGGCGTGCAGCGCGCGGTGGTCTACACGGTCGTCAAGAACAAAACGGGCGGGCCGGGAATCGTGGTCGGGGTCGATAACGATCCCGTGGCGTTTGGTCCTTACTATACGATGGATGAAGACAAGTTTCCGCTCCTGCCCCGCCCGCTCACCGGCGGGGTGATCTACGACTCGCTCGGCTCGGCGATCGTGACCGATGCCGACGGGATCGAGTTGTATCGCTCGCCGGTGCAGTACGAGCCGACCTTTGCCGCCCACGACACCGTCGAGGCGATCATGGGCGGGATGCTCGTGCAGGTGGCGCTGCGCCCCGACATGGCGCCGAAGCTGATTATCGGCGGGATGCCACGCGACCAGCGGCCGCGCTTGTTCGCGCTCCTGGCGCTCACGGCCGGCCTGGTCGTGATAGCCCTGATCCAGCTGCGGCGCGAACACGAGCTGTCGCGGCTGCGCGCGGACTTCGTGTCGGGCGTCTCGCACGAGCTGCGCACGCCTCTCGCCCAGATCCGCATGTTCTCGGAGACGTTGCTGCTGGGACGCGTGCGGTCCGACGACGAGCGGGTGCGGTCCCTCGAGATCATCGATCAGGAGGCACGCCGGCTGACGCACCTGGTCGAAAACCTGCTCCACTTCTCCCGGTCGGAGCGGCGTCTCACGCGGCTCGCACCCGCTCCGGCGCCCCTCGCGCGGCTGGTGAGTGAAGCCGCCGAAGCCTTTGCGCCCCTCGCGGCAGCCCGGGGCGTCTTCCTGCGCACCGCGCTCGCCGACGGGATCGTTGCCCCGGTGGACGCCGACGCGCTGCGTCAAATGCTCCTCAATCTGCTCGACAACGCGGTGAAGTACGGGCCACCGGGCCAGACCGTGACGCTCGGACTAGCCGTCGCCGACGGACGGGCGCGGATCTCGGTGGACGATCAGGGGTCGGGCGTTCCGGCCGCCGACCGGGAGCGCGTGTGGGATCGGTTCTGGCGCCTCGAGCGCGATCGCGGCTCCGCCGTGGCGGGCACAGGCATCGGTCTCTCCGTGGTGCGGGAGCTGGTGGCGCTGCATGGCGGCCGCGCCTGGGTCGAGGATGCACCCGCCTCGGACAGCCGTGGCCGGGGCTGCCGCTTCGTCATCGAGCTCCCCCTCGAGCCGCTAGGCCACGCCGCGACGGACACCGGCCCGCTCCACGCCGACGCCGGAGCGCCGGCATGACGCGCGTTCTCGTCGTGGAAGACAACGCCGATCTCGCGTTCGGCCTCCGCAACAACCTCGAGATTGAGGGCTACGAGGTGCTCGTCGTCGAGGACGGCACGCAGGGGCTCGCCCGTGCCCGCGACGCGGCGCCCGATCTCATCATTCTCGACCTGATGCTTCCGGGCCTCGACGGCTACCGGGTGCTCCGGGCGTTGCGGGACGAAGGACGCCGCATGCCGATCCTCATCCTCACGGCCCGCGGCGAGGAGGCCGACAAGGTGCGCGGCTTGCGCCTCGGCGCGGACGATTACGTCACGAAGCCGTTCGGCGTGCTCGAGCTCCTGGCCCGGGTGGAGGCCCTGCTCCGCCGCAGTGCGCCGCCGGGCGACGGGGCCGGGCCGCCCGAACATTTCGGACCGGTCGAAGTGATCCCCGCGTCCCGCACGGTGCTCCGAAACGGGCAGCCCGTCCCGCTGACGCCGAAGGAGTTCGACCTGTTGGTCGCGCTGCTGCGGCGCGACGGTGCCGTGGTCACCCGCATGGAGCTCCTCACCGAGGTGTGGGGGTACAGCGCCGCTGTGTTGAGCCGCACCGTGGATACCCACGTCGCCGAGCTGCGCCGCAAACTCGAAACCGATCCCGCGGTGCCGCATCACATCCTCACCGTTCGCAAAGCAGGGTACCGCCTGGAGAAGTCGGCGGGGGGGGGGGCGCGTTGACCCCGCACGTGATTTGCACGCTGCTCACGCTCGCTGCCGCGGACTCCCAGCGCACCGGGCGCGAGGTGCTGGCCGCGATGCACGACCGCTACGTCGGGAAATGGTATCGCACCGTGACCTTCATCCAGAAGAACACCGCGACGGCTCCCGACGGGCAGGCCCGGCACTCGACCTGGAGAGAGTACGCCGCCCTGCCCGGCCGGTTGCGCATCGAATTCGAGCCCGTCGACTCGGGCGGCGGCGTGCTGTTCGTGCGCGACTCGCAGTTCGCCTTCAGCGGCGGGCGGCTGACCAGCGCGAAGGCGTTCGTGCACCCGCTGATGGTCCTGGGGTTCGACGTGTACTTCGATCCGCCCGAGCAGACCGCGGTGAAGCTGGAGCGGCTCGGGTACAACCTCGGGACGGTTCACGAGGATACGCTCGATGGCAGGCCCGTCTTCGTCGTGGGCGCAAAGGCCGGTGACCGGCGCACGCGACAGTTCTGGGTCGACCAGGAACGGCTCGTGTTCGTCCGTTTGCTCGAGCCGGGGCAGCGCGACACGGCGAGCACGGGCGACATCCGGTTCAACCAGTACCGGCCCGTCGGCGCGGCATGGCTGGCGGCCGAGGTGGCCTTCCTGGTGGACGGCCGGCAACGCTGGCTCGAGCAGTACACCGAGATCAAGACCGACCGCGTGCTCACCGACTCCCTGTTCGACCCACGTCGCTGGCCGGCGAGAAGCAACTGAGCGCCTAAGGCCCCAATCAGCGGGGCGTATCAGCGATCGAAGACCGTCCAGATCCGATTGCCGGGATCGAGTGGCGCGCTGGTCAGGTTGCTGAGGATGGCCACCACCACTCGTGAATCGCGGTCGACGCCGAAGGCCGCCGTCCCGCCGACGGAGCCGCCGCCGTGGAACACACGACGGTGCTTCAAGCTGTCGCTCGCGAGGAACCAGCCGATCCCGTAGTCTGTGGCCTCGCCGCTGGTCGTCCGCTGCGACGTGAACAGCAGCTCCAGGGTCTCCGGCTTGAGGAATCCGGGCTGCAAGAGGGCCGAGCCGAACTTCACCAAGTCCTCTGCCGTCGACACGAACCCCCCACCCGCCCATTTGTAGCTGTTGTCGACCCGCGGCGAGAGCGTGAACCGTCCGGTGGTGTCACGGTCATAGAACTGCGTTCGGTGCGGTATGAGACTATCGACCCGGTCGGGCGCGGTTCGCGTCATGCCGAGCGGTCGGAAGACGTGGTCGCTGATGTAGCGAAGAAACGTCTCTCCCGACGAGCCCTCGACCACGGCCGAAATCAGGTTCCAGCCGTAGCTCGAGTAGGAGAACTTCGTCCCCGGTGGGAACAGGAGTGAATCGTCCTCGAAGATCGACAGGCCCTCGACGACGGTGTCGAAGTGACGGTTCAGCCGGAACTCGTCCCCGCGATAATGCCGGATTCCCGCGAGGTGGCCCGCCAGCTCGCGCGTCGTGATGGGGTACGGTTTCGTGGGAAACGCAGGCACGTACCTCTGAACCGGCGCTTCGAGATCGAGCTTGCCCTGCTCGTAGAGGAGCGCCACGGCCGCCGCCGTCAACGGTTTCGATACGCTCCCGATTCGGAACTGGGACTCGGGGCTAACGGGCGTGCGCCGCTCCATGTCGGCGTATCCGAACCCCTCGGACCACACGAGGCGACCGTCAACCGCCACAGCCACCTGCACTCCCGGCACGTTGGGCGCGAGCTGCTCACACACGATGGTGCGTGCCTGCGCCACGGCAGCCGCGTATGCCGCGGGGACGCTGTGGGCGCGACGCGAGACGCAAGGAGCGCCGGCGTGCCCGAGCGGGGCAGCCGTCAGGCCCAGCCACGGGACGAGGGCGAGTAGCAAAAACGGGCGGCGCATGGCACTCAAACATGGGCGCGCCGCCCCGCCCCCGGCAACCACCGGGCGGTCGTACGACCGATGCGTTCACGCCAGGAACATGGTAGTGTTCTCCCCCATGGCGGACACCAAGACTCCGGTGAAGTACAAACTGGGCTTGGTCCAGATGACCATGTCGTCCGACCCGGACGCCAACCTGCAACGAGCGATCGCGAAGGTGGCGGAGGCGGCCGGCGCGGGCGCGCAGGTCGTGTGCCTTCCGGAGCTCTTTCGATCGCAATACTTCGCGCAACGCGAGGATCCCGGGCTGTTCGACCTGGCCGAACCCGTGCCGGGGCCGAGCACGGAGGCGCTCGGGAAGGCCGCGAAGCGGGCCGGGGTCGTGGTGATCGCCCCCGTCTTCGAGCGCCGCGCCGCCGGTCTGTACCACAACAGCGCGGCGGTGATCGACGTCGACGGCCGCGTCGTCGGGCTCTACCGGAAGATGCACATCCCCGACGATCCGGCGTACTACGAAAAGTTCTACTTTACGCCCGGCGACCTCGGGTTCCGCGCGTTCGACACCCATGTGGGGCGGATCGGGACGCTCGTCTGCTGGGACCAGTGGTATCCCGAGGCGGCGCGCCTCACCGCCTTGCAAGGGGCCAACGTACTGTTCTATCCGACAGCGATCGGCTGGCACCCGAAGGAGAAGGCGACCCACGGGGCGGAGCAGCTCGACGCCTGGCGCACCGTCCAGCGCGGCCATGCGATCGCGAACGGTTGCTACGTCGCCGCCGTGAATCGGGTGGGACACGAGCGCCCTGCGGGCACGGACGGGGACGGCATCGAGTTCTGGGGCTCGTCGTTCCTCGCCGATCCGTTCGGCGCGATCGTCGCCGAGGCACCCCGTGACCGCGAGACGATCCTGGTGGGGGAAGTCGACCTGGCGCGCATCGAAGAAGTCCGCCGTGGCTGGCCGTTTCTGCGCGACCGACGGATCGACGCCTACGCCGGCATCGGCAGCCGCTTCCTCGACGATCAGCGGTAGTGCCTCGGTCCGACACCCCGGCGGCCCTCGGCTTCCGTATGCCCGCCGAATGGGAGCCGCACCACGCCACGTGGATCGGCTGGCCGCACAACGCCAGCGATTGGCCCGGCAAGTTTGGCCCGATCCCGTGGGTGTACGGCGAAATCGTGCGCGCGCTCGTCCCAAGCGAGATCGTCCGCATCCTGGTCAACACGGCGGTGCACGAGCGCCAGGCGCGACGGCTGCTCGCGCACGTCGGCGTAGCCTCCACGCAGGTCGAGTTCTTCCGGTTCCCGACGAACCGCGGGTGGACCCGCGACTTCGGCCCGATTTTCGTACGACGTACCAAGCCGCGCTCTGAAGTCGCGATTGCGCGGTTTCGCTTCAACGCGTGGGCCAAGTATCCCGACTGGAAGAAGGACGATGGGATTGCCCCCCGGGTGGCAGCGCGACTCAAGCTGCGGGTGTTTCCAGCCCGAAGCGGCACCGGAGACGTGGTGCTCGAGGGCGGGAGCATCGACCTCAACGGACACGGAACGCTCCTGACCACGGAAGAATGCTTGCTCGATCCGAAGGTCCAGGTCCGGAATCCCGGCCTCGGGCGCACCGACCTCGAAGCGGTCTTCCGCGAGCAGCTCGGCGTGACGCATGTGTTGTGGCTCGGCAAGGGGATCGCGGGGGACGATACCCATGGTCATGTCGACGACGTGTGTCGCTTCGTCAATCCAAAGACCGTGGTGCTGTGCCGCGAGACGGACGTGCGCGACGTGAACTATCGCCCGCTCGCGGAGAACCGCGAACGGCTACAGGGCATGCGACTCGAAGACGGCACCAAGATTGACGTGATCGATCTGCCGATGCCGGCGCCCCTCTCCTTCGACGGACAACGCCTCCCCGCCAGCTACGCCAACTTCTACATCGCCAATGGGGCCGTCCTGGTGCCGACCTTCAATGACCCCAAGGACCGCGTGGCAATCGGGATTCTGGCAGAGCTGATCAAAGATCGGCCGGTGGTGGGGATACACGCGGTGGATCTGGTGTGGGGACTCGGAACGCTGCATTGTCTCACCCAACAGGAACCGGCCGTCAGCACGACCTAGGGGGCAGTCATGGCTACAGCGACCATGCAGTTCGAAGGCCTCACTGCGATCGGCCAGATTTTCCTCCGTGCCCGCGATCTCGATCGCGCCATCCGCTTCTACCGCGACACTCTCGGCATGCCCTTTCTGTTCCAGGCGCCGCCTCAAATGGCTTTCTTCCAATGTGGCAGCGTGAGCGTCATGCTCGGCGTACCAGAAAACCCGGAGCTGGACCATGCCGCCTCCACTATCTATTACCTCGTGCCCGACATCGCGGCTGCGCACACTACGCTCCGCAGCCGCGGCGTTGATTTTGTCGCCGAGCCGCATCTGGTGCACCGTGCGGCGGACTACGACCTGTGGCTGGCGGAATTCCACGACTCCGAAGGGAACATCCTGGCTCTGATGTCCCGCAAGCCACGCCAGTAGCCGGGTTGTGGCACGGGGCTTCCAGCCCTGGGTATCCTTCGACAGTTATCCCGGAGTTGCGCCCCGTGACTCTCCTCAGCCTGCATCGCAGGATCGCGATCCTCGGCTTGCTCGCCGCAGCGTGCCGGGGAGGCGGTCCGCACGTCGAGGTCCCGCCGCCCACCCCGGCCCCAGGGGACACCACGTGCGTGCTCGCCAATGGCCGGACGGTCGCTCGCGACACCGTTTCGGTCGCCGTCTCCGATCCCGTGGCGGCCGCGCACGCTCCCCTTCCCCGGAATGAAGCCGAACGGCTGGTGTTCGGGCAATTGTACGAATCGTTGATCCGGCTCGACTGCCAGGGACGCCCCCTCCCGGGGCTGGCGAAGAGCTGGGACCAGGCGTCCGGCGATCGCTGGGCGTTCACGTTGCGTGACAACGCACGATTCTGGGACGGAGCACCGGTGACGGCGCGAGACGTCCTGGCATCCTGGCGGGGACGCGATCCAGCGCTCGCGCAGAGCGCGCTCATCGTGGACGATCACACCCTGACCGTGCCGGGTGCCGGCGTCCCGTTCCAGCGGTTCGCGGATCAGGTGCTGGCAGTGACCAAAGGCGCACCCGGTGGAGGATGGCCGATCGGGACCGGTGGTTACTGGATGACGCACAGCAATCCCGCGTCGCCGGATGAGCTGGTGGCGCAGCCGATACGCCCCACGCCCGGGCGCCCCGCGCTGAAGATCGTCATGGCCGCCCCCACGGCCTCGCGCGACGCCCTCGACGCCGGCGCGGATCTGTTGGTGACGGACGACCCCGCGACGCTCGAGTACGCGCGGACGCTCTCGGGATACGCGGACCTCCCGCTCGAGTGGGGTCGCGCGTACGTGCTGCTTGCGCCGGGCCGCGACAAGGCGCTCGCCGGGGATCTGCGCCTCGAGACGTTGCGAGAGGCGGTGCGTCAGGACGCGCGCCCCGCCGAATGGACGGGCAGCGGGCGCTACTGGTTCACTGACCTCTCGAACTGCAATCTGCCCGCCGGACGCGACACCCTGGGCGCGACCGGACGGCGGCGCCGCATCGCGTACGATCAGAGCGACCGCAGTGCCGCCGATGTCGCGGCCCGCCTCGTTGGGCTCGGCGTGCTGGGGCCCGGCGCGGTCGCCGCCGGCGTGTCGGGGGCGGCGTTCGCGTCCTCGCTCCGCGCCGGCGGCGACGCGGCGTACGTGCTCGAGCTGCCGCGCCGGGTGTACGACGCGTGCCGGGCGGCGGTGGAGCTGCCCCCGTGGGCCGCCGCCGGCACCGTGGAGCCACTACTCGACGTCCGCGCGCATGCCATCGTCCGGCGCGGCCTCCCCCGGATGGCGCTCGACTGGGACGGGACCCTCCACATCGGCCCCCCATGACGTTTCGCGCCCGTCTCCTCCTCGGATTCGGCGCCGTGGTGCTCGTTCCCCTGACCGTGTTCGGGTTGCGCATTCGCGCCGAGATGGCGAACCGACTCGCCGCCGAGTACCAGCGGCGCGTGGCGGCGCTCGTCGCCGTGATCCGGGCGGACCTGGACCAGCGGAGCGGCGACATTGCCAGCCGCCTGGCCGCCTTGCGGGAAGCGTTGGCCCGAGACAATCGCTTCCGCGGGCAGGTGGTTCAAGGTGGCGACCGAACCTACGTCCTCGACTACGCCGGCGATGCCATGCGCCTTTCCGGCCTCTCTCTGCTGCAGATCCAGGACGACGCGGGGCGGATCGTGAGCTCGGGACATTTTCGCAACGAGTACGATCGGACGGATCCTGCGCTACCGCGCCTGCTGGCCACGGCGCCCGCGGGTACTGCCCTGCTCCGGGCCCGCGGGGCGGAAGGGCCGCTCCTCGCGCTGGCGCGCGTCGACTCGGTGCGGCTGGGCAGTCGCGCGTTCACCCTGGTGGGCGGGATCGCCGTGGACTCGAGCTTCCTGGCGCACCTGACTCCCGACCCCGAGCTGAAGGTGGCCGTCGTGCTCCCGGGCGACTCGTCGGCCGCGGCTGATCCGACCACGCAGGTCGTGGACAGCCTCACCGTGCCGTTCGTGGCGGGCGGCGATTCGGCAGAGTTGCAGCCCGCGCGCATAATGGTCTCGCACTCGCTCGCATCCCTGGCGGCGCTGCGTCGGGGCGTCGCGTTTTCCTTCCTCGTCGCGGTGCTCGCCACTGCCGCGATCGCGCTCGTGCTCGCCTCCTGGCTCTCGACGCGGATCAGCCGGCCGCTGACCGCGCTCGCCGCCAAGACCGCTGACGTCGACATGGACCGGTTGGACGTGGCGTTCGAGAGCGATCGCGCGGACGAGATCGGGGCGTTGAGTCGCCTGCTCGGCGCCATGACCGAGCGACTGCGCGCCGGCGCTGCCCGCCTGCGCGAGGCCGAGCGCCGGCTCGCGATGGGCGACCTCGCCCGGCAGGTGAATCACGACGTCAAGAACGGCCTGATCCCGATCCGGAACGTTTTCCGGCACTTCGTGCAGGCCGCGCGCGAAGGCCCCGAGCCGCTGGCCGCCGCGTTCCGCGACCGCCAGGCGACGGTCGAATCGAGCATCACCTACCTCGAGAATCTCGCGAGCAACTATGCGCGCCTGTATCCGCACCCGGCCGGCGAGGCGTGCGACGTGAACGCCGTTGTGCGGGAGACGATCGGCCGCATGGGCGACACCGGCCGGGCGGAGATACGTCTCGAGTTGATGGAAGGGTTGCCCCCGGTCCGCGCCGATGTGCTCGCCCTTCGGCGCATCCTCGAGAATCTCATCGGCAATGCGATCGATAGTCTCGTGGACCGGCCCGGCAGCGTCCGCGTCTCCACCGATCGCGGCGCACCCGGCAACGGCACACCCCCGGTCCGCGTCATTGTCGCCGACACGGGCCGGGGCATGACGCAGGATGAGCTGAATCGCGCATTCGACGACTTCTACACCACCAAGCCGGGAGGGACGGGACTGGGTCTGTCCATCGTGCGGCGGCTGGTGCTCGACGCCAGCGGCTCGCTCCGCGTGGAGACGCAGCCCGGAGCAGGCAGTACGTTCATCGTCGAGCTGCCCGGGGTGAAGGCATGAACACCGTTCTGGTCGTCGACGACGTGGTCGCCATGGCCGATCAATACGCGTACGACCTGAAGCGCGTCGGTGGCTACGAAACGCTCGTCGCACACGGCGGGCAGGCGGCGCTCGACGCGTTGGAGCGCGAGGCCGTGGATTGCGTCATCCTCGACCTCGAAATGCCCGGCATGGATGGCTTCGAAGTGCTGCGCGCCATGGCGCGGCGCGGCCTGAAGGCGCCCGTGATCGTGTACACGGGTACGGGGAACTACGACCGCTGCACCGAGGCGATCCGGCTTGGCGCCCAGAGCTTCATCGACAAGGCAGAGCCGATGGAGCGCGTGGTACAGGAGGTCGAGCACGCGCTCGAACGGCACCGCCTCGCGGCACAGCTGGCGGCACTGCGCGGTCGACTCGAGCTCGAGGCGCCACTGGTCGGTGCGAGTGGCGCGATGCAACAGCTCAAGGACGCGATCGGGCGCGTGGCGAAAATTCCGAGCCCCGTGCTGATCGTGGGCGAGAGCGGATCGGGCAAGGAGCTCGTCGCCCGGGCGCTACACCGCCTCGGCCCGCACCCCACCGGGCCGTTTATCGCGCTCAACGCGGCGGCGCTGCCGGAGAACCTGGTGGAAGACGAGCTGTTCGGTCACGAGCGCGGCGCCTTCACCGGAGCGGGCGCCCTGCGCAAGGGCGCCTTCGAGGCTGCCGCCGGCGGAACCGTCTTTCTGGACGAGATCGGCGAGCTTCCGCTCGCCGCCCAGGCGAAGCTGCTGCGGGTGATCGAGCAACGGCAGGTCACGCGGCTCGGCGGCAACCGTACCGTGCCCGTTCTAGCGCGTGTCCTCGCCGCTACCAACCGGGATCTCGAAGCGGAGGTAAAGGCCGGCCGGTTCCGCGAGGATGTCTACTACCGCCTGAACGTTCACACGCTCCGCGTGCCGCCCTTGCGCGAGCGCCGGTCCGACGTCCCCGCACTCGTCGAGCACCTGTTGGCCGCCACCTGCGCGTACTTCGGGACGCGCCCCAAGACAATCGAGTCGGCTGCGATCGAGTGTCTGATGCGGTACGATTGGACTCGCAACAACGTCCGCGAGCTGCGGAACGTCGTCGAGCGGATGATCATCGCCGTGGACGGCGACACGATCGGCATCGACGACGTTCCTGGCGAGATTCGACAAGACGCCGGGCGTCGGCGAGCAGACTCGGACACGGTCCCGAGCACGTTTCATGATCTCAAGACCGAGGCCGAACGGGAGATCATCGTCACGGCGCTGGAGCATAACGACTGGCACATCACCCGGACGGCGCAGGCACTCGGCCTCGCGGATCATGCCAGCCTTCTGAAGATCATGCGGCGGCATAACATCAGCCGGGACGCCAGTCGCAAGTAACTCGCGGCTCGGCCGAGTCGCGGCTCTCAGCCGCGGACGTGTCCGTCCGAACACCTGCCCACTCGAAATCAGTGTCCTCCGCGACACGCGAGCCGGGAGCGCATCACGTAACTCCATATCTGACAACGGATGATGGACGACTGACCGCTGGCCCTCCTCCTGCCTTACCCGGGGGCGTTACTGCCATTCGACCAATCACAAGGAGGACTCCATGCGGAAGGCGACACTTATTCCCTGCCTCATCGCCGCGCTCGTCGCGAGCGCATGCGGTGACAAACGGCCCAAGACGGGCGATGCCAACGCGGCAGAGGTGACGACTTCGACCCCCACCAGCCCCGTCAACCCGGGTCCGGTGTCGTTCGAAAGCGCGAACACCGCTTTCACAGAGAAGCGTTACGCCGAGGCGGTGCGGCTCTTCACCACCTACACGACCGATAAGCCCGGCGACGTGTGGGGTCAGTACATGCTCGGCCTCTCCGCCTGGCGGACGGGCGACCGCGACGGCGCGGTGGATGCGTTCAAGCGGGCGCTCGCGATCGACTCGAACCACGTCAAGAGCCATCTCAACCTCAGCCGGGTGCTGGTCGAGCTGGGCAAGGCGCAGGAGGCGCTCCCCCACGTCGAAGCCACGCTCGCCATCGACTCCACGTCGGGTGAGGGATATCGGATCCTCGGCCGCGTGAAGGACGAGCTGGGAGACACAACGGGAGCGGTCGACGCGTTCAAGCGCGCGATCGTGCTGGACGAGCGTGACGTCTGGTCGATGAACAACCTGGCGTCGGCGTCGATCACCCAGCACAAGTATGCGGACGCGCTCGGCCCGCTCGCGCGGGCGATCGAGATCGACTCGACGGTCGCGACGTTCCACAACAATCTCGGGTTTGCGCTCGAGAAGGGCGGCTACGTCACGCAGGCGGTCGACGAGTATCGCGCGGCGCTGGCGATCGACCCGACCTACCAGAAGGCGTCGCGCAACTTGGCCCGCGTCGAAGGTGTGCCGAAGGACTCTACGGCGGCGCCGGCGGAGTTGGGCAAGCTGTCGCGGAGCTTCTTGGAACAAGTGCAGAGCTGGCATTGATCGTCCCGTAAAGACGGGCACTCATGTAGGGGCGCAGCATGCTGCGCCCCTACATCATATTCCCCCATAGCCCTACGCGATCCCCAGGTCCCGGCCGAGGGCGAGGATATCGTCTCGGATCCCCTTTCGCTCGGCCAGCAGCCGCAGGAATGCCCACCGCCGGAACGCAAACAGCGCGAGAGCGCGCGCTCCACCAACAATGCGATCGAGCCGCTCGAAAAAGATCAGTGCCGCATACCCGGTGAGTGGCTCGATCGCCAGCGCGAGCAGCGCCGGCTCCACACCCCGCGAAAGCCACACGGCCGCTGCTACGGCCGCCCAGGTAAGAGGAAACAGCAGCATCGCGGCGAGCACCTTGATGCTGGCAAGGGACTCCTCGGCGCCCTTCGCCATGCCCGTCGCGACGAACCCCGCCGCCCGGTACGCCGGGTAGTGCGTGATTACGCCCACCAGCGCCGCCGGTAGGAGGATCAACAGCACAAGAACCGCTTTCGCGACGTATTGGAGCACACGGTCGAGCGCGAACCGACGAGGTGTCAGCTGGCGCGGGTCGAGCCCCGCCGCCGCGAGCGCCGCCTGGTAACGATCGATGCGACTCGCCAGGGCGGCGAATCGCTCCGGCCACTGCATGCGGGCGACTTCGTATCCCGCGAGCAGCCGGCGCCGCAGCATCAACTCCTCGGTCAGCGACGGGGGCGATGTCGGTACGTCGTCTGCCGCGCTGACGATGCGCTGCGCCCGATCGACCAAGGCGTGCGCTTCCCCCTCCTCGGCCTGGAGCGTGACCGCGGCCAGCGCCCGCTCGATCCGTGTCGTCAGCTCGCGCACCGGTCCGAGGGGCGGCTCCTCGCCCGGCTCGAGCCGAACCGTGTTCACCGCAAATGGGTCTCCGAAGTGCAGTAGCGCGGCGCTCCGAAAGACGCGCTTCGCGCGGTAGTACAGGCCGGCGGGGACGATCTGGATCGGCACCGCGCCCGGCAGGGCGGCCGCTGCGCCGAGCGCGATACGGGCAGCGCCGGTCTTGAGGGGCCGGAGCTTCGGATCGGAATGCGATGTGCCCTCGGGGAAGATGGCGATGGCCCCCCCGCGCGCCAGCACCGCGCGTGTCGCGTCGAACGTCTCGCGGTTCTGCGACGGGTCGGACCCGGCATCCTGACGCCGGTGCACGGGAATCGCCTCGAACGCGCGACAGAAAAACCCGATGACGGGCATGCGGAAGAGTGGCGCCTTCGCGAGAAACGAGACGCGCCGTGGCGCCAGGCACAGCATGAAGGCGGGATCAATGAGCCCGCTGGGGTGATTGAGCACGAAGATCACGGGGCCGCGCGGCGGCACCTGTTCGAGGCCGGAGACTTCGATGCGGCGAAAGAAGATGCGCAACATCAGGCCGAACAGCGCCCGGAAGAGCGCTCTCACGGGGAGGGCTCGACGCCGGCACTCCGCGCGCCGCGCCAGGCGGCGTAGGTCCAGATGATCCCGCCCACCAGCACCGCGAGCGGAATGATCAAGACGGCCTCACCAAGGGAGCGGGCATCCGAGATGACGCCGACGAGAGACGGTGACGGAACATCACCCAGGATATGGATCGTGAAGATGCTCAGCGCTACCGCCGTCGCCCGCATGTGCGGGGAGACCAGGTTGACGATGGTCGAGTTGATGGGGCCCGTGGAGGCGAACAGGCACAGTTCCGCCGCAACGATCGCCGTCCAATACACCGCGGGCCGCGGCGCCGCGAGCGCGACGAGCGTGAGCGGCGCGGCGACCAGCGTCGCCACGCCCGAGACCCAGAGGTACGCTTGCCGCGAGCGGCGGAGGAAATAGTCGCCAACCCAGCCTCCGGCGTACGTCCCGAGGAATCCCGTGATCACCACAATCGCGCCGAACTGCACGGTCGCCTGCGCTTTGGGAATCCCACGAGTGCGCTCGAGGAAAGAGGGCGTCCAGAACGCCAGCGCGCCGATCGCGAACGTGTAGGCCGCATAGCCGAGGACGGTGAGGAGGTAGGGACGGTTGCGCAGCAGGGCGGCATAGGCGGCAAGGGCGGCACGGCCTAGGGTGACAGAATGGGGCCCAGGGGCGGCAGCGTCAGGATCCTGCGCGCCGCGCGGCGGATCGTACAGCCGCAGGGCGAGCGCCGCCAACACCAGTCCCGGCACGCCGGCGACGAAGAACGCCTCGCGCCACCCGAAATAGCGATCCACCAGCCCCCCAACCACGTAGCCCAGCGCCGACCCCACGGGTATGGCGGCGAAGAAGATCGCAAACACGCGACCCCGTCGCTCGCGGGGGAAGTAATCGGCCAGGAGCGCGGGCGAGATCGTGCCGTAGGCGGCCTCGCCGACTCCGACGGTGGCCCGCGCGGCGAAGAGCGACGCATAGCTTCGGGCGAAGCCCGCGAGCGCCGTCGCCACGCTCCAGATCGCGACGCCGAGCCCGAGCAGCCGCGTCCGGGACCGAGCGTCGCCGAGCGACCCGAATAGGGGCGCCGCGGCCATGTACACGATGATGAAGCCCGTCATCAGCGACCCGAGCTGCGTGTCCGAGAGCTGCAGCTCGGAGTGCTTCATGCTTTCGGCCAGCGCGGCGACGATCCACCGGTCCAGGTAGTTGAACAGGTTGATCAGCGTCAGGACGGCGAGCGCCCTCCGGGCTACAGATGCGCCTTCAACCAAGCGGTGAAGAGCCCGTACAGGTTCTCGCGCGTCGTGCCGCCGGCGATCGCGTGGGTCTTGTTGGGATAGATCCGCATGTCGAACTGCTTGTTCGCGCGCTCGAGTCGCTCCACCAACCGCACGCTGTTCTGGAAATGCACGTTGTCGTCGCCGGTCCCGTGCACCAGCAAGAAGCTACCCTTCAGACTGTCGGCGTACGCGAGCGGCCCGCTCTGGTCGTAGCCCGCCGCGTTTTCCTGCGGCGTGCGCATGTAGCGCTCGGTGTAGATCGTGTCGTAGAACCGCCAGTCGGTGACGGGCGCGACGGCGATCGCGGCCTTGAACACCCCCGCGCCGCGGAACATGCTGAGCGAGCTCATGTACCCGCCGTAGCTCCAGCCCCAGATGCCGATGCGATCGGGGTCCACGAAGGCTTGCCGGGAGAACCAGCGCGCCGCGGCGATTTGGTCGGCGGCTTCGTAGTGCCCGAGGCGGAGATAGGTCATCTTCATGAACTTCGCGCCGCGACCGCCGGTGCCCCGGTTGTCCACGCTGGCGACGAGGTAGCCATCCTGCGCGAGCATCTGGTGCCACAGGTAGTTCGGACCACCCCAGCTGTCGGTCACGGTCTGCGACCCCGGTCCACCGTACACGTTCATCAGGAGGGGATAGCGTCGCGTCGGTGTGAACCCTTTCGGCTTGATCAACCAGGCGTTCAGGTCCACCCCGTCGGGCGTCCGCACGACGATGAACTCGGGGCGGTTGAAGCCGAGCGCCGCGATCTTGTCACGCAGCTTCGCGTTGTCCGCGACCGGGCGAACCAACCGGCCGTCCGCGCGCCGCAGCGTCTGCACGGGAGGGATCCCCGCGCGGGAGTAGGTATCGACGTACAGGGCGAACGTCGGGGCGAAATCGGCGCTGTGGGTTCCGGAGTCGGTCGACAGACGCGTCAGGCCCTTGCCGTCGAGCCCCACCCGAAGCACGTGCCGCTCGAGCGGTCCCGGAGTCGCACCGCTGAAATAGAGGACGTGATTCGCCTCGTCCACGCCGTACACTTCCCCCACATCCCATCCGGCCGGTGTCACGCGCCGCACCAGGGTGCCCGACCGATCGAACAGGTACACCTGGTCGTACCCTTCCCGCTCCGAGACGAACAGGAACTGCTTGCCCCCGTCGATCCAGCGAGGCTGGTTCGCGTCGACCCACGCCGAATCGGTATCGGTCATGACGAGGCGGGACCCGCCCGTGCGCGCATCCGCGAGCAACAGATCGAGCCGGTTCTGGTGCCGGTTGAGACGGGTGAGCCACAGCGAATCGGGAGCGCCGGCGAAATCCATCGCCGCGATGTAAATGTCCTTCTCGGGGCCCAGGTCCATCCAGGTCGTTCGCCCCGTCGCGACCTCAACGGTCCCGATCTTCACCTCCGAGTTGGGCGAGCCCGCCTTGGGATAGCGGACGGGGACGAGCGCGGGATAGAGCGAGTCCTGGTCGACCAGATAGAACGGCCGGATCGCGGACTGATCGACTCGCCAGAATGCGATCCGCATGCCGTCGGGGCTCCAGCGAAAGGCGTCGCGTAGGTCGAGCTCTTCCTCGTACACCCAGTCGGAAGTGCCGTTGATGACGTTGTCGCCTCCGTCCGTCGTGAGCGCCGTCTCCGTCCCGCTCGCGAGGTCGGTCACGTAGATGTTGTTGTCACGAACGAAGGCCACACGGCGCGCGTCGGGTGAGAACTTGGCGAACTGTTGATAGCCGGCCTTCGTACTGACCGGAATCAGCCGGCGGGCGGTGAAGTCCCACACGAAGTAGGTGCCCTTGGTGTTCTGTCGCCACACGCGAGCCGAGTTGGTGAAGATGAGCAGCTTCGTGCCGTCGCCCGAGAAGCGGTACTCTTCGATCGCGATCGGCTTGCGGGCACCGGACGCGGTCAGATCCGCGCCGCGCAGCACCAGCTGCCTCGCGCCGCTGAGCGCGTCGACACGGTACAGGTCCGTGCTGCCGGACGCGTCCGGCTCGACGGTCGTGTACGCCTTGCCGTCCTTCATCCATGCAAGGTCGACGAGATCGCTCGCGAAATCGGGCGAGCTCCAGATGGCGTGGACCGTCAGCGGGAGCGGCGGCGAGGGGGCGGGAACGCTTTGCGCGGCAAGTGATCCCGCGAAGACGAAGACACAGACCAGCCTCGAAACCATGATGGCCACCGGAGGTGTTGAGGATGTCCCAAACTTAGCCCCCGATGGCCATTTGGCCACGACTCCCTGATTCGGGCCGCATGACGTGTGAGGGCCCTCACGTGTGGTCACGACACGCGCGATCTTGTTGTGCATCGATTCGGCGCACCGGGTGGCCGCTATGAGACAGGAGGAGCGATGACACAGGTGAGTCAACGCGAGCGGGCGGAAGCGTTCCGCCGGCGCCACCGGGAGGGCGGCATCCTCGTCCTCCCCAATGCCTGGGACGTCGTGACGGCGCGAGTGATCGAGCGCGCGGGGTTCGACGCGATCGCGACGTCCAGCGCGGGTGTCGCCTGGGCGCTCGGCTACGCCGACGGCGAACGCATCAGCCGCGGCGAGATGCTCGCCGTGGTGCGGCGCATCGCGTCGAGCGTCCGCGTCCCAGTCACCGCCGACATGGAGGCCGGATACGGTGCGACGCCGGAGGCGGCGGCCGAGACCGCCCGCGGCGTGATCAGCGCCGGGGCCATTGGCCTGAACCTGGAAGACGGGACGAACGACGGACGCCTGTTGGACATCCACCTGCACCAGGACCGCATCCGGGCAATGCGCGAGGCGGGCGCCACAGCGGGCGTCCCGCTGGTCATCAACGCCCGGACGGACGCCTTCGAGATCGGTAACTGGACACCGTCCGAGCGGCTCACCGCCGCCGTGCGGCGCGGCAACGCGTACCGCGCTGCCGGTGCCGACTGCCTGTTTGTGCCCCATGTGAGCGATGCGGCGACCATCGAGCGGCTCGCCCGCGAGATCGAAGGGCCCGTCAACGTCATCGCGGGACCCCCCGCCCCGCCGATCCGGGAGCTCGAGCGTCTGGGTGTGCGGCGGGCGAGCCTCGGGCCGCGCGTCGTCCAGGCGGCCCTCGGCCTGGTACGCCGCGCCGTGACGGAGTTGCGGGAGCGCGGAACCTATGATACGATGGGAGAACTGCTCATTCCGTTCGGCGAGCTGCAGGCGTTGTTGGCGCCGACCCCTTGACGGGATTTCGAACGCAGTGGTATATTTATTCTAGGACGTGAATATTTAGTCCGGTCTGGTTAACCCGTTTGCGTGGCCTCGACATGGTGCGGAACCGTACGCTGAACACCGTCGCGAACCTGAATCCGGCGACTCCCCCCGATGGGAGCGAGCGGCGGGCGTAAGCGTATAGATGACTGAAGCCAAATCCCCCGGCCCGCTCCCAACAGAGCGGGCCTTTCGTTTGTCGGGCTTGGGAGGAGACACGATGGCCGCAGTCGACCGATCGCCGTGGGCTCACCGGCGCACGCGCGACCTCGATCCCTGGCGGGAGCACGACGCCTGTGGCGTCGGCTTCGTGGCGCGCGCGTCCGGCGAGCCCTCCGCCGACATCGCCCGCCTCGCCCTGCAGGCCCTCGCCCGCGTGGCGCACCGCGGCGCCGCGGGGACCGACCGCTCCGGTGACGGCGCGGGGCTCCTCACTCAAATCCCGACACCGTTGTTCCATCGCGAAGCGGGGAGGCTCGGCGTCGTGCTGCAGCAGGGCCAACCCTTCGCGGTCGGGGCCTTCTTCCTGCCCCGCGAGTCGGATGCGCTGGCCCGCGCGACCGCCATCGTCGAGGACGTGTTGCGGGAAGAGGGTCTCCCGGTGCTTGGGTGGCGCGACGTGCCCCTGGACCAGGATGTGCTGGGCGCCGGCGCGCGCGCCTCCTGTCCCACGATCCGCCAGGCGATCGTCGCCGTGCCCGACGACGGGCGCGCCGATGAAGCCGCGCGGGAGCGCGCCTTGTATCTGGCGCGCCGGACCATCGAGCGCCGCGTCGCCGCTGCCGGCTCCGGCCTGGACCCGTTCTTCGTCTGCTCGCTGTCGTGTCGCACGCTGGTGTACAAGGCGCTACTGACGGGCACGCAGCTCGGCGGCTTTTTCCCCGATCTCCAGTCACCGGACTTCGCGACAGCGCTCGCGATCTTCCACCAGCGCTACTCGACCAACACAACGTCGAGCTGGCCCCTGGCGCAGCCGTTCCGCATGCTCGCCCACAACGGTGAGATCAACACGCTGTGGGGGAACCGCAATGCCATGGCGGCGCGAGAACCCGTGCTCGCCGCCCCGGTGTGGAGCGACGCCGTGGACCGCCTGACGCCCATCATCTGGGCCGAGGGCAGCGACTCGGCCAGTCTCGACAACGCACTCGAGCTGTTGGTGCGCTCCGGACGCGATCCGGTCCATGCCCTGATGATGCTGGTCCCAGAGGCCCACGAGGGTGCAGTCGAGATGGAACCCGCGCTCCGGGGCTTTTACGAGTTCCACGAGTGTCTCGTGGAGCCGTGGGACGGACCCGCGGCCCTTGCATTCTCCGATGGCGTGTTCGTCGGCTCAGCCCTCGACCGCAACGGGCTCCGCCCCTGTCGGTACAAGGTCACGCGCGACGGCCTGGTTGTCGCCGGCTCCGAGACGGGACTGGTCGATCTGGATGCCGCAGAGGTCGTAGAGAGCGGCCGGCTCGGCCCGGGCGAGATCCTGGTTGTTGACACCCGTCGCAAGGCGATCCTCCGGAACGCCGAGGCGAAGCGCGAAGTCGCCCGACGCCGCCCCTACGGCCGCTGGGCCGCTCGAGGCATTCGTCCCCTGCGGCCGACGGCGGCCGTACCCGAGGCTCCGCCGGTGACCGATAGCGAGCGCGTCGCCCAGCAGGTCGCTTTCGGCTGGAGCTTCGAGGATCTCCGTTACGTGCTCGAGCCGATGGGCGGCACCGGGCAGGACGCCGTGTGGAGTATGGGGGACGACACCCCCATCCCGCCGCTCGCCCGCGTACCGCCAAGTCTGTACGCGTACATCCGCCAGCGCTTCGCCCAGGTCACGAATCCCGCGATCGATCCCCTGAGGGAGACGCTCGTGATGTCGCTGCGGATGCACCTCGGACGCCGCGGTTCACTCCTGGTCGACCGGCCCGACGGATTGCGGCTCGTGCGGAACGAGCACCCCGTGCTGCTCCCGGAGGAGGTCGCTGCGCTCCGCAGCGGGGTGGGCGCCCAGGTCGTTACGCTCGACACCACATGGGCAGCCGCCGGAGGTCCCGATGCGCTGCGGGCGGCGCTCGACGGGCTGTGCCGGGCGGCGGGCCTGGCAGTGCACGACGGGGCGCGGATCGTGATCCTCAGCGACATCGGAGCCAACCGCGAGCGCGCACCGGTGCCGGCGCTGTTGGCGGTCGGCGCGGTGCACCAATACCTCCTCCAGGCGGGCGTGCGCACCCGCGTGGGACTGGTCGTCGAGACCGGCGACGCCTGGGACGTGCATCATTTCGCGGCGCTCATCGGCTATGGCGCGGAAGGCGTGCACCCCTGGCTCGCGGTCGAGTCCGTGAAAGCGCACGTGGCGGAAGAGGATGCCCGGACCCGCTTCCGCGCCGCCGCCGAGGCGGGTCTCCGCAAGATCCTCTCGAAGATGGGGATCTCGACGCTGTCGTCCTACTGCGGCGCCCAGATCTTCGAGGCGCTCGGGCTCGGTGCCGAAGTGATCGACCGCTGCTTCACCGGGACCGCGTCGACCATCGGCGGCATCGGCTTCACCGAGATCGCCGAGGATGTGTTGGCGAGGCAGCGAGCGGCGTATCCCCCGGTCGAGCCCGCCGCGGAGCCGGTGCTGCCCGACCACGGGCGGGTGCGCTATCGCCGGGACGGCGAAGATCACGGCTGGTCGCCCCAGCTGGTGCGGGCGATGCACTCCGCGGTCGCGGCGGACACGAAGCAAGCGTACGACACCTTCCGCGACCGGGTGGCAGCCCGCGTGCCGGCGAGCCCGCGGGATCTGCTCGCGTTCCGGGCCGGTACCCCAATCGCGCTCGAGGAGGTCGAGCCCGCGGAGGCGATCCGCCGCCGGTTTATCTCGACCGCGATGTCGCTCGGCGCTCTGTCGCCCGAGGCGCACCGCACGCTCGCCATCGGCATGAACCGGATGGGCGCCCGCTCGAACTCGGGCGAAGGCGGGGAAGACCCGGACACCTACGCCGCGCTCGCCAACGGCGACAGGGCGGACAATCGAATCAAGCAGGTCGCCTCTGGGCGATTCGGCGTCACGACGCACTATCTGGTGCGCGCCGACGAGCTGGAGATCAAGATCGCGCAGGGCTCCAAGCCCGGCGAAGGCGGCCAGCTCCCCGGGCACAAGGTGACTGCGCTGATCGCGCGGTTGCGCCACTCGGTACCGGGCGTGCCGTTGATCTCGCCGCCGCCGCATCACGACATCTATTCGATCGAGGACCTGGCGCAGCTCATCCACGATCTGAAGCAGGTCAACCCGCGTGCCCGCGTAGGCGTCAAGCTCGTCGCGGAAGCTGGTGTGGGGCGGGTCGCGGCGGGGGTCGCCAAGGCGTACGCCGACTACGTTCTGGTGTCCGGCCACAACGGCGGCACGGGGGCGTCGCCGCTCTCGTCCATCAAGCACGCCGGTTCACCCTGGGAGCTCGGGCTCGCCGAAACGCAGGCGATCCTGATCGAGAACGGCCTGCGTCACCGCATCGAGGTGCGGGTGGACGGCGGCTTCCGCACGGGACGCGACGTCGTGATCGCCGCGTTGCTGGGCGCGGAAAGTTACGGGTTCGGCAGCGCGGCTCTCGTCGCGATCGGCTGCGACATGGCACGCCAGTGTCACCTCAACTCGTGTCCGACCGGGATCGCGACGCAGCGGCCCGAGCTGCGCGCCAAGTTCAAGGGGACGCCAGAGCAAGTGGTCGCGTACTTCACGTGGATCGCCGAGGACGTGCGTCGCATCCTCGCCGAGCTGGGGTGCCGCACGATGGACGAAGCGATCGGCCGGGTGGAGCTGTTGGAGCGGGTCGATCGCCCCGAGGTGCCCCGCGCGCAGATGCTCGACCTCTCCCTGCTCCTGGTGGACCCACGCGGAGGCAGCGAGGCGCCGCGGCGCCGCACGGTGGAGCGGAACGACCGGCCAGGGCCCGAGTCCCTCGACGAAGAGATCCTGCACACGCTCGCCCCCCGGCTCGACGCCGGCCGCCCGTTCGCGGGCGTCTACGACATCGGGAACCACGACCTGACGGTGGGCGCGCGCATCGCGGGCCGGATCGCCGAGCGGGTCGGCAACACGGGTCTGCCAGCGGGCACGGTCCGCCTGCGGTTCCACGGCAGCGCGGGGCAGAGCTTCGGCTCCTTCGCCCTGCCTGGTATGCATCTGGAGCTCGAGGGCGAGGCGAACGACTACGTCGGGAAGGGTCTCACAGGGGGGGAGATCGTGATCCGGCCATTCCGCGGGAGCGCCGCGCGAGCCGATGAGCAGGTGATGCTCGGCAACACGGTTCTGTACGGCGCCACCGCGGGGAAGCTGTTCGCGGCGGGACGCGCGGGGGACCGGTTCGCGGTGCGCAACTCGGGAGCAATCGCGGTGGTCGAAGGGGTTGGCGCCCACTGCTGCGAATACATGACGGCGGGCATCGTGGTGGTGCTCGGACCGGTAGGCAGAAACTTCGCGGCCGGCATGTCGAACGGCGTCGCCTACGTGCTCGACGAGACCGAGACGTTCTCGGTGCGTTGCAACGGCGACATGGTCGCCGTCCGGCCGCTCGAGCCCTCCGACGAGGAGCCGCTGCTGGAGCTGATCCGCGAGCACTGGGGCAGGACGGGCAGCGGGAAGGCGCGCGGCGTGTTGGATTCGTGGGACCGCTATGGCCCGCTGTTCCGCAAGGTCGTCCCCCACGCGGCGCCTGCTCCCGTCGCGCCGCCCGCGGAGACGACGCCGGTGGCGGTGTAGGCGTCAGTCACGCCGCCGCAGCAGCGGCAGCTCGAGGCTGTCGCGCAGCGCCTGCCAGCTCGCCTCGATGATATTTTCGGAGCACCCCACCGTGCTCCACCGCTCGGTCCCATTGGCAGACTCGAGTAGGACGCGGGGCTTCGCCGCTGTGCCGAGGTGCTCGTCCACGATCCGCACCTTGTAGTCCACGAGCCGCACCTGCGCGAGCTCTGGGTAGTGCGGCAGCAACGCCTTGCGGACCGCGTTGTCGAGCGCGTTCACGGGCCCGGCGCCCTCAGCGGCGGTATGCATCACATCGCCGTTCACGCGTAACTGGATCATCGCCTGCGCCGTCATGTCGCCCTCGCTGCGCCGCTCGACGATGACCGTGAAGCCGAGCAGCTCGAACGGCGGCCGATAGTCCGGTGAAGCGCGCCGTAACAGCATCTCGAACGAGCCGTCCGCCGCCTCGAACTGCAGCCCCGCGTGCTCCAGCTGTTTGATGCGCTGGAGCACCTCGGACTCCGGGACGCCGGCCGCGAGTCCCAGCGCGTCCGCGCGCAGCCGCACGTTGTGCCGTCCCGACAGCTCGCTCACCACGACGCGCATCTCGTTGCCGACCTGGGCCGGGTCGATGTGCTGGTAGCTCTCCGCGAGCTTTGCCACGGCCGCGACGTGGATGCCACCCTTATGCGCGAACGCGCTGGCGCCCACGTACGGGGCGTGCGGATCGGGATTAGCGTTCGCAACTGCCGCGACGTAGCGCGCGAGGTCGGTCAAATGCCGCAGCTGCTCGGGGGGCAGCACGGCGACCCCGAGCTTGAGCTGGAGGTTCGCGATCAGGGGAATCAAGTCGAGGTTGCCGCAGCGCTCCCCATAGCCGTTGATCGTCCCCTGCACGTGGTCGCACCCCGCACGCACCGCCGCCAGCGCGTTCGCCACCGCAAGCCCGCCGTCGTTGTGCGGATGGATGCCGAGGGGCGTGTCGACCCGGGACCGCACTTGGCGCACGCGCTGCTCGACCACGTCGGGGAGCTCGCCACCGTTCGTGTCGCACAGCACGAGGCAGTTGGCTCCCGCCTCGGCCGCGGCGCGGAGCGTGGCAAGCGCGTAGTCCTGGTCGAGGCGATAGCCGTCGAAGAAATGCTCCGCGTCGTAGATCACCTCCCGCCCGAGGCCGCGAAAATATCCCACGCTGTCCCCGATCATCCGGAGGTTCTCCTCGCGGGTCGTCTCGAGCACCCGGTCCACGTGCAGCGTCGAGCTCTTCCCCACGAGCGTCACCACCGGCGTCTCGGCGGCCAGCAGGGCGGTAAGATTGAGGTCGTCCTCGCAGGCGCTACCCGCGCGCCGGGTCATCCCGAAGGCCGCGACCTTGGCGTGACGCAGCGGCTCCTTGCGAATCCGGCGGAAGAATTCAGCGTCCTTGGGGTTCGACCCCGGCCAGCCGCCCTCGATGTAATGGATCCCCAGGGCGTCCAGCCGTCGGGCAATTTTCACCTTATCGTCCACCGAGAGCGAAAGGCCCTCCCGCTGCGTGCCGTCCCGCAGGGTCGTGTCGTAGAGGTACAGGGTCATGGGCGCCATTCTCCCCAAAAAGCAGCGCGGCCTCTCGGGATCGAGAGGCCGCGCCGCGCATCAATCGGAGTCGAGAATCCGTCAGCCGAGTGCCGCCACGCCGCCTCTCCGGAAGAGTCGGATCGCGATGGTGCTAATCGGCAGATTCACGTGACGGAAGCTCATGCCTGGGATACTAACCGCGTGACGGGACGCGTCAATCCCGTAAGGACGGGTGGGCTGCCGCTGCGCCCGCGGGTGGTTGACAGAACCGTTACCACTGGCTTACGTACCAGCCATGCTGCGTACGCGTTTGCACCACCGGCATCATCATCACCACCCGATCAGCGGGAGGCAGCCGGAGGCGTACGCAAGGTAGGTAACCTGTAGCACCTTGAGTGCATCACCGACGCCGGCCTCCCTGGGGCCGGCGTCGTCTTGTTCTAGGGACGACATGGCTCCGGGATCCGGCTTGGTCAACGACTCGGAGCGACACGATGTCCCGACCCATCGATTCCTCGAAGGCCTTGCGCCTCGGCCTCCCAAAAGGCCGGATGGAGCAAGGTGTGCTGACGTTGCTGGGTGACGCCGGCATACGCATCCGCCCGGGAGCGCGCGGCTATCGGCCCGACGTATCGCTCCCGGACACCGAAGCCAAGATCCTCAAGCCTCAGAACATCGTGGAGATGCTCGCGCTCGGCAGTCGGGACCTCGGCTTCGCGGGCGCCGACTGGGTGGCCGAGCTCCAGGCGAATGTAGTCGAGTTGCTCGACACCGGACTCGACCCCGTCGAGGTGGTAGCGGCGGTCCCCGGAGCGCTGCTCGAGAACGGGCGCCTGCCCGAGCGCCACCTGGTCGTGGCTTCGGAATACGAGCGGCTGGCACAACGTTGGATCACCGAGCGGGGCCTGTCCGCTGAATTCGTGCGCTCCTACGGCGCGACCGAAGTGTTTCCACCCGAAGACGCGGACCTGATCGTGGACAACACCGCCACGGGCGCAACGCTGGAGGCGAACGACCTCGTCGTCGTGGACCGGCTGATGCGCTCCTCCACGCGTCTCTACGCCAACCCTGTAGCCCTCGCGGATCCCGATCGGCGCTGCCGCATCGACGACCTCGTCATGCTCCTCGAGTCGGTGCTCGTGGCCCGGCGCCGCGTGATGCTCGAGGTGAACGCCTCGGCCGCGTGCCTCGAGGCCGTGGTATCGGCGTTGCCGGCGATGCGCCAAGCCACCGTGGCACCGCTGTACGGCAACGGTGGCTACGCCGTGAAGGCCGCCGTGCCGCGTGAGCTGCTGCCGCAGGTGATTCCCGCCGTGAAGGCGGCGGGAGGCACCGATGTCGTCGTGTCCACCTTCTCCCAGATCGTCCCATGACAGCGACCACGCCCGTCACCGGTCCGATGTCGCGGATCGACCCCACCACGGCATACACTCGGCCGCCGGCAGCCCCGGGCCTGCTGCGCCTCGACTGCAACGAAGGAGTCCTGCCGCCTCAGGATCTGTTGCGTGTGCTCGCCACCGCGGATCCCGAGCTGCTGCGCCGCTATCCGGACGTGAGCCCGCTCGAGGCCAAGCTCGCCGCGCGTGTCGGCGTGGCGGCGGAGCGCGTCATCGTCACCGCGGGCGCGGACGAAGGAATCGACCGCGCGTGCCGCGCCTTTCTCGAGCCCGGCCGCACGATCCTCGTGCCGGAGCCGAGCTTCGACATGTTCGACTGCTGCGCTGGGCTCGTAGGCGGTGAGCTGGTTCGCGTGCCCTGGCCTGACGACGCCTTCCCGATCGAGGGCTTCCTCGACCGGCTCGACGGCCGGACGGCCGTGGTCGTGGTCGTATCGCCCAACAATCCGACCGGGAGTGTCGCGACCCTGGCCGAAGTCCGTCGCCTCGCCGCCGCGGCCCCCAACGCGCTCCTGATCCTGGACCACGTCTACGTGGAATACGCAGACGAGGACCTCACCCCCGCACTGCTCGACCTGCCGAACGTCGTCGTGCTGCGGACGCTCTCCAAGGCGTGGGGGCTGGCCGGCTGCCGCATCGGCTACGCCGTAGCGAGCCCGTATGTGATCTCGGTGCTGCGCGCCGCGGGCGGGCCGTACACGGTGGCCGCGCCCTCGGTCGCTCTGGCCCTCGCTCAGCTCGCGCGGGGTGCCGGTGCGCTGCAAGACCACGTCGCGCGAGTGCGGGAGGAGCGTCGCCTGCTCAGCGAACGTCTCGCCGCGCGGGGATACGCTCCGCGGCGGTCGCAGGCCAACTTCGTGCTCGTCGAATGCGGGGCGCATGCGTCGTCTATCTCTGCGGGACTGGCGGCCCGGGGGGTGCTGGTGCGCGACTTCCGGGGCCGCCCGGGTCTTGAGACGGCGCTGCGCATCACGCTGCCGGGCGATGTCGCCGACTTCCAGCGCCTGTGCGGCGCACTGGAGCGCACGCTCGACGCCGAGGGGGGGGGGAGACCATGACGGCGCGCACCGCGACGGTCACCCGCGCTACGCGCGAGACCTCGATCACGGCCACGCTCGTCCTCGATGGCAGCGGCAAGGCCGAGGTGAAGACCGGCCTCGGCTTCCTCGATCACATGCTCGAGTGCCTGAGCCGTCACGCCAGGTTCGACCTCTCGCTCAAATGCGAGGGCGATCTCCACGTCGACGACCACCATACCGCCGAGGACTGCGCCCTGGTCCTGGGCCAGGCACTGGACCGTGCGCTGGGGGAACGGCGCGGCGTGATCCGGTTCGGATGGGCGTACGCTCCGCTGGATGAGGCGCTGGCCCGCGCCGTGGTGGACCTGTCGGGACGATCGTTCGCCGACGTGTCCCTCGGCCTCAAGCGCGAGGCGATCGGCAACATTGCATGCGAGAATATCCCCCACGTGCTGCGCTCGCTGGCGTCCGCGGGGCGGCTCACCCTGCACGTCGATGTCCTCAAGGGCGAGAACGACCACCACCGTGCCGAGGCGGCGTTCAAAGCGACGGCGCTCGCCTTGAGACAGGCGGTGGCCTGCTCGGGGTTCGACGACGTTCCCTCCACGAAGGGCACGCTGGGAGGCACGCCCGATGACTGACGTGATCATCGTGGATTCGGGAGTCGCCAACCTCGCGTCGATCACCAGCGCGTTCCAGCGCTTGGGAGCGCGCGTCGCGGTAACGGGTGAGTTGGCGGCGGTGCGCGACGCGCCGCGCATCGTGCTCCCCGGTGTCGGCGCGTTCGGCGCAGGGGTTGGGTCGCTCCGGGCTCGCGGCCTCGATAGTGTGATCGCCGCGGCCGTGATGCGTGGTACTCCGGTGCTCGGCGTCTGCCTGGGGATGCAGATGTTGTGTGAGGGGAGTGACGAGTCTCCGGGCGTCGCGGGACTGGGGCTCGTCGCCGGAACATGCCGGAGGCTGCCGGAGCACGTGCGCGTGCCACACCTGGGATGGAATACTGTCACCGCCGAAAGTGGCGGGATGGTCGCGAGCGGTGTGGCAGCGTTCGCCAACTCCTACGCCCTGCGTACGGCTCCCCCCCCCGCCCCCGCCGCCGCCGGCTGGACAGCCGCCTGGAGCACCCACGGCGTACGGTTCGTCGCGGCGCTCGAGCGGGCCAGCCTGCTCGCCGTCCAGTTTCATCCCGAGCTCTCGGGAGCGTACGGCGCGGCTTTGCTCGAGCGTTGGCTTACTGGAGCGCGAGCGGGCACGTCCCCGCCCGGCAGCGTGACGCCGGGCCTGCTACCCCGCGTGGTGCCCTGCCTGGACGTCAAGGACGGCCGGGTCGTGAAGGGGATTCGCTTCCAGAATCTGCGGGACGCGGGCGACCCGGCCGCCCAGGGCGCGCGGTACGAGGCGCAGGGAGCGGACGAGCTCGTCGTGCTCGATGTTGCCGCGTCTGCCGAGGGACGGGCCACCCAGATCGACACGGTGGCGCGCGTCCGCGCGGCGATCCGGATTCCCCTCACCGTGGGTGGGGGCGTCCGGAGCGTCGCCGATGCACGCCGCTTGCTCGCGGCGGGCGCGGACAAGGTGAGCGTGAATACGGCCGCGCTGCAGCGTCCCGCGCTCCTCTCCGAGCTCGCCGCCGAGTTTGGCAGCCAGTGCGTGGTCCTCGCCATCGACGCCCGCCGCGCGGGAGACCGGTGGGAGGCGCTGGCATTCGGCGGCCGCGAGTCCGCGCGGCCCGACGCGGTGGCCTGGGCGCAAGAAGGCGCGGGGCTCGGTGCCGGAGAGATTCTGCTCACGAGCTGGGACCGCGACGGCACGCGCTCCGGGCCGGACACCGAGCTGGTGCGGGTGGTGGCCGGCGCCGTCCACGTGCCGGTGGTCGCATCGGGTGGTATTGGTGAGCGAGCCCACGTCGTCGAGGCCTTCCGCGCGGGCGCGGACGCCGTGCTCGCAGCCTCGGTATTTCACGACGGCGACGACACCGTCGCGGGCATCAAGGAAGACCTGGCGCTGAACGGCATCCGGGTGCGGCCATGATCATCCCCAGCATCGACCTGATGCAGGGTCGCGCGGTGCAGCTGCGCAGGGGCCGCGACTTCGTTCTCGACGGCGGCGACCCCATGGAACGGCTCGAGCAGTTCGCCGTGGCGGGGGAGGTCGCGGTGGTCGACCTGGATGCCGCGCTCGGGCGCGGGTCCAACGAGGAGCTGATCCGGCAGATGGTGCGGCGGGCACCCTGCCGCGTGGGAGGCGGCATTCGGGATCTCGACGCCGCACGCGCCTGGCTCGACGCCGGCGCCGCGAAGATCGTGATCGGCACGGCAGCGAGCCCGGAGCTCTGCTCCGCCCTGCCCCGCGAGCGGGTCATCGCTGCCGTGGACGCGGAGCGCGGCCAGGTCGTGGTGGACGGCTGGCGGACCGCGACGGGCGTGTCGGTGCTCGATCGCGTGCGAGCGCTGGCCTCGTTCGTCGGCGGTTTTCTCTTCACTCAGGTCGAGCATGAGGGCGCGATGGGCGGGTTCGACCTCCGGGCCGTGGCGGCGGCCGTCGGCACCGCGGGCACGGCGCGACTCACGGCGGCCGGTGGGATCACCACGGCGGCGGAGATCGCCGAGCTGGACAAGATCGGCGCGGACGCGCAGGTCGGCATGGCGCTTTATACCGGGCGATTGTCCCTGGGCGACGCGGTCGCAGCGCCTCTCGCGAAGCCGCTCGCGGGCGAGGTCTGGCCCACCGTCGTGTGCGACGAGGAGGAACATGCCCTGGGCCTCGTCTGGAGCACGCGCGAGTCGCTGGCGAAGGCGGTGGCGGAGCGCAGGGGCATCTACTGGTCGCGCTCCCGCCAGGCGCTGTGGGAAAAGGGAGCCACCTCGGGAAACACCCAGCAGCTGATGCGCGTGGACCCGGACTGTGATCGCGATGCCCTGCGCTTCATTGTCCGACAGCACGGTGCTGGGTTCTGTCACCTCGAGCGCCGATCGTGCTGGCCTGCGGATTTCGATCTCGGCGTCCTCGCGCGCACGATCGCGGAGCGCGCCGCCCGTCCCGAACCCGGATCGAGAACGGTGAAACTGCTGTCCGACCCCAGCCTGCTCGCGGCCAAGCTGCTCGAGGAGGCGGGGGAGCTAGGGCTGGCCGATGGGCGCGCGGCGGTGGTGCATGAAACCGCGGACGTGCTCTATCTGGCACTCGTCGCACTGATACGCGGTGGTGGGACGCTGGCGGACGTGGTGGCGGAGCTGGGCCGCCGGCACGGCGCCGTGACGCGACGCCCGATGGCCGCCAAGGTGGGCGCCGCACCATGAGCGAACGCCTGTTGCCGCGGCGGGCGGTCACCGACCTGATACGGCGCCGTGGCGACCCCGTGCCGCCCGAAACGCTCGCCGAAGCGGCCGTGATCGTCGAGGCGGTACGGACGCGCGGCGAGGCGGCGCTCCGTGAGTACGCCGAGCGCTTCGGTGAAGTCCAACCCGGAGCGCCGCTCGTGTACGACCGCGGAGTTCTTTCCGAGGCACTGGCGCGCCTGCCGGAGTGCGACCGCGCCCGGCTCGAGCGGGTCGCGGAACGGATCCGGACGTTCGCGGAAGCCCAGCTGCGCGCGCTCTGTCCGGTGTCGGTGTCCGTGCCCGGCGGCGTCGCAGAGCAGCGGGTGACGCCGATCGAGCGCGCCGGGTGTTACTCGCCCGGCGGGCGCTATCCCCTCCCCTCTTCGGTCCTGATGACCGCGGTAACTGCGCGCACGGCGGGCGTGGCGCACGTATGGGTCGCGAGTCCCAAGCCGGCGACCGTGACACTGGCCGCCGCGGCGGTCGCGGGCGCGGACGGCCTGCTGGCTGCGGGCGGCCCACACGCGATCGCCGCGCTCGCCTACGGCGCCGGCGGTCTTGCCCGATGCGATGTGATCGTGGGACCGGGGAATCGTTACGTGACCGCAGCGAAGCAGCTGGTCACGGGCACGGCAGCGATCGACATGCTCGCAGGTCCCTCTGAGCTCACGGTGTTAACGGACGGCACGGCCGATCCGGGTCGCGTTGCGGCCGACCTGCTCGCGCAAGCCGAGCACGATCCTGACGCGCTGCCGGTACTCGTGACCAGCGATCCCAAATTCGCAGAACGTGTCGAAAGGGAGCTCGAGCGCCAGCTCAGCGACCTACCGACCGCCGTGGTCGCGCGCGCGGCACTCGCGAACGGAGGCGTGATCGTCGTAGCGGACCTGGACGAGGGGATTGCGGTATGCGACGCGCTCGCGCCGGAGCATCTGCAGCTCGAGGTCCGGAATCCGATCGCCATCGCCGACAGACTCGCTCACTACGGCGCGCTGTTCGTCGGCCCTGGCGGTGCGGAAGTGCTCGGCGACTACGGCGCCGGTCCGAACCATGTCCTCCCGACGGGCGGAACGGCCCGCTATACCGGCGGGCTGTCCGTCTACACGTTCCTGCGGGTCCGCACCTGGCTTCGCATCGACGACCCGGTGGCCGCGCGCCCGCTCGTAGACGACGCCATCTGGCTCGGGCGCGCGGAAGGGCTCGAAGGACACGCGCGCGCGGCGGAGCGGCGGCTCGTGTAGCGCGCGTCCGATATACCTGCCACGTAGTACGTTGGCCGCGACGCTTGGATACGCCATCTCAACACTGTTGCGACAGCTCCGACTCGTCGAGGCGCCGTCAGTATATGTAGGCCACGGCCAAAGCGACGCTGACCTGGTCCTTCTTGCCGTTGAACGTCGCGAGCGTCGACCGGTCGTACCGGACCTCGGGTCGGACCAGCGCGTTGGGCCAAGCGCGGATGTTCAACGTCGCCGTCCCGCTCCCGAACTTCTGCCCGGTGTTCGGGAGAAAGCCGAACACCCCGTTGGTGCGGGCCCCATTTTCGTCGTTCACGTAATCCCCGCGCAGGGCCAGCGCCACCTCCGAGCTGAGGTCATACGTGACCCAGCCGCCCAATGCCCACCACGTCGCGTCCTGCGCCGGGTCGGGTAGAGCCGCGTTAGCCTGCTCCTTGCCGTAATCCCCCTGTAGCCAAAGGGCGGCCTTGCCGAGCTTACGCCAGAACAACGCCTCGCCGCCGTACCGGTTGGCCGTGTTGATGTTCACCTCTTCGGGACCCCAGAATCCAACGAGACCGAGCGAGGTCAGGGTGTCCGGGTAGATCCCGACACGTCCCATCAGGGACTTACGCGTGTTGTTGTCGTGCACCACATCCCAGCCGTTGATCACCCGAAACTGTGCGTCCACGTGCTGGTTGAACTTTGTCTCCACGCTCAACCCGAGCGCGGTGAAGTTCTCCGCGAAGATGAACTGGTTCCCTTCAGACCAGTTCGGGTTCGAGATCGTCTCGATGACCTCGAGGCCCAAGAGCGTGGGAATCCGCCCCACCTTGAACTGCAGGCCGTTGCCGCTCGCAGTCGGGACGTTCAAGGTGACGTAGAGGTGCGGGACGTCGCCTTGCTCGCCGAGCTCGAACCCGCCCGACTTGATCAGGTTTGCGTTCTGACCGAACAACGCCTCCGCGTGGAATCCGGCACTGAACTTCGCCGGGTCGTAGGCCTTGTCGAGCACAATGGCCAGCGCGTTGAGCATGAAGTGGTTCTGAAACCGGTCGTACAGCCGGCCCACGATCGCGGAATCCCCGCTGCTCTGATCCGAATAGGCGTACGACACTTCCGCGAAGCCGCTCAGCTTGAATCCCGCGAGAGCGCTCTCCACGTGGCTGACGGGCGCCGGCGGGGGAGGGGGGTCAGGCTGCGTCGCGGTCGAATCGGGCGGCGACGCAGGTGAGCTCCCCTGTGCAGCAAGCCCCGGCGGCGCGACGAGCGCGCCGAGCAGGGTGGCGGTGGCGAGGCGACTGGCGTATCGACGCATGGTGCCTTTCTCCTCGATGTCGGGGTGCTAAGAGGTGGCTGCGGTCAGCGCGCGGCGCTGCACCGCGTCCGCGGTCACGGCGGTGACGGCGGCGGTATCCACCTCACCAGTACGGATTCGGATTATGCGCCCCAGCGGCTGGACGAAGATCTTGCCATCGCCCACCTGACCAGTACGCGCGGCCGTGATGATCGCTTGGATGGTCGGCTCCACGAAGGGCTCCGAAACGGCCATCTCGAGGCGGACCTTCTCCCGGAATTCCAGGACGACGGTCCGACCCCGATACTGCTCTTGCAGCTCCTGTTCGCCTCCGTGGCCGCTCACGCGACTGATCGTGATCCCGGTGACCCCGGCGCGGAACAGCGCGGCCTTGACCTCCGCCAGCCGCTCGGGGCGGACGATGGCAGTGATGAGCTTCATCAGACCGCCTCGGGCTCGAGCTGCCCCACTCCGCCCCGCGTAACCGATGCCGTCTCGCTGAGGATGACCGCCGACGCGACCTCGGGCGTATCGGGGTAGGCCAGCGCCCCCATCTCCGGCAAGTCGAGCCCGAGCTCTTCGACCTCGGGCGCCACGCGATGGCCACCCACGACGAGGGCCGTGACCTTGTACGCCGCCAGCGCCATCACACCCACGCCAACGACGTTCGCGAGCCCGCCGATCGCCTGAGCGGCGAGCTGGCCCGGGTCGCCGTAGAACAGCCCGCGTACGGCCCCGTTGACGCCGTTCCATCCGTCCCCGTAAGTGCCGTCCGCCAGCAGTCCCAGCGCCAGGATGCCCCAGAGCCCGTTGACGCCGTGTACCGAGATGGCGCCCACCGGGTCATCGATGTGCAGCTTGCCGTCGATGAAGAACACGGCCGCGCACACCAGCACGCCCGCCACGCCTCCGATCAGTACGGCCGAGGGGGCGGTAACGAACGCGCACGGCGCCGTGATGGCCACGAGCCCCGCCAGGGCGCCGTTCGCCATCATCGACGGATCGGGCTTGTCGTACTTGAGCCACATGTACAACATCGCGGTGATGCTTCCAGCCGCCCCAGCCAGCATGGTGTTGGTGGCGATCACACCGATGCGAAGATCGGATCCCGCTAAAGTCGAGCCCACGTTGCAGCCGAACCACCCGAAGGCGAGAATGAACGTCCCGATCAACGCCATCGGGATGTTGTGGCCCGGGATCGCATTGACGGTCCCGTCGGCGTTGTACTTCCCGCGCCGAGGCCCCAGCAACGCCGCCGAGACGAACGCCATGACGCCGCCTGTCATGTGAACGACGGACGATCCGGCAAAGTCGACGTGCCCGTGACCCAGCCCGAGGTTCTTTCCGAGCATGGCGAGCCAGCCGCCCCCCCAGGTCCAGTTCGCGTAGATCGGATAGATCAGCGCGCCGACGAGTACGCTGAACACGGCGAATGCCGAGAACTTCCACCGCTCGGCCAGCGCGCCGGTCGGAATCGTGGCCGCCGTGTCCATGAAGACCATTTGGAACAAGAAGTAGGCGAACACCGGCGCGGTGTAGGCAACGCCAGTCAGGAAGAATCCCGTGCCTCCGAACAAGCCCCACGTCTTGCCCCCGATGGTCAGCGAGACTTCGTGCGCCAGCTTGTCGTAGCCCCCGAGCGTCCCAAGCGCGCCGACGCCGCCCGCCTGGAGGGCGAATCCGACCGCCCAGTAGGCCAGCATCGCGATGCCGTAGACCATGAAGTTCATGGTGATCGTGTGCGCGGCGTTTTTCGCCCGCGTGAAGCCGGTCTCCACCATCGCGAACCCGGCCTGCATGAACATCACGAGGAACCCGGCGACGAGAGTCCACACGAAGTTGATGGCGACGGTGTTGGCCGCGGACGCCGCGCTCGCGGCCTGGGCGAGCGAGTCCGCCGCTGGCACGCCTTGTCCGGCCAACACGAGGGGGCATGTGATCATCAGGAGCAGACCAAAACCAAGCGAGCGCGTCATACGATCTCCATGTGAAGATCTCAGTGAACGTATGTTGTCCATCAATTCGTGCTAAAAATGCACGAAAATGACGACAGTGCGCTACTACCCGATCGGGTAGCTCGTCATAATGTATCGCGTTCTGTGCAAAAAATGCAGAAATCAGATGACAAGACATAGTGTCGCGCCGACGACGAACAACTCACCCCTGCACCCCGGACTCGTTGTGATTCAATGACTTGGGGGAGTCACCGGAGACGTTATACGGCGCCCATGGCAATCGTCAGAACCGTTGCTCAGGGTCGCTGCTGCGCGAAGAGCCAGCGCACGAACTCGTCGGAAGCGTACGCCGCATCCCACGAGTTGTGGTTGAGTCCGAGGAGCTCGCTGTAGCGCACGTCCGCCCCCGCTGCCTTCAACGCGGCGGCAGGCTCGCGTGAGCCGTTGACGTTCACGACTTGATCGACTTCGCCGTGGAAGATCCAAATGGGAACCTTGCCGAGGCGCTGCGCCAAGTTCTTCATGACCGACGCGCTGTCGCCCGGGACCACGGGGACGGATCCGCGAAACTGGGGAAAGTCCCGCACCCACCCGCAGATTGGTACGATCGCCGCGAACAGCTCGGGATGCCGGTAGGCGACGTACCATGTGCCGTGCCCGCCCATCGACAGGCCGGTGAGATAGACGCGTCGCGGATCGACGTGGAACTCTCGCATCGTCTGCTGCAGGGCCGCAACCGCCATGTCCGCCGGCGTTCCGACCCATTGGGAATCGCGCGGCACCTGCGGAAAGACGACGATCGCGGGATAGCGTGATGCGTTCTGACGAATGGCCGCCCCCAGTCCAACGTTGGTCTGGAGCAGCCCGTCGTCGCCCCGTTCTCCCGCTCCGTGCAGGAACAGGATCGCGGGCCAGCTCGGCTGCGACGCGTAGTCGGCTGGCACGTAGATCTGGTAGCGATACGCTCTACCACCGACCGTGGCGGTGCGATCGAGGAATCCGGTTGGCACCTGCTGCAGTGATACGGCGAGCAGCAAGACGAGCATGGCCCAAGCCTCCTGTTATCGGGAATTCATGAGGGCGATAGTGCCACACGGCGCGCGAACCGGCAATGCTTGACACGCTATGCGACGCCTTGGCAGCTTTCGCCCAGGACGGGCGCCCTCGATATGAACCTGTTCCCCGGAGTCTCCTGCCCTCTCCCGCATGGCGGCCAGCCCAGGCTGGCCAGCCGAAAGCGGGCGTGCACCTCGCCGCGGTAGTCGTTCGCCCGACCCGTTCCACCACATTTGTTGCGTCCGTAGTGCGCGTCGCTCCGGAGAGGAGCCTGTGAGTCAGTCGATAGAGCCGTCAGCCCGTCGCACCCAGCCGACGGTCCTCAAGTTCGGCGGGACGTCCGTGGCGGACGCCGACGCGTTGCAGCGCCTCGCCCGCCTGGTCCGACGCGCCTACCAGAGCACGCGTACGGTCGTCATCGTCTCGGCGCTCGCCGGCGTGACGGACGCCCTGCTCACGGCGGCGGATGCCGCCGCCAGCGGAGCAGGCGACCCGAAGCGACCACGGCCGGAGCTCGATGCGTTGATCGAGCGGCACCAGGGAATCGCGACGCGCCTTGCGCGGCCCCAAGGTGCCGCCGGGCTCGGGATCGCGCTCGCGCGCGCCCGGGCCGAGATCGCGGAGCTGCTAAACGCTGTCGCCCGGGAGCCTGAGCGCCGCCCGGCGCTCCGCGACGAAATCGCCGCGTACGGGGAGCGGCTGTCCGCGGCACTGGTCGCTGCCGTCCTCGGAGCGGCAGACCTCCCAGCACGCTACGTGGACGCGCGCCGCTGCGTCCTCACCGACGCCGCTCACGGGCGGGCGACCCCACTCTTTCCGCAGACCGAGGAGCACACACGCGCCGAGCTCGCGCCCCTGCTCGATGGCGAGCTGATCCCCGTGCTGGGAGGATACATCGGAGCGACTCCCCAAGGCGTGACCACCACGCTGGGGCGCGGCGGGTCGGACTACAGCGCGGCCCTCGTCGGCGCCGCGCTCGGGGCCAGGGAGATCCAGATCTGGACCGACGTGAACGGCGTGCTCACGGCCGATCCGCGGGTCGTGGCGGACGCGCGCACCATTCCCGCGCTGTCCTACGCGGAGGCCGCCGAGCTCGCCTATTTCGGCGCCAAGGTGCTGCATCCCAGGACGTTGCAGCCCGCCACCGACCACGGCATCCCCGTGCGCATCTGTAACTCGCGGGCACCGGGAGAACCGGGGACGCTGGTGACCGCCCAAGGCGTGGGGCGGGTTGGCACCGTCACGGCGATCGCGCACAAGTCGGGCATCACGGTGCTGCAGATCACCTCGACGCGCATGCTCGGAGCGTACGGATTCCTGCGAGGTCTGTTCGAGGTGTTCGAGCGGCACCGGACCGTCGTGGACGTAGTGACGACCTCCGAAGTGAGCGTCTCCCTCACGGTGGACGATGCGGCGTCGCTCCCCCAGATCATCGCCGAGCTCCGCCCGCTCGGCTTGGTGGCGATCGAGTCAGACCGGGCGATCGTTTGCATCGTGGGCGAAGGTCTCCGGACCACGCCCGGGATCGCGGCGCGAGTCTTTGCGACCATCTCGGACATCAACGTCTCGCTCATTTCCCAAGGGGCCTCTCGCGTGAACCTCACGTTCGTGGTGGACAACGCCCGCGCGCGCGAAGTGGTTCAGCGGCTGCATGCCGCGCTCTTCGCGCTGGAGCCTGCGGACCTCGATACCGCCGCCGCGGCGGGCGAGCGCATGCCGTGACCGACGCCGTCTCCCTCGCGTGCGAGCTCGTGAACATCGCGTCCGTATCGGGCGACGAAGCCCAGATCGCGCGGTTCGTCGCGTCGTACCTCACGGATCTCCGCTACCACGTCGAGCTATTCGACGCCGCGCCCGGGCGTCCCAATGTGCTCGCCACGACCGATCACCCACCCCGGGTGCTGTTCTCGACCCATCTCGATACCGTGCCACCCCACATCCCCGCCCGCCGGGTGGAAGGTGTCCTCCACGGGCGCGGGGCGTGCGACGCCAAGGGAATCGCGGCGGCCCAGATCGCCGCCGCCGAACGGCTGCGCGCGGAAGGCATGACCGAGATCGGCCTGCTGTTCGTGGTGGACGAAGAGATGGGAGGCCTCGGCGCCCGGGCCGCGAATGCCCACCCCACGGCGCGGGAGTGCCGCTGGCTGATCGATGGTGAGCCGACCGACAACCGGCTGGCCGCCGCATGCAAGGGCTCGCTCCGTCTGTCGCTTTGCGCCGCCGGTGTACCCGCGCACTCGGCCTACCCGGAAGAGGGACGCTCGGCCATCGATGCGCTGCTCGACGTGTTGGCCGACGTGCGGCACTCCGCCTGGCCGTCCGATCCCGTGCTCGGCGAGACCACCGTCAACATCGGGGTGATCGCCGGCGGCACGCGGCCGAATGTGGTCGCCGCGGACGCCCATGCCGACCTGCAGATCCGTCTCGTCACCGATGCCCAGCGGGTGAAAGCCCTGCTCGAGGTCGCGGTGCGCGATCGCGCGAGAATCGACTACCTGACGGAGGTGCCGGTCCAGCGGCTCACGACGCTGCCCGGCTTCGAGACCTGCATCGTTCGCTTCACGACCGACATCCCGCATCTCACCAACTGGGGCACGCCGCTGTTGCTCGGCCCCGGATCGATCCGGGACGCGCACACGGCGCACGAGCGGATCTCGGAGGCCGAGCTGGCGGCGGGCATCGACGCGTACGTGCGACTGGCGCACGCCCTCGCCGCGGCGGAGGCGGCGAGATGAAGATCGCCCTGTTGGGCCACGGGGCGATGGGACGCGTGCTCGAGGAAACCGCCCGGGCGGCGGGTCTCGAAGTCGGAGCGATTGTCACATCCGCGAATGCCGCCGACGCGTCGCGGCTGCTCCGCGGCCACACCGTGGCGATCGATTTCTCCGCCCCCGGCGGCGTGCTCGCGCACGTCGAGGCGGCCGTGGCGGCGGGAGTGCCGCTCGTGCAGGGTACTACGGGATGGCAACGCGAAGAGCCCGAGGTCCGCAAGATCGTAGACGCGCGTGGGGGTTCGCTCGTCTACGGCGCCAATTTCTCGATCGGTGTGAACCTCTTTTACCGCCTCGTGGCGAGCGCGGCACGGCTGTTCCGTCGCAGCCACGGATACGATCCGTTCATCGAAGAGGCCCACCACGCCCGCAAGCGTGACGCGCCGTCCGGCACGGCGCTGGCCCTGAGAAGCATCCTGATGCGCGAGCTCGACGTCGAGACCGTGCCGATCGCCAGCACGCGGGCAGGCAGCATTCCCGGTACGCACCGCGTCGGGTTCGATTCGGCTGCGGATCAGGTGCTGCTGGTGCACACGGCCCACTCCCGGACGGGGTTCGCCGCGGGCGCGCTGCTCGCGGCCAGCTGGATCGCCGGCGGCACGCGGCGCGGCATGCATGCCTTTACCGACGTGCTGGACGACATACTGGAGGTCACATGACCAAGCCAGTGCAGTGGCTGGGTGGTTGCGGGACGGCGCTCGTCACGCCGTTCAATGCCGCCGGCGAGGTGCACGAAGCGCGGTATCGTGCGTTGGTCGAGCGCCAGATCGCCGCG
>Ga0137382_10000072_pt1 | contig 40211 bp, 31 predicted proteins | sample SagtaG_15_FD_104816 | JGI IMG/M metagenome (GOLD analysis project Ga0137382, IMG submission 104816) | Vadose zone soil microbial communities from Sagehorn Ranch, Mendocino, California, USA - Sage2_R_20_16 metaG | ecosystem: Environmental > Terrestrial > Soil > Vadose zone | place: USA... | reverse complement strand
GTGGTCGCCTGCGAATCCGCAAGCGCTTTGGTCAATAGGTGCGTCCAGTAATTGGCCGGCGCTCCCGCCAGAATCCCATCGTAGTCTTCCGGAAAGCGTTGTGCCTCCATCAACGCCTGCCGCCCTCCGTTCGAGCAACCCCAGAAATACGCATGCTGCGTATCCTTGCCGTAATACGCCTTGACCGCTGCCTTCGCCACCCGCGTCATTTCGTGGATTCCCCGGTATCCGAAGTCCGCCACTTTTTCGGGATGTCCCAGCGCCCAGCTCGCTTCCACCGCGGTCCCGGAGTGGCCGGTATCCGTACCGGCCATCGCGTAACCTTGCGACACACCGGTTCCCAATTGCTGGTAGCTAATCTCTCCCGCGAATCCTCCGTTGCCACGGCCCTGCAGCTTTCCGTTCCACCCTCCGCCATTCTCACCATTCGCCGGCATCCACACTTCGATCTTGATCGAGGAATCTGCGCTCGGCGTCGCTTCCGCCACCACACGGCAGAACGCAGGAAGCATTTTGTAGAAGGAGGGGTCCCCCCCCACCTGCGGAGACACATTTGGCGAGGGAGTAAACGCTCCTGCTGCGACCGTCTGCGCCGAAAGCATTCTTGCTCCGAGCAATTCCAGTTGCCCTAAGTCCTCGCAAGAATGCGTTCCGGAGGCCGCGTTTTGCCCGTAAGTCCCGCACGGCAGCAGCACTGCACTAACCGCCGCGAGAATCATCTTCCTCATGGCGAATTCCCCCCTGCGTTCCGGCGCCCTTCGCGCCGAAGCGCACGTTAGCCCAAGTCCAAACTCCCGCGCAATCCTTTTCGGGGACGCAAGATGCCCCTCTGTCATTTCAACCGGAGGGGCGGCGGTTCTGGCCGTCCCGGAGCGCAGAAATCTCTCTTCAACTTCGGATTTCAGGTTTAGAATCCGCCCATGCGCAAAGTCGTCCTCGGCCTCGGCATCAGCCTCGACGGCTACATTGCCCGCCCCGATGGAGCGGTCGACTTTCTCTTCATGCCCAAAGACTATTCGATGGGCCCATTCTTCGCCACCATTGATACCGCCATCATGGGCCGCAAAACCTACGATGTTGCTCTCAAAATGGGCGGAGACGGCTTCAGCGGCTCAAAGATAAAGAATTACGTCTTCTCCCATTCCCAGCCGCCCGGCGAACGCAGCGGCGTCATCTTTGTCAACGAATCCGTGAAAAGTTTCGTCGAGAATCTCCGCAAGCAACCCGGAAAAAATATCTGGCTGATGGGCGGCGGTGAACTTGCCCGCGACTTCCTCAAAGACGACTTGGTCGACGAGCTTTATATCGGCATCGTTCCCGTCCTGATCGGCGAAGGCCTCCCGCTCTTCCCCAGCGGCTTCCCCCAACGCGAATTCACCCTCCTCGAAAACAAAACCTTCTCGAAAGGCCTGATCGCCCTCAAGTACGCCCGCACCCGCAAAAAACGGAAAGACAAGTAGACTGGGTCGTACTGCTTTACATTTACCGGGAAGCAGTATACGCTTCTAAGTGTGATCCGGTCCTTCCGATGCGCTGATACCGAGCGCCTCTTCCGTCGAGAAGCCGTTCGCCGGTTCAAGGCCATCGAGCGCCAGGCCCTTCGGAAACTGGACATGCTCGACGCAGCGCCGGATCTCCGAACGCTCTCGACACTGCCCGGAAACCGATTGGAGCGACTGAAAGGCGATCGAGAGGGCCAGTACGGCATCCGTATTAACGACCAATGGCGGATTTGTTTTTCGTGGCGCGAAGGGCACGCTTTCGAGGTCGAGATCGTGGATTATCACTAGGGGAAGCGAATGGCAAGAAAATTGAAACCGGTCCATCCGGGAGAGATTCTGCGCGAGGAGTTCATGACTCCGCTCGGGCTGAGCATGAACAAGTTGGCCATGGCTCTGCGCGTGCCTGTGACGCGGATCGCGGATATCGTGAACGAACGCCGCGGCATAACGGCCGACACCGCGCTGCGCTTTGCTCGCTACTTCAACAACAACCCTACTTTCTGGATGAATCTCCAAACGCGTTACGACCTGGAAGTTGCCGAGGACGAGATCGCCGCGAAGGTCGCGCGGGACGTCCAACCGTTAGTAGAGATCCCAGAATAAAAACCAAGCGTGACCGAAAACGCACATCTCCACTTTGACTGTCAACTTTTTCAAAACAGTCGCGGCTGGCGGCGGGGGAGTTCGCGGCCAAAATATTCGTACGCGCTCTGCGTGGCAACGCGGCCACGCGGGGTGCGGTCGATCATGCCGATTTGCATGAGGTAGGGCTCGTACATCTCTTCGATGGCGTCTTCTTCTTCGGAGAGCGCGGCAGCAAGCGTGCCGAGGCCGACAGGACCGCCACCATATTTGTCGAGCAGCGCGATCATCAAGTTGCGATCCACTTCATCGAGGCCGCGGGCGTCCACTCCCAGCATTTGCAAGGCTTCTTGCGCCACGGCGCGGGTGATGCGGCCCGCCGCGCGCACTTCCGCGAAATCACGCGCGCGCCGCAGCAAACGGTTGGCGATGCGCGGCGTGCCGCGGCAGCGGCCGGCGATCTCTTCCGCGCCGCCTTCGTCCATCTGGATATTCAAGATTTTCGCCGAGCGGTGAATGATGATCAGCAAATCCGCGGGCTCGTAGAAATCCAGTCGGTGCACGATGCCAAAGCGCGAGCGCAGCGGCGCGGTAATCAATCCCGCGCGAGTCGTCGCACCGATCAGCGTGAAATGTCCCAGTGGAAAGGGATGAATCCGCGCGCCCGGACCCTGTCCGATAATCAGGTCCACGCGAAAATCTTCCATCGCGGGGTACAACACTTCTTCCACCGCGGGCTGCAAGCGGTGAATCTCATCCAGGAAGAAAACTTCCTTTTTTTCGAGCGCGGTCAAGATCGCAGTCAAGTCCCCTTTGCGCTCCAGCAAAGGGCCGGCGCTGGTCTTAATTGGCACGTTCAATTCGTTGGCGATGATTTGCGCGAGCGTCGTCTTTCCAAGGCCTGGCGGCCCGTAGAGCAGCACGTGGTCCAGCGCTTCGCCGCGGCTTCGCGCGGCATCGATGGCAATCTGAATATTTTCTTTGACGCGCTTCTGCCCGATGTACTCGTCCAGCCGCTTCGGCCGCACGCTCACGTCGATACGCGCGTCTTCGTCAAACGCCTGCCCGGACACAATCCGCTCCTGCATCATCCGTTTGGCCGTTCCGTCTGCCATTCTTCTCTGCGTTTCCTCAGCGGTCTCAGCGTCTCCGCGTTATCTTCTTCCGTTCGGATTGCTCGTCATGCTCCGCGCGCGGCGCGCCCTTTTGGAACGCTCAACGACTGCAACGCCCCGCGCAGCAACTTCTCAAAATTTCCCGCGCCGGCTTCGCGCTTCGCCTCCGCGACCGCGGTTTCCGCAGCGCGGCTGTCGTATCCCAGATTCACCAGCGCGGAAATGACATCCGCTTCGATTCCCGCGGGCGAAGACGCCGCCGGTCGCTCCGTCTCCACGGCAACAGCTTCCAGTTTGTCCTTCAACTCCACCACCATTCGCTCTGCGGTTTTGCGGCCCACGCCGGGAATTCTCGTCAGCCGAGCCAAATCGCTCCCACGAATTGCCGGCACGAGCTCCTCGACGCTCATGCCGCTCAGAATTTTCAGCGCCAGCGTCGGTCCCACGCCGGAAGCCGAAAGCAGCATCTCAAAAAAATGTTTTTCGCGCGACGAGACAAACCCGTATAGCGCCAGGGCATCTTCGCGCACGTGGGTGTGGATCAGGAGGGTCACTTCGGTGTGCAGCTCGCCGAGCGCGGCGTACGTGGAGAGCGGCACTTGTACGAGGTATCCGACGCCGCCCACGTCGACGAGCACTTGGTTCGGTCTTTTTTCGGCGAGCCGTCCGCGAAGCTGGCCAATCATCGCTCGCCAGTATTGCCGCTTTTCTTTCGCCCGTCAACGCGCAGTCGAACGCTATCGGCCGTATTTGCCAATGAGTTCGGCTTGGGCAACGATGTGACTCTTCATCGCCCGTTCCAGGTCAACCTTTGTAGCACTTGGTTTGAGATTCAGCTTCATATCGAGCGCATACAGCTTGAAAAAATATCGGTGCGGCTTACCCGGCGGCGGACACGGCCCGCCGAAGCCGATTTTGCCAAAATCGTTTCGGCCTTGCCGCGCGCCGTTGGCAAGCTGTTCTTGGCTCGGCAGCCGCTCCGGAAGCTCCCTTGCGTCCGCGGGAACATCATATAAAACCCAGTGCACCCAGGTGCCCGCTGGAGCGTCGGGATCATCCATGATGAGCGCGAAGCTCTCGGTATTTGCAGGCGGCCCCTTCCATTCCAGCTTCGGGGAGACGTCCTGCGCGTCGCATGTAAATCTCTTGGGGATCACTTCTCCGTCCGAAAAATCCGGACTTGTAATGTGCAGTGCCACGGTTCCTTCTTTCTCCTGGGCAAAGAACTTTCCGGAAGGCCACAGAGAAAAGCAGAGGACGAAAGCGATGAGGGCTGCAACTTTGATACGCGCTGGCATTCCCCGGACCCTTTTACGCGGCGCTATGGCTGCGCAAAAATTCGGCGACTTCGGCGTGGCCACGCTCTTGCGCGAAACTGAGAGCCGTCTTTCCGTCATTGGTCTTGGCGAGCAAATCGGCGCCGCTTGCCAGCAAGATGCTCACAATTCCCAAGTGGCCATTTGCGGCGGCTGTGATAAGCGGCGAGTAGCCGTTTCCGTAACGGTAATTCGGGTCAGCGCCATTGGTCAAGAGCCACGATACGATCGCAGTGTGGCCACTGGCTACCGCTCCGGTCAATGCGTTGTACTCCGTTCCATTTGTCGCTGCCGCGTTGACGTCCGCGCCCCTCCCAAACAGGTATTCGGCCACTTCAAGATGACCGAACACCGCCGCCAGCGCAAATACGGGAAACCCATCGGGCGAGTAGGTCTTCGCCTCAGCCGGCATTTCCTCGACAAGTTGTTTTACACGTTGCAAACGCCCCAGCGCTGCCGCTTCATGCAGTTCGAGCGGAACTCCGCCAGCCAGAAGGACATCGCAGAGTTCCTTGTTGCCGCTGTACGCGGTCAGCAACAAAGCCGATTGTCCCTTTTCGTTGCGGGCACTCGCCAATTCAGGTTCGGCCGCCAGCATCCGTTTGGCTGCTGCCGTGTCCCTGGTTTGAATGACCTGAAAAAACTTGACGGCGTTGCTCATGCCTGTACGGCTCCGAATCCGCTCGGTCTATGGGAAAAGGAGAGTAACGCAAAAGGCTGCCTGAAGCCGAGGAATCTGGCGGCGCGAAGCTTAACGACGAGTGCGGTCTTTGCGCACGGCTTCGTCAATCAGCGCGTCGAGTTCGCTGCGGGTCAGGGTGACATCGTCGCCGGAGTTTTCTCCGCTGTCGCGGGTGATAGGCAATTCCGCTCCGCCGCCCGGCGGGGGCGAAACAAAGTAACGCGGACGCGCCGCCATGAGCTTGGCGACTTCGCGGCTGGAGAGCAAGGCGGGCTCACCGGCCATTTCGGCGGCCAGCGTGATTTTCGCGCTGTGCTCGATGGTTTCCATCCGAAAGAACGCGGTCAGCAAGTCCGGGCCGCAGGTGACGGCGCCATGGTTGGCAAGAAGGAGCGCATCGTAGTGCGGCACAAATGGCTCGATGGCTTCGCTCAACTCCTGAGTTCCTGGGGTGGCGTATTGTACGAGCGGAATCTGTCCAAGCCCAACGATGACTTCGGGAAGCAAGGCGTGATTCAGCGCGCGTCCGGCGACTGCAAATCCAGTGGCCGTGGGCGGGTGCCCGTGGCAGATCGCCATCACATCTGGCCGCATACGGTAGAACAAGAGATGCATCGCCAGTTCGGAAGAAAACTTGCGGTCGCCGGAGAGCTGCCGCCCGTGAAGATCGGTGACGACCAGATCCTCGGAAGAGAGCATCCCTTTGTTCATGCAGGTCGGAGTGGTGAGAACGCTGCCGTCATCGAGGCGCACGGAAATGTTTCCTTCGCAGGCAACGATGTGTCCGCGCTCGTACATCCATCGTCCGGCAATACAGATGTCCCGGCGGTGCTGCTCTTCGCTTTTCGCGTGGCCTGATAAGAGTGAGTCCGGGGTCACGGGCGGACTCCTTCCTGGCTCAGATTTCCGAGCCGTTCAGTTTAAGTTGATCCAGGCACACTCCGTAGCGGAGTTACGGAATGGCTCCTGCCGGCCCCATTTAGAACGGCGGGAGCGAAAAAGAAACTAATACAAGTTGCCTCCAGAAGCTAGGCATAAATACCGCGAAGCTTCAGGGCGCTGGCAACCCGGTCAATGGCCAGCATGTAGGCGGCAATGCGGTTGTTGACTTTGTGTAGTTCCGCAAAGCGTACCACTTCATCGAAGGCATTTTCCATTACGTCGAGGAGGCGCTCGTTCACTTCGCTCTCGCGCCAGAAAAAGCCTTGGCGGTCCTGGACCCATTCGAAATAGCTGACGGTAACGCCGCCGGCGTTTCCGAGAATGTCCGGCACGGTAAAGATCCCCTTGGCATCGATGATTGCGTCCGCTTGCCAAGTAGTGGGGCCGTTGGCGCCCTCGCAAAGAATTTTCGCCTTGACCTGATTGGCGTTCTTCTCGGTGATTTGATTTTCGATGGCCGCCGGAATGGCGATCTCGCAGGGCTGGAAGAGAACGTCGCGCGCGCTCATCTTCGTTCCACCCCCGGGGAAATCCTGGAGTGGCTTCTTCTGGGTGTACACCCAATCGATGACCTTCGGCACGTCAAAACCCTTTTCGTTGTAAAGACCGCCGCCGATGTCCGCGAGGCCAATGATTTTGTAGCCAGCTTTTTGCATGAGGTCCGCGGCCATGGAACCGACGTTGCCGAAGCCTTGCACCACAACGCGGCAGCCTTGTTTCTTGATGCCAAGTTTCGCGAGGGCTTTATCGCAGCAAATCATCACGCCTCGGCCGGTGGCTTCCCGCCTGCCGCGTGAGCCGCCGAGTTCGATAGGCTTACCGGTGACGACCGCAGTGGTGGCCTGACCAACATGCATGGCGTAGGTGTCCATGACCCAAGCCATGGTCTGTTCGTTCGTGCCGACGTCGGGCGCTGGGACGTCACGCTCCGGACCGAGCCAGTTCGCCAGTTCCGCGGTATAGCGGCGCGTAAGCCGCTCGAGTTCGCCGCGCGACATTTTGCGCGGATCGCAGATCACTCCGCCCTTCGCGCCGCCAAAAGGAATATTTACAACCGCGCACTTCCAGGTCATCCAAGTCGCCAGTGCGCGTACTTCGTCGATGGAAACGTCAGGAGCAAAACGTATTCCGCCTTTGCCCGGCCCGCGCACGGTGGAATGCAGCACGCGATATCCGGTGAACACTTCCAGACTTCCGTTATCCATGCCGATGGGAATGTAGAGTGTGATTTCTTTGCTGGGATATTTCAAATAACGGTAGAGCCCCTGTTCGAGTCCCAGTTTGTCCGCGGCTACTTCAAAACGCGCTTCGGCGTTCTGGTAGACATTCATTTCTTCCGGCATGGGAGCTTGCGACATGCGAAATTCTCCTTTGAAGCGGCGCGTCGTTCCTCTGTTCGCACTCAGGGTAAAGCTGCGCCTGGTGAAGAGCCGACGACCATGCGCCCAATGCATAGATAATCCCGACTTATTCGGGACCGGCTTTCCTAACGCAGTTCAACCTGTAATCGATACTCGCAGACTTACAGGCGCGATTTGAAAGGCCAAGGAAGGTGAGCACCAGCGGTCTACCCCGCCGCAGGAACCGCCAATTGGCCGGGCCGCCAGTATACGAACCTGCCCCGAATCCCGCAAGCCGGAGCGTCGACCGCTTTTCGGATGCAGCCACGGATGTGGTCAACGCCCGCGTCTATGAGGGGATCCACCTCCGTTTTGCGGACGTGGAGGCGCGGAAGCAGGGTCGCCACGTGGCCCAGTGGGTCTTTTCCCATTCCCTGCGCTCGGTCGACGACGATCACGATGATGGCGAGGACGAGGAGCGAGCGATCGACGCGAACGGCTTCACTCAGGCCGCATATAGATGATTGACCTTTGGTTGAACGATCCGGACACCAATGGGTGGGCGTGCATGCGATGCTGAATTCAAGTATTTATGCCGCGTCGCTCAATCCTTCGTAGACCAACTAGGACCTAGGCCGGAAAACCGTGGATGTGGTCGGCTAGGTCACAAGGAGAATATGCCTCTCAACTCGGGTATTTCGCGCGCATGGCGGCAACGGATTTAGCGACTAGCCCCACCAATACCTCTTGATCTACATCTGCGAGCTTCTTGATGTACAGGCAGACGTTACTACTGGTGGTGTGCTTGCCGAGTTTGGCGAGCAACGCCTCGGAGCCGCTGAACGCCCTCGTGATGTAGAGAACGGTTGCGGCCTTGCGCGGCGAGAAACCGACGAGCGGCATATCGCCCTCGCGTCCGCTGTCGTAGGTGTAATGGTAGCTGCCGAAGCCGATGATCGATGGGCCCCACATCTTTGGCTTTTCGCCAGTCGCGCTTTGCATCAGCTTGACAAGCACCTTGGCGTCCGCGCGCTTGCTTTGGTCCGTAAGCGCATCGATGAACGCCGCGACGCTTGCCTTGGTCGGCTTAGTTTTGTTGTCCGCCATTCGTCGTGCCCTCCCGTCGTTTGTTGGCGCACCACTATATCAATCAGGCCAGCCGACTGCATATGTTCCGGTCGACGGGCCATCCGGAAGCTACCGAATTATTTCCGGATTGCCGACAATGCGGAAGTTACGGCCTGGGGCTCGAACCGAAAGGCCAAAGTTTCCCGCAGAACGCGCCACGTCTGTTATGCTACCGCGTCATGCGACGCCGTGAGTTCCTCACCCTGTCCGCGGCCAGCATCGGTGGAGTACTTGTCTACTCGCTTGATCGTGAAGCCTTTCGGCCTTCCGCACAAACTAACCGATCCGTTCGCATTCCTCTTCGGTTTTTCAATCAATCGGAGGCTCTTATTGTTGCCGCCGCCGCCTCACGAATCTTTCCGAGCGATGAAGCGGGTCCTGGCGCGCAGGAAGCGGGCGTCGTTGTCTATATCGACCGGCAGTTAGCTGGACCGTGGGGACGAGACCGCTATCGCTACACCCAGAGGCCGTTTGAAGAGAATGCCCAGGCGGAGTTCGGCTATCAGGGCAAAGCGACGCCACAGCAGATCTATCGCCAAGGACTGAAAAGCTTGAAAGGCTTTGACCGCCTGAGCGCAGGGGAACAAGACGACACGCTGAAGCAAATCGAAACGACTTTGTTTTTCTCGCTCCTCCGACAGAACACCATCGAAGGCATGTTCTGCGATCCGATGCATGGTGGGAACATCGACATGGTGGGCTGGCAGCTAATTGGTTTTCCCGGCCCCCGAATGAGCAACTATGACGATGTCGACAAGCATTTTGGTGAGGCGTTTCGCCCGAAACCCGCCGGCTTACGCCAGGTGACACGAAGCAAAGTCCGTCCCAGCGAGAATCTGGAATGAAAACCTTGCCATCCGTAGACGTTGTGATCATTGGTGGCGGATGGACTGGTCTGCTCATGGCCAAAGAACTTGGCTCGCGTACTGCTCTCTCCGTGGTCGTGTTGGAACGCGGAGGGCCCAGAAAGTCCGACGAGTATGGCGACGACATGGATGAACTGGATTACACCATTCGCTTCCGCATGATGCAGGATGTCTCCCAGGAAACAGTGACGCTTCGGCACGATTCGAGCCAGCGCGCTCTTCCCCTCCGCCAGCACGGTTCTTTCCTTCCAGGCTCCGGTGTCGGTGGCGCCGGTGAGCACTGGAGCGCCGTGTGCCCCCGATTTCTGCCGGATTGCTTCGAATTGCTCTCCCACAGTATTGAAAAATACGGTTCCAAGCGCTTGCCCGAAGACCACGCGATTCAAGACTGGGGCGTCACTTACGACGAGTTGGAACCACACTACACGCGCGCCGACTTGCTCCTGGGCATCTCGGGAAAAGCCGGAAACATTCGTGGGAAACAGATCGAAGGAGGCAATATCTTTGAAGGTTGGCGCAGCGCGGAATACCCTACGCCGCCAACCAAGATTCCCTACTTTTCCTCAATGTTCGCCGAAGCCGCAAAGTCTCTCGGCTATCATCCTTATCCGGTTCCCGCGGCGACCACTAGCCGGGCTTACACAAATCCCGATGGCGTTTCGCGCCCCGGCTGCACTTATTGTGGCTACTGCGAAACCTTCGGCTGCATGATCGGCGCAAAGTCTCAGCCTACCAACACTCTCCTTCCCGTCATCGAGAAGCACAAAAACGTTTCGATTCGTACCAGTGCCTGGGTTCGCCGCATCGTGCACGACGCGTCGGAGAACAAACGAAAAGCCAGCGGCGTCATCTACATTGATGCAAATGGTCAAGAAGTCCTTCAGCCTGCGGAGTTGATCTTTCTCGCTTCCTGGACTCTCAACAATACCCGCCTGCTTCTTCTCTCCGGCATTGGGAAAGCCTACGATCCCACCACCGGGAAAGGATCGTTGGGACGCAACCTCACGCACCAAGTCGCTTTCTCCGCTGCCACCGCCTTCTTTGAAACGCCGCTCAACCGCTTCATGGGCTCCGGCGCATCCGGAATCATGCTCGGTGACCTGGACGGTGACGTATTTGACCACAGCAAGCTTCCCTTCCTGCGCGGGGGCACTCTGGGTGCAAGAAGTGCGCGCTCACTTCCCATTAGCGAGTGTGGTGTCGTTCCAAAATCGGTGAAAGCCACGTGGGGCTCGGAATGGAAAAAGGCGGCGCTCTATTATTATGACCGTACCGGCCGGATCGGCTTCTCAGGCGAGCACCTTGCCTATAAGGATAACTACATGGATCTGGATCCAGTCTACAAAGACCATTTTGGTGACCCCTTGCTCCGTCTCACGCTCGACTGGCGAGAGAATGAACGAAAAATGGCCGATCATATGATCGCGAAAGCAATGGAACTCGCTCGTGAGATGGGAGCGAAAGAGGTTACCCCATTTTCGGGCCTGCGAAATTACGATGCAACGCGCTACCAATCGTCCCACGTTCAGGGAGGCGCCATCATGGGAAGTTCTCCCGAACTTTCGGTCGTGAATCCGTACCTGCAACACTGGAAGCTTTCGAATCTTTTCGTGCTCGGAGCATCCTCGTTCCCTCAGAACGCCTCTGCGAATCCCACGCCAACAATCCTGGCTCTCACCTATCGGACCGCCGACGCGGTCGTCGATCAGTATTTGAAGAATCCGGCGGCCCTGGCCTGAACAAATCGGTCCTCCAGAAAATTGACAGTCTGTGGCTAGAAAAGTGCTTCTATCGCGAGCGACCAAAACCGGGATATGGGCCATTCCTGATGCGTCGCGCATTCCTCCCGAGCGACGGGGCACTCGGGACTTACCAACGGACGACTGATAACTTCAGAATTGCTGACAATCCGGAGGTCGGGTTGTCCGGCCAACACAAGAGCATTTGTTAGTACAACTGTGCAGACCAACGGGCCTTTCCTAGTTTTTCGGGTGTTGTCGATGATTCAGTTTGACTTGGCGAGCTTACGAGGGTCCTGTGTGGTATCTACATACTCGGTCGAAGATGGACCGAAACCGGTGATCTGAACGACGACAGCTTCATTACCGGTCTCTGCGAAGTGATTCCGAGAGGGCGGTTCAGTGTAGAAACTGCCTGGCGGCAGGGCCTTTAGCTTCGCCTCGGCAAACTTGTCGCCGTACCCGATATGCCAGATGCCGGAGATTACGGTCGCGACCCTGTCATCGCGATGGGAATGCGAAGCGATGCGTGTATGTGCCGGCACGCGAAGCATGATGGTATATAAGCCTGCTTCATCTGGATTGCCCTTCAGAACAACGGTCTCGATACCGCCGATGCCGGAGCTTCCAGTACCCGGGTTGCCCCTTTGCGGGAACTTATACTCCGCAGGAGTAAAGCGTTCTTCGTTTAAGTCTCCGCCAGCAGTGCTTGCAACTGCAGGAGCAACCGGCGGACCATCAAGAAATTTCCGAATTAGCGCCACTGTGTAGGCTGGCCGTTCTTCCATCAGCCAATGTCCTGCACCTGCGACGACCTCCTCCCTCACGTTGATCGCTACATGACGCATGATCACAGCCTGGAGGGTGCCGAAGGACTTCTCTCCACCCACCGCCATTACGGGCATCGTCAGCTTCGTTTGTTCGAACACCTTGTTGTCTTTGGCATCCTGGGAGAACGCAGCAAACTGCGCGAACCCGGCCCGCATTCCACCTGGTTGTGCGTAAGTGGCGGCAAAGAAATTTCTGGTGGCCTCGTCAGGCTTACCTGGGTCGGCGGTAAAGTCATTCCAAATCCTGTCAAAGTAAATACGTTCGCGACCTGCCACCAGCCGTTCCGCGTCAGGTCCACGGAAATTGAAGTGCCAGACGCCGGGATTTAGGAGAATCTCGTTCCAGGGATCAATCCCGGGGATTGGCGCGTCCATAACAACCAGCCGCTCAACCTTATCGGGGTAAGTCGCGGCGTAGGCGTATGCCACCATGTTGCCAATGTCGTGAGCAACAACAAAGGTCTTGTCGTAACCCAACGAGGTCACAACGGCGCGAATATCCTTGGCCTGAGTCTTTTTGTCGTAGCCGCCGGCAGGTTTGGAGGAGCGCCCAATGCCGCGGAGGTCCGGCACTACTACCGTGTGGCCCTTCATGAGATCTGCGGCCAGGGGAGCCCACGAATCGCTATTTTCCGCGTACCCATGGATGAGTACGGCCACGGGGCCGCTTCCTCCCCAACGCACAAAAATGTCTGCCCCTTCCGGACTGTGTATCGTCTTGGCTTGAAAGCTGGACGGCAAGGAAGGCGGAGTTTGGCCTGAAACTGTGGCCACAGCGAAAAGGGCCATTACGAGGAAACGCAGAATCATCGAAACCTCCGTACACGGTAGCAATCGGTTTGTTCGAGGTTACACGAATTGAACTGCGCGAGTATTACGTTTCGGACTGTTCCCGAATGACGGTGAATCGCACACACTTGGCCTGGGAACTTTATCGCGAACCGTAGAGGATTACGGCAAGCGGAACTGGATGGTGACGGTGACGTGCATGGACACGGGCTTGCCGTCGAGCGATGCGGGCTGATATTTCCACTGCTTCAGAGCGTCCGTGGCCGCCTGTTGCAGCAACGTGGGGCCGGAGACAACTTTCATGGTGGTCACGCGTCCGCTGGCGTCGATCAGCGCGTCAACGGTGACGCTGCCGGAAACACGCTGGTTCTTGGCGAGCGTCGGATAAACCGGAGGCACGGAAGAAATCAGCTTTGCCTGTTTCACATCGCCGCCAACGGGAAGCGGGGCGGCGGGCGCCGATGGCTGATTGTTGGTGACGGCGATGCCGGTGTTGAGCGATTCCGCGTCTGGCTGGTCATCGCTGGTTAGATTGATGCCGGCGTCAGGCTCTCCCACGGTTTGCGTGTGCCGGCCCGGCGAGACTTTGGGTTTTGCGAGACGAACTTCGCCGAGGATAGGTTTCTTTGGCTCCTCTACGGGAGGCTGGGCCGAAGCTGATGTCACCGCACTCACGCCCGAGTGTACTGGATTCGAGATGGGTTGCGAATTGTGCGCTGCCGGCGCCGATTGAACTGCCGGCACAACACTCAGAGTATTCGAGCTGGATTTGGATTGGGCGGAAGCGTTTGTGAGCGCCGACGGACTTGATTGCGCCGGAGGTTTGGCCTGCGGCAGTTCATTCTCCCGAGGTTGTGACGGCGAGCTGGCCACGGGAAGGGAGGCAACCGAAGCCTGCACATTCGACGCGGGTTGGTAACCTGCCTGGACGTGACCGGACTGCTGTTGCACATACCACCAGCCGCCGCCGGCCAGCGCCAGGAAACCAGCTGCAACCGCTCCAATCAGAAGGCCTTTGCCCGAACTCCTGGGCCGGCTTTCGCGCGTGACTCTATCTTTGTCAAACGGAAGGGCGCTGCCGAACGTGGGAAGCGGCAGCTCCGGGAGATGGAGTTCTTTCACGGGCGTGGCGGTCTCCGCGGCAATTTCTTCCACGTCAGGCTGTTCCGAGACGCGCTTTGTTTTTTCCTTGTCGATCAGTTCCTGTGTCGAGGAAGGCGTGGCGGCGTTGCGAGCAAGAGGCTCAAGCCAGGCCGGAATTTTCAACTCTTCGTCGTCGAGCAGCGATTTCGCGGACTGCGACTCAAGTTTGACGGGCTCAACGCGAGCGGGAGACGCGGGTGCAGGTTCCGTCGTGTGAATTCTGGACTGTTCCAATGCTTTTGCGGCGCTGTCCGCAAGTTCTTTTTGTACGGTCACGGGAGACGCGTGCGGGACTTGCGCCGGAACCGTTTCAGGCGTCTCAGGTTCTCCCGAGAACATCAGATTCGAAAGCTGTTCCTGAAGGCGCGCGGTGTGCTTTTTGAGCGTCTCGGTTTCCGGATCAGCGCAAATCTGTACGGCGGGAAGGGGGTCGTGCTCCGGCGCAGACGGTTTGCCTTCGAAGAGAGCGAGCAGATTCGTAACCGTGGACACTACAGGAGCAGGCAGGGCCTTGGCCGGCTCCAAAAAAGAAGCCTGCACTTCCGAGGCGCGCGGCGAATCAATGAGTGCGGACCCAGGAGTGATAGGGTGCGCGGGCGCGGAATTCACCAGCGGCTCCGGCGCGGGGGAAACCGGCGCGGCGGGGACAACCAGGACGACTGGCGGGGGGGGCGGTGTCGTGCGAACGCTGAGCGGAGCTTCGGGATCGAAGGATGAGGACAATGTGGAAGAGAGCGGTGCAACGGGCGCGACGGGCTTCTGCGGAAGGAGATCTTCCACTTTCGGCGCCGCGGGAAGAACGGATTTCGTTTCGGCGGGCTTTGCTGCAGCGTCTTTCCTAGCAGAAACCGGAACAGCAGGCTTGGCTGCAACGACGCCGGGAGCAATGGTCGCCACGGGCGCGGGCGTCACCTGTTGCGGGGCAGAACTGATACGGTCACCCGGAAAGCGCATGCCCCAGAAGCCGACCACGGACTCCGTAAATTCGAGTTCGACGTAACCGCTGACGTTGCGATAGTTCTTGGATTTGACGACCTGGCAGACAACTTCTTTCTTGGTTTTTTCGTTAGTGAGAAAAAGCAATTGTCCCGGGGCAACTGAAGAAGAAAGACGGATAACGGCGCCGCTGCCGAAGATCAAAACAGTCTTGGTGGACTCGGAGAAAGGCTCGCGCTTGTCGCTGCCGTCCACGGCACGCGCGCCATTGACGGTGACGGGAACCTCCAGCGCAACGGGCTGCTGCTTGATGGCCGAGTCGCCAGGCAGAGCGGAGCCCGACGCGGCGCGCACGGGGCTATCCGGCTTGGTGGTCAGATTTTCGGCGTCTTTCACGCTAGGAGGCATGGGATGCACACTCGCGAAGCTAGACTTTCGGACACGCCCCGCTCGAAGCAGGGCTCCCCGGTGACATCTATATGTTCCGCCCTGCTGGAGAGAGCCAGCCATAGTACGGGCGTACTACGATAGAAACACCTGTCCACATGGACAGGCGAGAATTTCGCGGCGGGCCACGCGTTGCGAGTAGCGATTTGAATGGGCGCAGAAAGAAGGAAAAGTTCGTGCGGCTATCGCGGAAGAGGCGGCTGGAAACGTTGGTCGACTTCAACCTGATAGCCGGTGACGAGTTTGTTGGTTTCATTGGCCATGCCGATGACGGCTTGGAGTTCTTTGAACATGGCGTCGGTCATTCCTTTGCCGAAAGCGGAAGCGGTGTGCGAGGCGATGCAGTAGTTACAGTTGTTGGTGACGCTGACGGCGATGTAAATCATTTCCTTGGTGAGGGGATCGAGCGCACCTGGCGCCATGATCTGCTTGATGCTTTCCCAGGTGCGCTTGAGCAAAGTGGGATCGTGCGCGATGGCCTTCCAAAAATTGTTGATCCAATCGGTCTTGCGCGTGGCCATGATGTCGTCGTAGATGGCGCGGACTTCTGGCGAGGCGTCCTGGTATTCGATTAGTCCAAATATGGCCATGAGGATCTCCCTGTTTGTTCTTATGAGTTTCTTCCAAACGGTAGCAGGAAGCGGTCAGAACTGGATAGAGGCATTCCATGGCGGAGGAATGCGTTCAAAATGACGCAAATTTCTTGGCAGGAGTCAACGAAAAAAACGTGGTTCAGGAGCGGCCTGACGATGAAATTTTTGGCTTCGTCGAATGAAATTCATAATCCTTGACAGGCGATAGATGCAGGAGGTAAAACTCAGACACCACAGCCATATTGGTCGTATTGCTGAATTGTTTTTGTTAGGTAAGGGCGAGCTGGTCCGGGGGGCTTGTCCTTGTTTGCAACAGGTCACGATCCACAAACTGAAAGCGATCATGGTGCAGTTCGTTTTTTAAGCGTTTCCCGATAGGTCGGGGATGCGGGTGCTGTCGATTTTTAGTTCGATCTCGATAAGGGGGTGTTGATCATATGAAGCGCCTAGTGATAGCAATTGTGATTGTTTTGTCGCTCGCGGTGGGGATGAACGCGCAGACGTTCCGCGGCGCGATCAACGGGACAGTGACGGATCCGTCAGGGGCAGTGATTCCCAACGCCACCGTGAAGGCCACTGAATCCGCTACGGGAATTGACCACACCACGGTGACGACCAGCGACGGAGCATTTTCCTTCCAGGACATTCCGCTCGGGTTTTACAAGGTAACGGTGACGGCGTCGGGTTTTCCGGTCTACACCGTGGATAAGGTCGGAGTTACTGCGGGTACGATTTATACGTTGCAAGTCAAATTGAGCCTGCAGCAACAAGCGACGACAGTAGAAGTGTCCGCAGCAGCGTTAACCCTCGACACGACAACGCAAACCCAGAATATGACGATTACATCAGACGTCGTCGCGGATATCCCGCTGAACGGGCGCGATTTCACACAATTGATTGCTGTCGCGCCGGGCTATGGTGGTTATTCCGTGGGCGGGTTTGGCTCGCTCAACGGCACCCGCGCGAATCAGATGAACTGGCAGATCGACGGCGTGGACAACAACGACTTCTGGCATAACATTCCAGCGGTCAACCAGGGCGGCGTCTCTGGTATCGCCGGCATCGTGTTGCCGATCGATTCGATTGATGAATTCTCAGCCCAGACGCAGTCGGGCGCGGAAGCCGGGCGCAACGCCGGCGGTACGGTAAACCTGGTCATCAAGTCGGGCGGCAACCAGATCCACGGCTCGGCTTACTACTTCAATCGAAATGAGTTTTACGGAGCGCACTCGCCGTTCTGGGTCCCGGCGGCTGGAAAGAAAGCACCTCCACTGCGTAACGAGAACTACGGATTCGCCGTAGGTGGTCCGTTCATCAAGAACAAGGCATTTTACTTCGCCAGCTATGAAAAGCAGGTTTACATCATTGGGCTCTCGGGTCTGGCCACCGAGCCTTCCACCCCCTGGCAGACGGCCGCTCAGGCAGCGCTTACGAAATATGGCATTACAGCAAGCACCCTTTCTACAAAACTCTTGTCGACCCTCTGGCCGTCTTCGGTCCTGACTGATTCCGCGGTGGTTGCCAAAGGTGCGGTTCCCAATAATTTTTTCAGCTCCTCACCATCGACGGGCTACAGCTATAACGGCGTTGCAAAGGTTGATTACAACATCTCCGACAAACACCGGATTTTCGTTCGTTGGTTTGGGGGGCAGGGTAGCCAAACCGCTCCGACTGGTGGAAGCCCCGCGCTGGGAACAGCCAGCTCGAACTTGAAGGACTACTTCGAAGTGGCGCCGCTGCATGTGTACAACGGCACCGCTGTGCTCAACTCCACGTTCACGTCAAAGTTGACCAATCAGGTGCTCTTCGGCGCAAATTATTTCAATCAGCTTTTCCATGACTTCAACAATAGCTTTGATACCAAAGCATTGGGATTGTTCCTGAGCCCCGATGCCACCAATCATGGACAGCCCATCCATGGCTCTCCGAACATCGCCATTGCTCCCCCAAGTGCGACGGGTGTGACAGGATTTGAACAAATCGGCATCACACCGCCGGAAGGGCGCTCCGACTTCACCTGGCATCTGACTGATATCGCTTCCTATGTAACCGGCAACCACCAAATTCGGTTTGGCGGAGAGTTTCGTCAGGGGCATGTGAACGAGTTCTATCACCGGCATGGAACAGGCTCGTTCGCGTTTGATGGAACGCAAGGGCCTTGGGCCAACGACGCGGCTTTTAACGCCAATACGAAGGCCCTGGCGGACTTCCTGGCGGGCGACGTTTCGAGCTCCTCGATCACCGTGGGAAACATCGAGCGCTGGGTCAAGGTGAACGCTCTCAACTTCTTCGCCAGCGACAGTTGGCAGGTGACCAAGAAACTAAACTTGAATCTGGGTCTGCGCTACGAATACTTCGGTCCGCTCCACAGCGATAAGAAAGATCTCGCCGTGTATGTTTTTGGAACGGGCTTGAAGATCCAGGGCAATGGAATCAATTCCATCTTTCCGCCGGACAAGAACAATTTCGCACCGCGGTTTGGCTTCGCGTACCAACCCACGACGAAGAACGATCTCGTGGTCCGTGGCGGCATCGGTATCTTCTACGATCAGATCAATATGAACCCGTTCCTCGATTATCGTCCGGGCGGAAGCAGGGCGGACGGTTTGGAGATCAATCCGATCGGTCCTTTTCCCGCGTCCAGCTACGGCTCCCCCTTCTGCGGCGGAACCTCCTACAACTGGCAAACCGTGCAGAATGCGGTCTGCCCGGCCGGAACGCCTAAAGCGGGCCAGGCCAATCCCAACGGCTCGGTTTTTCCAGGAGTCCTGGCTTGTGCGGACGCAACGTGCACGAATGCTTCGGGCCTTAGCGCCTACTCCGTCAGCCAGAATTTCCGCGCCCCGTACTTTTACAACTATGACCTGCAAGTTGAGAAGAGTTTCGGGAATGCGGCAATCTGGCAGATCGGGTATGTCGGGAGCCAGGGACGCAAGCTGAGCATGATGTTCGACATGCCCACAGCTGGCACCAATTTCGGCTCGATCATTCAACTGCAAAGCGTGGGCACGTCCAACTACAATGCCCTTCAGACAACCTTCAAGCTGCGGTCCTGGCACAGATTGACATCGCAGTACTCATTCACGTGGGGACACACGCTGGATCAAATGAGCGAATACCGAGGGGTTATCTCCGACAGCCTGAATCGCAAGGTGGATTACGGCAACAGCGATTTCGACACGCGGCGACTGTTTACCGCTAGCTTCGTTTACGACGTGCCCAAAGCTCCGTGGGCCCACAGCGCTTGGTCTACACGGCTCGTCAACGGCTGGCAAGTCAACAGCTTGTGGAATTTCCACACTGGCCAGCCATCGGATGAGCTCCTTTCCGGCCTGTATCTGATCGGGAATCCGTATAGCGGCCCTCACACGTTCTCGGCATCGGCGGGGGGTGAGCAATGGTGGAATCCGTCGGCATTCGCCCTTGCCGGAGCGGGTACGCCGAGTCTCGCTCGGAACACGCTCCATGGCCCTGGCTACGCAGACGTCGATCTCTCCGTGTTCAAGAACATACCCATTACGGAGCGCGTCAAAGTCCAATTGCGCATGGAAACGTTTAACCTCCTGAACCGGATTAATCTCGCTTCCGGCCCGGGGTCGGTAAGCGCCGGCTGTGGAACGAAGGTTGTGGGTGCTACCTGCAACTCGAGTTCGGGGTTTGGATTCGTGAGTGACACGATTGGCGACTTCAACGGAGCGCCCGGAATCGGACCTGGCGAAGCCTTCAACATGCAGCTTGCGGTAAAGATTATCTTCTAACGGCTACACAACCTTAAAGCAGAAGGGCGCTCCGACATTGCCGGGGCGCCCTTTTCCTTTTTGATGGCGGCTCCGCAAATGGAAACTGTAGCTTAGCATTGCAGGAATTCTTCGAGCAGGAGCCGGGAGAGGCGGCGGGTGTTGTGGCGGAGGACACCGTGTTCTTCAAGGAGATTGTCGAGAATGACGCGGAAGCCGAGCTTCTGGAGCGCGAGAAGATCGACGGCCACCGGTTCGGCGCCTTGTGCGCGGTAGCGCCGGGCCACATCGGGCGAAACGGGTTGGCGATTGGCGACGACCCAATCAATGACGCGCCGCGGGACGTGCTTTTGGATGGCGCGAAGATGATCGGCGAGGGCATAGCCGGCGGTTTCGCCGGGCTGGGTCATCAAGTTGGCAACGTAGACGCGCGGGGCCTTGGATTTGGCGATGGCATTGGCAATTTCCGGGATCATCAGGTTCGGAAGGATGCTGGTGTAGAGCGAGCCCGGGCCGAGCAGGATAAGATCGGCTTCCTTGATGGCTTCGATGGCCCTGGGGAGGGGGCGCACTCGGCGCGAGGAAAGCTTGAGCTTCTTGATGGGCGCGCGGCTGGCGGTGATGCGTGTTTCGCCGTGAACGGTGCGGCCGTTTTCGAGCGTGGCAATGAGATGCACGTTTGAAAGCGTCGAGGGAAAAATGCGGCCGCGAATAGCCAGTACTTTGCTGCTGACGCGGATCGCTTCCGTGAAATCACCGGTGACGTGCGTGAGCGCGGCCAGGAACAGATTGCCGAAGTTATGGCCGATGAGGCCGCGACCGGCGTGAAAACGATATTGGAACAGGCGCCCGAGAAGCGCTTCGTCCTTCGAAAGAGCCACCATGCAGTTGCGAATATCGCCGGGCGGGAGGATGCGGTTCTCGCGGCGCAAGCGGCCGGAGCTTCCACCGTCATCGGTGACCGTAACAATGGCGGCGAGATCGGCGATGGGCCGTTCAGCGGTGGCACGGTCGTCCGTGCGGCGAATCACATGTTCCTTTAGGCCCCGGAGGAGGGTGGAAAGACCGGTGCCGCCTCCAAGGGCAACGACGTGGAAGCCGGGCGAAAGAGCTTTCGATTTGGAGGCGCGTTTTTTCATGATGGATATTCGGGACAGTAGAAGCAGCTTCATTTCACGGAAAAGAATTTAACACAGAGGACACGGAGTACGCAGAGAACACGGAGAGGAAAAAACCGGCCAAGCCAAAGCCTGTCCCACTAGCTGGCGAGGCCGTCTTTTTCTGGATAGAGCAGCTCGGTGAAGCGTGGGTCTTCCTGGAGGAACGCGAAATCTTCATCGTTGCGCGCATGATAGCGGTTTTCCGCACGCAGCTGAATCGCCACCTTCAGATTGGCCAGCGCGGAATCGGCTTCGCCGGTGAGGCAATCGAGTGCGGCCAGCGCGTAGTGAATATGGTCGGCTTTGGGTGCGGCTTTGCGAGCTTTGTCAAGGCTCTCTCGCGCATCGTCCCAGCGGCCGATGTTCATCATCGCGACGCCACGCTGATAATGTTCTTCGGCGGTGCGCGGATTCTGCTCGTGAGACGGCTTCATGCGCTGCTCCGCGATTTTCACGTGCATGCGCGCGCGATCCGCGAGCTCCTTGCTGGGGCCTTCGAGAACTTTCTCAAGTTCCTGCTTGGCGCGTGCGAATTTCTGCTGATGGAAGAGCGCCAAGGCTTCATCGTAAAGTTTGAGCTGCGCTTGGACGAGCGGATCGACCAGTTCGACACCTCCACGCTGCGCGGGCGGAGGGGGAGGGAAAGTCTTCTTTTTCTGTGACTTAGACTGACTCCGCGCCGTGCCCTTGGATTGCCGGGATGACCCTGGGGAGGGCTTACGCGCTTTGACCATGGGGCGAATGCTAGCAGAGCAGGATTCTCGCGTCAAATGATGCGAACGTAGGCGCTTTGGAGCGGCATCAGGCGTTACCGAACGGAGGCATGGTCAAAAATAGGACGTGGAGTTCAGCGCGGAATCGCTGAAACTATATGCAGTTCGTGCAAGTTATCACGCGGGGCTGGAAAGCTGGCCTGCCCGCGCCGCGTATGCTATAAGTTTGTGGCCTACTCTGGTTGACGACAAAGTGCCTTTCATCAATTTTCCTGCGCGCGAAATTAACTGCAAGCTGGTGTACTACGGTCCAGGTCTGGGCGGAAAAACCGCCAACCTGCAGTGGATCTACGACCATACGGGACAGAATCAGAAGGGCAAAATGGTGTCTCTGGCGACGGAGACGGACCGCACGCTGTTCTTCGACTTCCTGCCATTGGATTTAGGGACTGTGCGCGGTTTCAAGACGCGCTTTCATTTGTATACGGTGCCCGGCCAGGTGTTCTATGAGGCTAGCCGGAAGCTGATCCTGAAGGGCGCGGACGGCGTGGTGTTCGTAGCGGATTCGCAGGAAGAACGGCTGGACGCGAATTTTGAAACGATGGAAAACCTGCAAGAGCATCTGAAAGAACACAACCTGAATTTCGCGACAATTCCTTACGTGCTGATGCTGAACAAGCGCGATTTGCCCAACGCAATGGCTGTGCCAGAATTGACGAAGCAATTGCAGAAAAAAGGCGAGCCGGTTCTGGAAGGCGTAGCGATTCAGGGAGTGGGTGTGTTTGAAACGCTGAAGGAAGTCGCCAAACTGGTGCTGGCCGAGTTGAAAAAGGGCGGGTAGCTGCTTCGCACAAATCTTTCCTCCAAGTCATCCAACGTTAGCAACGTGAATTTCAGTGCAAATGGATTCTTGTGTCTACGCGAAGTTGGCTAGGGCTGCGGATTCGGATTCGAACGTGGGGATGGCTTCGATGAGGCGCGTGACGGTGAGGGCGTCGCGGACGCGGCCCGGGCCGCAGACTAGGCGCAGCACGCCGCCTTCGCGGGCCAGCTTGATGGAGATGCGCACCAGCGTGGAGATGCCAGAGCTGTCGATCTGCGGGATGCCGTTCAGGACGACGACCACTCTCTTTGCGCCACCCTTAACCACGGATTCGAGAGCGTCGTGGAGCTGCTCCGCAGGCTCGCCAATGGTGAGCCTGCCGTGGACTTCAAGGACAGGCACTCCAGCGGTTTCGCGGACGTTGATTTCCATGGGCAGCCGGTCAGTCATGGCAGTGCGTCAATGTACTCTGCATTTAGGCGGCGATGGTGATTCGCCAGGCCGGACGGCATTATACGCTGGAGCGTAAGTTGTACAAAGAGAACCGTTTCAGAGTTAACAGGCCAAATCGGCCGAACCAGCAGAGAGCCGCGTATCAGAAAAACAAATCCAGGGAATGAAAATTTCAAACTGTGACCAAGTGCGCGCGCACGTATAATGCTGGGCGTCAAGGTAGCGGGTCCCCAGTAGTAGAATCCAGAGCCAGCGGAGCAGACACATCTATGAAGTGCGTAGGATGGAAGTGTAGTTTCAGCCTTCTCCTGGTGCTTGGGGCCGTCCTATTCACTGCAATTCCCCTCTCCGCGCGACAAACGCCCGCCTCTTCCGCCGCTCCAGCAACGATGATGGCCTCCTTCGCGGCGCCGGAAACCGCCAAGACAATGAGCGAAAAACTGGCGCAGCTGGATAAGGACGTGAAAGCGGCGCAGTCCTCCGCGGACAACGCCTGGATGCTAGTCAGTGCGGCACTGGTCTTGATGATGACGGGGCCCGGGCTGGCGCTTTTTTACGGCGGCCTGGTGCGGCGGAAAAATACTCTGGCAATCATGATGCAAAGCTTTGCCCTGATGGCGCTGATCACGGTGATGTGGGCGCTGGTCGGATACAGTCTGTGCTTTGGCGGCGATGGACATTTTATCGGCAGCTTTGAGCATGCCTTCCTGCGCGGCGTGGGCGCTGACCCGAACCCTGATTATGCTGGGACGATTCCGCAACTGACCTTCATGGTCTACCAATTGATGTTCGCCATTATCACGCCCGCTTTGATCACCGGCGCAACCGCGGAGCGGATGAAGTTCAGCGGCACGGTGCTCTTTTTGACGCTATGGTTCCTCGTGGTTTACGCGCCGCTAGCGCACATGGTGTGGGGCAAGGGCGGGCTGCTGAACGCGTCGCTGGGAGGAAAATTTCCGACGCTGGATTTTGCGGGCGGCACTGTCGTGCATATTTCTTCGGGCGTTTCCGCGCTGGTGTGCGCGCTGTACCTCGGTAAGCGTACCGGATATCCCAAACAGCCGATGCCTCCGCATAGCCTGGTACTGAGTTTCATCGGCGCCTGCTTGCTGTGGGTGGGATGGTTCGGGTTCAACGCAGGCAGCGCACTGGCGTCCAATTCGCTGGCGTCGAGCGCGTTCGTCGCGACACACTTTGGGGCGGCGGCAGCGGCCCTGAGCTGGAGTGCGGCGGAATGGATCAAGAACGGGCGCGCCAGCGCGCTGGGTGCGATTTCCGGCGCGGTGGCAGGACTAGTTGCGATCACGCCGGCGGCTGGGTTTGTGGGCCCGATGCCAGCGCTGGCCATCGGCTTTATCGCTGGGGCGGTGTGCTATTGGATGGTAACGAAGGTGAAGTCCCTATTCGGGTATGATGACGCGCTGGACGCCTTCGGAGTGCATGGCGCGGGCGGCACGATCGGGGCTTTGCTTACCGGCGTTTTCGCACAACAGGTGATCAACCCCATATTTGGAGCGGGCAAGCCGGTCGGCGGTCTGGACGGGCATTGGGGCCAGGTTGGAAACCAAATTGTGGGAATTTTGATCGCCTGGATTTTTGCTCTGGTAGGAACCCTGGTGCTGCTTAAGATTGTGGATTTGCTGACTGGCGTACGCGTGCCGGAAGAGCACGAGATCGAAGGATTGGACATTACGCAACACGGCGAAGAGGCTTATAACCTTGAGTCGTAATCAAGTGTGGCAAGGGAGCGTTAGGCGGGGGGCGGAGCGGAAACACCCATGATGAAAATTGAGGCAATCATTCAGCCCTCGCGGTTCGAATCGGTGAAGGATGCGCTGCGCGAAATCGGCATCGAAGGGATGACCGTGACGGAAGTGCGGGGGCACGGCCGGCAGAAAGGGCACACCGAGGTATATCGCGGGCGTGAATACACCGTGGACCTGCTTCCAAAAATCAAACTGGAGATGGTGCTGCCGGACGCGCTGGTGAACCGCGCCGTGGACACAATTTTGAAGACCGCCAAGACAGGAAAGATTGGTGACGGTAAGATATTCCTATCGCGGGTTGAGGAAGCGATCCGGATTCGCAACGAGGAGCGCGGTGAAAACGCGCTCTAGCCATTCACTCTTGGCCGCCCAGCAGCCGATTTACTGACCGCAGGACGCTCAACGTGACTACCGCTGCACGCCCCAGTCGTACTCCGGGCATCCTACCCGAAAAGAACATGCACGGTTCCCCAACGCCCTTGTCCGTGCTCGGCCCGCAGGCCGAGGCCGAACGGCAACGCATCCGTCAACAATTTGAGGCGGGTACCGGTGCGCGAGAAACGCTGCGCGCGTTGTGCGAACTCGCGGACCACAACCTCCAGCAAATCTTCGGCGAAGTCCTGCGCGTCCACGACCGCGATGCGCAAGGACTTTGCCTTCTTGCGCTGGGCGGGTACGGACGGCGCATGCTCTTCCCCTACTCCGACCTCGACATTCTTTTTCTGCTGGGAAACGAGAAAGTAGAGCAGGAATCGCGGCTGCTCATTTCTGAATTTTCGCGGACACTGTGGGACATCGGATTCCGCGTCAGCTCGGCGGGCCGCACTCTGGAAGAGTGTAAGCGAATCGAAGAGGACAATGCGGAGTTCCACCTGGCATTGCTCGATCGCCGGTTCGTGGCGGGAGACGCCGCGCTCTTCGAGAAGCTGGACGCGAAAGTTCTGCCTGCTTCGGAAAAGCAGGCGCGGCCCTTCCTGCTGGCACAAATTCATCGGCTGACCCGAGAACGATTAACGCGGTATGGAAATACGATTTTCCACCTTGAGCCCAACGTGAAGGAATCGCCCGGCGGCATGCGGGATTATCAGGCAACCATCTGGCTTCGGCAGATCGTGGAGGAAAAAAAAGGGATTCGAAACGTCACCGCCGCGGAGGAGGAGCTTTCGACCGCAGCCGTCGATTTCCTGAGCGCCATCCGTTGTTTTCTGCATTACAGCAACAGCCGGAACGACAACACGCTCACCTATGAACTGCAGGCGGCGGCAGCGGAACGCGCGCTGGCCGTGGGCGACGGTGTGGCGCGAACACCCGCGGAATGGATGCGCCAGTATTTTCGCCATGCACGCACGTTGAACCGGCAACTCTTGCGCTATCTTGAGCAAAAGGCCCCTGTGCCGTTAACGTTGCGTCAGCGATTATTCAATGCGGCGCGCTCGGCCAAGTTCGAACCGGCAGGCGGCAGGTATTCTTCGGTGCGCGACGGGTTGCTGGAAGTTGTGGATCTGCCATCGCTCTCGGACCGGGCTATCACCTATTCCCTCTTCGCGGAGGCGGCTCGCACAGGCACTCCACTGAGCCGCGAAGCGGAGCGCAGCATAGGTTACATCCTGACGCACCCGGAACTCCCGCCGAAGAACACGCAGATTTGCTGGGCCACGTTGCGCGAGATTCTGGGCCCGGATTATCCGGGAGTAGCCTTGCGCTCGATGCAACGCCTGGGGCTGCTGACAGAGGTCCTGCCGGAGTTTGGAAGGATCGACTCGCTGGTGGTGCGCGATTTTTATCATCGTTACACTGTGGACGAACATTCGCTGCGCACCATCGAGCACCTGCAGGAATTGGCGGCGCCGCCGGATGAGCGGGGAGCGCATTTCGCGCCGCTCTGGAAGACCGCCGAGCGGAGGGATTTACTCATCCTGTCGCTGCTATTGCACGACGTGGGCAAAGGGATGCCGGTGGAGAATCACGTCACTGGCAGCCTCGCCGCGCTCGATAGCGCCGCCAAGAGATTGCAACTTTCGCCGGAGGAAAAAGAAGAGGTCCACTTCCTTATCGAACACCACCTGGACATGTCCGCCACCGTGCAGCGGAGAGACATCTTCGATCCCGCCACCGTTTCTGCCTTTGCGCAATCCGTGACAACCTTGGAACGCCTGCAAAGATTGTGCCTGCTGACGTATGCGGACATTCACTCCGTCAACCCGGAAGCGCTGACGCCTTGGAAGGCGGAAATGCTCTGGCAGCTTTTCGTGGCAACTTCCAATCATTTCAGCCGCACGCTGGACCGCGACCGCTTGCACGCGCCGGATGAAGGCTCGCTCCTCGAGCGCGTTAGAGCTAAAGCAGGCGACGCCACGATCGAAGAGATCGAGCGGTTCCTCGAAGGATTCCCGCGGCGGTATCTGGCGGTGCATTCGGCGGCGGAGATTGCGGCGCACTTTGAGCTTTACCGCAAGCTGGGCACCGATCCTGTGCAAACGGAGCTGCTCGCTACGCGCCACGGGTTCTCTCTGACGTTGCTTACTGCGGACCGCCCGGCGCTCTTCGCCACGATTTCGGGGGTGCTGGCCGGCTGGGGCATGAACATCAACAAGGCGGATGCCTTCGCCAACGCCGCCGGCATCATCCTGGACACCTTCCACTTTGCGGACCTGCACCATACACTGGAGCTAAACCCCAGCGAAACCGAGCGCTTCCGCAGAAGTCTCGCCGATGTCGTGAACGGAAAAGCGCCGCTGGAGCCGCTATTGAAAAGCCGTGTTAGCGCAAGCCGTGCGCGCGCGCCCAAAGTCACCGTCGAAACACGCATCAACTTCGACGATGCTTCATCCGCGCACAGCACGCTGCTTGAAATTGTTACGCAGGATCATCCGGGATTGCTCCATGAGATCGGTTCAGCACTGGCGCGCCTGGGATGCAACATCGAAGTCGCGCTGATCGATACGGAAGGCCACAAGGCCATCGACGTGTTCTACCTTACCGGACAAGGCAAGAAGCTCACCACGCAAAAGCAGGAACTCCTCCGCGAAGTTCTCCAGGGCACTTTGGTGTAGCCCCTCTCCATGAAATTGTGAGGCTTCGGCCGGGCACGAAAACCCGCAGGGTCAAACCGGTTTGCTCTACTCGTTGTCGTGAGGAGATTCACGCTTTACTTGCTCGAGGTTTTCACGTGCCAGTATGTTATTGGGATCGATCTTCAGAGCTCTCTCCAGATGCATTCGCGCTTCTTTCCAATTTCCTGTTTCGGCCAGCGCCCCTCCCAGGTTTGCCTCCGCATTCGCGTCCTGTGGATTGAGTCGGACGGCGGCGCCAAATTGTTCTACCGCCCCCTTGAAGTCCGCTTGCATCGCCAGCGCAGTCCCCAGGTTATAGTGTGCGTCAAAATAGTCTGGCCGCGACTTGATCGCTGCGGCCAAATACTTGACCGCTCCATCAGGATGGCCCGCGGCGATCTTCGCGGCTGCAAAAGCATTATTCACGGTAGGGTCTTCGGGCCGGATGCGCAGGGCCAGTTCGTATTGCTTCATCGCCTCTGCCAGCTCTCCGCGGGCCTGCAACATGGCGGCGAGGTTGTAGTGCGACTCAAAGTCCGCCGGATTCTTTTCCACGTTGTGCCGCGCCAGAGCCTCTTGCAGTACTCTACGTGGATCATCCGCCTCGCCGGGCACACTCCTCGGCAAAACCTGCAACCACAAGTGGGCCATCTCGTCCGTCGAGCGGTTGCCTCCAGTCACGCGTTTCGGCGGGTCATTGGGATTCAGCGCATTGTCTTCCGAGTTGTCGTAAGAATAGCGCATGGAAATGACAGTTCCAGCCGGCAAATTTACCGGCAAGGTGTACCGATAGACGGCCTGCCAATTCAGGTTCCAGTTCGGAATATGAATCAGGGTTTTCGTGCTGCCGTCCGGAAACGTTGCAAATGCCTGGAGGTCATGCCCGAGATAATGCGCGTGCGGATAGATGGCCAGGATGGCGGCATCCGACGGCAACCGGAACTCATCAGTGACGATGAAGTTCTTTTCTCCCGGAGGGATGTCCAGCTTGCGGTCATTTTCCAATTGCAGAAGCATCGGAAAAAGCGTTGCGGGACGATCCGTGAAGTACAACCCCAGACTGGGCTGGATCCATTCCGGCTTTCCGGAGGGTTGCAAGTGAATGTTGAGAAGCAGATCGGTGCCCGCATCGAGTCGCAAGGCCATCCCGTCCGGCTCGGTGTAAGGCACTGTCCCAGGTTTCCAGAAAAGAAAGTGGCTGTCCGGATCAAATGCTTCTGACTCGATCTTGAGTTCCATTCCGGCGAACCCGGCTCCAGGCGAAGGCTCTTGCAGTCGAGCGGACTGCGTGCGGTCGACCAGGACATTTGCGTGATGCACCAGGCGTTTATCACCCGGCCTGATTTCTATGCCCTTCAACCAGCGGGTTTGATGGACCGGTGCGCGAAAAACAAAATTCCAGTATTGGTCGGAGCCACTTGCGGGCAGGAGGTAAGGTTTTTCGGCCTTGATGATCAGGTCGGGTTTGCCGATCTGCCAGTCCTTCACAAAAGCTGGTTTGGCAGGCAAATCCGACGGTGTCCCTTCCGTCGCTCCTTGTTCTGCCCATTTTGCAAACAGCGCGATTTGTGCGTCGGAGAGGCGAAGTTCATCGGCAAACCTGAATTCGCCGGGTTCCGGCAGCCACGGAGGCATGAGCTTCGTCTGCGTTACGGCGGCAATTTGTCCGGCATGTGATCTTGCGTCTTTATATGTGAGCAGCGGAAACGGCCCAGATTCGCCAGGGCGATGGCAGCCGGCGCAGTACCGAAATAGGATCGGTGCAATGTCCCGATTAAACGTGACTTGCCGATTCGCAGCGCTATTTTGATTCTGAGACTTGTCCGCGGAATGGCTTTGCAGAATCGGAGCTGTCGCGACGACAAAGAACAATAGAAGGACGGCAGTTGCTGACCCAAGGCGTTTCATTGGAGGTCTGAAATGAAACAACCTACGCCGTCCACAGCAGCCCTTGACGGAGCCACGCCCTTGCTCGCGGCCTCGATGGCATCCGCCAATTCATGCGTCGTTGGCGAACGGCGAGGCCGGCCAATTTCTTCGTAGAGGTTGTCGATGCGCCCGCGGTAGACGAGTTCACGCTTCAAATTAAAAACAGCGGCTTCAGGAGTTACTTTAGCGCCGCTCTTCTTTACCAAGGCATGCTCCGGATCGCGCAATGCCGGCAACTTGTAGCTAAACTCCTGCAAGTAAGAACGGATGCTCTCTGGTGATTCGTTCTTGTCTGGAAAAACTAGCCAAAAGGCCGCCTCGCGCCCGTATTTCATGTTCATTTCCTGGAGGAGCGGTGCGTAACGATTCGATATCGGACAATCGGTTCGAACGAAAACCAAAACAACTACCTTGCCGGACGCTTCTTTGAGCGGGTCTTTCGGCGAGCCACGCAGATCGAGAGCCTGCTGCCCTGCAGCAGGCGGAAGGATGAAAGCAAGAAGCATTAAGGCAGTAGCGATCGCTATCGGTGCCAGAGGGCTGCTCCGGAGAGTGTGAGAACCAACGCACAAGAAAGTCCGCGCGTTACGTGTCATAAGCGCAGCTTACTCCAGCGCGCAGTCCTCGTCTATTTTGTTATCTTCGCGATGAATGCCGAGTACGGCTCCATAGGCACAAGTCCGTTCGCGGGCGGCAGCGGCTTGCGAAAGCTTGTCACCAGGACACTGACTCTCGGTATCGCAAATCCAAGGGATGAAAGCTCAAGTCTCACCTGTTGGTCAGTCCCGGACATGTTCAGCATCACGAGAATGGCCTCGTCCTTGAAGCGCCGCACATAGCTCAGCACATTCGGGTCGTTTTCATTAAGTGCAACATAATCGCCTTCGAGCAACGCCGGTTCCTTGTGGCGCAGCGCAAGCAATTGCCGGTAAAAGCTGAGCACGGAGTTTGCATCTTTCATTTCTCTCGCAACGTTGTGGGTCTTGTAACTCGTCGGAACCGGCAGCCACGGTTTGGCCTTGCTGAAGCCGGCGTTCTGGTCCTCGTTCCACTGCATCGGCGTGCGCTCGCCATCCCGGCCCTTTTCCAGCGGCCAGCCCAGCTTTCCGATCGGGTCTTGCACTTCGTCTTTGTTCTTCGGGTTGTTATTCTCCATGCCGATCTCTTCGCCGTAATACATGATTGCTGTGCCGCGCAGCGTCAGGTACAACGCGGCCATCATCTTGGCGATATCGTCGTTGTGCGCTCCATCGGCGTAGCGTGTGTAGGAACGCACGATGTCGTGATTGGTGATCACATATACAGGCCAATGGCCGGCGGCATTCACGGCGGCGATGTGGTTGCGGTATTGATCAGCAGAGAGCCCTTTGAACTCCGTCATCATCAGATCCATGGGCAACTGCAGTTCGTCGTTGTGCTCGCCGTAGTAATCCTTCAGCTCCGAAACGTTGGAGGTCCACGTTTCGCCGATCAAGACTGAGCCAAATTCGTCAGCAGCGCTGCGCAATTTGCGCATCACGTCGTGCACTCCCGGCAGCTTCTTGTTGTACTTCTCCTCCATGTTCGGCCGCCCGAACTTGTCCGTGCCCGGCAGGACAGGATTGTCCGTAAGTCTTGGATCTTCGAAAAGAGTATCCACGGCGTCCAGACGGAACCCTGCAACGCCGCGCTTGTACCAGAAGCGCGTCGCGTCCAGCATGGCCTTTTCCACCGCCGGATTTCGCCAGTTTAAGTCCGGCTGCTCCGGATAGAAGTAGTGGTAGTAATACTGATTCGTCTTCGGGTCGAACTTCCAAGCAGAAAGGCCAAACGTGGAAAGCCAGTTGTTGGGTGGTTGGCCCGCAGCCTTGCCGTCGCGCCAGATGTACCAGTCGCGATGTTCGGAAGTTTTTGACGCCTTCGAATCCTGGAACCATTTGTGCTGGTCCGATGTGTGATTCACCACCAAGTCCAGAATGATTCGAATGTTGCGTTTCTTGCCCTCGCTCACCAGCCGGTCGAAGTCTTTCATCGTTCCGTACATCGGATCAATCGCCTCGTAGTCAGACACGTCATATCCGAAATCCACCTGCGGCGACGGGAAACATGGCGTGATCCAGATGGCGTCCACACCGAGATCCTTCAGGTAATCCAGCTTGGACGCGATGCCGTTCAGGTCGCCGATGCCGTCGTTTTTGCTGTCCGCAAAACTTCGCGGATAAATTTCGTAGAACACCGCGTGCTGCCACCACGGGTGCCCTTCCGCGTCGATCGGCTTTGTCTGCGCTGCAGCAGCAAGAATTGCGCTCAGGCAGCACAAATTCGCTAGTCCAAACAAGACTACTTTCTTGAACATTCTGGATCGACTCCTCGTCTCCAAGCGTAAATGCGTTGCCTCTCGTCGCGGCGGCTAAGGTTTCTTATGTTCCCCAGATTTTGCTCTGAAGTCCAACGCCACTCTCTTCATTTGGGGCGCCTTAGAACTGCCCTCAACAAAAGAAACCCGGAGTTTCACCGACCCATCCGCCATTTTGACCAGCTCAGCGCCCTCGGCAGCCGTCAGTTGGCTCCCTCCCCAAACAGAAAGTTCATAGGTGTGTCCCACGCTTCCTTCCATTTTGAGAAAAGCTAAGTTATGCGGGCCGGTCCAGGTTTCTGAAAGAATCCGGAGACCTTCAGTGGCGCTGCCAAGCGCTGGCAGTTCTGACGTATAACTCACTCCGAAATCATTCCGCAGCCGGATCCGGAGAGTGTTCGGCCCGCCGTTCACAGCGAAGTGCACCAACACATGTTGATCGGTTCCGTTTGCTTCAACCTTAAATGGAATGGCCCGCCCATTCAATTCCGCGCCCACTACTTCCGCTCTCGCACTCACGGCTGGTTCGAAATCCACTGTGCAATCAGCGGATCCCTTGCGGCCGATTTCCAGCGTAATTACCTCCGCAGTTTTCTTGTAACTCAAGTCCAAAGTGTCTGTGCCCACTGCAACGCCGCGAATCGAAAACGCTGTCCAGTCCGCGGGAACATGCGGAGCGAACCTCAGCGTGCGTTTGCCCGCGTCCCCCTGCAACCCAAACATTCCGCGCAATAGTGGGCTTACCACCATCGCCGCCGACCAAATCTGGTGCGGCGAGCTCGTCGAGAGCGGCTGGTAGTAATCTCCGGAAAGCACTTCCGTAACGTGCCCGAGCGATCCGTCCAACGCCAGCAGCACGTTGGCGCGCAGGTTTGCGTACGCCGGAAACGTCTGGTGATATCGATACTCCGCGACCGACGCCCAGCCGGTAAACAGCGGCCACACCGAACCGTAATGGTAGCCTCCGCCGCTGAATTTTGGCGAATTCTCGGAAATGATCCTCATGCCCCAGTCCGTCTGGTGGTCAAGCCCCGCCAGTTGCTGGATCATCGAGGCCGCATCCGCCTCGCTGGGCAGGCCAAACCACATCGGCACCGTCGCAAGCACGCTCGGCTCGTCCACTTTTTGGTCGTTCTTGTCCAGCGCAAACGCAAACCGTTTTTTGTCCGCGATCCAGAAACTTTCATTTACCAGCGCGCGCTGCTTCTCGAAATCCTTTTCCAGCGCCTTGCTCATTTCCTCCTGGCCCGTCACCTGCGCCAGATTCGCAAGCGCCCGCAGCGCCTCCGCCCCCAGCCCGCTTTGGTAATATTCCGTCTTTACCGGCAGCAGCGGCCCGCCCTCCACCCAGCCGTGCCCGACGCCGAGATTTTGCGGCAGGCCCCGCGCGTCATAAGTAGATTTCAGAAACTCATAAGCCTTCCGCAGGCTCTCCCACTTTTCCTTTGCAAACGCGGCGTCGCCGCTCTCTGCAACGTAATCATTCATCGCGATGATGTAGAGCGGCGTCGCGTCGGCGGAAGCGTAGGGATAGGGATAGGCTTTAAACCAGTCTACGAAATTCGCGCCCTGCGAGATTTCGTGCGGAATTTTGCCGTCTTTCCGCTGATATTTGCTGATGAACTCGAGCGTCGCGCGCGAATTGGAAAAATCGCCCGAGGCATTGAGCGCGAAGGAAGTCCAAAATGAATCGCGCCCGAAAAACCACGCAAATCCCGGCCGCTGGCTCTCGCCCGAAGTGCGATATCCGGCCACGAGCCCCGTGCCCAGGTAAGGATTGTTCACCATGCCCTGCACCATGCTTACGCGCGCCCAATCGTAAGCCTGCTGCATCTGCGCATCGGGCAGCTCCACGCTCACAGTTTTTTCCAGATAGTCGCGATAGTATTCCGCGGACTCCTTCAAGAGTGCAGCGTAATCGGTCGCCAGATGCGCATACGTTTTCTCCGCTGCCGCTCGTCCTTCCAGCGAGCCAGCGATCACGATCAACTTCCTCTCTTTGCCTTTCGCTGTCGGCCCCAGCCGGAACGAACTCTCCTGCGATTCCGAATAATTCGTCTGGAATTCAGCGTGAGGCTCCGTCGCCGTCGGTGAACCTACCAGCGCGGAGAATCTTCTCTGTTCCTCGCCAAAATAAAACGCGTGCTGCGCTGTCGCCCAGTCCAGATAAGTCGCCCCCAGCGCCGCCGGCCATTCCAACTGAAAGTCCCTGTGAAACGCCGCCTCCATTTCCAGAGGCTGCTCCGTTTCAACATCAAGCAGGATCACTGCGCCCTGTTCGTGCACGGAAACGAAAAATGTTTCGCGCACGCTGAAAGTATCTCCCGCGTAGAGAATCGTGGCAGACTCCGGCCGCACCGTAACCGTCCTGGCCAGCGCCTCCGCCGCCAGAACTCGTCCTTCAGTATGAAATTTCAAGTGAAACTCGCGAAAAATCTTCAGCGGGTACACCCACGCTTCCATGCGGCCGGATTCATTTCCCAGCAGGCCCGCGCGTGTTCCCGTGATTGGCAGAAACTCCCATGGACGCGCCGCGCGCGAGAGTTCCAGTTCGTGCGCTTTGTCCCGCGCCTGCTGGCTCCAGCCTGTGGGCACTCCGATCCCCAGAATCATTGTCGCCGCAATGCACGCGCCAAACAATCGTGGCCACATCCATTGAAACTGTTTTCGAAAGTGAACAACTGTCCCCGCTGTGGTGTGCATTCTGGCGGCCCGCGCTGCGTCGTATGCTTGCATTGCCTCGTTGGCCTTACTATAAAGGAAAGCGCCGGATTCTAGCATGGCGCTCGCAAGGAAAGGTATCGCTACTTTTGTCTTTCACACGCCGCGCATTTCTCCAATCCCTCAGCCGTTCCGCGATCGTGCTCCCGCTGGAGAAAGTGCTCGCCCTGGCGCTCCCGAAGAAGTGGCTGCCCCGATTCCTTTCTCAAGGCACAGCTACTCCACAGACCGCCGCCGCTGCTCCCCACAGTGATCTCGGCGTTTCCTTCCTCAACGTCGCGCGCGCATCCGGCCTCAACGCCAAAACCGTATTCGGCGGCGAGCACAAGAATAAATATCTTCTCGAAACCACCGGCTGCGGCGTCGCGTTCTACGATTATGACAACGACGGCTGGCTGGACATTTTTCTCGTCAACGGCTGGCGCCTCGAAGGTTTCCCCGCCGGGCAAGAACCCACCAATCATCTTTTCAAAAACAATCGCGACGGCACCTTCACCGACGTCACCGCCAAAGCCGGCTTGCTTCATTGCGGCTGGGGACAGGGCGTTTGCGTCGGCGACTACGACAACGACGGTTTCGACGATCTCTTCGTCACCTACTTCGGAAAAAATGTCCTCTACCGCAACAACGGCAACGGCACCTTCACGGACGTCAGCGAAAAAGCCGGCGTCGCCGGCACTGGCAAGCGCTGGAACACCGGCTGTGCTTTCGTCGACTATGATCGCGACGGCCACCTCGATCTCTTCGTCGCCAACTACATCGATCTCGATCTAAAAACCGCGCCCGTACCCGAATCCGGCCCGTGCCTCTACAAAGGCGTCATGGTTGCCTGTGGCCCGCCGGGACTCAATGGTGGCAAAAACATTCTCTACCACAACAACAACGACGGAACGTTCTCTGACGTCAGCGAAAAATCCGGCATCCTGAAGGCCAATGGCACTTTCGGTCTTGGCGTGCTCACCGCCGATCTCGATAACGACGGCTGGCCGGACATCTACGTGGCCAACGATTCCACTGCCAGCGCTCTCTATCAAAATAAGAAGAACGGCACTTTCACTGACGTGGCTATCGAAGCCGGCTGCGCGCTCAGCGCTGACGGCAAGCCGCAAGCCGGCATGGGCATCTCCGCCGCCGATTACGATCTGGACGGCAATCTCGATCTCGTCAAAACCAATTTCGCTGGCGACACGCCTTCGCTCTATCACAATCTCGGTGGTGCAAATTTCGAGGACACGACGTACCAGGGCGGCCTTGGCAAGCACACGCAATATCTCGGCTGGGGCTGCGGTTTTTTTGATATGGACAACGACGGCTGGCCGGACATTCTTATCTGCAACGGCCACGTCTATCCCGAAGTCGAGCAGCTTAAGACCGAAGCGGGTTATCCCCAGCGCAAGCTGCTCTACAAGAATCTGCGCAACGGGCGCTTCGACGATGTTTCCTACGACGCCGGCCCCGGAATCTCCACGCCTGTCGCCGCACGCGGCTGCGCTTTCGGCGACTTCGACAATGACGGCGACCTCGACGTGGCCGTCAACACCGTCAACGATTTTCCTCAGCTCCTGCGCTGCGATTCACGCACCGCGAATAATTGGATCAAAATCAAAACCATTGGCACAAAATCCAATCGTAGCGGCATTGGCGCGCGCATCAAATGCGTCACGCATCTAACGGGCGACAAGAAGCTGCATCCGCAGCTCGACGAAGTGCGCAGTGGCGGCGGCTATTTTTCGCAGAACGATCTGCGCGTGCACTTCGGCATCGGCAAAGCGGAAAACGTCGAGCTCCTCGAAATCCGCTGGCCCAGCGGCCTCGTCGAAACGCTCAAAGACATCAAGCCGAACCAGGTCATCTTCGTCAAAGAAGGCGAAGGCATCGTCCGCACCCAGCAATTCGATCCTCCCAAGCCTCCCAAGCCTCCGAAGTAAATCGTCTTACCTTTGTAGGTGCCGGGCTTCAGCCCGGCCTTCTGCTCCTCCGCGAACTCTCCCTTGTAGGGGGCGGCCTTCTGAGGCCGGCCGTCTCTTGCTTTTCTTATTTCCTCCTCATTTCCTCTTTCCTCCCACACCTACAAAGTGGCTGACCTGCTATTTTTGTGTGACCATCTACCTTTACGTCGGAGAAACGCTCCATGAAATCAACCTTTGTCTTGATGATGTTATTGCCCGCCTCCCTGGCCTTCACCGCTTCAACCGCCGATCTCCCCTTCGGCCCCTGGACTCGCGCCGCAAATGAACCGATCCTCTCTCCCCAGGGCGCTACTTGGGAGTCCGCCGGCACTTTCAATCCCGCGGTCGTTTTTCACAACGGCAAATTCGTCATGCTTTACCGCGCCCAGGACGCCTCCGGCACTTCCCGGCTCGGCTATGCCGAAAGCTCTGACGGCCTCCACTTCACTCGCCGCCCCGAGCCGGTCCTCTCTCCGGAAGCCGACTACGAAAAAGACGGCGGCGTCGAGGACCCGCGCCTCCAGAAATTCGGCAACACCTACTACCTCACTTACACGGGCTACAACAAAAAAGATGCCCAGCTCTGCCTCGCCACGTCGCGTGATCTCATCCACTGGGATCGCAAAGGCGTGCTCCTCGCCGCTTACAGAGGAATCTGGAACAAGGGTTGGAACAAGGGTTGGAACAAGGGTTGGACCAAGTCCGGGGCCATCGTCCCCGAAAAAGTCGACGGCAAATATTGGATGTACTGGCTCGGAACCGCTGCCGACAAGACCGACCAGATGGGCCTCTCGTATTCCACCGATCTCCTCCACTGGACCGAAGCCACTACCACGCCCGTCCTTCCCCGCCGCCCCGGAATGTTTGACTCCCGCGTAGTCGAACCCGGCCCTCCGCCGATCCTCACCGACCGCGGCATTGTCCTCATCTACAACGGCGCCGACGACCAACTCGTCTATCGCGCCGCCGTCGCCATCTTCGACCGCCGCGACCCGCGCAAACTCCTCTCCCGCTCCGACACCCCCATCTTTGCCCCCGAAAAACAATGGGAGAAAGTCGGCCAGGTTCCCAACGTAGTCTTCGTCGAAGCAATGGTTTTAGTTAAAGGGAAAGACGAAGGAATGGTTCGCGAGGGAAGTCGCTGGCTCTGCTATTACGGCGCCGCCGACAAATACGTCGGCGTGGCGGAAGCTCCATTGAAGTGAACTTTGTTTTCCCCGCTGTGGTAGCTCAAAATCCTTCCAGTAGCCAAGCATTCGAGCTGCCGCTTGATACCCAAATCGCAAGGTGCCGCCCATCGGCTGAAGGAATCGCCCAGCCCAGCTGCTTTTCGGGTTCCTGAAGCATCGCTTTCGCTTTCCCGTGTAAGTCCACACTCAGGAGTGTCTGCATGCCCGTCAGTGAAGACGCGCTTGCCCAAATGCTGCGTCCATCCGCCGCCCAATCGAGGGTAGCGATTCCAGACCAGTTTTTTAGCGTCAGCGTCCGCTCGCGGCCACCTGCCAGGGTAAAGAGCCGGATTGCCGCCGGCCCCGGAACGCGGCGCTTTTTAGCCATCGCCAGAGTCGAACCGTCCGGCGAGAGCGTCCAGTTCAGCAAATACCATTCCGGGCCTTCGATCTGCATCAGCAGCTTTTTCTCTCCAGTCACCGCATCGAACCTGAAAAACTCCAGCCGATTCCCCGTGAACTCGCTGAGAACACAAACCGTTGCGGGTACACGCGCGCACTGAAAGTTATTGATGCTCGGATCCTGCAGCACAAACTGCGGCGTCCCGCCCGCCAGAGGAAGCCGCATCATGCGGATGTGCCGCTCCACATCGCGTGGACCGGGATTCAGCGTGTATAAGATCGCCGAACTATCCGCATTCAGCCGCGCCAGGATTACGGATTGCTCGCCGCCCATAAGAAGGTCTGGAGCTGGTTGATCCGCAGCTTGCTTGAAAAGATGAAACACCCCGTCGCGATCGGAAGTGAAAATAACGGATTTACCGTCGGGCGTCCACGTATACGGAAAATTTCTCCGTTCGTCCAGGCTCAGCCTCTTCAGTGGGCTTAGTCGGCTGCCCCCGCCTTCAATCTCCGTGACGTAGACGCCGGGAGAGTCGATCCCGCGCAGAAAGATCAGGCGCTTGCCATCTGCGGAAATGCTGGCGCGCACTTTCCCGTCGGAATCGTTGGTAAGGCGTGTGGGCGTGCCCCGGGTTTTCACGCCTCGCGGGTCAACTCGAATCGCCCATAGGTTGGTGTCGTTCTGGCTGCTGGGTGGAAGTTCCCCTAGTGAATAAATCAAGCGGTCATCGCGCGTCCACGCCAGCGCCGAACGCAGGCGAGGGCTCGAAAGAACGCGGCTCAGGTCATGGCCGCCAAGATCGCGGATGTACAGCGAGACTTCCGCGTCGTCCCATCCCAGTTGATACCGTGACAACACAAAAGCGATGCGCTGCCCGTCAGGAGACCACGCTAAGGCGTCAACATTGTCTCCGGGTTCGCCAAGAATCTTGTGTGCCTGCTCCCCGTTCGCCTGCATCTCCCAGATTTCCTGGTGGCTGTAGTCCCCGCGAACAAAAACAATCTGCGATCCATCCGGCGAAACAATCCCGCGTTCGGCGGCATCCATGATTCTGCGCGGCGCGCCGCCAAACACCGATATGCTCCAAAGACTCGGTTGCTCCAGCGAAGAACCTGTGCGCGTCGCCAGTACATGGCTGCCGTCCGGAAACCAGCTGACGCAGTACGTGTGCTCACTGTCTTGAGTACCAATCGGATGCGTCTCCCCCGTGCCCACCTGCCGGAGAAACACTCCCGTCCGGTCCGTAAAGGCAAGCATCTTGCCGTCCGGCGAAATCGCCGCACTGATCACCGGATCGTTTTCCGGATTGCTGGTCAAACGCCGTTCCACCACGCGAACCGCAGCCACGGATCGGTGCCCGGCGTACCAGCCGACCAGGACACCGGCGATGAGAAGTGCAGCAGCAGCCGGTCCAATCCTCCAGAAATGGCGAGAATTGGCAACCGGCGCAATCCTCGGCGCGCCTGCGTTAAGGAGTGCGACAAAGCGATAACCTCGCCGCGCCAGCGTTTCCACAAACCGGGGATTTTCCGCTGAATCGCCCAAGGCGTCGCGTAAGCGCTTCACTGCCGCGTTCAGTCCATGGTCGAAATCGACAAACGTGTCCGCAGGCCAGAGCCGCCTTCGCAACTCTTCCCGTGTAACAATTTCACCCGGACGTTCTAGCAGCATCGCTAGGACCCGCAACGGCTGTTCCTGCAGTCGGATTTTTCGCCCATTGCGGCGAAGCTCTCCCGCGCGAAGGTCCGCTTCATATGGTCCAAAGCTGATAAAATCCTTTGTCGGATTCTCCGCCACTTCCAGCACCCTCCCGCGGCGACCTACGTATACTTAACGTTCCGAGGTCAGCAGAAGTTTCCCAAAAAACCCCCGTCCCCAAGACTCTATCCATTTGACGTGCAGGCACTTGTCTCGTCACCTGGAAATAGGAAGTTCGCTATACGGCGTCCCACTGGCGCGGGAAGTCATTCATGCCACGAAATCAGGATTTAGCAGGAGGAGGATTGAGCGGCGCGCCGGAGCCTTCTTTCAGAATGTGGATGGCGTCGAC